>Ga0101944_10001208_pt1 | contig 57461 bp, 56 predicted proteins | sample DewCreD2012metaG_FD_75245 | JGI IMG/M metagenome (GOLD analysis project Ga0101944, IMG submission 75245) | Hot spring sediment bacterial and archeal communities from British Columbia, Canada, to study Microbial Dark Matter (Phase II) - Dewar... ...
CGCGCCGTGATCGAGGGCTTTGACGAACCGGTCTATTACGGCGTTCACGGCGGGATCCGAAACTTCTACCGCATCGATCCCGACCGGGAACACGCGGCGACCCTCGATCACATCGTGGCGGCGACCGCGGCCTGAATGATGGGCACACTGGCCGCGGTGCTGGCCGGAAAGCGGATTCCCACCCCCGAGGACCGGTACGAGGCCGAGGTCGAGGGGGAGATCGAGAACGTGGAGGGGGTCTTGAAGATCACCTGCATCCGCGTGAGGTATCGCCTGAAGCTGCCGGCGGGACGCTCCGCGGAGGCGAAGGCCGCTTTCGCGGACTATCTTTCCCGCTGCCCGGCGGCCCAAAGCGTGATCGGCTGCATCCGCCTCGAGGACGAGTTGATCCTCGAGGAGCTTCCCTGAGAGAAACCCGCCTCCCGCAAGGCGGACCCGGCAGGGAACGTCGCGGGCGCTTCGATCCGCAGGCGGCAATCAACGTTGCGCCCGGATGAGTGCCTGCCAGGTGGGCTTTTCGAGGAAGCTGCCGGGGACGTTTTCCTCCATCTCGACGAACAGGCGCCAGGGGGCGGCAAACGTCAGCAGGTCCCCCCCGAGAAGCGGCCGGACGTACTTGCGGGCCGAGATGTCGGTCAGGCCGACGACCGCCCGAGGGGAATCCGTGCGCGCCTCCCGGAAGGGAAGGATGCCGATCGTCTGGCAGCCTGCGGCCCAGGGGATGATCACGTTTTCCATCCCCCCGCGGGCGTAGTTGGCGAGGATGACGAGGGCGGCGAGCCGGTCGGGGTCGGCGAGGAAGACCACCGTCGCGGGCGTTTCCGTTCCCGGGTCGACTTCGGCGAGGGGCTTGAAGACCACGAAGCGCGAGGCGATCTCCATGATGGGCAGCTCCTCCAGCCAGCGGTGGACGTGCTCGGGAGTCTTGAGGTAGCCCTCGCCCTCGAGGAAGTCGCGCGCGAACTCCTTTCCCGCCTGCGCCTTGAGGGCCTCGCCCACTTGCCTTCCCTGCTCCCAGTCCGCATTTCCGGAGGAGAGAAAATGGGCGAAGCAATCCACTCCCCCCGGAAAGCGCAGGTAGGCGTTCCCGAAGCCCAGGCCTACCCCGCCTCCCCAGCAGCCGTAGGTCTCGGCGGAGAAGGCCGTGGCCTTGCCCTTGGCGGCGTTCGCGAAGAGAAACATGACGCAGCCCCATCTTCCCGGCTTGAATTCAAGCGCCCCTTCGGGCTTCTCGTCGGTCAGAACGACGGCGACAGGCCCGTAGGTGCCGCCGAGTGCCGCAGCGATCCGCGATTCCATACTCTTCTCCTTTCAGAAGACGTCCTTTCAGGGGACGTCCATTGTTATATCATTATCTTTCCCCGACCTGACGTAGGGGACGTTCATTGTCGGCAGAGATAGCACGATCCCCTGCACCCGGGAAAGGCGGCCCGTGAAGGCCGGGAAGGGGAGGCTTCCGGGGCGGCAAGGAATGGCGGGCGGCGCACACCGGAGGCTCTGCGCCGCAACCTTTCCAAACGCGCTTCCCCGGCGGAAGCGCACGGGGGAAGGGAAGTCAACCAATATGTGAACGGACGTCCCCGATATGGCTGGCGAAGACCACGGTCATGGGGCCGGTCGGGCCGGAGACCTGGCAGGGGGGGTGCCGCCCCGCAGGGCGGCGAAGAACCCGACGGCGAGCGCGCCATAGAGGCCGGCGATGGGGCCGGCCCCGCTCGCCGCGTCGAACGCGAGCGCAAGCGGCAGGGCCACGACTCCGGTGGAGAGGCCGCCCAAGAGGTCCCGCGCAGAAGGGAACGCGAAGCCGCGAAACGTTTCATGATGCACACCCCGGGTGCCGGGGTCGGTGTGCAGTGCTTGGCGCGTGCGGCGGGCCCGATCCGGCGAAAAAAGGATCGGCTTCTACCCCATGGACCGGCCGATGTCAAAGGCCCGGATCCGGCGTGGGCGCCGACGCCGCACGGAGGCGCCGTGGGCGATCCTCGCGGGCACCCCCCCGGAAATCAAAAAAATTGTTTGACATCAAATAATTTGTTTGTTAGTGGCTTGAACCGCACCGATCACGTCGCCTCCGGGAGGTGTCATGAACGAGCGGGAATGGATCCTCCGGACGCTTGCCCAGATCGCCGAGTCCCTCGTTCGCACCTTCCCGCGCCACCTCGAAGTCGTCGTCCACGACCTCTCCGACCCCCGGCACTCCATCCGCCACATCGCGGGCGACGTGACCCGCCGCAAGGTCGGCGGCCCGTTGACCGACCTCGTCGTGCGGGCCCTCAGGCGCGAGGGCCGCGAAATCCGCGATCGCTACAACTACCGGACCACCACCCGGGACGGGCGGGTGCTCAAGTCGACCACGACCTTCGTCCGCGACCGCCGGGGGGAGGTCGTCGCCGCCTTCTGCGTCAACTTCGACACGACCGACTACCGCAACGCCGCCCAGGCCCTGGAGGTGTTCTCGAGCGCGGCGGCGGGTTTCGATGACGAGGAGAAGATCGAAACCTTCGCCACCACGATCCGCGAGACGATCGAGGCGCTCTTCGATCAGACGGTCGCCCGTATCGGAAAGCAGCCGGCGTACATGTCGACCGCGGAGAGGCTCGATCTCTTGCGCGCGCTCGAGGAAAACGGGGTCTTCCGGATCAAGGGGTCGGTCGACCAGGTGTCCCGGAGGATGGGGGTCTCCAAGTACACGGTCTACGGGTATCTCAAGAAAATCCGCCTGGAGCAGGAGCTCCCCCAGCCCTGAGCCCGCCAAGGCGGAGTCCGCAAAGGAGAAAGGAGAAACGATGGAATCTGCCAACGCACCCCGGCCGGTATCCACGGCCGAAGCACCCGCCGCGATCGGGCCCTACTCCCAGGGGGTGGTCGCCGGCGGGTTTCTCTTCGTCTCCGGCCAGCTTCCTCTCGACCCGGAAACCGGCGAGCCAGTCGCGGGCGGAATCGAGGAGCGCGCCGACCGCTGCCTGAAGAACCTTGCCGCCGTGGCGCGTGCCGCGGGGACGGATCTTTCGCGTGCAGTGAAGCTGACCGTTTTTCTGACCGATCTTCAACACTTCGCGCGGGTCAACGAGGTCTATGCCCGCCACTTCGCAAACGGCCCCCCTCCCGCCCGCTCCGCGGTGCAGGTCGCGGCGCTGCCCCGGGGGGCGGACATCGAAATCGAGGCCGTCATCGAACGCTGACCTCAGGGAGGTGATCCATGGATCTTGCCCGATTCCCCCGACGGCGCTACACCGCCGGCCCCACGCCGATCGAGTTTCTGCCCCGATTTTCCAAGGCGGTCGGCGGGCCCGACATCTACATCAAGCGCGACGATCTGCTCGGGCTCACCGCCGGCGGCAACAAGACCCGCAAGCTCGAGTTTCTCGTCGCCGAAGCGCTCGGCCAGGGTGCCGACACGCTGATCACCTGCGGGGCGGTGCAGTCGAATCACTGCCGGCTGACCCTCGCCGCGGCCGTGAAGGAAGGGTTGCACTGCCGGCTGGTCCTCGAGGAACGCGTGCCGGGGAGCTACCATCCCGAGGCCTCGGGAAACAATTTTCTCTTCCGGCTGCTCGGGGTGGAGAAGATCGAGGTCGTCCCCGGTGGGACGGACATGATGGCGGCCATGCAGAAGGTGGCCGAGGATCTCGCCCGCGAGGGGAGAAAGGGCTACATCATCCCCGGCGGCGGCTCGAACCCCGTCGGGGCTACAGGGTACGTCGCCTGCGCCCAGGAGCTCCAGGAGCAGCTCTTCGATCTGGGGCTGGCGATCGACCGCGTGGTCGTCGCCTCGGGCAGCGCCGGAACCCACGCAGGTCTCGTCACCGGCTTCGTCGGCTGCAACCTGAACATTCCCATCCTCGGCGTTGGGGTGAGCCGCGACCCCGAAGACCAGGAACCGCTCGTCCACGATCTCGCCTGCCGCACGGCCGAGCGGCTGGGCGTGCGCGGGGGGATCCCGCGGGAGGCGGTCACCTGTGTCGGCGGCTACTGGCAGCCGAAATACTCGGTCCCCAACCGGAGGATGGTGGAGGCCGTGCAGCTGCTCGCCCGGACCGAGGGCATCCTGCTCGATCCGGTGTATACGGGAAAGGCCATGGCGGGCCTGATCGGCCTGAGCCGCGAGGGGCGCCTGCGCAAGGGGGAAAAGGTGCTCTTCGTCCACACCGGCGGCTCCCCGGGGCTTTATGCCTACCTCCGCCCGGTCTTGGGCCTTGAGCCGGTGGCGGGGTAGGTGCAAAGGCTTTCGTTCCATTAATTATGGTGGTCTCTCAGAATAGCAACATGTAATGGATTGAAATTTAATGTGGATGCAAAGCGCTCCACGATGGGTAGATCAACCAGTATCAGAAAGGGGGAAGGATGAGAAAACTGTGCCGCAAAACGATTTGTAAGGTCATTTCCGCAGCTTTTGTGATCGTAATAAGCCTATGCTATACGCATGTAGAGGCAAAAGAAATTATCATTAAACTTGCCCATCCCAATGTTCCTCAGCATCCCATGGGAGAAGGGTATGAGTTGTTTAAATCTGATCTTGAAAAGCGATCTGGGGGAGTCTTTCGAGTTGATATTTATGACAGCTCGAAATACGGAAACTTTGATGCTGTAGTTCAGGGCCTCCAGATGGGTGTTTTGCAAATGGGATCAGATGCCTGCAACAACTTTTCGGTATTTAATCCTCAATTGATGTTTCTTGATATGCCATTTATCATACCCAGCTATGAGGCAGCCGATCTGATTACAGATGGCCCTATTGGGAAAAAGCTGGCTGGGGCACTTGAAAAAAATGGAATTTTAGGATTGGGCTATATCGATATTGGATTCAGACAGGTATTCGCAAACCGGCCGATTCGCAAGCTCGAAGACGCTAAGGGACTTAAAATTCGAGCAACGCATTCCAAAGCGCATATCGCAATCCTAAAGGCTCTCGGAATGAATCCCACCCCGGTTGCTTGGGGTGAGGTCTACACGGCATTGCAGCAAAAGACGGTTGATGCCATAGACATCGATTTGAATTTGGCATGGTTCAATAAATTCCCCGAAATAACAAAATATGTAACGCTTACACGCAGTTTTTATAGCGGTCACTTGGTTTTGGTATCCAAGCCGTTCTGGGAAAAACTGACACCGCAAGAGCAATCATGGATCAATGAATCATTCGCGGTTATGCAAAAATTTGAGCGCAATAAAATCCGCAGCAATGAATCTATGATTATCCAGAAGATCAAAGAAACTGGAGGCGAAGTCATCGAGTTGTCTTCAGAAGAACGAGCTCGGTGGATCAAGGCTACGGAGAACGTAGCGCCATCATTTGCGTCTGCAGTGCCCCCTGAACTCATCGAAGAAATGCGAAAAACGATTAGGGAAAAACTAAATCAATAACGGGAGTGAACAAACAAGATAGGGCAGGCAAATAAAAAACTTGCCTGCCCTAATCTCGAGAGAGCTTATGAAAAGTTCAATCAATTGGCTAAACCGGTTTGAAGAGGTTACCTCTTCGATTGCACTTGCCGGAATGGCCCTAATTATAATTTTACAGGTCTTTCAAAGATACATTTTGCAAGATTCACTTGATTGGCCTGAAGAGTTGGCAAGATACCTTTTTATATTTTCAGTTTATCTTGGCGCGAGTTTTGCGGCAGCGGAAAGGCGGCACCTTGAAGTGACTGTCGCCCGAACGATATTTGGCGAGAAAACGGGGGTTATCATCGCGATTCTTGCTTACATAGTAACAGTAGGTTTCTGTGGATTGATGTTTGTTTGGGGGGTCAAGATGGTTGGTTTTGTTGTGGCTTCAAATCAGCTTGCGCCTGCGCTCCAATTTCCGATGTATATTTCCTATATTTGCTTGCCGCTTGGTTTTCTTCTCATGATGCTGCGCACTGCCTTCACAATAAAAAAATTGGTTGCTGAGGATTTAAAGCGTTTAATCGATCAAGAGTATAACACTGCAAAATTACAATAAGGAATAAGTATTAGCTAAACTTCCAGAACAAGGAATCCACGAGAGCCATAAGAAGAAACATAGATCCGGCAGCGATTCGCCACAGGATCGTGTTGACTTCCGTCTTGCTGAGATATTCGTCGCAACGAAGCCGAAGGGGCGCTGAGAAGCTAGATAACGCAGTCTTCGTCTCAGAAGATTAAGACGATCACGGCGATATGCGTTTGATGCCATAAAAATGCCGGTATCATGAAGAGGCGACGATGGCGAGCAATGCTGGGGGGCCGTTACGATTTTTAACCGAGCGAGCATTGCTGCGCCCGGGCTTGAAAAGAACCCTACCCCGGCAGGATGGAAGATCATGTAATCGAGACGCTGGTAAAGCCCGGGGACGAAGGATCTCCTCGGTACGGAGTGTGATCGCAAGCCCGAGCCAAGCTTCCTTAAAGACTTCATCAGGGCGGTGGGGTCAAATGTGTGAATCTGAGACATCACGACGTTAGAAAGATATAAAGAAGAATAATGCCTAAAATGCCAGTACAACGTTGCGTATTCTCATCTATGGATATTTTTTCAAACGTTAAAATGATCTGGACAGGTCCGCACAAATAAACCCAGGCTGCCAATTGGGGGCGAACTCATGGATTTCCCGATTTTGATTATCACGATCATGCTTCCATTGCTGTTGATTTTAAGTGTCCCAATAGGAGTTGCTATTGGCCTTAGCGTTGCTTTGGCGATCATTTCGGCTGGGCTTCCTGTCCAATTTCTGATGCAAAAGATGTTTATGTCGTTGGATGCATTCCCTTTGCTCGCTGTTCCTTTTTTCATCATGGCCGGCGAGGTGATGCAAAAAGGAAGCCTGGCGGAGTCTTTGTTGAAGGTTTCGCGTTGCTTGATCGGTCATGTGACCGGAGGGCTTGCGCATGTTTCGGTTCTCACGTGTTTGTTTTACGGTGCGCTAAGCGGGTCCGCACCGGCGACCGTGGCTGCGGTGGGTGGCATAATGATTCCCTCGATGGAGAAGGAGGGGTTTTCAAAATCATTTTCAACGGCCACAAATGTTGCAGCAGGATGCTTAGGAGTGATGATCCCGCCGAGTGTTCCTCTGATCATTTACGGAACAACGGCTAATGTGTCGGTGGGTGATTTATTTATTGCTGGTATTGTTCCGGGAGTATTTATCGGTATCGTGTTGATGATCACGTGCTTCTTTTTGGCAAAACATCATGGTTTCAACACGAAAAGCAAAAAAGCAACGTTAAAAGAGACACTTCAAGCTCTGTTTGATGCAAAATACGCCCTATTGGTTCCCATTATCGTCCTTGGGGGCATTTACGGTGGAATTACCACGCCTACAGAAGCAGGGGCGATAGCGGTATCGTATGCCCTGTTTGTAGAGGGCGTTGTTTTAAAGAAGTTAACCAAACAGAAAATATGGCTTATTCTGCGGGGCACGACGATAACCAACGCCACAATATTTTTGGTGGTTGCAACCGCTACGGCATTGGGGCAAATATTGCTTATTTATAATGTTCCGAATGCACTTGTTAACGCTTTGTCGGGGTTAGCAAACAATGCAAATCTCTTGCTGCTTGCCATAATCATTATGCTTTTGATTTTGGGAACATTTATGGATGCCTTGGCGAACATACTGATCTTAACACCTCTGCTTCAGCCGCTGCTAATGAAAGCTGGAATAAACATGACACATTTTGGCATTATCATGATCGCAACAGCTTCAGTTGGATTTCTTACGCCTCCAGTTGGAGTCAATCTGTTTGTTGGTTGTGGTATCAGTGGCATAAGCATAGAAAAGTTAAGCTATGCAGTATTGCCGTTTGTTTTTACAATGACGGCAGCGATTCTTGTTATCGCCTACATTCCTCAAATCGCTCTTTGTCTGCTATAAAGGAAAGTGAAAAAAAGTTGAAAATCACATTTTCAAAAGATCACCGTGGCCATGCGGGTCTTGCCGGGCATATCGGAGTCAGTCATGTGACAAGCCACTCGGGCTTCGTGCAGGAAGATGGCGCAGGGTTTTCCGTTGTAACAACGATCATCAACAAGGCGGCTTCTCTTGATCTGCGAATAACCAAAGTGAACGTCAATCCTACGAACGGTGAAATTGATATTCATTTAAAAAACGGTGGGAAGGGAAAAGCCTGTGCGTGTGATGGGTTTACGCCAGCAGAAAAAACCCTGATGAAAAATGCTGTAGGAAAAAGCGCAGTCAGCCCTCAATCGCTGGCAACCGCAATCTTCGGAAGGATAATAGGGCAGGGGGTTTTAAAGGTTCCGTCCGCGTTTATCACTGCGGTATCAAAGGCTGTAGTAAATGGCTTTATGATTCATTATCCTCATCAATTTATTTACGCTGCAGAAGATACGCCACTCAGTGCCGGGTGCACAATAGGAACAATATTGCGAATTGGGGACATGCCCGTTTCAACGATGCTTACCATCAATGCAGGCGAAGGCGGGATCGGGCCCAACGAGGATACGGAAGGAAATATTCCGATAGGAAATAAACGCAAATTAATGGAAAAACTCGGTTTGGATCGTCTACCGACCATTATCGTCGAGTCGAAGGCATTCGTTCCTGCTTGGAAGGAAAAAATCAAAGAAACAACGTTGGTAGTAAGAGCAAACGATATGTATGATAATACGGTAGTTCGGGAATGCTTGATACAAGGTGCAAGATCGTTAGGATATCCTGTTTTTCAACCAGACAACCCTTACCCAAGACGAAAGGGGGCATTGTCGAGAGTTCAGAAAGATATTTCCGATCAAATAATCAGTCTTGGAAAGGGGCTTGCAAAGGCGAAAACATCGGGAGATAAAAATAAAATTGCGGCTCAGCTTTCCATGATCATAAAAAATGATTTGGGTGGCATCACTTTCATGAGCGATAAAATCAACGACATCTTCGATAATGGTGGTCTCTTGCCTGGAACTGCAGCTGTTCTTTCGTCGGCGGTGACAAGTGATTATGCAGCTAAATACAAAATTCCGCTTCTAAGAAGTGACGATATAAAGATGTATGAAAAAACAATTTATGAGGCCTTGAAATTATTAGGTCAAAAAATTCACGAAGCAAATGAAGAGTTGGTCAAAAAAGCAATTTTTAAAAGAAGAATAAAATCAATTGAAAAAGTTGCATTAAAATTTTCAAAAAAATAACGGTCCCGTAAAGAGAGTTAACCATTAAAAAATTATCCGCAAGATCAATCATGCACTGGCACAGTTAAAAAGGCAAAGAACCTTTAATTGGCGACATTGATTTTCGTTGCGGTTGTTTTTAAGCCAACATAAAATGATCTTATTTTGGCTCACCAAAAATTAGATTAAGACAACCAAGATGCGCTGCAAGAATTTCTTGATGATGTCGAAAGCAAAGAGATAAAGCAAATGGGATAAGGGGTTTTCGAAAATCGCGAGAGGAAAAAGAAGTTCCATCAAGTTCCGCCTGCAAATTCGGCCTGGAAGCGAAGGGTGTTATCCGAAGGGAAGGAAAAGGCGCCTGCAAGATCGCATGGGGAGCTTGTTGTCGGCAATTTGCGATACAAGCAGAAGCCTCTTGAAACTTCCGGATACCAAGAGGTAGAATCCACTTCCGCCTGAAGCAACTGGGCGTGTTCGGTCTCGATCGAAGTTCTCCCCAACCTTCGGAGGTGAGCCATGGCAGAGGAAACGGCGCGCAAATCGGGGTTCATGTCATGGTATTTCCAGTTTAACCTTCTTGTGCGGATCCTGATCGGCCTCGTCCTGGGGGCCATCGTGGGACTGGTCGCAGGCTCCTCCATCCTGTGGGTCAAGCCTTTCGGGGATGTTTTCATCCGGCTTCTGCGCATGATCGTGGTTCCGGTGATCTTCTTTTCGCTCGTCGTGGGCGCAGCGAGCCTGAGCCCCTCCAAGCTGGGCCGCGTCGGGGTCAAGATCTTCATCTACTACATGCTGACCACCGTGGTGGCGGTGATCTTCGGGTTGATCTCGGCCAACATCTTCCGGCCCGGCACCGGGCTCGACCTGAGCGCCGGGCAGGCGGCCGGGAAAGCGCTCACCCAACCCAAGATCATCGATACGCTGCTGGCCATCATCCCCGTGAACCCGATCGAGTCGCTCGCCAAGGGGGATGTGCTCCCGATCATCTTCTTTGCCATCATCTTCGGGATCTCTCTTTCCTTTCTCGCCCAGAGCCGCGATGAGCGGTTAAGCGGCGGGGCCGCGGCCGTGCTCAAATTCTTCGACGGCGCAGCCGAGGCGATGTACTCGATCGTGCGCGGGGTGATGCAGTATGCGCCGATCGGCGTCTTCGCCCTGATCGCCGTCGTCTTCGCCCAGCAGGGCGCAAAGGCCCTGGGCCCGCTCGGCATGGTGACGCTCACGGTCTACCTCGCGCTGGTTGCGCACTTGCTCATCACCTACGGGGTTGCGCTCAAGATTTACGGCCTCAAGTTCAGCCGCTTCCTCGCGGGCGCCAAGGAGGCCATGCTCACGGCCTTCGTGACCCGGAGCTCGAGCGCCACCCTTCCGATCACCATGCGCAACTCGGAGGAAAACCTGGGGGTGCCCCGCAGCATCGGCTCCTTCACGCTCCCGCTCGGGGCGACGATCAACATGGACGGGACGGCCATCTACCAGGGCGTCTGCGCCCTGTTCGTCGCCTTCGCGATCGGCCAGTCGCTCGATTTCGGGGCCCAGATGACCATCATCATCACGGCCACGCTCGCCTCGATCGGCGCAGCCGGGGTGCCCGGCGCAGGCGTGATCATGCTGCTCATGGTCCTCAACTCGGTCGGCCTCGAGGTGAAGGAAGGCTCGGCGATCGCCATGGCCTACGCCATGATTTTGGGGATCGACGCCATTCTCGACATGGGCCGCACCTGCCTCAACATCACCGGCGATCTCGCCGGCACCGCGATCGTGGCCAAGACCGAAAAGGCGATCGATCCGGAGAAGTGGGCCTGAAGGCCGATCGCACCGAAAACCCACAACAATTTAGGGCCGGGGGAAGCCCCGGCCCTTTCCGCTTGAGCATCTCCCGGCGTCGGCGGGTATCCGGGTTTGAGTTTCCCGGGCATTTCGCGATATGGGCCATGACCGGGTTATCCCCGGGAAAGGCGAAGCGGCGGGTTTCCCCATGGAGCAGCGAGACGGGGTGCCGAAGGACCTGTTCCCGACCGGCTGGGGCCGGGCGGGCCGCTGGGCGTGTTACACGGTCGCGATCGGGCTCGCCGCGGGGGCGGCCGCCATCGTCTTTTTCTTCCTCTGCCAGGCCGGCATGCGCTTTCTCCTGGATGCGCTGGCGGGATTCCGGCCGCCCGCGGCAACGGGGGAGGCCGTGCTTTTTTCCCCGGGGAGCAGGGAATTTTCCCGCTGGGTGCTTCTTTTCCTGCCGGCGGCGGGGGGACTGGCCAGTGGCCTTCTCGTGGAGCGCCTCTGCCGCGAGGCGGCAGGCGGAGGAAACGATGCCGCGATCCTCGCCTACCACGAGGGCGAGGCCCGGATCCCGGCCTGCGTGCCGCTCGTCAAGACCGTCGCCACGGCGATCTTGATCTCAAGCGGCGGCTCCGGCGGGAGGGAAGGGCCGATCGCCCACATCGGGGCCGGGCTGGGTTCGCTGCTTGCCGTGAGGCTCGGTCTCACGTCCCGCGAGCGCCGCATCCTGATGGCGGCCGGCATCGCCGCCGGCATCGGGAGCATCTTCCGCGCCCCGCTTGCGGGGGCGCTGTTCGCCGCCGAATTCCTCTACCGCGAGCCGGAGTTCGAGTTCGAGGTGATGATCCCGGCCGGGCTGGCCTCGATCGTGGCCTACTGCCTTTTCTGCAGCGTGTACGGCTGGGACCCGCTGCTCGCCGCGCCCCCCTTTTTTTTCCGCAACCCGCTGGAGCTCGGCCCCTATTTTCTGCTTGCCCTCTTTGTCGCCGGGGCGGCCGTGGTCTTCATCCGCGGCTATCACGGCATCGCCTCCGGCTTCCGTCGGCTTGCCCTTCCCCCCGCCTTCAAGCCCGCGCTGGGGGGCCTGCTCACGGGGCTGATCGGCTTCTTTTTGCCGCACACGCTTTCCTTCGGATACGGCTACGCGGAGCAGGCGATCGCCGGAGACCTCCCGCTTTCCCTGCTCATCACCCTCGCCGCCGGGAAAATGCTGACGACCTCCTTTTCCGTCGGCTCCGGTGGGAGCGGGGGCCTCTTCGGGCCCTCGCTGGTCATCGGCGCCGCGCTGGGGGGGATCGCCGGGAGTCTGTTCCAGGCCTGGCTTCCCGGGGTCGTCTCCTCCCCCGGCGCCTTCACCCTGGCGGGCATGGCGGGATTTGTCGCCGCCGTCGCCAACACCCCCATCTCGATCATCCTCTTCGTCAGCGAGATGACCGGCTCCTACCGGCTGCTCATCCCCTGCCTGCTCGTCTGCTCGGTCGCCTATCTCGCAACGCGCCGCCACAGCCTCTTTCCCGCGCAGGTCCGGCGCCGCCTCGATTCGCCCGCCCACGCCGGCGAGCTCTTCGTGGATGTGCTCCAGCGAATCCGCGTGCGCGACATCCGGGATCGGGTGCGCCGGGTCGAGATGATCCCCGAGAGCATGCGTTTCGTCGATTTCAAGGCCCTGTTCGCTCAAGGCCGGCAGCATTACTTCCCGGTGTGCGACGGGGAGGGGAAGTTGAGCGGCATCTTTTCGATCAACGACGTGCGCGCCGTGCTGTTTGCTCCCGAGGTCGAACCGCTCGTCGTGGTGAAGGATATCGCCAACGCGCAGATCATCACGACCACCCCTTCCGAGGACCTGAGCGCGGTGCTTCGCAAGTTCACGATCAAAAACATCGACAGCCTGCCGGTCGTTGCCGACGATGACCCGCAGCGCCTGATCGGGATGCTCTCGCGGCGCGACGTGATCGACTGCTACAACCGCACGGTGCAGGAATGGAAAGCCGCGCGCCGGGCGCCGGAGGAAGGGGGAAGGCCCACATGAACGGAGCGGAAATGATCGCCGCCTTGCGCCGCATGGCCGAGGAGGCCGTTGCGGCCGAGCCGGCCCGCAGCGGGGCGCGGCCCTGGTGGCGCAAGCCCCTTGTCGCCGCGGCGCCGGCCGATGAGCGCTTCGATCGGCTGCCCGCGATCGCCGCCCCCGACCACCTGCTGCCGCGGGATCTGCTGCCGGGCGCGGCCGCGGTGGTCGTTTTCTTTGTCCCCTTCCGCAAGGGGCTGGTGCGGGACAACCGGCCGGGTGAGCGGCCCTCCCCGGACTGGGGGCTTTCCTACGTGCAGACGAACGCGCTGATCGAGCATCTCGGGAAAACGATGGCCGCGTGGCTGGAGGGCCGGGGCTTCCGCTGCGCCCTGACGCCGGCGACCCACAATTTCGACGAGAAGCGGCTTGTCGCCCGGTGGTCGCACAAGCACCTGGGCCATCTGGCGAACCTGGGGCGCTTCGGGACCCATCGGCTTCTCATCACCCCGGCCGGATGCGCGGGAAGGCTGGGAAGCCTCGTCACCGAGGCCGAACTCGGGGAACAGCCGCTTCTTACCGCCGCCGAAGCTTGCCTCCTCAAGGCGGGCAAGCGCTGCGGCCGATGCATCGCCTCCTGCCCGGTCTCCGCCCTTTCGACCGAGGGGTTCGACCGCCGCGGCTGCTGGGAGCGGCTCAAGGAAAACCGCGCCGCGGTCCCGGCGTTTGCGCACCTGCCGGAGAGCACCCACGTCTGCGGCAAATGCGCCGCGCTCATGCCCTGCAGCTTCCGCAACCCCCTCGCCAAAGCAAATAGGGGACGTCCATTCTGATATCATTATGGCACGGCGCGAGGCCCCCCGGGCAGGAAGGCCCCGGCCTTCTCCGGTCGGGGCGGCGCTTCAAGTGATATATCAATGGACGTCCCTAGAGTTTTTCTTCGATGCGGCGGAGGAGGTCGCGGATTTCGCGCAGCTGCGAGAGGACGGTCTCGGAGTCGGCGGCCGAGGGCGAAGGGTTGCCGCTCGGCCCGCCGATCGCGCGGAAGATCTCGTCTAAGCGCACGCCGAGCGCGACGATGAAGTAGAGGAGCAGGACGAAGGCGAGCTGGCGCTCGCCCCAGCCAAGAAGAAACCAGCCGCAGAGGATCGCCCCGAAGAAGACGAGGCTCGTCACCGTGTAGGGGTGTCGTGAGAGCCAGCGCGCCGCCGTTTGCTTCCTCACGAGACCCAGGCCTCCGCTGCGGGGGGGTGGAGCAAACGCCGCCTCATTTCTTCCCCAGCTCCTCCTGCCGCAACAGCCGCCGCAGCACCTTGCCGACGTTGGACATGGGCAGGCTTTCGCGGAACTCGATGAACTTGGGCCGCTTGTAGCCCGCCATCTTCTCGCGACAGAAGGCGAGGATCTCCTCTTCGGTCGCCGTCTCGCCGGGCTTGAGCTGGATGAAGGCCTTCACCGCCTCCCCGCTCTTCTCGTCCGGAACCCCGATCACCGCGGCGATGGCCACCTTCGGGTGCTGGAAGAGGACGTCCTCCACCTCCCGCGGGTAGACATTGAAGCCGCCCACGAGAATGAGGTCCTTCTTGCGGTCGGTGATGTGGATGTAGCCCTCGGGGTCGATGTGGCCGATGTCGCCGGTCAGGAAGTAACGCCTGCCCCCGATCGTGCGAAAAACCCGTTCGTCCTCGTCCGGCTTGTTCCAGTAGCCCTTCATCACCTGCGGGCCGCAGACGGCGAGCTCGCCGTCCTCGCCCTGCGGCAGCTCCTGCAGCCCGGTCACGAGGTCCACGATCTTCACGTCGGTTCCGGGGATGGGAAAGCCGATCGTGCCGATGCGGCGCTGGCGGGTGTTCGTGGGGTTCACGGTGACGACGGGTGCGGTTTCGCTCAGGCCGTAGCCCTCGAAGATGACCGCACCGGTTTTTTCTTCGAACCGCCGGCAGACCTCCGGCGGCAGCGGCGCCCCGCCCGAGAAACAGCCCAGAAGCGAGGAGAGGTCGTAGCGGTCGAGGTGGGGGTGGTTGGTGAAGGCCATGAAGATCGTGGGCACGGCCGGCATGACCGTCGGACGCTGCTTCTGCACGATCTTGAGCACCTCGGTGAACGGCGGGTTCCCGGCGCGGGGGTCGGGGACGCAGATCAGGCGGCTTGCGCTCGCGCAGGCCGAGAGCATCGCACAGGTCATGCCGAAGCTGTGGTACCAGGGAAGCACCCCGAGGTAGGTGTGGAAGGCCATGCGCTGGGGTTCGGGGGCCGCGCCCGGCTCGTGCACGAGGCGGATCCAGGCGGTGATGGCGGCGAGGTCGTAGGAGAAGTTCGCATGCGTGAGGCAGGCCCCCTTGGGCACCCCGGTCGTCCCGCCGGTGTAGAGGATGAGCGCCAGGTCCTCGAGCGGGTCGATCGCGACCGCCGGCGGCTCGGGCCGGGATCGGGCCACGACGTCGTCGAAGAAGAGGTGGCCGGCCTCGTGGGAGGCGGCCCGCGGGATCTTGCCGAGCAGACCGCCGAGCAGGGCCTTGACCTTGGGCAGGTAGGATTTCACGCCGCAGATGACGACCGTTTCGACCGCCGTCTCCTCGATCGCCTTGACGGTCGTGGGGTAGAAGACCGGGTGGTCCATGCAGAAGACGGCTTTCGCGCCGCAGTCCTTGAGCTGGTGCTGGAGCTCCTGGGCCTTGTAGAGGGGGTTGCAGGTGACGGCGACCGCGCCGGCCTTGAGAATGCCGAAATAAATCGGCGGATAGTGCGGCAGGTTGGGCAGAAAGATCGCCACCCGGTCGCCTTTGCGGATGCCGCGGTCGGCGAGGAAGCGGGCGATCCGGTCGGCGGTGTCCTTCACCTGGGCGTAGGTCCGCCCCGCGTCGCTGAACACGGTGTAGACCCGGTCCGGGAAGGCGCGCGCCGTTTCATCGAGCACCGAAAAGAGCGGCTTTTCGTAGCCCCGGATCTCGCGAGGGACGCCTTCGGGCCAGTGGGGTGTGGGCCAACCTCCTGCGGTCATCACGGCCTCCTTCGTTCGGGTGGGGAGAGGAAAAGACGGAAAGGGGGAAAACGGGGGGACTATAGAGGAAGTCGCTGGGGGGTGTCAACGCGGCGCGGCCGATCCTCCGCGCTGCCGGGCGACTTCCGCTGCCAGCAGGCGGTGCAGCTCGTTGCCGATGGCGATGCCGTCGTCGATGAACTGCGGCCCGTAGCGGCGGCCGGTCGGGGTGCGGAAGGTGTCGCGGATGCGGGCCAGGCTGTCGATCCCGAGCGGCCAGCGGGCAAGGAGCGCTTCGGGCGTCAGCCCGGCCGAGGAGACCATCTCCCAGAGGGTGTCGGTGAAGTTGTCCGGGCCCCAGCGGAACTTGTCCGCGTCGTAGAGGCAGTCGGAGAGCAGCGCCCCCTCCCGCGTGTCGACCCCGACGACGGGCCGAAAAGCCTCGTGGTTGCGGATGGCGATGCGGATGTCCTCGATCTCCTCCACCCGCAGGGACCGGCCGGAGAGGAGGCCGGCGGCGAGGTCCGCCCCGCGCTCGGCGTGGTGTTCCTCGCGCCGGAGGATGTCGTGCAGCAAGCCGGCCAAGTGGGCGATCTCCACGCGGCGCAGGAGGGCCGCTTCCTCGATCCCGGCCTTCGCGCCCTCGACCCAGACCAGGGCGCCGGCGTCGAGGGCGACCTGCGTGGCGTGCCGCATCCCGTGCCCGTAGCCCTCGTCGAGGACCCCCCCCAGGTCGTGCCGCAGGCTGCGGACAAGGGGGGCGGATTCGAAGACCGCGAGCGACCGCCCGACGGCCTCGGCCTCGTCGCGGTAGAAGGCGGGCGGCGGCATGCCGCGGGCGATCTCGCGCGCCCGCGCCTGCAGCCGGGCATAGAGAGTTGCGGCCTCCCTCATGGACGGCCTCGCTGCGGCAGGGGAAACGGGGGCTTCCGGGGAGCGGGACCCGCGCCCGGCAAAGGCCGCGGCCGGGAGACGCCGTGCGGTTTAGCCTTCCAGCAGCTGGAAGGGGCGACCGCAGACCTTCCAGCTCCCGGCCTCCTTCTTCAGGAGCAGGGTCTCCTCGACCGCATGGGTCTCGCCCACGCCGAACCAGCGGGCCACGAGGCCGTAGACGGGGTTGATCGTGCGGCGCCGCTCGCCGCGGAGGAGGACGCGGGCGGTCTCGCCGTCGTTTTCTAGGGTGCGCGCGTCCACGTGGTAGAGACCCTGCTTCAGGTAATGCGGCGCGAACCCCGAGGCGCGCGCCTCCTGTTCCTTCCGCGCGAGAAAGGCGGCGACGGGATCGGCTTTGGCGGAGGGGGCGAGCTCCCGGCAGAGGCGCTCGGCCATGGCGGGCTCGAGCCAGAAATAGGCCTCGGCGAACTCGACGGCCGCCTTCTCGGGGGTGTCGCGTTGGTCGGCGACCGCCAGCACCACCTGCAGGATCAGGGCGAGCATGAGGATCGAGGTGAAGGTCAGGAATCGGGTGCCGCTGTCCATCGGGTCCCTCCTTCAATGCGCCGGGTCGTCGCGGTTGAGCGGGGGATGGGAAAACCTTCCGGGCGAGCGAACCTGCGCTTAGCACGATCGCCGGGGCAAGACAAGGGCTTTTTCAGCGCAGCACGCACTCCCGGACCCAGGGGGCGGCGCTCGCGTGCAGGTGCCGCATCTCCTCGGGGCTGAAGGCCGCATCGAGCCCCTCGAAGAACCCCGGGCGAAGGACGCGGCCTAGGCGCACGGGCTGCAGGGCGTAGCGCCGGCAGCCCCGGATGCAGCGGGCGATGCGCTCGACGATCTCCGGGGAGATGAACGGCCGCGCACAGGTGGTGCGGAACTCGTAGTCGATCGCCGATTCGAGCAGCAGGCGCATGCTCCGGCGGATGTCGGTTCCCCGAGCCTGCTCGCAGAGGCACTCGGGGTAGCGCTCGGGGTCGGTCTTGAGGTCCATGGCGACGTAGTCGACCAGGCCCTCACGGATCACCCGGGCGAGCATCTCCGGCCGGCTGCCGTTGGTGTCGAGCTTGACCGGGTAGCCGAGCGCCTTGATGCGCGAGAGAAACGGCGGGAGCTCTTCATGGAGCGTGGGCTCGCCGCCGGAGACGACGACCCCTTCGAGAAACCCGCGCCGCTCGTCCAGAAAGCGGAAGAGCTCGCCGGGGGGGAGCGCTTCCCCGCAGGAGCCGGGCTTCCCGGCCAGCTCCGGGTTGTGGCAATAGGGACAAGCGAAGTTGCACCCCGAGAGGAAGACCACGCAGCTCATCTTCCCCGGGTAGTCGATGAAGGATTGTTTCTGCAGCCCGCCGATCCGCATCGTTCCCCCCCGCCTCAGACGGCCACGCGGTAGGTTTTCCGGTTTTCGAACTCGGCCTGCTTGCCGCTGTTCCACTGCTTGACGGGCCTCAGGTACCCCACCACGCGGGAGTAGACCTCGGTGGGGGACTGGCAGCGGCCGCAGACCGGCTGCTCGCCCTCGAGGTACCCGTGGGTCGGGCAGACGCTGAAGGTCGGCGTGAGGGTGAAGTAGGGCAGCCGGTAGCCGGAAGCGATCCGGCGGACGAGGTTGCGCACGACGTGCGGGTCCTTGATTTCTTCGCCGAGGAAGATGTGCAGCACGGTGCCGCCCGTGTATTTCGTCTGCAGCTCGTCCTGCAGCCGCAGCGTCTCGAAGAGATCCTCGGTGAACCCGACGGGCAGGTGGGTCGAGTTCGTGTAGTAGGGGGCTGCCCCGCGGGAGCGCACGTCCTCCTCGTTCGCGCAGCGGATTTCGGGGTGACGCTCCCGGTCGAGCTTCGCGAGGCGGAAGGAGGTCCCCTCGCCCGGGGTCGCCTCCAGGTTGAAGAGCGTGCCGGTCGTCTCCTGGAGCCCGGAGAGGGCCTCGCGCAGGAAGTCCATGACCCGCAACGCGAAGCGCTGGCCCTCCGGCGCGGTGAGGTCGCAGCCCAAGAAGTTCAGGCAGGCCTCGTTCATGCCGATGATGCCGATCGTCGAGAAATGGTTTTTCCAGTAGACGCCGAAGGCCTTCTTGATCTCCCGCAGATAGAAGCGCGAGTAGGGGTAGAGGTTCTTCTCGGTGAACTGCTCGAGCACCTTGCGCTTGATCTGCAGGCTTTCGGCCGCGAGGTGGACGAGGCGGCCGAGGCGCGCGAAAAAGTCCTCCTCCGAGCCGCTGAGATGGCCCAGCCGCGGCAGGTTGAGCGTCACCACGCCGACCGAGCCGGTGAGGGGGTTTGCGCCGAAGAGGCCGCCGCCGCGCTTGAGGAGCTCGCGGTTGTCGAGCCGCAGCCGGCAGCACATCGAGCGCGCGTCCTCGGGGGACATGTCGGACTGGATGAAGTTGGAGAAGTAGGGGATGCCGTACTTCCCGGTCATGCGCCACAGGGGCTCGAGCTCGGGGTTTTCCCAGTCGAAATCCCGGGTCAGGTTGTAGGTCGGGATGGGGAAGGTGAAGACCCGGCCGCGGGCATCACCCTCCATCATCACCTCGGCGAAGGCGCGGTTGAGGAGGTTCATCTCCGCCTGGAACTCGCCGTAGGTCGCCTGCTGTTCCCGGCCGCCGATCACGACGGGGAGATCGCGCAGGTTGGCGGGCGGCTTGAGATCCACGGTGATGTTGCTGAAGGGGGTCTGGAACCCCACCCGCGTCGGGATGTTGATGTTGAAGACGAACTCCTGGATGGCCTGCTTGACCTCGGGGTAATCCAGGCGGTCCCAGGCGACGAAGGGGGCGAGCAGCGTGTCGAAGTTGGAGATGGCCTGGGCGCCCGCGGCCTCGCCCTGGAGGGTGTAGAAGAAGTTCACGATCTGGCCGAGGGCGCTGCGGAGATGCTTGGGGGGCGAGCTTTCGACCTTGCCCTCGACGCCGCGGAACCCCTGGCGCAGCAGATCGAGGAGGTCCCAGCCCACGCAGTAGACGGCGAGCAGGTTGAGGTCGTGGATGTGCAGGTCGCCCTCGAGGTGGGCCCGGCGGATCTCGGGGGGGTAGATGCTGTTCAGCCAGTACTCGGCCGTGATCTCCGAGGAGATGTAGTGGTTGAGCCCCTGGAGCGAGTAGCTCATGTTGCTGTTCTCGCGGATCTTCCAGTCGAGCTTCTCGATGTAGTGGTTGACCAGGTCGACGTGCGCCCGCGTGGCGATGCGCCGGATCTGGGCGTGCTGCTCGCGGTAGAGGATGTAGGCCTTGGCCGTGCGGTGGAAGGGGGAGTCGAGGAGCACCCGTTCGACGATGTCCTGGATCTCCTCCACCTTGGGCACGGGCCCGAGGCGCATTTCGTGGGCGAGGGTGAGGACGCGGAGGGTGAGTTTTTTGGCCTCGCGCTCCTCGAACTCGCCCGTCGCCCGCCCCGCCTTGGCGATGGCCGCCGTGATCTTGGAGGAATCGAACTCGACAACCCTGCCGTCACGTTTTTCGATCTGCTCGAACACGAAACACCCCTTCGTCGACTACAGGCGATTTTGGGTTCGGGACGTGCCTCTGCAAACACCTTCCGCTTCGCGGCCCCGGCCGCAGGCCGGAGCCGTCTTCGGGCGAGGGCGGCTGGACACTTCGTGAGTGACGCTGATGGACTCATCTTACCCCAACATCTTGGGGGTGGTCAAGAAAAATTTACAACATATAGTGATCATTCGAAAAAATTCGCCCCTCCCCTTCAGGGAAGGCGGCGGCACGGCCGTTGGGGGCCGCCCTCAGCGTTCCGCCACCACGTAGTCGGCGATGCCCGGGGGGACTTCCTCGCCGGGGGAGAGCGCGTAGACCGTGCGGAAGGGGAGCCCGTTTCTGCGGAAGGCGCGCTCCGGGATGCCGTAGGCGTACTGGATGTGCCCGTTTCCGGCAAGCACCACCATGCGGCCTGTGCCGAGGCGGCCGGCGACGGTCTCGGCCATCGCCTCGTCCCAGACGCACTGGACGAGGTAGAAATCCTCGAAGCGCACCCGGTCGCGGAAGTCGTGGCGGGCGAAGACCGCCTCGGCGAAGCGGCGGTGCGCTTCGACCGAGAGATCGATCTCCGCGGGTAGAAAGGCCTTCTCCGCGGCGGCCAGGTGCTCGGTGCCGCCGACGCGGATCTTGGGGGGGATGTGAAAAGGGATGTTCAGGCCGTGGAGGGGAAGACGCCGGTCGCGGGCGAACTCCAAAACCGCGCGGTAGAGGCCGAAGTCGTAGCGCCAGTTCGCGTACCAGTGGGTGCGGCGCAGGAATTCCCCCTCCGTCAGTTCCCCCCGGGACCAGGCGTCGAGAACCGGCTGGTAGCTGCGGTCGAACATTTCAAGACCGAGCGACCAGCCCGCGGGATCCGCCGAGACGAGCTCGCGGAGAATGTCGAGCTGCAGCTCGTGGTGCGCCGGCCGGGTGTGGGTTTCGCCGATATAGACGACCCGGGCGGAGCGCAGCCCGGCGATCATCTCCTCCCAGGAGACGGGCCCGCCCCCCGGCCCGGAGAGGACCCGCCAGCGCGGCAGATCCGCATCCGGCGGCGTCGGCCGCAGGGCCGGGTGGCTGCAGCCGGCCGCGGCGGCGATCCACACCGCCGCCAGCCACCGCCGCGCGATCGCTCCCCGGCCGGGGGAAACCGCCCGGGGCGCGCGCTGTGCGCCTGGCCGCTTCGGGTTCATTGCATCTTCCCGGTCGCGTTCACGGCGTTTAGGATCTTGAGCATCTGCTCGACGGGGATGTATCCGGGGCGATGGCCGATCACCTCGCCCGCCTCGCTCATGAACCACAGGTCGGGCAGGCTTTTCACCCGGAACAGCCGCGCCGTCTCCGCCTCGCGGTCGGAGTCGACGCGGATGGGGATGAAGTGGCGGTTCAGCGCCTGGACCACGGCCGGGTCGCGGAAGGTCTTCTGCTCCATCTCGGTGCAAAAGGGGCACCAGTCGGCCCGGAAGAAGAGGACGGCCTTGCGTTTCTCGAAGCGGCTGCGGGCCATGCCGTTTTCGAACCCGTGCCACTGGATCTCCTCGGCCGGGGCGGCGGTGCAGGCAACGAGCGTCAAGAGGAGCGCGACGGCGGTTCGCATGCAGGACTCCTGGGTCGGTAGAATCCCTCCGGGGCGAGCTCCCGAGAACGGTCCCAGCCCCGCTCGAAGAGAAAACGGCGGATCGCCTCGCACAGATCGCAGCGGTTCCACCAGCGGTCGTGCGCAGGGGCGAAGCCCGCCTCGCGCTGCGCGAAGGCGAAGAGCCCGCGGATCCCCGCGGCGGCGAGGGTCGTGATCAGGGGGTAGCGCTCCGGGGGCAGCGGGGGTCCCAGGTCCGCCGCGGCGATCGCCAGCCCCGCGCACAACCCGGGGATGTAGTTGCCGTGGAGGTCGAGGTGGAAATGGCGGGTGTCGCCGAGCTCCCGGCCGCAGGAAGCAGGGCTTTCCTCCAGGACGTGCGCGAGCCGCTTGCGGCCGAGGACGGGGCGGAAGGTGTCGAGGGCCCGGCCGCCGGGGTGGATCCAGCAGCGGCCGGGGATCCTTGCCAGGTAATCCTCCCCGAAGCGCGCCGCAAACTCCTCGATCCCGTGCGGCCGCTCGGCGCCTAAGGCCTCGAGCTCGGGGATGAAGTCCGCGACCCAGGGGAAGACGCTAAGGCCCGCCCGTTCGGCGGCCGCGATCGCGCCTTGCGTTTTGCGGAACGGGATGAATTCGTTGTGAAACGGGCTGATGGAAACGAGAACCGCCCGCAGCCCCCCGCGGCGCAGCCTGCCGAAGAGTGCCACGGCCGAGGGCTCATCCCGGAACCAGGCGGCGTTCGTCTCCAGGTAGTCGATCCCCACGCCGGCCCTCCGCGCGGCCGCAAGCAGCGCCTCCACCCCGGCCGGCTGAAGGAGGGGCTCACCGCCCCCGATGTGCAGGGAGCGGCAGCCGAGCGACCGGGCCCGGCGGAAGAGCTCTTCGGCCGGGCCGGCCTCCAGGAAGCCCTTCCCCCGCCACGGCCCCGAGCGGTAGAGACAGTGGCGGCAGCTGGAGGTGCTGAGATACCCGGGGATCACCCCTCCCGCGACGAGCCGGTCGATGCGCAAGGGCGTCGTCTTCATAAGGCAAGCCGCCGCCGGGGAGTCGATCGCGTCCGGCGGCGCGCATCTCCTTCACTGTAGCATCGCGCCGCGGCCGTGGCAAACCCCAACCGCCCGGCGCAAGAAAGGCCCCGCCGGAAATTCGACCCCCTCTTTTTCCTTGACCTCGGGGGGGCCTGGGTTAATGATGGCGTCTTCTTCGTCCCGGCCCCGCATCCCGGCGGGAGGGGGTTTCGCCTTGCCGCCCGGGAGCCGGAACCGCATGAGCCGTCGAGGGAAGCATGGACACGTTGAGTTTCGGATTGACCCTGCTCGTCGTCGGCATGGGGGGGACGCTCGCCGCCCTCGCCCTGCTTGCCGCCCTCATGAATCTTCTCAAGAAGCTTTTCCCGGCCAAAGACGAAGAGGCCTGATCCCGCCGGACCCCGAAGACAGGATGCCCCCATGTTGGATGCCGTCGTCAACGGATTGAGCGGTCTTGCCGCAGGCGTGTTGCACCTGCACTGGTCCAACCCCGTGATGATCGCGGTCGGCTGCCTGCTCCTCTACCTCGGCATCCGCAAGGACGTCGAGCCGCTGCTTCTCGTCCCGATCGGCTTCGGCGCGATTCTTGCCAACATCCCCCTCGCCGACCTGATGGGCGAGGAGGGGTTCCTGCGCACGATCTACAACATGGGGGTGGCCAACGAGCTCTTTCCGCTGCTCATCTTCATCGGCATCGGCGCCATGACCGATTTCGGCCCGCTGCTCGAAAACCCCAAGATCTTCCTTCTCGGCGCGGCCGGGCAGTTCGGGATTTTCCTCACCATCGGGCTGGCGCTCCTCTTCGGCTTCGACAAGCTGGACGCGGTCGCGATCGGCGTGATCGGGGCCTGCGACGGCCCGACGGCGATCTACGTCTCCTCGAAGTACGCGCCGCATCTGCTCGCCGCGGTCTCCGTGGCCGCCTACTCCTACATGTCGCTCGTCCCCATCATCCAGCCCCCGATCATGCGCTTTCTCACGACCGAGCGCGAGCGCCGCATCAACATGTCCGAGATCACCACGACCACGCCCGCGTCGAAGACGGCGCGCATCCTCTTTCCCATCGTGGTGACGATCTTCGGCGGGTTCATCGCCCCGGGCGGGCTGCCGCTGCTGGCGACCATCATGCTCGGCAACCTGATGAGGGAGTGCGGCGTCGTCGGGCGGCTCGTCAAGGCGACCGAAAACGAGATCGCCAACGTGGTGACGCTCTTCCTGGGGATCTCCATCGGCGCGACCATGGACGGGCGCGCCTTTCTCACCCCCCAGACCGTCATGATCCTCGTCTTCGGCTTCGTCGCCATCTGCCTCGACACGGCGTGCGGGGTGCTCTTCGGCAAGCTCATGTGCGCGGCGACGCGGGGAAAGATCAACCCCCTGATCGGCGCCGCGGGGATCTCCGCCTACCCCATGGCGGCGCGTGTGGTCCACAAGGAAGGTCTGAAGTACGACCGCATGAATTTCCTCTTGATGCACGCCGTCGGGGCGAACACGGGGGGGCAGGTGGGGTCGGTGATGGCCGCCGCCATCATGCTCTCGGTGCTCAAGGGGATGGGGGTGATTCCCTGAGGCCTCTCTCCTTGGCCGTCGCCGGCCGGGCGGGCCGCCCCGCCCGGCTTGTCTACCCGGAACGCAGCCTCAGGTAGGCTTCGCGCAGGGCGGCGGTCGCGTCGTAGATGTCCTTCTTGTGCCGTTCCTCCTTAAGGTCGATCAGGCGAAAGCTGCGGGTGTCGGTCTCCGAGCGGATCAGCGAGCCGGCCGGGACCCAGACGTGGGCGGGGATGCGGCCGCCCATGACGATCGAGCCGACCCCGACCCAGACCCCCTCCTCCACCTCCGCCTGGTAGATGATCGCGCGCAGGGCGATGAAGCTGTCGGCCCCGATCACGGCCGGCCCGTGGATCACGACCCCGTGGGAGATGTTGCAACGCGGCCCGATGCGCACTTCCGTTCCCGCACGGGCGTGCACGACGACGCCGTCCTGGATGCAGGCATCCTCCCCGACCGTGATGGGGTGCACCCGGCCGCCGGCGTCGGGCTCGTCGGCCCGCAGCACGGCCTGCGGCCCGACGAAGACCCGCGGGCCGATCACCACCCGGCCGATGACCTGGGCGCTCGGGTCCACGTAGGCGCTGGAATCGACGCGGGGCCGGTCGCCAGCGGGGTTCGGGCGGACGGAGGGCGGAAAGGCCTCGGTCGTCATGATGCGGCTCTCCTCTTCAGGCGTGGTTGGCCTCGGCGAAATAGCGGATCATCGTCTCCCCGAGTTCCTTCGAGCGCAGGGTGGCGGCTTCCACGGCGTTGATGAGCGTCGTCCGCAAGCCTCCCTTTTCCAGGGTGTGGATGCCGGCGATCGCGGTACCGCCCGGGGAGGTGACGCGGTCCTTGAGCTGTCCGGGGTGTTCGCGCGTTTCCATGAGCATCTTGGCCGCCCCGAGCAGCGTCTGGGCGGCGAGGAACTGGGCGTCCTTGCGCGACAGCCCCATTTTCACGCCGGCGTCGGCCAGGGCGTCGACGATGATGAAGATGTAGGCCGGCCCCGAGCCGCTCAGGCCCGTGATCGCGTCCATGAGGTAGTTTTCGCGCAAAAACACCGTGCGGCCGACGCTGTTGAAGATCTCGAGGGCGAGATCGATGTCCTCGCGGCGGGCGTGTTTGCCGGCCGAGATCGCCGTCGCCGATTCCTTGACCGAGGCGGCGATGTTGGGCATGGCGCGGATGAGGCGCAGCTCCTTGTGCAGGAGCGATTCGATCGCCCGCAGGGGGACCCCGGCCGCAATCGAGATCACCAGCCGCGAGAGGTCGAGCCGGTCGGCGGTCTCCTTGAGGACCTCGGCCATGAGCTGCGGCTTGACGGCGTAGATCACGATCTCCGCGGAGGCGACCGCCCCGGGGTTGTCGGGGGTCGTGTGCACCCCGTAGCGGGAGCGCATCTCCTCGAGGCGCTCCTCGCGGACGTCGGTGCAGACGATGTCCTGGGGGGATGCGGCCCCGGATTGCACGAGCCCGGCGACGAGGGCCTCGCCCATGTTGCCGGAGCCCAAACAGGCGATCTTCTTCCCCTGCAGCGCAGCCACGACGGCCTCCTCCCGCGGGGGCCCGGGGCCGCCCCTCGCGAGAAGGCCGCCCCTCCGCCCGCGTTTCTGCCGCGTTGTAAGAGGTCCCCCCCGGGGTGTCAACCCTCGCCGGGTCGGCGGCGCCTTGACAGCGTCGGGGGCGATCCGCTATAAATGGTCAGACCATTTAGCGTCGGAGGGTCCCCTTGTTCCAGACCGCGCGTTCGACCAAGGTCTTCCAGGACGTGGTCGCCCAGATCGAGGAGGCGATCCTCTCCGGCCGGATCCCCGCCGGCGAGACCCTGCCCTCGGAGCGCGAGCTCAAGGCGATGTTCGGCGTCAGCCGGCCCACCCTGCGCGAGGCCCTGCGCGTGCTCGAGGAGAAGGGGCTGATCGAGATCCGCCTGGGCACGGGAGGCGGCCCGGTCGTGCGCCGCCCCGACGCCCGGCGCGTGGCCGAGAGCCTGGGGCTCCTCATCCGCTCCCAGCGGGTCGCGCTCGAGCACCTCGCCGAGTTCCGCGAGGGGATCGAGGGCCGGGTCGCCGCGCAGGCCGCCCTGCGGCGCAGCGCCTCCGACGTCGCGCGCTTGCGGGAGCTTTTGGCGCAGGCGCGTTCGTGCCTCGAGGCCGGCCCCGGCCGGCGCGAGGAGTTCCTCGAGGCCGACAAGCGCATTCACCTCGCGATCGCCGATGCGACCGGGAACCCGATCTACCAGAGCGTGCTCGCCTCCGTCCACGAGAACATCCACCGCTACTACGAGCGCTTCCTGTCGATGGCCGCCCCGGAGCTGCGCGAGAACTACGAGGACCTCGAGGCCCTCGTGGCCGCCGTCGCCGCAGGCGACGCCGAGGAGGCGCGGCGCATCGCGGCCGGCCACGTGACGCGCTTCAACGCGCGCATGCAGGCGCGGGCCGCCTCAGCCGGCCGCACCCGCAGGCCGCGCACCGACCGGCCGAAGGCGCGGACCGGGGCCGCCCTCCCCGCCCCCCGCCTCGAGGAGCCCCGCCCATGAACCGCATCGCGCGCCACCCGATCCTTCCCGTCCCCGCCCGCGAGGAAGTGCCCTTCAGCTGGGACGGAACCCCCCTGACCGGCTTCCGCGGCGAGATGATCGCCTCGGCGCTCGCCGCCTGCGGCATCCACGTTCTCGGCCGCCACCCGAAAGACGGCAGCCCCCAGGGGGTTTTTTGCGCCAACGGCCAGTGCTCCCAGTGCCTGGTGATGGCCGACGGCCGCCCCGTCAAGGCCTGCATGACCCCGCTCCGGGCGGGGATGCGTCTGGAGAGCCTTCGCGGCCTGCCGCGGCTTCCCGAGGACGACGCCCCCGTCGCCACCGGCGGCGTCGAGGAGATCGCGGTTGCCGTGCTCGTGATCGGGGCCGGGCCGGCCGGACTCTCGGCGGCGATCGAGCTCGGCCGCCTCGGGGTGCCGACCCTGCTCGTCGACGACAAGGACCGGCCGGGCGGAAAGCTCGTCCTCCAGACCCACAAATTCTTCGGCTCGGTCGAAGACAGCCATGCCGGCACCCGGGGCTTCGAGATCGGCCGACGGCTCGCCGCCGAGCTCGAAGGGCTCCCGTCGGTCGCGATGCGCCTTAAGACCACGGTGGTCGCCGTCTTCGCCGACGGCCGGGTCGGCGCCGTCGCGCGGGGGCGCTACGTCCTCATCCGGCCCGAGCGGCTCATCGTCGCCTGCGGGGCGCGGGAGAAGATGCTTTCCTTCCCCGGCAACACCCTCCCCGGCGTCTACGGCGCGGGGGCCTTCCAGACGCTCGTCAACCGGGACCTCGTGCGCTGCGCCTCGCGGGTGCTCGTCGTGGGGGGGGGAAACGTCGGGCTCATCGCCGGCTACCATGCCCTGCAGGCGGGCATCGAGGTCGCCGCCCTGGTCGAGGCGTTGCCCGAGGTGGGGGGCTACCGCGTCCATGCCGACAAGCTCAAGCGCCTGGGGGTGCCGATCCTCACGCGGCACACGATCGTCTGCGCGCACGGCACGGAGCGCGTGGAGGCCGCAACGATCGCGGCGGTGGACGAGCGCTTCCGCATGCGGCCCGAAACCGCCCGCACCCTCCCCGTGGACGGGGTGCTCGTCGCCGTCGGCCTGGCCGAGGTGAACGAGTTCGCCCTCAAGGCGAAGCAGTTCGGGATCCCCGTCGAATGCGCCGGCGACGCGCAGGAGATCGCCGAGGCCTCGGCGGCCATGTTCAGCGGCAAGATCGCCGGGCTGCGGGTCGCCCGCGCGCTGGGGGCGTACACCGGGGACATCCCGCGCGACTGGGAAGAGAAGGAGGCGCTGCTGAAATCCCGGCCCGGCCCGGTCACGGCCCGCAAGCCGCCCGAGGGGGCCGGCGCGGTCTACCCCGTCTTTCACTGCTTCCAGGAGATCCCCTGCAACCCGTGCACCTCGGTCTGCCCCCAGAAGGGCATCCGCACCGAGAACGATGCGATCACGGGCCTGCCCTATTTCGTCCCCGGCACCGAGTGCACCGGCTGCGCCAGCTGTGTCGCCGTCTGCCCCGGGCTCGCCGTGACCCTGGTCGACGCCCGCGACGACCCCGAGCACCCGCTCGTCATCCTCCCCTACGAGATCTGGCGGGAGAAGGTCGAGGTCGGCCGCCTCGTGCCGGTCACCGACGCCGAGGGGGCGATCCTCGGGCGCTACCCCGTGGTGAACGTGAAAAGCCGCAGGAAGCACCCCGGCACCCTCCTGGTCGGCGTCCGGGTCGAGCGGGCGGCCGCGGAGCGGGCGGCCGGCATCTGGGTCCAGGAGCGGGCCGTCGACCCGCTCGCCCTCTACGAAAAGGCGCCGCCCCCCGACGAGGCCGTGATCTGCCGCTGCGAGCGCATCACCGCCGGCGAGATCCGGGCCGCGATCCGGGAAGGGATCCGCGACCTGAACCAGCTCAAGGCCGTCACCCGCGCCGGCATGGGGGCCTGCGGGTCGAAGACCTGCCGGCCGCTCATCCATCGGCTCTACCGCGAGGAGGGGATCGACCCCTCCGCGATCACCGACCGCGTCGACCGGCCGCTCTTCGTCGAGGTGCCGATCGGCGCCTTCGCGGGCGTGCGGGAGGCCGACGATGACTGAGCGCTGGGATGCGATCGTGGTCGGGGCGGGCTCGGTGGGGCTGCCCGCCGCCCTCGCCCTCGGCCGGGAGAGGCTGCGCGTGCTCGTCCTCGACCGGCACCCCTCGCCGGGCCAGGGGGAAAACAAGCACGCGATCGGCGGGGTGCGGGCGACGCACTCGGCGCCGGGGAAGATCCTCGTCTGCCGCAGGTCGCTCACGATCTTCGCCTCCTGGCGCGACACCCACGGCGACGACATCGAGTGGCTCCCCGGCGGCTACCTCTACCCGGTCTACCGCGAGGAGGACGCGCGGCTGCTCCAGGGGTTGCTCCCCCTGCAGCGCGCCTACGGGCTGGCCATCGACTTCATCGGCCCCGAGGCCGTGGCCGCGATCGTGCCGGGCATTTGCCGCGAGGGGCTGCTCGGCGCGACCTTCGCCCCGGGGGATGGCTCGATCTCGCCGCTCCGGGTCGCCGACGCCTTCTACCGGCACGCCCGGCGGCTCGGCGTCGAGTTCCGTTTCCGGGAGTCCGTGGAACGCATCGACCGCGAAGGGGGCCGCGCGGCGGGGGTGACGACCGACCGCGGGCGGTACGCGGCGCCCGTCGTGATCGACTCCGCGGGGCCCTTTTCCGCGGCCCTCGGCCGGAGCGTGGGGGTGAGCCTGCCGGTCGTCCCCGACAGCCACGAGGCCGGCATCACCGAGCCGGTCGCCGCGTTCTTCCACGCGATGGTGGTCGACATGCGCCCCGCGCCAGGCTCCAAAAATTTCTACTTTTACCAGAACCGCCACGGCCAGGTGGTCTTCTGCCTCACCCCCGAGCCGCCCATCGTCGGGACCGACAAGCGGGAGACCTCGGCCTTCCTCCCCCAGGTCTGCACGCGCCTGGTCGCGCTCGTGCCGCGGCTCAAGCACCTGCGCGTGCGGCGCACCTGGCGCGGCCTCTACCCCATGACCCCCGACGGCTCGCCGATCGTCGGCTGGAACCGGGAGGTCCCGGGGTTGCTGCACGCCACCGGGATGTGCGGCCAGGGGCTCATGCTCGGTGCGGGCGTGGGCGAGCTCGTCGGCCGCATGGTCACGGGGACCCTGAACGCCGAGGACGAGACCGTTCTTGCGGAGTTCTCCCCTTACCGGGATTTCCACCGCGTCGAAAAACTTAAATGACCCAAGGAGAAAAACGATGAGCGCCCCCCGACTGGAACCGAGACTTTCCTTCCCCTATCGCCGGCCCGCCGTCGAGCGCGGCTACACCCGCCAGACCCTCCACGTCGATCTCTCCCGGCCGGCGGTCGCCGTCAAGCCCGTCCCGCCGGAGATGGAACGGATCTTCATCGGCGGCAAGGGCTTCGACCTCTGGCTCCTCTGGCAGGCGGTCACCCCGCAGACCCGCTGGGACGACCCCGAAAACGAGATCTGCATCGCCTGCGGGCCTCTGGGGGGGACGCCGAGCTACCCGGGCTCGGGCAAGAGCATCGCCGCCACGATCTCGCCGCTCACCGGCACGGTCATCGACTCGAACGTGGGCGGCTACTTCGGCCCCTTTCTCAAGTTCGCGGGCTTCGACGCCCTCGAGGTCCAGGGCCTCTCCGCGGAGGAGGTCGTGATCGTCGTCGACGGGATCGAGGAACAGGTGACGCTCTACGGGGCGGAGGGCCTCCCGGAGGACGCCTACGCCCTGACCGCCTACCTGACCGAGCGCTTTGCGAAGGGCCGGCCCCGGGACGTCTCGGTCGTCTCCACGGGGCCGGCCGCGCGGCACACCCGCTTCGGCTGCCTCAACTTCAGCTGGTACGACCCCAAGCGCAAGCGGGCGCGCTACAAGCAGGCCGGCCGCGGCGGAATCGGCACCGTGCTGGCGCACAAGAGGGTCCGCGCCCTCGTCGCGCGCACCGATTCCTCGGTCACGATCGACACGAACGCCCCCGCCGATCGCGAGCGGCTCAAGCAGGTCTCGCGGCTGCACTCGCGGGAGATCGTCGAGCTCGACCCCAAGCAGAACGAGATGTCCGTGATCGGGACGACCCACCTCGTCACGATCATGAACGACCACGACCTGCTGCCCACGCACAACTTCCGCTTCGGCAGCCACCGCGAGGCCGAAAACCTCGGGCAGGCCGTCTTCCGCCGCCTCTTCGACCCCGGCTTCGACGGCTGCTGGATGGGCTGCACGGTCGCCTGCTCGCACGGGGTGCGCGACTTCGTCCCCCTCACGGGGCCCTACCGCGGCACCCCGGTCTTCGTCGACGGGCCCGAGTACGAGACGATCGCGGGGCTGGGCTCCCTGCTCGGCATCTTCGATCCCCACACGGTGATCGAAATGAACTTTTACTGCGACGCCTACGGCCTGGACACGATCTCGGTGGGGACGGCGACCGCCTTCGCCATGGAGTGCTTCGAGCTCGGGCTGATCGGCCGGGAGGCGACGGGCGGCCTCGAGCTGCGCTTCGGGAACCGCGCCGCCGCGCTCGAGCTGATCCACCAGATGGCCCGCGGCGAGGGTTTCGGCCGGATCGTGGGCGAGGGGGTGCGCCGGATGAAGGCGCTCTTCGCCGAGCGCTGGGGGGCCGACCCGCGGCTGCTCGCCGACATCGGCATGGAGGCGAAGGGGCTGGAGTTTTCCGAGTACATGACCAAGGAGTCGCTCGCCCAACAGGGGGGCTACGGGCTCGCCCTGAAGGGCCCGCAGCACGACGAGGCCTGGCTCATCTTTCTCGACATGGTGCACAACTTCATGCCCACCTTCGAGCAGAAGGCCGAGGCCCTGCACTGGTTTCCGATGTTCCGCACCTGGTTTTCGCTTTGCGGGCTCTGCAAGCTGCCCTGGAACGACATCGTCCCCGAGGACAACCGCGACACCCCCGAGCCGGCCAAGGTGATGAAGCACGTCCGCTGGTATGCCGAGTACTTCAGCGCCGTCACCGGCCGCGAGTCCACCCCGGAGGACCTGATCCTCATGAGCGAGGCCGTCTACAACTTCCAGCGGATCTTCAACCTGCGCATGGGCTTCGGCCGCCGCGAGCACGACACCCTCCCCTACCGCGCCGTCGGCCCGGTGACGGACCTGGAGTACGAGTCGCGCGCCGAGCGCTACGACCGCCAGCTCGCCGAGATTCACCCCGGGAGGGACATCGCCTCGCTTGCCACGGCCGAGAAGCGCGCGCTGCTTCGCGCCCACCGCGAGGCCCAGTACGTGCGCCTGCAGGACGCCGTCTACCGCCGCCGGGGCTGGACCGCGGAGGGGATCCCGACCCTCGCCACGGTGAGGCGGCTGGGGATCGACTTCCCCGAGGTGGTCGCGCTGCTCGCCGCGCACGGGGTGCGGGAATGATCCGCGTGGGGGGCAAGGAGCACCCCTGGCGGGAGGGGCTGACCGTGGCCGAGCTTCTCGCCGAGCTCGGCCGCGCCGAGGACACCCCCGTCGTGCGCGTAAACGACACCTTTGTCTCCCGGCCCCGTTTCGGTGCGACCCGCATCCCCGACGGCGCCGAAGTCTTCCTCATCCCCATGATCGCCGGCGGCTGAGCGGGGTTTGAACCCCCCGGCGATCCGTGGTAGCCTACGCAAATCCGGGGCCTTCGCCCGGGGCGCGCCTCCGGGGGCCCCGGGCCGCCCCCTCAAGTCCCCGACCCGTCCGGCCGAAAATACCTTCAGCATGGGAACGAGCGATGTTTCTGGCAAGCCATTTCCTTCTCGCCCTGGCCAAGGTCCTGAGCCTTGCGCTCAACGCCTACCTCTGGATCGTCATCATCCGGGCCGTTCTCTCCTGGGTGAGCCCCGATCCCTACAACCCCATCGTGCGCTTCGTGCACAACCTGACCGAGCCCGTCTTGTGGCGCATCCGCAGGCGGCTTCCGGTCGTGTTCGGCGGGGTCGATCTCGCGCCGCTCGTCGTGGTGCTGGCGATCCTCTTTCTCGAGCACTTCGCGGTGGCGAGCCTGGTCGAGATCGCCGTCGGGCTGCGCTGATCGGGGGCGAACGGAGGACGACATGGCGCTCACCCCGCTGGAGATCCAGCAGCGACGGTTTCGCACCGTGTTCCGCGGCTACGACCCGCGCGAGGTCGAAGGCTTTCTCGAGGAGGCGGCCGCGGCCTGCGAGGCGCTGCAGCGCGAGGTGCTGCGGCTGACGGAGGAGCTGCGGCGGGCGCAGGAGGAGCTCGAGGACCGCCGGCGGCGCGAGGGGACGATCAAGCGGGCGCTGCTCCACTCGCAGAAGGTCCTCGACCAGATGCAGGAAAACGCCCGGCAGCAGGCGGAGCTGATCGTCGCCGAGGCCCGCAGGCGGGCCGGCGAGCTCGTGCAGCAGGGCCAGAAGCGCCTTGCCGAGCTCCAGGAGGCGATCGCCGAGCTCCGGCGCCAGCGGGTGCGGCTCGAGTCGGAGATCGCCTTCGTGATCGACGCGCACCGCCGGCTGCTCGAGGCCGGCCGCGAGGAGCAGGCCGAGCGCGACGGTGAGGACGAAAAGCTGAAACTCTTCCCGCCCGGCGCCTGAGGTCCCGGCGGCGGGGGAAAGCACGCCATGGCCAAGATCGATGCCTTTTTCCGATTGATGCACGAGCAGGGCGCCTCCGACCTGCACCTGATCGCCGGTCAGCCCCCGGCCCTGCGCATCCGCGGCGAGATCGAGCGCGTGAAGTACAAGGTGCTCACCAGCGACGACCTGCGGGCGATGCTCTACGAGATCACCCCCGAGCACAAGATCAAGGTCTTCGAGGAAACCGGGGACGTGGACTTCGGCTACGAGATCCCGGGGCTCGCCCGCTACCGCGCCAACTACTTCATGCAGAAAAACGGCGTCGGCGCCGTCTTCCGCGAGATCCCGAGCACGATCATGACGGCCGAGCAGCTGGGGCTCCCGCCGGTCGTCTCCAAGCTCGCGCTCCTGCCCCGCGGGCTCGTCATCGTGACCGGGCCGACGGGCAGCGGCAAATCGACGACGCTCGCCTCGATCATCGACGTCGCCAACCGCCAGCGCAAGGATCACATCATCACCATCGAGGACCCCATCGAGTTCGTCCACCAGAGCCAGGGCTGCATCATCAACCAGCGCGAAGTCGGCATCCACACGAAGAGCTTCTCGGCCGCGCTGCGCGGGGCGTTGCGCGAGGACCCGGACATCATCCTGGTCGGCGAGATGCGCGATCTCGAGACGATCTCGCTCGCCGTCGAGGCCGCGACCACCGGCCATCTCGTCTTCTCCACGCTCCACACCTCCGGGGCGACGAAGACGGTCGACCGGGTGATCGAGGTCTTCCCCGCGCAGGAGCAGGCCCTCATCCGCTCAACACTCGCCGACGGCCTGCGCGCGGTGATCTCCCAGGTGCTCTTCAAGCGCGTCGACCGCATCGGCCGCATCGTGGCGCTCGAGATCATGATCGCCACCCCCGGCGTGCGCAACCTGATCCGCGAGGGGAAAAGCCACCAGATCCCCTCGATGATCCAGACCGGGAAGAAGTACGGGATGACGCTGCTCGACGACTCGATCATGGATCTGGTGAAGCGCGGGGCGATCAGCGCGGAGGAGGCCTACGCCAAGGCGAACGACAAGGCGCGCTTCCGCCCGCTCCTGAAAGGCCCGCCCGTCGATTTCACCGAGGCCTGAGGCCGTCCGCTGGGGGGGAGCCGCAGATGAAGAAGCAGGAAGTCGACCACATCCTCGTCAAGATGCTCGACTCGCACCGCGAGGTCTCGGATCTCAACTTCACCGTGGGCAAGCCCCTGCAGGTCGAGACCGCCGGCGAGCTCGTCCCCGTGGAGATCCGCAACCACACCCGACCGCTCACGGCATTTCAGACCGAGACGATCGCCCTCAACCTGATCAACCAGGACCGCCGCCTGACGGAGGCGCTGCTGCGCAGCGGCTCCTGCGATCTCTCCTACGCCCTGCCCGGCAAGGCCCGTTTCCGGGTGAACATCTTCTCCCAGGGGGGCAACTTCTCGATCGTCTGCCGCAAGCTCGAATCCAAGATCCCGACGATCGAGGAGCGCGGGCTGCCCAAGGCCATGCACCAGATCGCCCGCGAGAAAAACGGGATCGTCTTCGTCACCGGCGCGACCGGCTCCGGGAAAACCACGACCCTCGCCGCCATCTTGAACGACATCAACGAGCGCCGCCCCGTGCACATCGTGACCCTCGAGGACCCCGTCGAGTACCAGCACCCGCACAAGAAGGCGACCTTCAACCAGCGGGAGCTCGGCATGGACTTCGACTCCTACGCGAACGGCCTGCGGGCGGCCCTGCGCCAGGCGCCCAAGGTCATCCTCGTGGGCGAGATGCGCGACCGGGAGACCGTGGAGATCGGGCTGAGCGCGGCCGAGACCGGCCACCTCGTGCTGACGACCCTGCACACGACGGACGCCGGCTCGACCGTGAACCGCATCCTCGGCATGTTCCCCAACGAGGACGAGCGCCAGATCCGCATCCGGCTGGCCGACGCCCTGCGCTGGATCGTCTGCCAGCGGCTTCTGCCCAAGATCGGCGGGGGCCGGGTCGCCACCTTCGAGATCCTCTGCACCAACCTCCGCGTGAAGGACGCGATCCTGAACGGCGAGGCCGAAGGCCGCACCTTCTACGACATCATGGAAACCGGGACCGCCTTCGGCATGACGACCTTCGACCAGCACCTGATCGCCCTCTTCGAGCAGGGGAGCATCACGCAGGAGACGGCCATGGCCTACGCCTCCCACCGCGGGGTGGTGGGGCGCGGCATCGACATGATCAAGAGCGCCCGCGGCGAGGCCACGACCGATATCGGCAAGCTCGAGATCGACAAGACCTACAGCCGGATGATCTGACCGCCGCCCCTCGTCGGGGCGGGGGCCGGGAGGGACGGGGAGATGACCACGATCGCATGCAGCCGCTGCCAGAGCCGCTTCCGGCTGCCGCAGGGCAAGACGCTGCCCGAGGGGGCCGGGGGGATCTCCTGCCCGCGCTGCGGCGGGCAGATCGCGCTCGGCGGCGAACCCGCGGCCGCTTCGGAGTCGACGGTCTCCCTGCGGGAGATCGACCCGGGGGCCTACAACGACGCCGACCGGCCCTTCGACTTCATCGAGGAGGAGGGCAAGACGGCCCTGGTCTGCGAGCAGCACCCGCTGCTCAAGAAGCCGATCCTCGAGAGCCTGCAGCAGATGGAGTACCAGATCACGGTCGCCGACAACGCCCGCGAGGCCCTGAAGCGCATGCGCTACCACACCTACGACGTCGTGGTCGTGGACGAGGGCTTCGACACCGACAACCCCGAAACCAACGGCGTGCTGCTCTTCATGGAACGAATGGCGATGTCGAGCCGGCGCAACATGTTCGTCGTCCTGGTCTCCAACCGCCACCGCACCATGGACAACATGACGGCCTTCCTGAAAAGCGTGAACCTCGTCGTGAACACGAAGAACATCGAAGATTTCCCCAAGATCCTCAACCGCGGCTTAACCGACCACCTGGCCTTCTACCGCATCTTTCGCGAAAAACTGAAAGAGACGGGCCGGGCCTGAAGCGCGCCCCCCTTCCCCCTCTTGGCTCCCGCGGCGCGGCCCCGCCGCCGCCTCAGCCGCGGCGGGAGGCCGCCCACCCGAGAAAGCCGGCCAGGCTGTTTCCCAGGAAATAGCGCTCCCGCTCCTGCGCCGCGGGCGAAAACGCCGCCAACCCCGAGAGCAGCGGGTCGCGGCCGAGGATCTCCTCGGCCCACGCGGCCGCCGGGCGCCCCGGGTCTTGGGCCACGAGGCGCTCCCAGGCGAGGAGCTGTTCGCGGTGGCGGCGGAGGAGCCCGGCGCCGTCTTCGTAAAGCCCCGAGTGCCCGACGACCATGCGTCCGGGCCGCAGGGCGATCAGCCGCTCGAGGCTTTCGAGCGCCCGGTCGAGGGCGAAGACGGGCGGGGTGGCGGGCCGCATGTAGAGCCCGCGTGCGCCCAGGTCGAAGACCACGCCGCAGGCCTCCCCCGCGAACAGGACCTCCCCGACGGCGAAGCTCACGTGGTGCGGGGCGTGGCCGGGGGTGAGGAGCGGGGCGATTCCCTCCGGCGCGAAGCGGTCCGCGGGGATCAGCCGTTCGGCGGGCACGGCCTCGACCGGGCCGTAGACGTCGGCGAGCGCCCCGAGCACCTTGCGCGACCCCTCCCAGAGGCGGGCGGGGTCCGCGAGGTGGGCGACGGCCTTCGGGTGGCAGACGACCTGCGCCTCGGGCAGGCGGCGGGCGACCCGGCCGATGCCGCCCGCGTGGTCGAGATGGATGTGGGTGAGCAGGCAGTAATCGATGCGGCGGACCCCGAGGCCGGAGAGGGCGGCGAAGAGCGCCTCGACGGTCGTCGCCGGGCCCGGGTCGACCAGGCAGGCCGGAGGCCCCGGGACGAGCCAGGCGCTGATGAAATCCTCGAAGCCCGGCTGCGGGGGGACCAGCGGGATCCGGATCGGGTCGGGCGTCGCGGCGCGGGGGGCGTTCATGGCTGCGGCCGTTGCCGGGCGGGGGGCGGGGTGGGGCTGTCGGGCCCCGCCGCGGCCAGGGCGTCGATCACCCGGAGGAGGGCCCGCGCGCGGGCCACGGCGTGCACGCGGACGATGTGCGCGCCGAACAGGGCCGCCGCGGCGACGGCCCCCAGGGTGGCGTCCTCCACCTCGGGGCTGCGGGGCGAGGGCTCGCCTTCGCCCGGCCGCTGCAGCAGCCGGCGCAGGAAGGCCTTGCGCGAGGGGCCGACGAGCAGCGGGAGCTCAAGGTCGGCGAGCTCCGCAAGGCGCGCGATCAGCGCGAGGTTCTGCTCGGCGCTTTTCCCGAACCCGATGCCGGGGTCGAGGATGAGCCGCTCCCGCGGAATGCCCCGCGCGACGGCCGACTCCACCGCCGAGGCGAGAAAGCCGCGGATCTCCCCCAGCAGATCGGCGTAGCGGGTGTCGAGCTGCATGGTCCGAGGCTCGCCGCGCATGTGCATGAGCACCACGGGCACGCCGTGGTCGGCGGCGACCGCGGCCATCTCCGGGTCGAAGCGCAGGGCGGAGACGTCGTTGATCAGGGAGGCCCCGGCGGCGAGGGCGGCGCGGGCGACGGCGGCCTTGGTGGTGTCGATCGCGATGGGGATCGAAAGCCGCGGGGCGAGGGCGGCGATCACGGGCACGACGCGGCGGATCTCCTCCTCGGCGGGGACGGGGGAGGAAAAGGGGCGGGTCGATTCGCCGCCGACGTCCAGGATGTCCGCCCCCTCGGCGGCGAGGCGCTCGCCCTGCCGGCAGGCGGCCTCCGGGTCGAGGAAGAGCCCGCCGTCCGAGAAGGAGTCGGGGGTGACGTTGAGCACCCCCAGGATCGCCGTGCGGCGGCCGAGCTCCAGGCGGAAGCGCCCCCAGCGGAGGAGGTATGGCCTTCGGGGCGGCATCAGCTCGCGGCGGGCTGGGGCGCGGCCGGGGCGGGACCTTCAGCCGGCGCCGGCTCCTCGGGGGGGCGTTCGCCTTCCTCGTCGATCTTTTTCGAGGGCAGCTCGATGCCGGGGCGCAGCTCGTAGATCAGCTGATCGAGCTCGGGGCCGAGGATCGTCTCCTTTTCGAGGAGCAGCGCGGCCAGCCGGTGGAGGATGTCGATATGCTCCTCGAGGACGCGCCGGGCGCGATCGTAGGCCTGCCGGACGACACGGTGGATCTCCTCGTCGATCCGCTGCGCGGTCGCGTCCGAGAAGTCCCGGTGCTGCAGGATCTCCCGGCCGAGAAAGACGTGGTCCTCGCCCTTGGCGTAGTTGAGCGGGCCCAGGACGTCGCTCATCCCCCAGCTGCGCACCATCTTCTCGGCGAGCGCGGTCGCCTGCTTGATGTCGTTGGCCGCTCCGGTGCTGATGCGGTGGAAGACCAGCTCCTCGGCGACCCGGCCGCCGTAGGCCACGGAGAGCTCGCTTTCGAGCTGGTCGCGGAACTTGAAGTCGCGTTCCTCGGGGAGAAACCAGGTCACCCCCGCCGCCCGGCCGCGGGGGATGATCGTGATCTTGTTCACCGCGTCGGTCTCGGGCAGCAGCCGGGCGACGAGCGCGTGGCCGCCCTCGTGGTAGGCGGTCACCTTGCGGTCTTCCTCCTTGATGACCTTCGACTTGCGCTCGAGGCCCATGTAGACCTTGTCCTTGGCGTCCTCGAAATCGCGCATCTCGACGCGCTCGCGGCCGCGCTTGGCGGCGAGGAGGGCCGCCTCGTTCACCAGGTTTTCGAGGTCCGCCCCGGAGAACCCCGGGGTGCCCTTGGCGAGCGTGTGGACGTTCACGTCGTCGGCGACGGGGGTGCGGCGCATGTGGACGGCGAGGATCTTCTCGCGGCCGCGGATGTCCGGCAGCGACACCACGACCTGGCGGTCGAACCGGCCGGGCCGGAGGAGTGCCGGGTCGAGGACATCCGGCCGGTTGGTGGCCGAGATGAGGATGACCCCCTCGTTCGACTCGAAGCCGTCCATCTCGACGAGGAGCTGGTTCAGGGTCTGCTCGCGCTCGTCGTGCCCGCCGCCCAGCCCGGCCCCCCGGTGGCGGCCGACGGCGTCGATCTCGTCGATGAAGATGATGCAGGGGGCGTTTTTCTTGCCCTGAACGAAAAGGTCGCGCACGCGCGAGGCCCCCACGCCGACGAACATCTCGACGAAATCGGAGCCGGAGATGCTGAAGAAGGGGACCCCGGCCTCGCCGGCGATCGCCCGCGCCAACAGCGTCTTGCCCGTCCCCGGCGGGCCCATCAGCAGCACCCCCTTGGGGATCCGCCCGCCCAGGCGCGTGAATTTCTTCGGGTCGCGCAGGAAATCGACGATCTCCTGGAGCTCCTCCTTCGCCTCGTCGATGCCGGCCACGTCGGCGAAGGTGACCTTTTCGGAGGTGTCCGACATGAGCCGGGCGCGGCTTTTCCCGAAGGAGAGGGCCTTGCCGCCGCCGGCCTGCATCTGGCGCATGAAAAAGACCCACACCCCGATGAGCACGAGCATCGGAAACCACGAGACGAGCAGCGACATGTACCAGGGGGTGTCGGATTCGGGCTTGGCGCTGATGACGACCCGCTTCTGCCGCAAGAGCCCGATGAGGTCGGGGTCCTGCGGGGCGTAGACGCGGTAGCGGGAGCGGTTGACGTCGGTGACCGAGAGCTCCTTGCCCTGGATGACGACCTCGGCCACCCGGTCTTCCTGGACCATGGACAGAAACTGCGAATAGTTGAGGGACGCCTCGCCGATGTGCTGCTGGCTGAACAGGTTGTAGAGCATCACCATCATCAGGGTGATGACCAGCCAGAGGGCGAGGTTTTTGTAAAACGGGTTCAAGGGCGTGTTCCTCCGGGCGCGTCGTCGCCGGCGGTGGGTCGGCGACCTCTAAGTATCCTGCAGGAAGCTCAGAAATTCAAGGAAAAATCTGCGCTGCGGCCTGCGCGGGCGTTCAGGGAAACGGCTCCTCCGATGGGGGAAACATAGCCACGGTTGCCGGCCTTGCCAACCGCAGCTCGGCCCGCACGGCGGAGCGGCTTTCTTCCGTGACCCGCGCCGCCTCGTCGAGGCGCAAGCCCGCTACCCAGAGGATGCGGCCCTCCGAGACGAGGAGCGGGCAGACGGCGCGCTGCTCTGCGGGGACGCCGGCGTCGCGGAAAAATTTCTTGAGCTTGCGCGTTCCCGGGGCGCCCAGGGGCCGGAAGCGGTCGCCGGCTCTGCGGTTGCGGACGGTGAGCGGAAAGCGGACGGCGTCGCCGTCGAGAAAGGCAACGCGCGGGTCGTCGCCGAAGCGGTGGGCCGCCGCGCTCGGCGTAACCGGCGCGAGCGCGATCGTCGCCCCGGCCTCGGGGATCGCGATGCTGCCGAACCCCTCCAGGCGGTACTCGAACGCGACCGGCCCCGCGACCGCGCCGTCCGGGCCGGCCGCCGCGGTGAAGACCAGCCCCTCGCCGGTGCGCAGGGCGCGCACGCCCCGCGGGAGGCGCAACGGCCCCGCGGGTGCGGCCGACGCGGCGAGGGCGACGGCGGCCTCGACATGGACGAAGGAGAGCCGCTCGAGCGTTCCGGTCAGGCGGCGGAACGCCCGGCGCACGAGGCGGCGCCGGGCGGCGGGCGGGAGGGCGCACAGGCCGGCGGCATCGAGCGTGACCCCGCCGCCCGGCCGCGGCCGGACGAGCCGCTCCTCCAGGGGGTCGATCAGGGATTCGAGCCATTCGTCCTCCGCGGCGCAGATCTCCGCCGCACGACGCAGGGCGTCGGCTGCGCCGGCGCGGTATTCGCGCTCGAGCTGCGGCAGCAGCCGGTGGCGGAGGCGGTTGCGCGCGATCGCGGGGTCCCGGTTCGACGGGTCCTCGCGGAAGGGGATTTTGCGGAACGAGAGGTACTCGAGGACTTCCGCGCGCCGGGCGGCGAGCAAGGGGCGAACGATGCCGTCGGGGCGAAGCGGCCGCATCCCGCCCAGCCCGCGCGGGCCGGCCCCCCGCAGCAGGTTGAGCAGCAGGCCCTCGGCGAGGTCGTCCCCGTGGTGGCCGAGCGCGACCCGGGCGTAGCCGAAGGCGCGGGCGGTGGCGGCGAAGAACTCAAGCCGCGCGCGGCGGCCGGCCGCCTCGGCCGACAGGCCGAGGCGGCGCCCCAGCGCCCGGACGTCCACCCGCTCGAGGTGCCAGGAGGCCCCGAGCGCGGCCGCCGCGCAGGCGACGAAGGCGGCGTCCTCCCCCGATTCCGGACGCAGGAGATGGTCGAGGTGAGCGACCCCGAGGGAGAGGCGAAGCGTCTCCCGCCTTGCGGCGAGAAGGTAGAGCAGGGCCATGGAATCCGGGCCGCCGGATACCGCGACGAGCACCCGGTCTCCCGCGGCGATCAGCCGGTGGCGCGCGAGCGCCTGCTCGAAACGCCGGTCGAGCCGCGTCGGCGGGTGAAGGAGGGGGGCGGGAAACATGCCTCACCCCGTCCTCTACGGCACCGAGCCGGGCAAGTCAAATTTCGCTTGCAAATTCGGGCGCCCCGGCTATGCTGGACTTCCCCGTGGATCCCTTTGCGCCGCCTCGCCGGCCTCCGGGGTCCCCGCGGGGCGAAGGGGTGGGCGGCCCGGCGCCGTCGACCCGGGCACCGCGCAACAGGCGGTCACGAACCTCGTCAGGTCCGGAAGGAAGCAGCGATCAGTGATGCGGCCTGTGTCGCGGGTCGCTCCGGGCCTTCGGCCGACCGGGCCGCCCACCCCTTCGCCCCCGGGCCGCGGGCACACCCCTGCCCCACCTTCCCATAACTCCCGATTTCTCTTGCAAATCGACGCGGCCTTCGCCTTGACAGGGGGGGGTTGCGCCTTATCTTTCCCGCGAATCCGAAATCCTAATTCCATCGGTTGTGTCGAGGTTGCATGAGCGAACGGCGTGAGGAAAGGGTGAACCCCCCGGCCGGGGAGGGGCGGCAGGCTGCGGCCGCCGGTGAGGCGGCGCCGGAGGCCGGAAACGGCGGGGCGGCGCCGGGGGAGGCCCCCGCGGCCCAGCCCGCGGCGCAGGAGGCCGGCCTGGCCGCAGGCGAGGGGGCCCCAGGCGGCGGAAAGGACCTCCTCGAACGGCTGGCGGCGAGCGAACAGGAGGCCCGGGAGCATTACGACCGTCTGCTGCGGGTCTCGGCCGAGTTCGAAAATTTCAAGAAGCGCCAGGCGCGGGAGATGGACGATCTGCGGAAGCACGCCAACCGCTCGCTGTTGCGCGAGATGCTCTCCGTGGTCGACCACATCGAGATGGCGCTCCAGGCGGCGGAGGACAAGAGCCCCGGCGACCCGCTCAAGCAGGGCCTGGCCCTCACGCTGCGGGAATTGCAGCGGGTGCTCGAGAAGTTCCACGTCACGCCGATCGAGGCCGAGGGGCGGCCGTTCAACCCCGAATACCACGAGGCGATCCTGCGGGAGGAGTCTGCGGCGGTGCCGCCGAACACGGTGTTGCGCGTCCTGCAGAAGGGATACCTCCTGCACGACCGGTTGCTCCGGCCCGCCCTCGTGGTGGTGTCCACCGCCGCGGCGGAGCCGCCCGCGGAAGGCGACGGCGCGGGGAGGCCCGACCGGGCGAAGGGCGAAGCCGGCGGCCGGCGCGAGGATTGACGATTTTGATGTTCATCTGCGAGTCCGAATCGACAAGGAGGAATTGAGTCATGCCGAAGGTCATTGGAATTGATCTGGGCACCACGAATTCGTGCGTGGCGGTGATGGAGGGCAACGAGCCCAAGGTCATCACCAACCCGGAGGGCGGCCGGACGACGCCGTCGGTGGTCGCCGTCACCGAGAAGGGGGAGCGGCTGGTCGGCCAGATCGCCAAGCGCCAGGCCATCACCAACCCCGAAAACACCGTCTTCGGGGTGAAGCGGCTGATCGGGCGCAAGTTCTCCTCCAAGGAGGTGCAGTACGACCGCAAGGTGCTGCCCTACAAGATCGAGGAGGCCCCGAACGGCGACGCCCGCATCGTCATCCGCGGCAAGGCGTACAGCCCGGCCGAGATTTCCTCGTTCATTCTCTCCTACATCAAGAAATACGCCGAGGATTACCTCGGGGAGAAGGTGGCCGACGCCGTGATCACCGTCCCCGCCTACTTCGACGACAGCCAGCGGCAGGCGACGAAGGACGCCGGCAAGATCGCCGGACTCAACGTGCTGCGGATCATCAACGAGCCGACCGCGGCCGCCCTGGCCTACGGGATGGACAAGAAAAAGGAAGAGAAGATCGCCGTCTTCGACCTGGGGGGCGGAACCTTCGACATCTCCATCCTCGAGATCGGCGAGGGCGTCTTTGAGGTGAAGGCGACCAACGGCGACACGCATCTCGGGGGCGACGACTTCGACATGCGCCTGATCAACCACGTCGCCGACGAGTTCCGCAAGGAGCAGGGGATCGACCTGCGCAACGACAAGATGGCCCTGCAGCGGCTCAAGGAGGCGGCCGAAAAGGCGAAGATCGAGCTCTCGACCGCGCTGGAAACCGAGATCAACCTGCCCTTCATCACCGCGGACGCGAGCGGGCCCAAGCACCTGAACCTGAAGATCACCCGCGCCAAGCTCGAGAGCCTGGTGAGCGATCTGCTCGACAAGCTCGAGGAGCCCTGCCGCATCTGCATGAAGGACGCGGGCCTGAGCCCGCGCGACATCCACGAGGTCATTCTGGTCGGCGGCATGACCCGCATGCCGGCCGTGGTGGAGCGGGTGCGCCGCATCTTCGGCAAAGAGCCCCACAAGGGGGTGAACCCCGACGAGGTCGTGGCGCTCGGCGCGGCCATCCAGGGCGCGGTGCTCAAGGGCGACGTGAAGGACGTCCTGCTGCTCGACGTCACCCCGCTCTCCCTGGGCATCGAAACGCTCGGCGGGGTGATGACCAAGCTGATCGAGAAGAACACGACCATCCCGACCCGCAAGAGCCAGATCTTCTCGACCGCGACCGACAACCAGCCGGCGGTCTCGATCCACGTGCTCCAGGGCGAGCGCGAGATGGCGGCCGACAACAAGACGCTGGGGCGCTTCGAGCTGGTCGGCATCCCGCCCGCCCCGCGCGGCGTGCCCCAGATCGAGGTCACCTTCGACATCGACGCCAACGGCATCGTCAACGTCTCGGCCAAGGACAAGGCGACCGGCAAGGAGCAGTCGATCCAGATCACGGCCTCCTCGGGCCTCTCCAAGGAGGAGATCGACAAGCTGATCCGGGACGCCGAGCTCCACGCCGAGGAGGACCGCCGCAAGCGGGAGCTGGTCGAGGCGCGCAACCACGCCGACGCCCTGATTTACTCCACCGAACGCTCGATCCGGGACCTGGGCGACAAGGTGGACGCGGCGACGAAGAGCCGGGTCGAGGAGGCCATCCAGCGCCTGCGCAAGGCCATGGAGGGCGACAACAAGGAGGAAATCCGGCGCCTGAGCGACGAGCTGACCAACGCCTCCCACAAGCTCGCCGAGGCCATGTACCAGCAGGCCTCGCAGGCCGAGGGCGCCAAGCAGTCCGCGGCCTCCGGCGGCGCGCGGGCCACCAAGCCCGAGGAGGACGTCGTGGATGCGGACTTCGAAGAGGTGAAGGACGAGAAGAAATAACCCCCTCGGCCGTTCCGCCGCGGGGGACCCCGAAGGAGCCCGCGCCCGGCCGCAAGGCCGCGGCGCGGGTTTTTCTTTTGCGCCGCCGCCCGCTTCCCCGTTTACATCGCCGGCGGCGGGATTATGTTCCCCTCACGCCGGGAGTTTCAGGCAACGAGACGCGAGGGAGGAGAAGAGCATGGACGTGAAGAAAATCCTTTGGCCGACCGATTTTTCGAGCACATCCCAGAAGGCCCTGCCGCACATCAAATCCCTCACGCAGCAATCCGGGGCCGAGATCCATGTCCTCTATGTCATCGAGGACCTCGCCCACCATGACGGCTGGTACGGGGCCTTCGAGGAAAAGCGGGTCCGGGAGCTGATGGAGCACGCCCGGAAGACCGCGACGAAGCGGCTTTCCCAGATCTGCGAGAAGTACCTCGAGGGCTGCCCGCTCTACATCAAGCACGTCGCCGTCGGCGACCCGGCGCGGGAAATCCTCCAGGCGATCGACCGCGAACGGGTGGATCTCGTCGTCATGACGAGCCACGGGGAGAAGGGGAACTTCCGCTTCGGCAGCGTCACGGAGAAGGTGCTCAAGCACTCACCCGTTCCGGTCACGGTGATCCCCGTCGATCCGCCCCGGTGACGGGCATCCCCCTCCCCGCGCGCGGTCAGCCGCCGGAGGTCTGCGGGAAGGCCGCGTTCGCGTAAAGGTATTCCATCTTCTCCTTGTGCCGGAGCTCTTCGGTCGCCATGCGGCCGAGGAGTTCGTGCGCGGGCCCGTCGGCGTGCTCGGCGGCGAGCGCCTGGTAGAAGCGGTGCGAGCGCATCTCCCGGTGGGCGGCGATGAGGAAGACCTCGGGCCGGGTCATCTCCTCCTGCATCTCGGGCTCCTGCTGGTGCTCGGCGATGCGGTAGAAGACGGGCTCGGAGAGCCTGAGCTCTGCGGCCCCGTATCCGCCCCGGCGGTACTCCTCAAGAAAGGCCTTGTGCTTCTTTTCCTCTTGCGAAATCCACTCGATCGTTTCGCGCGCCGCGGCATCGGCGACCCGGTCGCGCAGCCTCTGGTAGAAGGCGTACGCCTCCTCCTCGCGCCGGATGGCGGTGTCGATCAGGGAAAGAAGCTTCGCATCCATCGTTCCTCCTCGGCGCAACCGGCGCCTCCGCCCGCTCAGCCTCTCCGCCCCCGGGAGGCAAGCACCACGAACGCCCCCAGGTAGACGGTCGCGACGGCGAAGGCCGCCGCCGTCCCCCATGCCACGCCCCAGGCCGGGTAGGCCCACGAGACGCACAGCGCGTACACGGCGATCGCCCCCATCCCGCGGGGAAAGTGCTTGATGATCGTATGGACGTGGGCCTTATCATAGGTGAGATGCACGATCAACAAGAGGGGGTAGAGGGCGATCGGGAAGGCCGAAAAGAGCCCGGCCCAGGCCGGCCCGACGGCATGCGCCGCCGCGGTGACGGCAAGGAGGATGAAGGCCGCGATCAGGGCGCGCAGGGCGAAGACGGCCGGGGTGAAGCGCACGCTGCGCGCGATGCGGGCATCGGGGATGCGCCGGAAGAGCAGGGTGAAGAGCCCCATCGAGGCGAAGGCGGCGAGCAGGGCGCCGGCGCGGGTGAAGGGGATCGGCCGCAGGGCGGCCGCGGCGCAGAGGTAGCCGGCCGTGGCCGCCAGCGTCGAGACGGCGATGCCGCCTTTTTCCAGCCTGCGGGAGACGAGGTAATAGACGAAGACGAAGGCCTGGGTCGCGCACAGGCCGGCGATCGCGAACACGGCGCTTTGCGCGGCATAGTCGGGGGAAATCTCGATGCCGATGAAGAGGAGGGTCAGCGCGACCCCCAGGGGGTAGCCGGAGAGGATCCCCGCCATGCGCGGCCCGGCCCGCTCGGCGACGAGCGACAGCGCAAGCACGATGCCCACGGTGGTGAGGACCTTGATCAGCGCCATGGACGACGTCACGGAACCCCCCGGGGCCCGGGCGGACGGCGGGGCCGAGGCCGAATCAGGCGAGCGCCTTCTTCAGGCCGTCGACCGCCGCCCGGGCGGTGGCGATCGCCAGGCCCGAGCCGCAGCCCGAGCGCACCCAGTCCTGGCCGGCGAGGATGCTGCCTGCGGCGAACAGCCGCGGGTGGGCCGGCTCCCCGCCGCCTCCGAGCGGGCGGAAGTCCTCGTCGAACGGCAGGCCGGCGCGGTTGAGCGGGTGGCCTGAAGGGTCGAAGAACTCGCGGCGATGCCAGCGATCGCGGTCCTCCGGGAAAGCGACCGGGAGTCCGAAGACCGTCTCCACCACCCGGCCGCGCTCGGCGCGGAGCCCCCCGCCGAGAAAACGGCCCGTGGCGAGGATCACCCCCCGGGCCTCGATGCCCGGGCAGAAGTCGCGGTTTTCGGTCTCCAGGCGGAAGCCGCCCGTGGCGAGCGCTTCCGCCCGCACGACGCTCTGACCGAGAATGCGCCGCACGCCGGCCTGCGCCAGGGCGCGCTCGAAGGCCTCCTTGAGCCGCGGCCCGGTCGCCCCCGGAGGAAGCGTGGGAATCTCGAAGAGCGGCAGCCCCAGGCGCGCTTCGAGGTCACGGTGCACCTCCCCCGGCCGGGAGATCCCCAGCACCGCGGGCAGCCCCAGGGCCGCCGCACCTTGCCGGCAGGGCGTGAGGGCCTCGGCCAGGGCCGCCCGGGCGGCCTCCGTCTCGAGCGCGCGCGCCATCCGCTCCGGGAAGAGCTCCCCGCCGGGTGCGGCCCGCGGGAATTCCACGACCGCCGCGCTCAGGGCCTTCCAGGACGGCCGCGCGCATTCCACGATCCCGCGGGCGCTGAAGCCCCGCAGGCCGTGGAAGGAGACGATGCGGGCGGCGGCCCCGGCCCGGCGTGCCGCGATCCCCGCTTCCATGGTGGCCGGGACGCGCCAGGTCGGCCGGAAGGTGCCGAGCGCGGTCAGGACCCACCGGTTGCGGTCCCCGCCGTCCCCGTAGGCGAGGCCGCATGCGCCGAGCGCGGCCGCCACGGCGTCGATCGCCTCGCGGATGCGGGCGGGGGCGATGCGCGCCAGCGGGTGGCCGGGCTCGTCGGCCGCAAGGCGCGCGAGCCCCTCCCAGGGGTTCTCCCACAGCCGCCGCTCGGCGAGCGGGTGGACGGCGAGGAGATCGAGGAGCGAGCTGGCGAAGAGAATCCCGCCGGTTCGGCCGACGACCGCGGTGGCGAAGCCCTCCCGGGCGGCGAACCACGCGGCGCTCATCCCGGCGATTCCGCTTCCGATCACGGCGACGTCGCAGGGGATCAGGGGCGGGGCGGGCATGACGCCTCCCCCCGGTCCAGGACGAAGAGCCCGCAGTGCAGGGCTTCCTGAAGCTCCTCCTGGGCGAGCGCCGTGCCCCAGAGGATGGGCCGCATGCCGCGCCAGCGGGCTTCGAGGAAGTCGCGCAGATCCCGGATCCCCTCCCGGCCCGAGAGCAGCTGCCGGTCGTAGAGGTGGGCGTTCACCCGCACGCCGCAGAAGGCGCCCTGGCAGGTGCCCTTGCCCACGCGGCTGCGCCGGCCGATGCCGTAGAGCGAGGGACGCGCCCCCTGGAGGCGGAGCGCCTCGCAGACCTCCACCACGGCGGAGGCGGGGATCATCTCGCATTCGCAGAGCAGGAGCTCCTGCGGGGAGCGGGAGGCCTCCGGCCAGGAGCGGGGCCCGGCTCCCGCCTCCGTCCAGCGGTTCGCGGGGCGGGGCGCCAGGGGGAGCTCCGCCGTGCGGCAGGCTGCGCGCACGCCGAGTTTGCGGCAGGCCAGGTCGGCCGCTTTTTCGGCCATCCGGCGGTAGGTGGTGAGCTTTCCGCCGGTGATCGTGAGGAAGTTGTCGAGGCCTTCTTCGGCGTGATCGATGAGCGCAAAGCCGCGGCTGAGCAGGCGGTCCCCGGTCTCGCCGGCGCGGCCCACCAGCGGCCGCACCCCGGCGTAGGCGCGGATGAAGCGCGTGCGTTCCAGGGCGGGCACCATGTCCCGGGCGGCCTCCAGGATGCGGTCGATTTCGGCGACCGTCGGGACGATCTCGTCGAGCGAATCCAGACGCTCGGAGCTCGTGCCGAGGATGGAGACCGTTCCGCCCGGGACGAGAATGTCGGCGTCCGAGGCGGGACGCAGGCGGTTGATGACCCGGCCGGCGAGGCGGCGGTCGGTGATGAGGAGGCTTCCCTTCGACCAGGTCATCGCCAGCGGCAACCCCGCGAGGGCGGCGATTTCCTTCGCCCAGGCGCCGGCGGCATTGACGACGACCTCGGCCGCAATGCGGCGGCGCTCCCCCGTTGCGGCGTCGAGGAGGCGGACGGCGCGGACCCGCTTGCCCTCGATGTCAAAGCCCTCAACACGGGTCGAGAGCAGAACCCGGCCGCCGCGCGCCGTCGCCTCGCTCAGGTTGTCGAGCGCGAGGCGGAAGGGGTCGATCGCGGCGTCTTCGACGGCGTACGCCGCGATCAGCTTCTCCGAGAGGACCGGCTCGAGCGCCCGCGCCTCGGCCGGGTCGAGGGCGCGGCAGGGGATGCCCGCGCGGCGGCAGGCGCCGGGAAAGTCGGCGGCGTAACGCTCGTCGTCGCCGGCGACGGCCACAAACAGGCCGCCGGTCTCCTCGATGCAGTGCGGGGCGATGCGCCGCAGGATGCGGCCCTCGTCGCGGCACTCGACGGCCGCGTCGGGGTCGCGCGTCACGTAGCGCGCCCCGCTGTGGAGCAGCCCGTGGTTGGCGCCCGAGGCGCCGGAGTTGACGTCGCGGCGTTCGACCAGCGTGCAGTCGACCCCGCGGAGGCTCAGGTCGCGCGCGAGCCCCACGCCGGTCACCCCGCCGCCGATGATCAACACCTGGGTTTCCACGCGTCGTCTCTCCGGCTCCGGCCGCGGATCCCGCCCCGGCCGGCCGGAAGAACCCCCTACCACAAAAGCGACCGGCGAGAAACCTCTGGGGACGGCTTTACTTTGGCGATCGGCCGCTTTACAGTTTCACTGCCGAAGCCCATGGACACCCAGCGCACGGAAGAAGGCCCGCTCGCGTTCGTCTCCTGTCCCGGCTGCGGGGCGAAAAACCGCGTTCCCGCGGCGCGGGCGGGTTCGCCCACGGCACGCTGCGGCCGTTGCCGGGCGCCGCTCTTCGGTGAGAAACGCGGGGCGCCGGAGGCGGGGGCGGAAACGGCCTACACGTTGCGCTGTCCCGGCTGCGGGGCCAAGAACCGCATCCCCGCCGCGAAGATGCAGGCCCCATCGCGCTGCGGCCGCTGCGCCGCCCCGCTCCCCGTGGCCGAGCTCGGCATCGCCCACGCGGTCCCGGTCGGCGACGCCGATTTCGAACGCCGCGTCCTCAAGGCGCCGCTTCCCGTGCTCCTGTTCGCCTGGGCCCCCTGGTGCCCGAGCTGCCGGGCGGCCGAACCCCAGATCGAGCGCCTCGCCGCGCGGCTGCGCGGCCGGCTGCGCGTGGCCAAGGTGAACGTGGAGGCGAACCCGCAGACCGCCTCCCGCCTCGGTGTGCTGAGCGTCCCGTTCCTCTTCGTGTTCGACCGTGGCGAGCTCCGGGAGAGCATCCCCGGGGTGCCGCCGGAGGACGAGCTGGACGCCCGCCTGGCGGGCTGCCTCGCATGAGCCCCGGATCCCCCCGCCATCCACCGCCCGAGGCGTCGCCCGCCCGGAAGGTCGCCGCGCTCTTGCGGGAGCATTTCGCGGCCGGCCTCGAGGTCTCCGAGGCGACGGCCGCCTTCCTCGAGAGGACCTGCGGCCCGGAGGCTTTGGCCGCGCTCGCCGCCGCGGATTCCCCCGGGGAGGCGGAGGCCGAGAGCCTGCTCGCGCTGCTCTTCATCCCGGAGGAGGAGCTGGTCGAGCGGGTCGAGGCCCTCCTCGGCGAAACGGGCTGGAGCCGGGCCGAAATCGAGAAGACCGCGGCCGGCCTGTGCCGGGAGCTCCCCCGGGTCCGCCTCCGCCTGCCGGGCCGCGGCGAAGGGGGGACGCTCCCCCTTACGCCGCCGCGGGTCGAAGGGTTCCTGGAGCGGCTCGGCGTGGGGCTTCCTCTTCCCGGCCCGCTCCTCCGCACGCTCGGCGACGCGGCCCCCGGCACGCCCGGGATGAGGCTCCGCGTGCGGCTGCGCCGGGCCCGGCTCGCCTGGGGCCCGGAAACCGAGGCGTTTTGCCTCCTTCTGCTCGAGCGGCTCGAGCCCGCGCGGCCGGAGGACGAGGAGGCCTTTTCCTTCGCCCTGGAGCTCCTTTCCGAAGCGCCCCCCGCGGTCGGGATCGAATCCTGGCTCGAGACCCGGCGGGGGCTTCTGCTCCGCGCGCGGGAGCGCGGGCGAAGGCAGCGGGAGCTTCTCTCGACGGCGCCCGTCGAGACCCTGCTCGCGCGCGGTGAGCGCCTGGTCGCCGTGGACGAGGAACGGATCGCCCGCGAGCTCTCCTGGATCGACCGGCTGGCGCTTGCGGCCTTCGGCCGGAGGTTCCCCCCTGCGGACGAGCCTCCCGCCCGGGTCGATCTCCGCGGCGCGGGGGACGTGGAGGATCTCTTCCGGAGGCTTCTCTGAGCGGCCCATTTGACAAGAACCTGCGCTCCCTCTACCCTTGCGGGCCGTCCGGGGTGGACCGCCCCGCCGGGGGCGGAAATCGTCACCCGACAAGGGAGATGGGCATGTCCCGTGGGAAAAGGGGAGTTCGCGGCCGGTGGTGGGGATGGTGCGCCCTGCTTCTTTTCCCGGTGCTCACCGCCGCTGCGGCCGGGTTGCCGCCCGTCGAGGCGGTGCTCAGGGAGCTCGAAAAGCGCTACGGCGGCGCCCAGTTCGCGGCCGAGTTCCTCCAGGAATCCACGATCCGTTCCATGGAGATCACCGACTTCGCCGCGGGCCGGCTCTACGTGCGCCATCCGGGCATGATGCGCTGGGAATACGAAAAACCCGAGCGCCAGGTGATCATCACCGACGGGAAAACCCTCTGGATCCACCGGCCCCAGGACAACCTCGTCATGACGGGGAGCGCGCCGGCCTTTTTCCGCGACGGCAAGGGGGCGAGTTTTCTCTCCGATATTTCGCTCGTGCGCCGGAAATTCGACATCACCCTCGCGCAGGCGGAAGGGGAATACCTCTACGAGTTGAAGCTCACCCCCCGCGAGCGGGGCTCCCTCAACCTGGCCGAGGTGCTCCTCTACGTGACCCCGCGCGCGCACCACATCGTGCGCATCGTCACCCGCAACGAACTCGGGGACGACACGCGCATCGACATCCTTCAGCCGCAGTTCAACGTGAATCTCGACCCCTCGCTCTTCCGCTTCGAGATTCCCCCCGGGGCGGACGTGCAGAAGATCGAGGAGTGAAACGCGCCGCCCGGCCGGGCACCGGAAACGGCACGGCCGGGCGGCGGCAGTCGGCGTCCGGGGGGCGCGGGGGGCTTCCGGCGCCGCGGGGCGGGCGGGGTCAGGCGCGGCTGACGAGTTCGGCGGGGATGTCCGCGTTCGTGTAGACCTTCTGGACGTCGTCGCAGTCCTCGAGCATCTCCATCAGGCGGACCATCTGCTCGGCCTCTTTTCCCGCGAGCTCGGTTGTGTTCTGGGGAAGCATGGTGATCTCGGCCGAGACGTAGGGCACCTTCAGCTCGTCGAGCGCGGCCTTCACGGCCTCGAAATCCTCCGGGGCGGTGATCACCTCGTAGACGTCGCCTTCCTCGCGCACGTCCTCGGCGCCGGCCTCGAGCGCCTTTTCCATCAAAGCCTCTTCGCTCACCGCCGTGCGCTCGATCGCGAGGTAGCCCTTCTTCTTGAACATCCAGGCGACACAGCCCGCGGCCCCGAGGTTGCCTCCGTTTTTCGAGAAGATGTGGCGGATCTCGGCGACGGAGCGGTTCTTGTTGTCGGAGAGCGATTCGACCAGCACCGCCGCCCCGCCGGGCCCGTAGCCCTCGTAGATGCTCTCCTCGTAGTTCACGCCCTCGAGCTCGCCGGTCCCTTTCTTGATGCCCCGCTCGATGTTTTCCTTGGGCATGTTCTCGGCCTTGGCGGCCAAGATGGCGGCCCGCAGCCGCGGGTTGGAGGCGGGGTCTCCGCCGCCCAACCGCGCGGCGACCGTGATTTCCTTGATCAGCTTGGTGAAAATTTTCCCGCGCCGGGCGTCGTTGGCGCTTTTTTTGTGCTTGATGCTCGCCCATTTGTTGTGGCCGGACATGGATCCTCCTCGCGTTTGCCCGTTCCGATGAGGTAGATTTCGCGGCTGGCCTTGCGGCTGCTTTGCGGCTTGTAGATTCGGGTGACGGAAAAGACCGCGCGCAGAGCCTCGGTGAAGGCCCGGACGTCCTCCCCCTGGAAGATCTTGCACACGAAGCCCCCGCCCGGCCGCAGAACCGCCCGGGCGATCGCGAACGCGGCCTCGCAGAGCCGGAGCGAGCGCGCGGCGTCGACCCCGGGGCTCCCGGTCGTGGAGGGCGCAAGATCGCTCAACACGGTATCGAAGCGGCGGCCGAAAAAAGCGGCCGCGTCGGCGGCGATCGCCAAGACGTCGGCCTCGAGCGCGCTCGCCTGCGGCGGCAGCGGCACCGTGACCGGCGTGAGGTCCACACCCACCACCGTCCCCTTCGCGCCGACCGCCTGCGCGGCGTAGAGCATCCACGACCCGGGGGCGCACCCGAGATCGAGGACCGCCTGGCCGGGGCGCAGGACGGCAAAGCGCTTCTGGATCTCCTCGAGCTTGTAGACCGAGCGCGCAGGATAGCCCTCGCGGCGGGCCCGCCGCGCGTAATGGTCCTCCCAGCGGTTCGCCGCCGCTTGCAGCCCCTGCCGCATGGTCTGCGGGTCGTTCCCTTCGGCTCGCGAAGAATTGATTTAAAAACAAAATATATACGCCCGCCGATGAAGGAAAGTCAATTCAGAAAAGCTGCTCCACGGCCTCCGCGACCGAGCCCACCCCGAGAATCTCGACCCCTTCCGGCACCGGCAGGCGTTTCAGGTTGCCGCGGGGGAGGAGGCAGCGCGTGAAGCCCATCTTGCGCGCCTCGAGGATGCGCGCCTCGGCCTGGCCCACCGCCCGCACCTCCCCCGTGAGCCCCACCTCGCCGAGGACGACCGTTCCGGCGGGAACCGGCCGGTCGAGGAAGCTCGAGGCGATCGCCGCGGCGACGGCGAGATCCACGGCGGGCTCGGAGACCTTCACCCCGCCCGCCACGTTCATGAAGAGGTCGAGGCCCATCAGGTGCATCCCGGCCTTTTTTTCGAGGACGGCGGCGAGGAGGGCGACGCGGTTGGCATCGAGCCCGAGGATCGTGCGCCGCGGTGTGCCGAAGCTCGCCCCGGCGGTGAGGGCCTGGAGCTCGACGAGAATGGGGCGGGTCCCCTCCAGGCTGGCGGCCACGACCGACCCCGGGGCCGCCGCGGGCCGCTCGGAGAGAAAGACGGCCGAGGGGTTGGGCACCTCCTCGAGCCCCGCGTCTTTCATCTCGAAGACCCCGATCTCGTTGGTCGAGCCGAAGCGGTTCTTGACCGCCCGGAGGACACGGAACATGTGGCTGCGGTCGCCCTCGAAGTAGAGGACCGTGTCCACCATGTGCTCGAGGAGCCTCGGCCCCGCGATCGCCCCGTCCTTGGTGACGTGCCCGACGAGAAACATGGGGACCCCGGAGCGCTTGGCCGCGAGCATGAGCCGCACCGTCGCCTCCCGCACCTGGCTGACACTGCCCGGGGCCGAGCCGAGCTCGGGGGAGTAGAGCGTCTGGATGGAATCGACCACCGCGGCCGCCGGCCGCACGGAGTCGATCATGGCGAGGATGGCCTCCACCTCCACCTCCGAGGCGACCAGGAGGTTGGGCGAGCCGCAGGAAAGGCGCCGGCTCCGCAGCCGGATCTGCCGGGTCGACTCCTCGCCCGAGACGTAGAGGACGCGCAGGTCCTGCCGCGCCAGGCCGTCCATCGCCTGGAGCATGAGGGTGGATTTGCCGATGCCGGGGTCGCCGCCGATCAGGACGAGCGTGCCGGCGACCAGGCCGCCCCCGAGCACGCGGTCGAACTCGGCGATCCCGGTCAGGATCCGCTTCTCGGTATCGATCTCGATGGCGTCGATGGGGACCGGTTGGGCCGGGGAGGCGGCCCCCGCGGGGCGCGCGAGGAGGCCGCCGCCGGCGGGGGGGCGCTCCTCCACAAACGAGTCCCACGCGCCGCAGTCCGGGCATTTGCCCATCCACCGGTGGGCGCGGTAGCCGCAGGCTTGGCAGGAAAAAAACGTCTTGGCGGTTTTCTTCACGATCGGGGCGGCCTGTGATAGAGTGCCTTTAGCTACCATGCCGTGCGGGCCGGGGCAACGCCTGGCCCGCCGTCCTGCGGAAAGGAGCCGTTGGTTTTCCGATGCGGAGGGTGCTTCACGTCTCAGGGCCGTGCCGGTGCGGCCTTTTGGCCGTTGCGCTGGGGCTCTGCCTGGGATTCGGGCCCGCGGCCGCCCAGCAGGGGGGCGGGGCGCGCCCCTTCGAGGCGCTCAAGAAGCGGCTCGTCGCCGACGGCTTCGCCGCCGAGGCCGTCGAGCGCATCTACGCCCGGCCGGAAGTGTTCGTCGAGGCCGACGGCGTGGCGCGTTTTTTCCTCCACAGCGAGGCGAAGCTCAACTACGACCAGTTCACCACGCCGGAGTCGATCGCCCGCGCCAGGGCCTATCTCGCCGCCCACGCGGAGCTTCTCGCGCGTACCGAAGAGGTCTTCGGGGTGGAGCGCGAGGTCATCACGGCGATCCTGCTCGTGGAAAGCCGCCTGGGGACGGTGACGGGCGGCCGCTCGGCCCTGAACATCCTCTCCACCCTGGGGGCGCTGACCGACCCCGCCTTCCAGGAGGAGTTCTTCCGCATCCTGCCCCCCGAGCGCCGCATCAGCCGCGAGCGCTACCTCGAGCGCGTGCAGAAGCGGGCCGAATGGGGCTACCGCGAGCTGAAGGCGCTCTTGCGCTACGCCGAGCGGGAGGGGATCGACCCCGCCGCCATCCCGGCTTCCTACGCGGGGGCCGTGGGGTTCGCCCAGTTCATGCCGACCAACATCCTCGCCTACGGCGAAGACGGCGACGGGGACGGGCGGGTCGATCTTTTCGACCATGCCGACGCCGTGGCGAGCATCGCCAACTACCTCAGGCGCCACGGCTGGCGGCCGGGAGGCGACCGCGAGCGGCGGGAAAAGGCGATTTACGCCTACAACCCGAGCTCCTATTACGTGAACGCCATCCTCGCGGTCGCCGAGCGGTTGAGGAACTGAGGCATGGAGGACCTCCGGGCGATTCTCGTCTTTCTCGCGCTTTGCGTTCCTTTCCTCATCGGGACGATCTGGGCCGTCGTCGATGTCGCGCAGAGGGATTTCGGCTCCCCCGGCGCCAAGGCCGCCTGGTGGGTCATTGCCTCCATTCCCTTCGTGGGCTTTCTCGCCTACCTGCTCTTCGGCCTGCGCAAGGGGAAAAAAGCGGCCTGAAGGCCCCTTGCGAATCCGGTTGACAAAAGCGGCCGAAGTGGGATAAGAAAAAAATTTATAATTTGCCTGTCGGGTCCCATCGTCTAGCGGCCTAGGACACCGGCCTCTCACGTCGGTAACACGGGTTCGAGTCCCGTTGGGACCACCAATAATAAAAACAAGGACTTAGGTTTGATTCCTAAGTCCTTTTTTTATCGCCACTGAGTGAAAAACTGCGTTAATTTTTGACTTTGTTCCGAGTTTACGTGATAGCCACTGACCACTGATAGGTGGCCTCAACCGAGCGCAGCCGGATTTTGACTAGTTTTCGTGGAGCGTTTTGCCACTGGAGACGCCAGAGTTCCGGTTTGAAGATCTTGTAGAAGCAAACCGTCAGCCAATTGACCAGGCCGCGATCCGACCACCGGCGGCCGATGCGTTTCACCCGGTTGCAAACCTGGCTGAAGTGGCTTTCGATCGCATTGGTAGTCAGCGGAAGCGCCTGACCGTGTTGCAGCCACCAGCGTAAGAAGGTGGTGACGGGTTTGACCAGGTTCTCGATATAGGCCCTGGCCTTCGGATAGGGCTCCAGCGCCTTGAGAAGCTCTTCAAAACCCTGCTCAGTTTGCTGGGCCAACTTGCGCACATGGTCACGGTCCTGGGGTTTGAGGTTCTCAAGTTGCGTTTTCCTCATGCTCATGGCCGCGATGGCCTTGAGCTGATCCACGAAGGGCTTTTGATCGGGCTTCTTGAGCCCGTCGGCGTATAGGATATAGGGAAAGTCGTGTTTGCCATGCCACAGACAGCGCTGGTGGCGCATCCGGGAACTCAGCAGGTTCTCGGCGATGCCCCCTTCGCCATCGGAGAAGAGCACCCGCAGCCGGGCGTAATCCAGCCGCTTGGCCAGATCCTTGCGAATGCGCTTCCAGGAGGTGTCGATCCAGAAGCCCACCGGCTCAAAGGGGTTGCCCTCGCCCTGCGAGGCCAGCGCCCAACGCATCTGTCAACAGACATGCAAAAATGACCCTCTGCGAACATTGAAAAATGAACCCCCCGAGATACGGAAAGGGGGTACGTTACGATGCAACACGAGGTATGCTTGCTCCCGATGAACCCATCGGG
>Ga0101944_10001209_pt1 | contig 57454 bp, 39 predicted proteins | sample DewCreD2012metaG_FD_75245 | JGI IMG/M metagenome (GOLD analysis project Ga0101944, IMG submission 75245) | Hot spring sediment bacterial and archeal communities from British Columbia, Canada, to study Microbial Dark Matter (Phase II) - Dewar... ...
TGTTGCGGGGTTGGACACCAAAAGCCGCGAAAAAGTTCAAACGCCACGCCAAGATTCGCGCCTCATCGGCGCATAAAAACTCAAGGCGGGTGCTTCCACCACGCCTTTTCCGCCAGACACTCATGAGTGCTTGGGATAAACGACACGCGCCCCCTCACCCTGCCCTCTCCCCCCCAAGGGGGGAGAGGGAAAAAGCCGCCCACGGTGACATATTGTGTATTGCATCCCAGAGGCCATACAGTAACGGCCTTCAGCAATCCCGACCCGCGCCGGTCAAGCGCGGGCTTGGGCGCGGCCGCGTCACTTCCGCGCCGGCTTGGCGTCTTCCTCTTTGTTTTTGCAGATGCCCAGCCGGCGCAATTCGTCGCAATTGCCGGAGAGCTCCAGCCGCTGCGATTTCATGGTAAAGCCCATCTGTTGGCTTATTTCATCCTCGATTTTGATGATCTTTTCGCTTTCAAACTCGAATATCTTGCCGCAGTCGCGGCAAATGATGTGGCTGTGGTTGGGGTGCTCCGCGTAGTTGGGATCGTAGTATTTGTATTCGCGGCCAAAATCCATTTCCCGCACCAGTCCGCTGGCGGTCAGCAGCGGAAGCGTGCGATAGACAGTCGCGCGCGAAACGGACTTGTCCCGCTGGCGAGCCCACACCAGCAACTGCTCGGCGGTAAAATGCTCGTCGGTGCCGAAAACCGTGTCAATAATGGCCTGGCGCTGCGCGGTGAGGCGCAATTTCTTATCGGCCAGAAAACTGAGGAACCGCTGTTTGGCCGCTTCGCGAACCATGCTCTGCATTATGTTAATTTATTTTGGCGAGGGCCATTATTCAAGCGCCTTTAACTCTCTTTTTGCGCTTGCGCGCCCGCGCGCCAATGGCCCTTGCGCGGGCGCGGCAAAGGCTGGCCAAAGACCGAAACCACCGGCAGAATGCCCGCGATGCGCATCGAATTGGTGAACACCGGCAATGAGCTAATGTTGGGGCGCGTTCTGAACACGCACCAGCAATGGCTCTGCCGGCAATTGGCGGACCGGGGGTGGGTGGTGCAACGGCAAACGGCGGTGCCCGATACCGGACCGGCCATCCGTGAGGCCGCGCGTGAAGCCCTGAGCCGGGCGGAGGTGGTCATCACCACCGGCGGTCTGGGGCCAACCTCCGATGACCTCACGAGGGATTTAATCGCGCAACTGCTGGGTCGCCCGCTCAGAGAGGACGCGGAGACATTGGCGGCCATCGCGCGGTATTTTGCCCGCCGCAACCGGGCGCAACCGCCAAGCACCCGGGTCCAGGCGCAAGTGCCGGAGGGCGCCACCGTGTTGCGCAATCGGTTTGGCACCGCGCCCGGTTTGGTTTTGGAAACCGCTCCCGGCCAATTCGGCCCCGGCGGCGCGTTGCTGATCATGTTGCCGGGCCCGCCGCGCGAACTGCGGCCCATGTTTCTGGATCAGGTGCTGCCGTTGCTGCGTCAGCGGTGCACCGCGGGCGCGGCGTTTTCCTGTCGCACCCTCAGAACCACCGGCTTGGGCGAATCCCGCGTCGAGGAAATCATCGCCCCGCCGCTCGCCCCCCTGGTGCGGGAAGGCTTGGAATTGGGGTATTGCGCGCGGCCCGGAGAAGTGGACCTGCGCTTCGCGGCGCGTGGCGCCAACGCCGCGGAACTCACCGAGCAGGCCGCGCAAATCGCGCGCCGACTGATACCCTATCATATCTACGGCGCGGAAGACGAAACCTTGGAGCAAGTGGTGGTGCAATTGCTGACCAAACGCGGCGAAAAACTCAGCCTGGCCGAGTCCTGCACGGGAGGCCTAATCGCGCATAGGTTGACCAATGTGCCGGGCGCTTCGGCGGTGTTCTGGGGGGGGTGGATGACCTACGCCAACGAGGCCAAAATGAGCCAGGTGGGAGTCAACCCGGCCACCTTGGCGGCGCACGGGGCCGTCAGCGAAGCGGTCGCTTGCGAGATGGCCATGGGCGCGCGGGCGCGCGGCGGGACCGACTGGGGATTGGCGGTCACCGGCATTGCCGGGCCGGCGGGCGGCAGCCCGGAAAAACCGGTCGGCACGGTTTTTATCGCGTTGGCCGGGCCGGCGGGTGTCCGGCATTGCCATTTCCTGAATGCGTTTGACCGGGAGACCTTCAAAAACGTCACCTCGCAACAAGCCTTGGACTTGGTGCGCCGGGGCCTTTTGGGATTTGTTGATGCCGGAGAACCCTGAATTTACTGCATGGTCTCCGGGGTGCAATACACAACCTGTCACCGTGGGCGACGTTCTCCCTCTCCCCCCACGGGGGGAGAGAGGGCAGGGTGAAGGGGCGCGTGTCGTTTATCCCAAGCACTCATCAGTAATGGTGAACCTCAATTTTCTTTTTCATTGCATGTTCCGCCAGGGATGGCAAGGTGAACTCGTTGCATGATGGCTAAAACACCAGTGTTATGGTTTGCGGTCGGCTGGCTGGGTTGGCTGTCGGGAATCGGGGTGGCTTGGCCAGCCAACGCTGAAAGCCAACCGTTTTACGAAAACAAGGCCGGCCTGACCGACTTGAAAAAGGAGGCCGCTCGAGGCGTTGCGGAGGCCCAGCACAACCTGGGTGTGCATTACGCCTTGGGCATTGGAATTAAGGAGCCGGATTTTAAGCAGGCAGCCGATTGGTTCAAAAAGGCGGCAGTCCAGGGCCATGCGGCGGCTCAATTCCGGCTGGCTTCCCTTTATGACAGCGGCAATCTCGGCGGCAAAGAGGATGCGGCACAGGCAGTTTATTGGTTTGGCTGCGCGGCCTCCAATGGCGTGGCGGAGGCCCAATACAAAATGGGAACCATCTGCCTCATAAACAACCAGATGGCGGCGGCGCTGACTTGGATGCACAAAGCGGCCGAGGGCGCAACACCTGTTCCCGACGCCCAGTGGCAGTTGGCAAAAATTTACCAGGCGATGAAAAACAATGTTCAGTATTACCGATGGACCTTCATCGCCGCCGCTTACTCACAACCGGACGCTTGTTTGCAAGTTTCCCGCTGGGGAAAATATCCAGTCCCGCAGGCGGAAAAGCAAAATTGGGAGGACGGCAAGAGGCAAGCCGACGAATATCTAAACAACGCCAGCGCCAAGGTTAGGGCGACTCTTTCCACTCGATGACGCAGCGAAAGCCGACATCTTTTTGTTTTGTGCCCGGCGGCAAATAGTGACGGAATGATGCCGCAAAAGCCTGGGTGATTTTCTCTTCGATGCTCGACCAATACCAGGAATTCCCCCGGAGCACCCGGTCGTTGGAGGAGGGATTGTATTGGTCTTCGCACCATTCCCAAACATTGCCGCCCAGGTCGAAAAGGCCCAAAGGATTGGGCGGAAACCGTCCGACCGGCGAAAGGCCAGCGTATAAATCGCAACCCATTTGAGGCGGATAATTGCCGGCGCCAGGAGGTGGCGGCCACTGGTTTCCCCAGGTATAGCGTCCCAGGATTTTCCGGTCCCGGTCGGCCGGCGAAGAGCCCAAAGCGGCCTCTTGGACATCCGGCAGGCCGGCGGCGCGGCTCCATTCGAGGTCGGTGGGCAAGCGATACAGGTGATCGGGACTTATGCGCTTTTTGCTTCGTTCCTCCTGCGTAAGCCAATCACAAAAATTCTTCGCCTCCTGCCAGCTTACCGCCACCGCCGGGTAATAATCCGTCAAACTGGAATTCCACTCCGGGTCCCGTTGTATCTTAGCGTGCAAATCCGGCGCGGCCTCGCGGACGGCGCTGTCGCTATAGCTCCGGTCAAATTGCCGGAAGTCCGCGACCCGACATTCCCAAATGCACATCATGGAGCGCGGGCTGAGGGGCACAAACACCATGCCCAAGCTGTTCACCCAGCGCAAATCTCCCTGCTGAGGGCCGGGCCAGTAAGACAGCTTGACCAAAGGCAGCAGGTTGTTGGTTTGCGCGTTGATATTCAGCGCGCGGGCGTCCACCACGATGTTGGTATAGCGATAACCGGACAACAGCAGCGAAAAGGCCGCTTCGTCCGAAAGCCCAAACTCTTCCAGGATCAAGGTTGGCCCGCCTGATTTGCGCAGGAGGTTGGCGCCCTGCCACACCTCCGCCCCTTTGGGGTCCGTTTCCAGGATAAGGGTGGCAAAGGGAAAATCCAGCGTTTCCGTCCGCTGTTCGCCGCGTGTCACCTTGAGGGTGGCCGAGGCTTTCCAAGCGTTGGTTGACTCCCCCCATTTCTTGGTGCGCGCGCGGGTGGCTTCGACGATATAATCGCCGGTTTCCAGATCAACCGACTCCCCGGATTTCATGCGGATAGTCTGCGGCTGCTGCAAGGCGCCGCCGCCTTCCGCCTGGGTCTGGCGGACCACAATGTCCTCGGTTGCCGGACGGGTTGCCACCAGCAGGCGGCCCCTGCTGCGAGTCAAAGCCGGCGGGGTCACAGTGGTTTCACGTCCGGCGACAATCTGGACGGGCAGGTTGGTGGGCTCATATCCTGCGTGACGCAACCAAAGTTGATAAGTGCCGGTGGGCAAGGGAATTTGCTTAAGATCGGCCTTGGACAAGTTGGTGAGAGCTATTCCCTGTCCGTCGCCAGGCCGCAATGGCGTCGGCCCTCGCAAATCGGCTACCACCGCGGTCGGGCTAGTGTCACCCAATCGCAGGGCGCCGGTCTGCCTTTTGAGCTGACCTGCGTTCAAGCGGGTGATTCGATTCGCCTCGACCTCTATATTCGTGGCCAGGGTGTCAAAGCCGTCCAGCGACACCGTCAGTGGATAACGGCCGATGCGCAGGTTGTTGGTTTTAAGCGAGCCGGGCTGCTGGTTTTGCGCGAAATCCAAGTCCGGATCCTGTCGGTTGCCCAAGATCGCGGCGGCTTCCGGCGGCCCATAGGTGATATCCACGCCGCCGACCAGGTGCGTAAGCGCAATTTCCCCGAGGCGCACTATTTGGTTGGCTTCGACCGTGAAGTTCGTGGTGAACGTCTGGTAGTGTTCCTGGCCGACCTCGAGGCGGTATTGGCCGGTTGGCAAACGCAACGTTTCATGGGCACGGAGTCTTACATTAGCCAGGTTGGTTCCGGGCAAGGACTGGCCATCCAAATAGCGCAGCCAGTTGGTGGTGAAAGGTTCCGCTGCGAAAGAAAGGCCGCCTTGGCTGCGCTGGAGCGTGAAATGCCTGCACACCAATTCATTCGTCAACACCTCGATTCGCTCGGTCAGGGGATCATAGCCGGCCAGAGTAATCGTGACGGTGTAATGGCCGGTAGCCAAAGTGTTGGTTTGCCCCGGCGGCCAAGGACCCAGGGAACGCTGGCCGGCGTTCAATTGCAGAACGGCGCCGGCAGGGGTGGCGGAGAGCGCCAATTGGCCCACCACCGCTTTTAACTCGATTCGGCCCAGGTCGCAGAGGGTGTTGGCCTGGTTGGTGAATTTCAAAGTGACCGGATACCAGCCGGGCGCTTTGGCATTCAACTCATAGACTCCGACCGGCAATTCCCGGCGAAACTCCCCGGTGGCGGCAAAACTCAAATTGGTGGGCCCCTGGATTTCGACCGCCGCCCCTTCGGGGTGCGCCGAGAAGCGGAGCTCACCGTGAAGACGGCGCAAATGAACCTGCAACCTGACGTCGGTTTTGTGGCTTACCACCACATTGGTGGTCAATTTTTCAAAATCGTCGGCTTCAAAAATGACCAGATAAGGACCGGCAGGCAAATCGGTTTCTCGTCCGGGCGCGGTTCCCCGGCGCGTTGAATTATCGGCGCCGATTAATTGGTATCTCGTTCCGGGGGGATGGGCGGCCAAAGCCAGGTCCCCCTTTTCCGGCTGCAACTCCACCCTGACCGCCACCGGTTTTTGGAGATTGGTCACGGAGAGAGATTGGAACTCCTCGGCGTGGCCTTCTTTGGCAACCCGCAGAGTGTATTCGCCAGGCAGCAGGCCATCCACTTGTCCTGAGCCGCGCCCAGTCAATTTGGCGGTTTTTCGTCCGGCCAGACTGTGGGTCATCGTCAATTCATAATTGGAATCGTTCGGCGACAGCGTCAACGAAAGGCTGCAGGTAAGGGGAGTTAATTTGACCATTTCCTCACGCGGTTTGGCCAGCGGTGTATTCTTCTGCGGCATCAGCCTCACCTCATGCGTGGCGAATTCGAACCAGGAACGCTCAACCACAATTCTAACCGGACCGGCGCTTAACTTTTCAAAACGGGCGGGGCTGGGCAGGCGCGCCAGGATATTGCTCTTGGCGTCATAAAGGGTGACTATGGCATCCGGAGGATCGGTCTTCACCACCAGAACGCCGGCGTTGCGAATCTGGATTTTTTCATAAATCCACCAGGCAGCCACACCCAGCGCCATGCACAGGGCGGCGAACGCGAAACCCACAGCGGCTTTTTTCCAACCCGGCCCGAAGGTCCGCTTGGCGCGCGGCGCGGTTGGCGCGGGCGCCGCGAATGGGGTTGGCGGCTCGACCGGCTTTGCCTCCTCAAAGGCGGGGGCAGGCTCCTCCGTCGGTGGCGGGCCGGGATGCTGGCGGAGGGCGGTCGCGGAATCATAAGGATAGGCCGGCGCGGTCGGCTCAGGGGCCGTGGCGGCAATTTCCGCGACTGGAATCGCAGGGATTTCCTCGGGAGGCTTCGTGGTTTCCCGAGGAGTGATTTGCGTTGCGGCCTCCTCGGGGGCGGTTGGTTCAGAAATAACCGGCGTTACCGGGGGCTTCGGCGGTAGTTCGAGTGCCGGTGGCGATAAGGGCGCTGCCGGGGCGGAGGGCGGCGTTGAGCGAACGATCACCGTCGCCTGATCAACAGGCGGAGTAGGTGGAACAACGGGTTTTCCCCGCGCCTCGACGGATGGAGCCGGCGGAGTGGGAGGAACAGCGTCAACCGGTTTGCTGCCGGGCCCGGTAGTTTTTTGGACCGCAGGTGTCGGTGTGGTGGTTCGGGGTGTGGAGGCCGGGGGCACAGTAGCCGGCTTCGGCGGCGTTGGTTCCTCGGGCAACAAGGCCGGCAGCTCCGTTTCAAATTCAATGATGAGTCCTGCCGGTTTGTTTTTTTTGTCTTTTCTGGCAGTGCCGCTTGGTTTGGCTTTTGGGCCGGGCGTGGATGGCAATACTGGCGGTGTTTTTTCCTGAGGCTCGGCCTCGGCCGGCAGGCTTTCGAGGGTTTCCGTCTCCTGCTCTCCGGCTAGCGCCGCTGGTTCGTCCTCGCCCGCTTTTCCCGGCGCGGGTGTACCGCCTTTGAAGGGACCAGCGGGGCGGCTTCCGCGGGTTTCCAAACCGAGGCGTTCGAGGATTTCCTGGGCGCTGGCGGGCCGTTTGGCGGGGTCCTTGTGCAGACAGGCGGCGATAGTCCGCTCCCAAGCTACGGGCAACTTGCGGCCCTCGATGCCCATTTCGCGGCGGCGGTGCTGGATGTAAGGCGGAATTTTTTCCTGCACCTGGGCGCGAATGTCGCCGGTGTAAAATGGAGGCTTCCCGGTCAGCAGTTCATAAAGCGTCGCGCCAAAGGCGTAAATATCGTCCTGGACGCAGGCTTTTTCGCCCATCGCCTGCTGGGGACTCATGTAAACCAAGGTCCCGGAAACACCGCCTTTGCTCATGGTGACCCGCGTGAGCGAGTCGCTGACGCTGCGGGCGATGCCAAAGTCGGTCACCTTGAGCCGGCCTTGGGCATCCACCATCAGGTTGGCGGGTTTGAGGTCGCGATGGACAATCTGCACATCCTCGTGGGCGTATTGCAAGGCCAGGCACAGTTGCCTCACCCAAACCTGAAGGTCGGCCACCTCAAAAATTTTGTTTGGCTGGTCCAGTCGCAGGTTCGCCAGCGAATCGCCGGCGATGTACTCCATCGAAATGCCCGCGCACTGCTCGTCCTGCACGAAATCATAGAAACGAACGATATTGGGGTGGGACAGTTCGAGACTGCGGCGGGCTTCCCGCTTCAACTCCTCGAGGGCGGAACGGTCTTTGGCCAGCACCTCGGGCAGGAATTTCAAAGCGACCTTGCGGGAGAGCGACTCGTCATACGCCAGCCAGACCACCCCCATGCCGCCCCGGCCCAGGACTTTTTCCAACACGTAACGTTTCAACACCTTCTGCCCCGGCGTCAAGCCCCGGACCGTTACGCCCAAGTCAAGGTCGGAGAACGGGTTGATGTTGTCCGCGTTCATCTCGTCGTTGTCTGATGCGAACCGCGGAGTCTGATTATGCCTGAGCAGCCGATAAAAGCAACTGTAACTGGTGATTTTTGTATTTCCGGCGGAGCCTGACTCTGACATTATTCTTCCCGCTGGCGGCAAGCGGCGGTGACGAAAAAGAAAAAGGCTCCATGTTCATCATTTGCGCAGAGTGCGGCAGCGCCAATCCGGCGGCGAGCGGGCAATGCCGTAATTGCGGCATGCCGCTGGGCCAAACGCCCCCCGACTATCACACGTCCATGCCAGCCCCGGCGCCGGTCGAGGCCGCGCCCGGCCCGCCAGTCAACGATGCCCCGGAAACCGGCAAACCGACCGAGGACGTTCAGTTCACCACCGTCTCTTTCACCACCAAAACGCGCGCGGTTTCCGAGGCGCCAGCGGCCCTTTCGCTTTACTTCCCTACAATTCTGCTGGCCGGGCAGGAAGCGGAGTTCCTGGTCCAACTGCGAAACCTGGGCAAAGCGCCGTTAGAAAACCTGGAATTGGGCCTGGCCTCGCGCGCCTTTGAGGAGAGCCTTAATGAGACCTTTCCCCTGCTGCCCGGCCATGAAAGCCTGCGGTTTCCGGTGAATATCAAGCCGGAGGCGCCGGGCCAGTATGTGTTGCAATACAGCCTCAAATTCCAGGACCAGGGCCAGTGGAAAAGTTACATCGGGGCCAGGGTGATCTGGGTAAACCCGGTCCCAGAGCCGGGCCGGTTCCCGCTGGACCCGCAACGGATCAAGGTCAACCGCGGCGAAGCGGGCGCCAATCTCAAGGAGATTCTTGCCGAAGTGTCCGCACCGGGCGGGCGGCCAGCCGACGCCCCGATTGGTTCGCTCGCCGAACTGCGGGGCGTCCGTTTGCCCGAGTTTTTTGAGCCGCTGGACCTGTCGCTGGATTACCAGCTCAGCGTTTCGGCCGAGGCCCTCTCCCGCGAGCAGCAAAGCCAGCAGCTTATCATCCCGCGCCTCTTTGTTACCAACGCCCAAACCGGCGCCAAACTCAAGCTCACTCCCACCAATCCGGAAGCCGCCTTGGGGATTCACCTGGTCGCCCGCCCGATTTTCAAGATCGGCCGCTCGCGGCCGGACGCGGACTTGGTGAGCTGGTTCTGGCCCCGCAACCATGCCAACGACGAAAGAACCCGGCACTTGAGCCGCGTGCATGCGGTGGCCGAACGGCAGGAGGGCCGGCTTGGCTTGCGGGACAACGGCAGCATCGGCGGCTCCAACTTCGACGGCCAGCCGCTGGTGGCGGACAAACTCGAACCGCTCAACCGCCGCGCCACCCTGATCCTGGCCGGCGAGTATTTCCTCGATGTGCAGCCCGCCCCTTCCTCTTGCGGCGGATTGCCGGCCATTAAAAACCTCAAGCTTTGGACCGGTCCCGCCACCGCCCCGGTCTGCCCGGCCCGCGGGTGCGTTTTCTTTTTGCCGCTGAACACCGGGGTCGCCCACCATTATTCGGTCTGGCTTTTCACGGACGCGGCCTTTGGTTCCAGCCGCAAAAATCCCATCGCGCTCGAAGGCCAGGGACTGGCCGAAATTCAAGGCCGCTTCCATCATTTCCGCGATGCCTTCTGGTTGGAAAACTGCGCCGCCAACGACTGTGTTCGGATCAATTACTACAATCTCAAGGCGAACGAAATCGCTCCCCTCATCAGCGGCCAGATCCTGCAAATTGGCCGGACCAATTATCAGGTCGAAGTGGTGGCGTAAACATGCCGCTGACAGTTCAGGCTTCAGCCTGCCCGCGAGGCCCCCGCAAATCCCCGGCTGTCACGGCGGCGGCGCGTTTTGCACGGTGAGACCGCGGCAATCCTGCAAGTCCAAGGACGGTGTTGCGCCGACGGCGTCCGCAGGCCTACGGCTCAGGTTTCGCAGCGTGCCGCCTTCAATAAAACGTCCGGCAAAAGCGGCGCGGGGAAATTGGCGGAAGGCGGACTCGGCGATTTCCACGCGCAGGTTTTCGACGGTCAGGTCGCGGGCGTGCGCCACCGTAAAGAAACTCGGCAGGCGGGCGAAGGCCGTGTCGCGGGCGTCGCGGGTGGTGCGGCGGCCGCCCACCGGCTTGCTGCGTTTGCTGTAATCGTCCGCCCGCGGGACTTGGAAGCGCACCTCCCGGAAGGTCAGCCGCTCCAGGGGGCTTTCAGGCATGCCCTGCGCCAAGATGCCGGAGCCGCTGGTGATGTTCAGCCGCTCGAAGCGCACGTCGCGAATGCGCCCCACTTTCGATTCGGCATGACGGCGCTCAATGTCCACGAAAACCGGTGTCACCACGCGGTTGGTGGCCGCGCACGGGCCGATGGTGATGTTGGTGAAAACGATGTTCTCCATGGTGGCGCCATCTTTGAGATACAGACCCAGGCCGGTGGGCGAATTGCTGATGACACAGTTGGCGAACAAAATGTTGCGGAAATCGCCGTGGGATTCCGTGCCCAGTTTCAGGGCCGAGGCGGCGGACTCGAGGAAACAGTCCGTCACCGTCACGTTCTCGCAAGGAAAGGCCTCGGTGGACTTGAGCACCACGCAATCGTCGCCCGCGCTGATGCGGCAGCGGGCAATGCGCACATTGCGGCAACTGTTGGGATCAATGCCGTCCGAATTCAGCCGGCGATAGTTGTTGCGGATCGTCACATCCTCGACGGCGACATCCTCGCAGCGAAAGAAATGCAGCGTCCAGGAATCGCTGTTCAGAATAGTGACGCCCCGGACGGACACGTCGCGGCAGTTTTTGAACCAAAGGATGCCGGGGCGAAACGCCGGTTTCTCCGGCGCGCCCCAGCGATCGCCGTAATCAGCCGTCGCCTGGCCGTTGATGACCCCGGCCCCCGAGAGGTGAACGCCTTCGGTGCCCTCCGCCGTCAGCAAGCGTCGTCCGTCGCCGTAATCGGCCTGGTTGGTGCTGGCCCACAGCGTCGCGCCTTTTTCCAGGTGAAGCGTGACGCCGCCGCCGAGCCGCAAAACTCCTGTCCGGTAATCCCCCGGCGGCGCCAGCACGGTGCCGCCGCCCGCGCGAACGCAGGCGTCAATGGCGGATTGAAACGCTTTTTGCTCGTCGGCCCGGCCGTTGCCGGTGGCGCCGTGATCGCGCACGTTAAACACGCGGGCGTCCGCGGCCGATCGGGCCAGGGCGGAGAGGGCGAGGAGAACCGTCAGGACGCGACGCCAATTAGCTGGAATTGTGTTCATTGTCCGCTGACTTTACTGATGAGTGCTTGGGATAGACGACACGCGCCCCCTCACCCTGCCCTCTCCCCCTAAGGGGGGAGAGGGAGAACGTCGCCCACGGTGACCAATTTTGTATTGCATCCCGGAAACCATACAGTAGGCCAAACGCAAAGGCTTTGACAATCCCCGCGTCCAAAAAGCCTGGCGCGGTGGCGTAGCGCGGGCGAAAGAGGGATCGGCGGGCCGCGCCTCCCGGCAAACCGCCCCAAAAAACCGGCGCGCTGAAATGAATGGTCAGCATCGGGGGCGGGCGGCATTGCGTTCATCCGTGCCGCAAAGTTCTCCGATCAACCACGATGGCAGCATTTTTCCCTTCCTCGCCCGTCAAGGACAGGCGATGGGTGGGCTGCGGCTTGCCGGGCTTGAACGACTCCAGCGCCAACCAAGCCGCCGCTGGCGCGCCTGCCGACCGCGCCGCGTCTTGCACGGCGGTTTCCACCGTCCGCCGCAATGCCTCCGGCCCAGCCTCCGCCCGCAGATTGATGGTCAGTTCGCCTTGTTTCACCGGCTCCGGCAACGAAAGGGTCAGTTCCGGCACAAAATCATTGCGCACCAAGCTCAGCGCGGCCAGATCCCCGAAGGCGCTCCGCGGGTCAAAAGTCATTTTCAAGTGGGCGATTTCCGCCTGTTGTTCGGACAGGCTGGTTTGCAGGCTGACGGCCAGTTTCCGCAAAAGCGCGTTGGCATCGAAGGGCTTTGACGCTTGCAGCCGGAGGGTGCCATTGAGCCAGCCCAGCAGCGCCTCGCCTTCGGCGTAGGTCTCGTAGTTCACCTGCATCAGTCCGCGCGGTGTTTGCTCTGCGCGCGCCAGCCAGTCGAACCACGGCTCCAGGCCCGTTCCCTGGCGCGCCGAAACCGTGAACAGGCGCGCTTGTGGGAAACCCGCGGCCAACGCGCCGCGCAGCGCGTCCAGCCGTTCCGGGGTTAAAAGGTCGCATTTGTTGATGACAATTGCGTCGGCCTCCTCCAGTTGCTTGCGATAAATGTAGAGCACTTTTTCGGAGAACCTGGCGCCCGGCTCCAAACCCAGCACGCGCAGCGCGCGGACCGGGTCCACCAGCACGCTCACCGGCGCGATGGTGAAGCCGTCGCCGTAGAGTTTGCGCAGGGGATAGGCGACGGTGGCGACGAGGTCCGTGCAACTGCCCACCGGCTCGGCGATGAAGGCGTCGGGTTTGGCCCGTTGCTCCAATTGGCGCGCCGCCTCGACCAAGGAGTTGAAGCGGCAGCAAAAACAGCCGCCGGCGATTTCCTGGACCGGAAAACCGGTCGCGGCCATCAGGGCGGTGTCCACCAGGCCCCCCGCCTGGTCATTGGAGATCAGCCCCACCTTGACGCCGCGCGCTGCCAGCCAGCGCGCCAGGCGCAACACCGCGGTCGTTTTGCCCGCCCCCAAAAAACCGCCAATCATCAGGTAACGGGCCGGCGCGGACGGCGGGGTGTTCTCAGGCATCGTGCTCATAAAATATATGCGCAATTTGGCATATAATGCGAATAGCGCAAGCCTTTTTTTGGAAAAGACTCGGGCGGCGGCTCTAACGCGGCAGTTTGTCGAACCGGAAAGAGCAGCAATCCAATTGCAGCACCTGGCCGCTGGCCGCCAGGTGTCGTTTCAAAGGGCGGGCGACGCCATAGATGTGCCGCCGCCCGTTGCGCTCCGCCTCCAACAAGCCGGCTTCGCGCAGGATGCGCAGATGCTTGGAAACGTTGTATTGGGTCATCCGCAGCCGCCGGGCGATTTGATTGACCTCCAACTGCTCCTTCAGCAGCACCCGGGTGATGCGCAAACGGTTGAGATCACTCAACGCCTTCAACACTGACATGCATTTGATGCCCCTCATGCGCCCAGCCTAAACCGTCCTCTCCCGCCGGGCAAGCTCTCCGGTTCCGGCAAAATCCTTGGCGCGCCCGCCGGCCTTTGTTAAGCTCTCTGCCATGAACATCGCCCGACTCGCCTTTTTCCTCGGAGCGGCGGCCTTGACCGGCCTGCCGGCGCCGGCCGGCCCGGCGCCGACCCGGCCCAGCGTGGTTTTTTTCCTGGCGGACGATCTGGGTTGGCGCGACTTGGGTTGCTACGGCAGCTCTTTTTACGAGACGCCCCATCTGGACCAGATGGCAGCCGAAGGGGCGAAATTCACCAGCGCCTATGCGGCCTGCCCCGTGTGCTCCCCCACCCGCGCCAGCCTTCAAACCGGCAAATACCCCACCCGCACCGGCGTGACCGACTATATCGGGGCGGCGCAGCCGGACAAATGGGGCCGCAACACGCGCCTGCTGCCCGCGCCCTACGCCACCCAGTTGGCCCTGGCGGAACTCACCCTGGCGGAAGCCCTGAAGGCGGGCGGCTATGCCACCTTTTTTGCCGGCAAGTGGCACCTCGGTCCGGAAGGCTGCTGGCCGGAAAACCAGGGTTACGACATAAACCGGGGCGGGATTGACCGGGGCGGCCCTTACGGCGGCAACAAATACTTCAGTCCCTACGGCAATCCGCGGTTGAGCGACGGCCCGCCCGGAGAGCATCTGCCCGACCGCCTGGCCTCGGAAACCGCCGCCTTTATCGAAGCCAACCGCGATCGGCCTTTTTTTGCCTTTTTTTCCTTTTACAGTGTGCATACCCCGCTGATGGCCCGCGAAGATTTGCGCAAAAAATATGAGGAAAAACGGCAACGAGCCGGCCTCGAACCGCGCTGGGGAAGCGAAGGCGCGCGGGAGGTTCGCCTGGTTCAGGAGCACGCGGTTTATGCCGGCATGGTGGAGGCGATGGACCTGGCGGTCGGCAAGGTTTTGCGGAAGCTGGACGAGCTTGGCTTGCGCGAGAAAACGCTGGTGATTTTCACCTCGGACAACGGCGGGCTCTCGACCAGCGAGGGGCATCCGACCTCGAATTTGCCGTTGCGGGCCGGCAAAGGCTGGCTCTATGAGGGCGGCATCCGGGAACCGCTGTTGATCCGCTGGCCGGGCGTGGTGAAGGCCGGCTCGGTCATTGACACCCCCGTCAGCAGCCCGGATTTCTTCCCCACCATTCTCGAGGCGGCGGGGGTGCCGCTGCCGGCCGGCCAACCGAGCGACGGGCTCAGCCTGCTGCCCTTGCTGAAGGGCGGGGCGGCGCCAGCGGAACGGCCGCTGTTCTGGCATTATCCGCATTACGGAAATCAGGGCGGCGCGCCGGGGTCGGCCGTCCGGCTGGGGAAATGGAAACTCATCGAGTGGTTGGAAGGTCCGTCGTTCGAGTTGTTTGACCTGGAAACAGATTTGGGCGAACAGCGCAATCTGGCGGCGGAACAGCCGGAACGGGTTCGGCAATTAGCCGCCCGCCTCGCGGCCTGGCGGAAGGAAACCGGGGCGCGGATGCCGGCGCCCAATCCGCAATTTGACGCCGCCAAGCCGGACGGGCGCGGCGGCCCGAGTCCCAGCAAAGGCAAGGCGGCCAAGGGAGGACCATGAAAACGGACGGCCCGGCGGAATCATCGGCCGGCGAAGCCGCGCCACCGGTTTTGCGGGAGGCGCGGCCGGCTTTGCGCATCAAGGACATGGAATTATCCGAGCGCCCGCGCGAGCGGCTGGCGCGCCTGGGGGCGCGCTCCCTCTCCGCGCCGGAGCTGGTGGCCATCCTGCTGCGCACCGGCACCCGGCGGCGCAACGTCATCCGCGTCGCCGAGGAATTGCTGGCCAATTACGATTACCTGTCCGATTTGGCGCAGGCCACGCGCGAGGAAATTCAGCAAATCCCCGGCATCGGCCGCGACAAAGCGGTCACCCTGAGCGCCGCCTTTGAATTGGCGCGGCGCATGGCCGAGGAAAAACGCGGCGAGAAACCGCTGCTGGACACGCCGGACAAAATCACCGACCTCTTGCGCGAGGAAACCCGCCATCTGACGGCCGAGCAATTTTTCGTGGTCCTGCTCAACTCCCGGCGTCGCCTGATCCGTGTCGAGAAGCTCTCGCAGGGAACGCTGGACACGCTGCTGGTCCATCCGCGCGACGTTTTCCGGGCGGCCATTCTGGCGCGCGCCGCCGCCGTCGTGCTCGCGCACAACCATCCCAGCGGGGACCCCGCCCCTTCCGAAGCCGACATCCGGGTCACCCGCGACCTGATCCGGGCCGGGCAGATAATGAAAATTGAAGTGCTGGACCATGTCATTCTGGGGCACCGCCTCGAAGGCAGGGAGCGGGATTTCCTCTCCCTGCGGGAGCTGGGTTATTTTCATTCCTAAAATTGTTCGTTTTGGCTTGTGCCGCTTGGGCGGGCGGTTTTTATTTCGGGCATGAAATGGAAGTTTGAATCCATCTTTAGAATTTACGTGGCAGTTTTGCTGGTGGTCCTGTTGTGGTCGGTCTGGGCGGGGGTGAAGGTTAGTGGCGCGCCGGCGCCGGTGCCGGCCACCAACGCGCCGGCGGCCGCCGCGGCGCCCACCGACACCATCTCCGTGCTCCGACAAAGCCTGGAAACCAACAAGCAATTTCTGCTGAGCTTTGGTTTGGACCGCCACGAAGCCCTGCAAAAGCCGGTCCTGGGCAACCCGCTCTGGAAATACCTGGCCTCGGCCATTTACATCCTGCTGGCCTGGTTCGCCTCGCGGCTGGTGGATTTCCTTTTTGCGCGGGTGGTGAAACGCTGGGCGGCGAAGACAGAAACCAAGCTGGACGACATGCTGGTGGAGCTGGCGCACGGCCCCGTCAAAATCATCACCTTTGTGATCCTGCTGCACGTGGGCCTGAACATCTTCAGTTGGCCGGACTGGATTTCCCAATATCTTTCCAAGGCCTTGAAGCTGGTGGTGGCCTGGTCGGTGATCTATATGGCGGTGCGGGCGGTGGAAGTGCTGATGAACTTCCTGCGCGAGCGGGCCAAGGAGGAGGACCGCGCCTTTGACGCCCAGCTTTTCCCCGTCATCCGGAAAAGCCTGAAAATATTCATTGTGCTGGTGGGGATTCTGGTGACGGCGCAGAACCTGGGCTTCAACATCACCGGCATCCTGGCCTCCCTCTCCATTGGCGGGCTGGCGCTGGGCCTGGCCGCGCAAGATACTTTGGCCAACTTATTCGGCGCCATCGCGGTTTTCGCCGACAAGCCTTTCAAAATCGGCGACCGCGTCAAATTGGATTCCCTCGACGGCAATGTCGAGCGCATCGGTTTGCGGAGCACGCGCATTCGCAACCTGGACGGGCACCTGATTACGGTCCCCAATAAGACCGTGGGCAACGCCACCATCACCAACATCACCGCGCGCCCCAATATCCGCACGGTCATAAATATCGGCATCACTTACGACACGCCGCCGGCCAAAATCAAGCTGGCCACGAGCATTTTGGCCGAGGTTTACCGGTCGCACCCCAAAACCGCCGATTTCATCATCGGGTTCGACAAATTCAACGATTACTCCCTGAACATTCTGGTGGTGCATTGGTGGAGCGGCACCAATTACCGGGAGTATATCGCCGGCTGGCAGGAATTGAACTTGCGAATCAAGGAACGGTTCGACCAGGCGGGCATCGAGTTCGCCTTCCCGACCGCCACCCATTATATCAAGCCGTTGGCCGGCGGCGGCCCGCCGCCGATCACTTGAAAAATACCATGCGCAGGCCCACCAGTACCAGCAGCGCCCCAAAGGCCCGCTTGAGGTTGTCGGCCGAAACGTAATGCGTCAGCCAGACCCCCGCGAAGCTGCCGGCCAGCCCCAGCGGAATGACCGTGAAGACGGTTGGCCAGTGAATGTTGCTGATGGCCGGGTCCGGCTTGTAATGGCGCCAGGCGCCCATCAGGGCCGTCGGCACCATGATGGCCAGGGAGGTGCCGATGGCCTGCTTGATGTCCCGGATCGGCGGGCTTAACAAGTAAAGCATGGCCGGCACCATCACGATGCCGCCGCCCACGCCGAACAAGCCGCTGGTAACGCCGCTCAACAAACCAATCATTGCCCCCGCCAGATAGTTCATGCCATCTGGTATGCCTGCTAATGCCGCCGGGAACAACTTAAAAAGAGCCTTGATCCTTGAACACCTGAGCCTTCCCTCGTCTATTCAGAGCCTAGATTCTGCTCCCTAGCGGGGGGGGTTCAGCATGGTTTTCCCGGCCCGCTAAGGGGACTTCCTGGGGCCGGTTTTTTTGGGCGAGGCGACGCCGGCGCCTTGGCGGCGCATCTGGTCGTATTGTTCGACGGTGATCGGCTCGATCTTCACGTTGTCAAACCAATACACGCCCGGCGGGTAATAGGCGTAAAGCATGACCTTCATTTCGGTCACGTTTTTGCGGAACTTGTGGGGGAAGAATTCCTGCTCGATGGTGACCCAGTCGTCGGCGGAAGCGCGGCATTCGATGGTGGTTTCCCAAAGGCGCCGTTTCTCGCCATTGAGCAGGCCGTAGCCGCGCACCCAAACTTTGCCGGTTCCCTTGGCTTTGTAATCGAAGGTGATTTTATAGGGCTGATTGGTCGCCACCGGGATGGCGTCGGAGTAATAGGATAGGCCGTAAGTGTCGGAGATGTTGTTTTTGGCGGGATTCGGAAAGACCCATTTGTCGAGGCCGGTCTTTTTCCATTGGTTGACCATGTCAATCTCGGAGACGGCGGTGTTGATGCGGATGGCCTTGCCGCGCTCGACGCCGTCGGAGCCGGCCGGCGCGTTGGTCCATTGCACGCCAAGGCCGTCCACCAAATCCCAAAAATCCGGCTGCGCGCTGTTGGTGGGATTGGCCTTTTCAAAGCCGCCATTGGGCAGCAGCGGAATATCGGCAGCCTTCAGCCGCATGACGGAGGCTGGGATTACAAGCCAGCCGGCAGAAAGCAGCAACAGCAGCGAGGGCGCATGGCGAACAACAGCGCTTTTTAGCCGTTTCAGACTCCCTTTCCCCTCACCCTCAATCCCTCTCCCTTGGGGGGAGGAAAGCCTCGCTGGCGACGCTGGCCGCAATTGAGGCTTTGGATTGCTCCACAGACTGACGAACTGAACTCCCTCTCCCTTAGGGAGAGAACACCCCGAAAACCGGTTTCGCGCCTTGCCACCCCTGAACCGCGTAGGAGCCGACGTAAGGAGGCTCAAATTTACCCTTGGGCGTGATAGCCATGATATCAGAGCCTCCTTACGTCGGCTCCTACGAACAGGGGGTTCATGGGGAGGGCCGGGGTGAGGGGGAAAAGCGTCACCAAATGACAAGTCGTCTGGATTTATGTTATCCCTGCTCATGCACGCCCCGGCTCTCCATCTGTTGGCAAATGCCAAAAGCCTCATTTCCCGGTCTTGCCCTTTTGGTCCGCCAGGACCTTGAAATACTCGCCCACCATTTCCTCGTAACCCTTGGGCACGCCGTCGGAAAGGCCGGTCTTGATCTCGTCGCGATACCACTCCGGCAGCCTGGTGCGTTCGCGGTGCAGTCCCGTTTCGACGCGAGCGGATTGCTTGGCGTCGCCCAGGGCGTCCACGGCGGCGCTGAACGCCCGGCGCACCCCCAAACCATCGCCTTGGCGGGCGGATGCCTCGAATTTTTTCATCGCTTGGATGGACTTTTCCAAATCGCCGGTGGGCAGGTTGTGGCGGCGCAAGGACATGGCCAGCGACTCGGCTTGCTGCCGGATTTTGGCCTGCTGATCGGCCAGCCGGGGCAATTTTTGGCCGGTCATCGGCGGCGGCGGGCCGCGCAGACCCTCGGCGCCGGTGCCCGACAGTTTGCCGCCGCCGGTGGCGCCGCCCTGGCTCTTGGTGTCGGAATCTTTCACACTGCCCTGCTCGAAAGGACTGGGGCTGACCCGCGTGGGCGTTTCGCGCCCGCCCTTGCCCTCGGCGCTGTCCTCGACCATCTGCCCGCTGCTCTTGCCGGTGCGGCCTTCGCCCGAGCGCCCGCCGATTTCCATGTTGTTCGGCAGCATATTGCCGGTGACGCCTTTGGCGCTCATGCTGGAAATCGGGCCGTCGCTCGCGCCCCAGCCGGCGCCTTTGTCAATCGAGTCCAGCCAGGGGCTGGAGACATCCTCGACGTCCTCCCCCATCTCCTCCTCCTTGTCAATCAGCTCGCCAATGATGTCTTCCAGTTCGGCCGGCAGCTCCGCCATCGCAATGTCGGCGGGGGTCAGCGGCTCTTCCATGTTCCACTTGACCCGGTCCGGGGTGTCCGGGAGCCAGCGTTCGAGGTTTTGCTCAAGTTCCTTGGCATTTTCGAGGCCCGACTGCTCATGCGGCACCGCCAGCTCCATTTTCTTCCCGTAAAGGCTTTCGGCGGCGAGCTTGATCTCCTGAAACACCTCGTTGAGTTCCTTGGAAAGCTTGCCATCGGCGAAGTCCTGCGCCGGCAGCTTGCTGAAGTCGGTCAGCTTTTCCTCGAAAAACTTGCCCCACTTGGCCTCCTCCCGGGCCAGTTCGCCCAGGATTTCCTCGTCCTTGTCCGTAAGGTCCTCCGGCCCTTTGTCCAAAAGCGTCTTGGTGCGCTCGATGATGCGCTCCTGCTCGGCGACGAATTTTTTCAGGTCATCGGCAAGGTCTTTGGCCATCTGCTCCGGGGCGGCCAGGGGCGGGGCTTCAAACTCTTTGGCCAGCGCGTTGGTCTTGCCCGCCTGCTGTTTGTTCTCGGAGAACCGGCCCAGCAGCGCCAGCAGCTCGTTGAGTATGAAGGTCTGGCGTTTGGTGACCGCCATTAATTGATCGGGCAGCTTGGCTGGTTTCTTTTCGTCCAGCTCGGCGAGGTCCCGCAGCACCCACGGCATCTCGCCCTCGGCCAGCGGACCAAGAGCCGCCGCATAGAGGCGACCCTCCGCAATGGCCCGGAATTGCTTGAGCGCCGCCAGCCCGTGCTTGTGGGCGTCGGTTTGCCACGAAGCGATGGATTTGACGCTCGGCTTGAGGGTCTGTTTTTCCAAGGCTTCGGGCAGGTAGGCGCGCAAGTCGGCGGCTTGGTTGAGCGACCGCTCCTGACAGGTGATGGCCGAGCGCAAATGGGAAAACGCGGCCAACAACGGGTCGCCGATGGCCGGGGCGTAGCTGTCAGGCGATTTCACCCGCAGCATGATGGGCCGGGATTTGACCACCGGCGCGCCGGGCCGGAAATCCGCCGCCAGCGCCTCGATCAGGTAGGCGGTCTCGGGCTTGAAAACCCGCGGGTCGATTTCGAGGGTGTGCGATTCGGTGACCGGCCCCTTGTTTCCCGGCGGCCCCAGGTAAGGCCACACCTTGAATACCTGGAGCGGTTGTTCCTGGTCCGGGGTGCGGGCGGAGAGGCCGATCTCGCGCAGGCCGAAGTCGTCGCGCGCCTGGAGATCGAGCTTGATCTTGCTGCCCAGGTTTACGAACCGGTTCCGGTCGCTCGTCAGGAAATCAATTTCCGGCAACTGATCGGTTTCGAGCCGCACCGCGCCGCGGGCGATGACCGCGGGTTTGGGCAAGCCCGGCAGGGCGATCTCGATTTCATATTCGCCGGCGTTGGTCACCACGGAACCAAGGCGCCAGCGGCCCGCGGAAAAAGCGAGCGGCAGCCGCTGCTCGCCGACTTTCCAAAAGACCGCCGACACGGCTGGCTCAATGGCCATGGCCAAATCCATCCGCCCGTTTGGCAGCAGGCTGATGGGGGCCGGCGGCCCCGGCTGGGCAAGGGCCGGCAGACCAGTGTAAGCGGGCGGGGTGAGTTGAAAGACCGCCTCCTTGATCCGGGGCAGCGGCCGCACCTCGATGCGCACACTGCGGGAGTAAGCGTCCCCGGCGAAAACCCGGAAGGCGAAGGGGCGGCGCACCTCCGCGAAGGTGTGGGAAAATTTTTGCCGTTCCCCGGCGACCGGCGCCATCATCACGCTATCCCCGGCGTCCGGACGCGGGTCCACGCCGGCCACCGATTCCTTCCAGGTCAGGGTGGGAGGGTCGCCCGGTTCGCCGCTGACAATGGCGACGGAAATTTCCAGGTTTTCGCCTTCCAGCACCGTCAAATCCGCCGCGGGGTTCAACCGCATTTGCACCGAGGCGACCGGCGGCCGATCCGCCAGCGGCAACGCGAACCGCGCGCCGGCGTTGAGGACATGCCGCGGGAAAACCGCCACGTAGATCGTCCAGAGCAGCACCACCGCCGCCGCGCCGGCGGCCCAGCGCCAAAGTTCGCGGGGATTCCAGAGGTCGGAAATCCGGATGGCGCTCATCTGCCGCGCGCCCAAGGCCAGGGTCTGCCGCGCGAAGGCCTGTTCCTCGGGGCGGAATTGCCGGGCCTCGAACTGGCAGGCATTGATGAGGGCGTTGTCGCCCACGTTGAATTTGCGTTCGAGGATGACTGCGGTGCGTTCCAGCCGCTGTTTTTCGGCCGCCACCTTGAAGACCTTTTTTACGAAGCCAATCCCCGCCAAAACGGCGCCGCCGACCGCCAGCGGCAGCCGCAGGCCGGCCGGAAGATGCAACAGGTTGTCGAGCACGAAGAGCAGAAGCCAGACGCCCAGGCAGATCGCCAGCCACCACGACACCCCCACCGCCAGCGCCGACAGCTTCATGCGCCGTCCCGCCTGCCACAGGGTTTGCCGAAGGGCTTGACCGGACTCGTTCATCGTCTTCCCTGAACCATAGAGTCGGTGGCGGCGTAATTCCAGCCTTTTTCCGCTGGCAGGGCCACCGGAGGGCCACGCCGCCATGAGGCGGGGATTTGCCTTGGTTTTTGGGCCGCAACTTTTTACGGTTTCGCGTGTTTATTGGTGGGTAACGACACTGAATGGCGTTTTTATCGGTCAAAAAATTGCTGGCGGAGGCTTTGCAAGCCTCGCCGGAGCAGTTGGATAAGTGGCAAAAGGCCTGGCAAACCGCCACCGAGGCGGGCGCCGGGGAGCCGCTTTTTGGCTTTCTTTGCCGCGAGCGGGGGGTCTCGGAGGAGCAATTTCTCCAGGCATTGGCGAAATTGCTGGGCTATCCGTTTCTGGACCTGCCCAAGATCAACGTGCCGACCGAGGCGCGGAATAAAATCTCGACCAAGGTGGCCTTTCAGTATTTCGCCCTGCCAACCGCGTTCGACAACGGGGTGTTGCAGGTGTGCGTCAGCAACCCCTTTGACGCGGCGATGCTGAGCGCGGTGCAATTCGACGCCGGCACGCCGGTCTCGCTGGCGCTGGCGACGCGGGCGGAGATCGAAAAAGCCCTGAAAAAATACTACGGGGTGGGCGCCGAGACGCTGGATGAGCTCCAGGAAGAGGAGCCGATGGATCTGGAGATTGCCAGCGACAAGGAAATCACCGGCGACGACCAGGAGGCCAGCGTCATCAAGTTTGTCAACCAGGTGATCTGGGAGGCGTTCAAAGACCGCGCGACGGACATCCATTTCGAGCCGGCGGAGGACGAGCTGCGCATCCGCTACCGGATTGACGGCATTCTGCACCAGACGCCGATGCCGCCGCAGCTCAAGCGTTACCAGGCCTCGCTCATCTCGCGCATCAAGGTGATGTCCGGGATGAACATCGCCGAGAAACGCCTGCCGCAGGACGGGCGCATCAATGTGCGGATCAAAGGCGAGGAACTGGACATCCGCGTCTCGACGGTGCCGACCGTTTACGGCGAGAGCGTTTCGCTGCGCCTGCTGACCCGGGGCAAGATTCTGCTGACGCTGGACAGCCTGGGCTTTTCGGCGGAGCAGGAGGCGGCGATTCGGGAAATCATCGTCAAGCCGCACGGCATCATGCTGGTGACCGGCCCGACCGGCTCGGGCAAATCCACCTCGCTCTACGCCTTTTTGAGTTCGATCAACTCGGTCACCAAGCGGATCATCACCATTGAGGAACCGGTGGAATACGAGCTCAAGGGCATCAACCAGATCGCGGTGCGCTCCGACATCGGCCTGACTTTTGCGATGGGCCTGCGGCACATCCTGCGGCAGGACCCGAACGTGGTGATGGTGGGGGAAATCCGCGACCTCGAAACGGCGGAAATCGCCATCCGCGCCGCGCTGACCGGGCACCTGGTGTTCAGCACCTTGCACACCAACGACGCCCCCAGCGCGTTCACCCGGCTGATAGACATGGGCATCGAGCCGTTCTTGGTGGCCTCGTCGGTGGAAGCGGTGATGGCCCAGCGTCTCGTGCGCACCATCTGCCCGCACTGCAAAGTCGAGCAGCGGGTCGAGCGCGATTACCTGGTGAAAATCGGGTTCCCGGAGGAGCGGATTGACCAGGCGCGATTTTTCCGCGGCACGGGTTGCGAGGAGTGCCGGCAGTTGGGCTACCAGGGGCGGACGGGCATTTACGAATTGCTATTGGTGACCGAGGCGATTCGGCCGCTGATCATGAACCGCGCCCCGGCCACCACCATCGCGCAGGCCGCGCTGGACCAAGGCATGCGCTCCCTCCGCCAGGATGGCTGGAAAAAAGTGCTGGCCGGCATCACCACCCTCGAAGAAGTCTTGCGCGTCACCCAGACCGAAGAGCACCGCAGCCTGGTGGACGACAGCCGCACCGAACTGGTCACCCGATCCTGATCCCCCCGACGCATGGCCCAATGGCAGACATGTAATGTTTTGAAAGCCACCGGCAGCCGCCAGCTTTGGCAATTTGCGGCGGCCGGCGGCGATTACAAACTTGAACGGGATTACACGCCCGCCGCCGAGGAACCCCTGCCGCGCAACGTCGTCGCCAAAAAGTGGGGCGCGCTTTTTCGGCCCAAGCTCAATGTCGCCTGGCTGCCGCCCGGCGCCGCGTTTCTGCGGGTGTTGCAGCTTCCCCCCTGCGAGCCGGACGAGCTGCTGTCAATGGTCGAGTTCCAACTGGAAAAGCTTTCGCCCTTGCCGGTGGCGCAAATCGTCTGGGCGGTCGAGGCGCTGCCCAAGACCGCCGAGGGCCAGCAAACGGTCATTGTGATCATTGCCGCCCGCCAGCAGGTCGAAAACTTTCTGGGACAAATTGAAAGCGAAGGCTTTCTGGCGGACCGGCTGGAAACGCCGGCGCTCGACCACTTGTTGGCCGCCGAAGCGAAAACGGACGGCGTCTGGGTCTATCCGCCGCAGGAAGGGACGGATTCCGGCTGGCTGGTGGCCTGGTGGATCGGCGGAGTGCTGCGGCACCTCGGACTGATCTACCTGCCGGACACCGACAATCGGGCGGCGGTTTTGAAGGAGCAAATCCAGCAGATGGCCTGGGCGGGCGAATTGGAAGGCTGGCTGACCGCTCCGCCGCGCTGGCACCTGGTGGCCGACAGCGTCTCGGCGGCGCTCTGGGAGCCGGCGCTGCGGGAGTTGGCGGGCGAAAGCGTGCAGGTCCTGCCCCCTTATCCGCTCAATCGCCTGGCGGCGCTCACCGCCCGGCGGGCCGCACGCGGCGCGCCCGCCGGCTTGCTGCCGGCGGACTACGCGGTTCGCTACCGGGCGCGCTATGTGGACGGCCTTTGGATGAGCGGCATCACCGCGGTGGTTTCTGTTTACCTGCTGGGAGTGCTGGCGTACTTTGGCTTTCTGAAAGTTCTGGAATTCGAGCTTGGCCGGGCGCAATCCCGGGTGAACTCGCACGCGGCGGCCTACACGAACGCGCTGCAGCTCACGGCGCAGATCAAGCTGCTGCAGGACCAGCAGACCTTCAAATACGCGGCCCTGGATTGCTGGGAGGCGGTAGCCAAAACCCTCCCGGCGGAACTGACGCTGACCTCGATGTCCTTTGGCCGCGAGCGCACCCTCAGCCTGTTCGGCACCGCCCCGCAGGAGGGCGGCCAGGCGATTCTGGACTTTAACGCCGCCCTAAAGCAGACGCAATTGAACGGGCAGCCGCTGTTCGCGAAAGTCAACGCCCCCTTCATGGGCAGCCGGCAGGGCAATTCCGTGACCTGGAATTTCACCTGCGAATTGAACCGCCTCGAAACGGAATGAACACGCTATTCGACAAGCTGAACTTGCGCCCGCAGGAGCGCCGCCTGGTGATGGTGGCGGGAGTGGTCTTGTTTGTCGTGCTCAATGTCTGGCTGGTTTTTCCGCATTTCAAGGACTGGGAAAAGGCGGTCGAGAATCTCCGCTCCACGCGCCAGCGGGCGCAGGTCTTCGAGGCCGAGAGCGCGAAGGTTCCCCAATACAAACAAACCCTCGAGCGTTTGCAGGAAGAGGGCCTGTGGGTGGTGCCCGGCGAGCAATCCCTGTCTCTAGTGCAAACCGTCAATTCCGAAGCCGCCGCCGCCAATGTGTTCGTGCAAAAAATTTCGCCCGCGCCCGCCGGGAGCTCCACGAACCTCTTCTTCGAGGAACAACGGCTCACCATGAACTGCACGGCGGGGGAGCCGGAACTGGTGGATTTTCTGCGCCGCCTGGGCGCGGGCGCCTCCCTCATCCGGGTGCGCGACATGGACCTCCGCCCCGATCCCACCGGCCAGAAGATCGCCGCCAACCTGACCATTATCGGCAACTACCTCAAGAAGCCCGGCGCCAAAACCGCGCCAGGACGGCCGGGCGCCAAAGGCGTCCGCCGCCTCCCAACCAAGACGGAAAATGAAGAATTTTAACCCGCCCAAGGCCATGAAATGGATTTGTTTTTTTCTCCTGCCGGTCCTGTCAGGCTGGCTTGCCGCCCAAACGCCGCCCCCCGCCCCGCCCGCCCCGCCCGCGCGCCCGGCGACCAACGCCAGCGCCGCCACGCCATCCGGCGCGAAGTTAAGCACCAACCTCTCGGTCGCCGCGCCCGCCGCCGCCTTGACCAACCGGCCGGGGCCGCCGGTCCCGCTGCCCCCCAGCCTGCCGGCGCGCCTGGCCGCCCTGACCAATGCCGGCAACACCAATCTGGCCGCCGCCTTGGCCGCCCTGACCAATCGAACGCCGCCGGCGCCGATGCCGCCGCCGCTGCCCGCTCCGCCCGCTCCTTCGACGGGCACCAGTGGACCAGCCGCCGCCCCCGCCGGCGGGACCACCACCAGCGCGGCTGGCGGCACCAACGCCCCGGCCGAGGACATTATTCCGGCGGGGGTGATTAAGTTCCAAGCGGCCGATCTGACCGCGGTGCTCGAGGTCTATGCGGAGCTGGTGCATCGCACCATCCTGCGGCCCGCCAGCCTGCCCGACGCCAAGATCACGCTCAAAACCCAGACCCCGCTGACCACGTCCGAAGCCATTCGGGCGCTGGAGGCCGTGCTGGCCATGAACCAGATCACCCTGATCAATGTGGGGGAAAAATTCGTCAAAGTGGTGCCCCAGGCCCAGGCCTTCACCGAGGCCAAGAGCCCTTCGGACAGCGCCGAGGTGACCGCGATGCCCGAGCTTTCCGGCTTTGTCACGGTGATCCGGCAGTTGACCAACGCCAAGCCTTCGGAAGTGGTGCAGGCCATTCAACCGTTCGCCAAAATGCAGGGGGGCGTCGTGCCGATTGACAGCAGCGGCATCCTGGTGATGCGCGACTACGCCGACAACATCAAGCGGATGCAGGAGATGCTGGATAAAATTGATGTCTCCCTGCCTTTGGAGGTCGAGCCGGTGGTGATCCATATTAAATACGCGCTGGCGGGCGACATCGCGCAGGTGCTGGGCCAGTTGACCTCCGGCGGGAGTGTGTCCGCCACCGGCAGCAGCGGGGGCAGCCGGAGCTTGAGCAGCCGCGGCAGCATGAGCTCGCGCACCACCAGCACCACCGGCGGCTACCCCGGCCAACCGGGCTACAACCCCGCCAACCCCTTGGGCGCCACCACGGGAGTGCGGCCCACCACCACTCCCGGCTCGGCCCAAAGCACTTTCGCCGACCGCCTCAAAAGCATTGTTTCTTCCGCCACCGGCAAGGGTGATTTCGAGATTCTCGGCCAGACCAAAATCATCGCCGACGAGCGGCTTAACGCCCTGCTGGTTTTCGCCGACAAGCATGACATGCAAATGATCACCAACATCATCAACAAGCTCGACGTGGTGCTGGCCCAAGTGCTGATCGAGGCGCTGGTGGTCGAGGTCCTGCTCAATGACAACGAGGATTACGGCATCAGCTATTTGCAGCGGGCCTACAACAAGGGCGCGTGGACCGGCGCCGGCAGCGTCTTCACCGGTTCGTTCGACGATCCGGGCGGCATCACCGGCGTCAGTTCCAACCTCGCCAGCGGCTTTTCCTACCTGATGCGCTGGGGGAAATTTGATGTCGCCATGAAGGCCGCCGCCAGCGACGGGCGCATCAGCGTGCTGTCCCGTCCCCGCGTGCAAACCTCGCACGCCAGGGAGGCGCACCTGTTCGTGGGCGAAACGCGGCCCTACCCCTCCAGCTACGGCTACGGCGGCGGTTTCTACAGCGGTTATTCCTCAATCCAGCAGTTGCAAATCGGCATTCAGCTCGACGTGCTGCCGCTCATCAACCCGGACGGCCTGGTGGTGCTCGAAATCCAGCAGCGCATCCAGAACGTGGGCGACACGGTGAATATTCAAAACGTCGGCGACGTGCCCACCACGGTGGACCGTGAGGCCAACGCCACGGTGGCGGTGCGCGATGGGGAAACCATCGTCCTGGGCGGCTTCATCAGCGCCGACCATTCCAAAACCAAAAGCGGCGTGCCTTTCCTGAAGGACATTCCGGGGCTCGGCGCCCTGTTCCGGAGCTCGAGCGAGAAGCGCAATCGCAAGGAACTGATGGTTTTCATCCGGCCCACCGTGCTGCCCACGCCGGAGGCCGCCTCCCGGTATGCCAGTGACGAACGCAACCGCGTGGCGCCCATTTACCAGGCGGAATCGGAATTCGAAATGGACGAGCGAAAACGAGCCAGCGATTTGGAAAAAGATTTGCAAGCGGAGAAACTCAAAAAATCCGGCGCGAAATCCAAGTCCGGAACCGCCCCCGCCAAAAAACCGGCCGCCGCCACTCCGGCCACCCCGCCGAATTAGTCGCCACCGATGAAAAAGCTATTCCTGCTGTGGGCGCTGTGCCTGCCAGGCGTTGGGCGCCTGGCGGCGGAAACCCCGCCGGCCCGGCCCAACATCGTCGTTATTCTCGTGGACGACATGGGCTGGTCGGACATTGGTTGCTACGGCGGCGAGATTTCCACGCCCAACTTGGACGCCCTGGCCAAAGGGGGGCTGCGCTTCACCCAATTTTACAATACCGGCCGGTGCAGCCCCACCCGCGCCTCCCTGCTGACGGGCCATTACCCGCACCAGGCGGGCATGGGCCACCTCGACAACATCGTCAAGGCTGGTCATGCCGGTTTCCAAGGCAAGCTGGCCGACAGCAGCGTGACCATCGCCGAGGTTTTGCAGGCGGCCGGCTACTTCACCGCCATGACCGGCAAGTGGCACCTGGGCCAAGACAAAGGCTGCGCCCCATGGACACGCGGTTTCCAGCGGAACCTCACCCTGGCCAGGGGCGGCGTGCATTTCTTCAACCAGAAAGTTTCCGAGGACCGCAAGAGCATTTACCTGAACGGGGTCGAAAAGCCGATCAACGATCCGCTGTTTGGCGAATGGTATGGCGCCTATCTCTGGGCGGAGTGGGGCCTCAAATTCATTGACGAGGCGCTGGCGGAAAAGAAGCCGTTTTTCCTCTACCTGGCCCATTGCGCGCCGCATTTTCCGCTGATGGCGCCCCAGGAGGACATTGCGCGCTATCGCGGCAAATACCTGGCCGGCTGGGACCGGTTGCGCGAGGAGCGGCACAAGCGGCAGATCGCGATGGGCCTGGTGGACGCCCAGTGGCCGCTCTCGCCCCGCGAAAAGACCACGCCCGCCTGGGATACCCTTTCGCCGGGCGAAAAAGAGCGCTACGACCACATGATGGCCATTTATGCCGCGATGATTGACACCATGGACCGCAGCGTTGGCATGGTGGTTGAAGGGCTGAAAAAGCGGGGCCAGCTCGACAACACCCTGCTCCTGTTCCTCAGCGACAACGGCGGCAACGCCGAATCCGGACCGCCCGGCAAATTCTCCGGCAACCCGCCCGGCGGCCCGGACTCGACCGTCTGGATCGGCCAGAATTGGGCGACGCTCAACAACACCCCGTTTCGCAAGTGGAAGCATTACGTCCACGAAGGTGGCGCGGCGACACCGCTGATTGTTCATTGGCCCGCCTTCATCCCGCGCGAGCGCAACGGCGGCTTGGTCCATCAACCGGGACATCTGGTGGACATTATGGCCACCGCCGTGGACGTTGGCGGCGCGAAATACCCAACCGAGCGCGGCGGCAAAGCCATCCACCCCATGGAAGGCATCAGCCTGCGGCCCGCCTTCGCCGGACAACCTCTCGTTCGCCCTCATCCCATCTTTTTCAACCATGAGGACAACCGCGCCGTGCGGGACGGCGCTTGGAAACTCGTCGCCCTCAAGGATAAGCCGTGGGAACTTTATGACCTGACCGCCGACCGCACCGAAATGCGGGACTTGGCCGCCGCGAAACCGGAGTTGGTCGCCAAAATGGCGGCGCAATACGACGCCTGGGCCAAACGCACCCAGGTCCTCGGCCCCGAAGATGGCCTGGGCGCCGGCGCCAAAGCCAAAAAGAAAAACAAAAAGGAAGCGCCCTAGAAGTCCGCCAAAGGCCGGTTTTGCGCCCGGCTCCCCGAACCGCGCGGGGTTCCGCCCGCCGGTTGTGAACAAGCCGTGAACAAATGCGCATAACTCCGGGTTGAATTAGCGACGGTCCCGGTCAGAATGGCCCCTTTATGGGTGCCAAATCCGCAATGGCCGGGAAAACAGTTCCGGACAACCTCCCGTCTCCGCACAACTGGCGCACGACGGACGAAGACGAAATCAACAAGCGCCGCTGGCGCGCGCGCGAGGAGGATTTTGTCATTACGAACCAGGACGCGCGGTTCCCCATTTTTTCCAATTTCCGGGTGCAATCGGCCAGCGGACTGACGTATTCGGTGGAGATCAGGGAGGTTGGGCGGCGGCAATTCGCCTGCGATTGCGTGGACTTCCGCAGCAATGGCCTGGGCACCTGCAAACATGTCGAAGCGGTGTTGTTGCTGCTCGGGTCCCGGTTCAAACGCCAGCTGGCGGAAGCGGCCCGGAACGGCTCGGACCGGATTGAGGTCGTGGCCGACCCGGCGCGGGATGGCGTGCGCCTGGCCAACCCGGCGGCGAAAATTCCCGCCGCGGCGCGGCGCTGGTTCGACGAGGAGGGGTGGCTGTTGGGGGCGCCGGAGGAGGCGCTGGACGCGCTCGAAAATTTGCGCCGGACGGCGTTGCCCGCCCTTCGGCTGTCGCAGGAGATCGGGCCCTGGCTGGAACGTCGCCAGCGCGAGGCCGAACGCCGGCAACTGCGGCGCGAGTATGAGCTGAAAGTGCAGCGGGGGGAATGGCCGCCGCAGGAAACGAAGGTGCCGCTGTTCCCCTACCAGCGGGAAGGCATGCTGCACCTGGCGTTCAAGGAGCGGGCCCTGCTGGCGGACGAGATGGGCCTGGGCAAGACCATCCAGGCCATTGCCGCCTGCGCGTTGCTGCACCGGCTGGGCAAGGCCCGGCGGGTGCTGGTGGTAACCCCCGCCTCGCTGAAAACCGAATGGGAGGAGCAAATCCAGCGGTTTACAAGCTTGCCCTACCAACTGGTTTTCGGCCAGCGCCACCAGCGGCTGCGGGCCTACGAGCACGCCCCGTTTTTTACCATTGTCAACTACGAGCAGATGCTGTCCGACTCCCTGGAGGCAAACCGGCGGCTCAAGCCCGACATTGTGGTGCTGGACGAGGCCCAGCGCATCAAGAACTGGAACACCAAAACCGCCCAGGCGGTCAAACGCCTGCGCAGCCGCTACGCTTTTGTGCTGACCGGCACCCCGATTGAAAACCGGATTGATGAAATCCGCTCGCTGATGGATTTCCTCGATCCCACGGTGCTGGGGCCCTTGTTCCGCTTCAACCGCGAGTATTACGAGCTGGACGAACGCGGGCGTCCCAAAGAATACAAGAACCTGAAACAACTGCATGAGCGCATCGCCCCGTATCTGCTGCGCCGGCGCAAGAGCGAGGTGGAAACGGAACTGCCGGAGCGCACGGACAAGAACTTTTTTGTCAAAATGTCCCCCGGCCAGCAGGCGGCCTATGCGGAGCACGAGGCCCAGGTCGCCCGGCTGATCCACGCCGCCAAACGCCGTCCGCTGTCCCAGCAGGAGCAGGACAAACTGATGCGCGAGCTGGCGATGATGCGGATGGTTTGCGACACCAACTACATCCTCGATCCCGAGGACAAGGAGTGTCCCAAGCTGGCCGAGCTGGAAAAAATCCTCGAGGAGTGCGCCGCGAACGACGAGAAGGTGATCGTTTTTTCCGAATGGGAGCGCATGCTGGAGCTGGTGCGCGACTTGTGCCGGCGGCGCCGGCTGGGCTTTGCCTGGCACACCGGCTCGGTGCCGCAGCGGCGGCGGCGCGGCGAAATCAACCTGTTCAAGACCGATCCCCAGTGCCGGGTGTTTCTGAGCACCGAGTCCGGCGGCACCGGCCTGAACCTGCAAAACGCCAGCGTGGTCATCAACTGCGACCTGCCGTGGAACCCCGCCAAGCTCGAGCAGCGGATCGCCCGCGCCTGGCGTAAAAACCAAACCCGGCCGGTCACGGTGGTCAACCTGGTCGCCGAGAACACCATCGAGAACCGCATGTTGGGAACGCTGGCCAGCAAACAGGCGCTGGCCGATGGCGTGCTGGAGCTGAAGGGCGACCTCAAGGAAATCCGGCTGGCCGGCGGACGCCAGGCCTTCCTGGCCAAGTTGCAGCAGTTGATGGGCCCGGCGCCCGAGCCCAAGGCGCCGCCGGTGAAAGTCCCGCCGCTGCCGGTGGATCGCCCGCTGGCTTTCAGCCGCAAAGCCGCCGAGCTCATCAACGGGGCGCTGGTTCGCTGCGAGGAACGTTACCCGGCCGACGGCGCGCACTCGGTGCTGCTGGTGGTGGTGGACCGGGACGCCACGCTGTGGCGCGAGCGCCTCAGCGAAACGCACCAGGAATTCTTCGGGCCGGACCGCAGCGATCCCCTGGCGCCCACCCGCCTGGAGGTGATTGACCGCGCCACCGACGAGGCCCTGCAACGCCTGATCGAAGCCGGACTGGTGGCCAAAACTTCCCGCGCCACCCGCCCGCTGTTTCCGGCCAGCGACGAAGCGGCCGGGCGCCCGCCCCTCTCGGCCGAGCAACAGGCCCAGGCCCAAGCCGCCCGCGCGCAAGCCGCCCGGAAACTGAAAATAGCCCGCTTGTTGGGCGACGCGGAGATGGCCGAGGAATGCCGCGCGCCGTTGCTGGACTCGGTGCAGGCGCTGGGCCGGGCGCTGGCCATCGAAAACCGTTTGCCTGAACCGCAGCGAGTTCAGGACGCCCTGAAGCCGCCAGTCTTCCATTGTTGGCGGGAACATGGGCCGCTGACGCGCCGGTTTGTGGAGGACGAAAACGAATCCTGGCGGGCGGTGGCCGGGGCGCTTGAGGGGTTGCTCAAGGCGCCGGTTCCCGCGTGATTTTGCGCTTGGCCGGGCTTGGTCTGGCCAGCCGCCGGGGCCATGCCGCGCCGCGCGGGAAAAATCGGCTTTCGGCCTGCCGCTTTTGGTTGTCAACCGCCGCCGGTCGCGGGCAAAATCCGTCTTGCATGACGAAGGATGCTCACGACGACGGCACGAGTTGGCACCAATTGCCGGCTCCGGAGGTCTTGCTGCGGCTGCAAACGGACCTGGCGCAGGGATTGTCGCGGGACGAGGTCCAGCGCCGTTTGGCCGAGCATGGCCCGAACCAGATGACGGCGCGGCGCGGCACGCCGGCCTGGCTCAAGTTTTTGCAGCAATTCAATCAGGCGCTGGTTTATATCCTGCTGGCGGCCGCCGCGGTTTCGGCCGCGCTGGGGGAATACGTGGATGCGGCGGTTATTTTCGGGGTGGTGTTAATCAACGCGATCGTCGGTTTCCTGCAGGAGTCCAAAGCGGAAAAGGCGATCGAGGCGCTCGCCAAAATGGTGCGCACCGAGGCCACCGTCCGCCGGGAGGGCGGCCGCAAACAGCGGGTGCCGTCCGCCGAACTGGTCCCGGGCGACATCGTGCTGCTGCAGTCCGGCGACAGCGTGCCGGCGGACCTGCGGCTGTGCGAAACGCGCAATCTGCAAATCGAGGAGGCGGCGCTGACGGGCGAATCGGTGCCGGCGCAAAAAAACACCGGTTCGGCGCCGCGGGACACCGGCTTGGGCGACCGCAAGAACTTGGCGTATGCCGGCACGCTGGTGACCTACGGCCAGGGCGTGGGGGTGGTGGTGGCGACCGGCGACCGCACCGAGATGGGCCGCATCGCCACCATGATTTCCGAGGCGGTGGATTTGTCCACACCGCTGACCCGCAAAATCGCCGAGTTCAGCCGCCTGTTGCTTTGGGTGATCCTGGGGCTGGCGGCGCTGACGTTTGTGGTGGGGCTGCTGCGGGGCAAGGGCGCGGCGGAAATGTTCATGGCGGCGGTGGCGCTGGCGGTGGGCGCCATCCCCGAGGGCCTGCCGGCGGCGGTGACCATCACCCTGGCCATCGGCGTCGCCCGCATGGCCCGCCGGCACGCCATCATTCGCAAAATGCCCGCGGTGGAAACGCTCGGCAGCACCACCGTCATTTGTTCGGACAAGACCGGCACCCTCACCGAAAACCAGATGACCGTCAGCCGGGTCTGGGCCGGCGGAGAGTGGTTTGAGGTCACCGGCGGCGGTTACGAAGCCTCCGGCGAGTTCCGCCGCGACGGCGCGGCGTTGGACGCCCAAGCCCATCCCGCGCTCCGGGAATGTCTGCTGGCCGGCCTGTTGTGCAACGATTCCCAACTCGCGCGCAAAGACGGACGCCTCCAGGTCGAGGGCGACCCCACCGAGGCCGCCCTGATTGTCTCCGCCCAAAAAGCGGGGCTGACGCACGCCGGCGCCCTGGCGCATTACCCGCGGCTGGACGTGATCCCGTTCGAGTCCGAGCACATGTATATGGCGACGTTGCACCGCGCCGGAGATGCCCGGACACTCTTGGTCAAGGGCTCGGTCGAGCGCCTGTTGGAACGCTGCGACAAGGCGCTGGACGCTTTCGGACGCGAAACGGCGCTGGACGCGCCGGCGGCGCTGCAGGCGATGGGCGAAATGGCGGCCCAAGGGTTGCGGGTGCTGGCGTTCGCGCGCGGCCCGGGGCCGGGCGAAGGCGCGGCCTTGTCGCCCGAACACGTCCAGAGGGGGCTGGTTTTGCTGGGGCTGCAAGGGATGATTGATCCGCCGCGCGCCGAGGCGATTCGGGCGGTGGCCCAGTGCCGGAGCGCCGGCATCGCGGTGAAAATGATCACGGGCGATCACCCGGACACGGCCCGGGCCATCGGCCGCCAACTCGGCCTGCTCGGCGGGACCGACGGCGGAACGGAGGCCCCGGCGATCACGGGGCGCGAGCTCGAGCAAATTCCCGAGGCCGAGCTTCCCGCCATCGCCGAGCGCGCCGCCGTGTTCGCCCGCGTGGCGCCCGAGCAAAAATTGCGCCTGGTGCGCGCGCTGCAGAGCCGCGGCCACATCGTGGCGATGACCGGCGATGGAGTGAACGACGCGCCGGCGCTGAAGCAGGCGGACATTGGCGTGGCCATGGGCATTACGGGCACCGACGTTGCCAAAGGCGCGGCGGACATGATCCTGACCGACGACAACTTTGCCTCAATCGAGGCGGCGGTTGAGGAAGGCCGGAACGTCTTTGATAATCTAACCAAGTTCATCACCTGGACCATGCCCACCAACGGCGGCGAGGGGCTGATCATCTTGGTATCCATCCTGCTGGGCGCCGCGCTGCCGATTTTGCCGGTGCAACTGCTATGGGTGAACATGAGCACCGCGCTGCTGCTGGGATTGATGCTGGTTTTCGAGCCCAAGGAGGAAGGGCTGATGGCGCGCCGGCCCCGCCCGCCTTCGCAGCCCATCCTCACGCCCAATCTTATCTGGCGCATTGTCACCGTTTCCCTCGTCATGGTGGCCGGCGGCATGGTGTTGTTCCTCTGGGAAATCAGCCGGGGCGTCCCCGAGGCGGAGGCCCGAACGGTGGTGGTCAACGTAATCGTCATGGTCGAGGCGTTTTACCTGCTCAACTGCCGGTCGCTCACGCGTCCCGTGTTGGCGATGGGATTGTTCACAAATCGGTGGGTGGCGGGCGGCCTGGCGGCGATGATGGCCGCGCAACTGCTCTTCACTTACGCGCCCTTCATGAACCGGCTGTTCCACAGCGCGCCCATCGGCGGTTTGGCCTGGCTGAAGGTCATCGCCGTCGGCCTGGTTGTTTTTATCGCCATTGAATTGAAAAAATGGCTCGGCGCGCGCCGCCCGCCGGCGGCCGCGCCCGCGTGATCCAGCGGCCGCGGGATGCGGCCTCATTGCCCAGTGAATTGGCGGTTCATCATCGCGGTCTGCGGGTGGGGGCTTGGGCTCGCCGCGCCGGTGGCGCGCGCGGCGGAGCCGCTGGCCGTGGCGCGGACCAACGGCAGCCTGGCGGTGTCCGGGTTCGACAAAGGAGCAGGGCTGGGATTGGACTTCGGCCTGCCAGCCCAGGCGCCGGAGCAGTGCTGGTCGGACGACGATGGGCTGCCCATGTTGCACCAGCGCTGGGAAAAGGGCGGCATCCGCTACCACCAAACGCTGATGCTGACGCGCCTGGGCGAGGGTTGCCCCTCCCCGTCAGCCTTGGGCGAGGCCGTGCTTTGGGTGCGCGTCAGCGGGGAAAACCTGGCCACCGATTACACCAACGCCACGGCGAAACTGGCGGCGCGCCTGGGCGGGCAACCCGTCCCGCTGACCCTGGCTGGAGGGATGGTCATGGCCCACCGCGGCGGAAATCCCGAGCCGCTCGCGATTCTGGACCTTCCCGCCGGCGCGGCGGCGGCCACGAACGGCGCGACGCTGGAATTCGAGGGCCACATGCCGCCGGGAACCTCCGGCGCCATGGTGCTGAAATTGCCGCTGTTCCGCCCGCTCACCCCCGAGCAAATCGAGCGGATAAAGTTTCTCGAATATGACGACGAATGGCAGCGGCTGAAAAAGGCCTGGGCGCGGCGCGACACCAATCAACCGGGCTGGTTCCCTTTTCGCGCCGAAACTTCCGCGGCCAAATAGTCGCGCCTCCCGCTCCGCGGTTGGGGGGCGCGGTTCAACCCAGATTCCGCAGTTAGCAGAGAGCGAACAATTTGTAAACCACGATGACCACCGATGCTGAAGCGGGAATGGCCTTCACCCGCCAGGTGCCAGCCTCTCCTTTCGCAAGTCTTTGGTATCCGTGTCCATCTGTGTTTATCCGTGGTTGAACTGCGGTTTTTAGGTTCAACGCCGGTCAAGGGATCGTCTCGATGGTGATGCGGGTCCGGTCGCTGACCCCCAGCCAGAGCAGGGAGGCGTTGTGGAGCAGCTCGCCTTTGAGCTTCCGGGCCGGCGCGCCAAAACGCTGGCGCTGCTGCTCGAGGTCGGCCAGCGCCAACGTGTCGAGCGCCACCGGATCACGGCTGAACCGCAACTCATTCAGCACCGTCGCGTAGTGCAGCAGGGTCCGATTTTCCCCTTGATACTGGCAGATGAGAGCGTCGGTGATGTTCAGCGCCACGCGGTCGCCCAGGATTTCCAGCGCGTAAATCTCGGGGACCGCCTCGGCCAGGTGCAGCGGATTGGACTCGAAGCGCAAGGTGTTGTCCATGCTGCCCGTGGCCAGGCTGTAGAGGTGGCCGGTCACGCCCGCCTCGTTGTGGTTGAGCAGGGGCGTGAGGTTGATGATGCGGGTCAGCTTGCGGGTGACCAGCTTGGCGGCAAACGAGCGGCGACCGACGCCCTCCCCTTTTTTGCCAAATTCGTAATCGCCCCACAACAGGTTGCCGATCAGCGCGCGCTCGTAGGTTTTGGTTTCGTCGTAGCCCTGCTCGCTGACGGCTTCGACCTGCACGCCAAGTTGCCGGCCCAGCGCGTAGTAGCCGGCGCTGGCCAGATGGCGGGCGTCCTTGTCCCAGATGAAAATCCGTTCCGGCGGAATCCCGGCCTCCATCAGGCCGCCCGCCACGGCGGCGGCGACCGCCGGGCGGGTGCCGCTGAGCGGGCCGGGCAGGGAAAAAACTTTCAGGCCCACCGTGTCCTGGGTGGAAACCAGGCTGAGCCAGGCGGCGCGCGGGTTGGGCTGGCGGGTCAGCGCCATGACCCCGCGGTCCACCATGCGCCGGACGACCTCCGGCTCCGGCTGCAGCGCGACGGTGGCGCCGTCATCGCGCACAACAACCACCCGCGCCGTTTGGGCGTCCGCCGGCGCCGGGTTGGATGCCGCGCCAAGGGCGCCGCCGGCAAAAAGGCAGACGACCGCCAGACGCCACAGACCGGCCGCCATCCCGCGCAAAAAGACGCGCTCAGGATGGCGGGGGCAGTTGCGCCGCGGCTTGCCGGGCCGTTGTTTGTCTTGCGGCTTTCTTGACATGCCAGAGCGTGGATGTTACCACCCCAACAGGTGATGACCACCCAAAAACGAAGCGGGGCGAAAGCGGCGTCCGCCGGAGGCGCGGTGGAGGAGCGCGGTTGCCGCGCGGCGCGGAGACTGAGCGCGCTGTGGCTGGCGGGGGCTTTGGCGCTTGGCGGTTGCGCGCCGGCGGGGCCGCGGTCTTTGCTGGAAGGGGAAAAGCTGATGGAGGAGGGCCAATACGGCACGGCCCTGGAACAGCTTCGCAAAGCCACTCAATTGCTGCCCCGGGAAGCGCGGGCCTGGAATTTTTTAGGGTTGGCCAGCCACCGCGCCGGGTTGCCGAATGACGCCGCCGAGGCTTACCAAAAGGCCCTGACGTTGAATCCCAACCTGTCGGCGGCCCGCTTCAATCTCGGCTGCCTTTACCTCGAACACCGGCGCTTTGCGGATGCCGCCCGGCACCTGGCCAGTTACCTGATGCTCGAACCCAAAAAGAGCGAAGCCCGGCTTTTGTTGCTGGCGGCGCAAGTGCAGGCCGGTCAGGCGGCGGACGCGGAAAAAACCTACGCCGAAATTTACAAAACCAGCGGCGGCCTGCCGGAGGCGATGAACGGATACGCTGTGGCGCAGGTGTTGCGCAAGCGGACGCGGGAAGCCGCCGCCACTCTCTATTCGGCCGTTCAAGCCAAGCCGGATTACGCGCCCGCAGTCCTGAACCTGGCGGTGCTTTATCACGGCTACCTGAACAACCCCACCCAGGCCGTGCATTACTACCGCCACTATGCGGCGCTGAATCCGCGACCGCCCTTCCAGGCGCAGGCCATCCAAGCCGCCGCCGCGCTCGAATCGCTCTGGCAGGCCGCCCAGACCCCGCCGGCGCCGCCGCCCGCCGCCACCAACGCGGCCCCCGTCCGCCCGACCAATGCCACGCCCGCCACCCCCGTCAACCTTGCCCCCAATCCACCCCCAGCGCCGCCGGTTTCCCCGCCACCCAGCCGTCCAACGCCGCCGCCGACCAACGCGCTTTCCCATCCCTCGGCCCCGGCGCTGGCGAGCGCACCCGCTGTTACCGCGGCGGCGCCCGGAGCCGTTTCCGTTCCCGCCCCGCCCGGCGTGCCCCGTTATGCCTATGCGCGCCCCGCCAAGCCGGCCGCCGGCGACCGCTCGGCGGCGGCGCCGCTGTATCAGGCCGGCGAAAAGGCCCAGAAAGAGCGCCGGCTGGAAGACGCCCTGAAAAATTACGAGGCCGCGGCCTCGGCGGACCCGTCCTTTTTTGAAGCGCACGCGCGGGTGGGGGTGGTGGCTTTCGAGACCCGGGATTATCCGAAGGCCCTGGCCGCCTATGAAAAAGCGCTGGCCATCCAGCCGGAGGCGGGAAACACCCGGTATAATTTCGGGCTGGCGCTTTATTACGCCGGTTTTTTGGCGGACGCTGCGGCGGAATTGGAGCAGGCTTTTCAGCAGATTCAAGGCGATGCGGCGGGCCATTTGCTGCTCGCCAATTGCTACGCGCAGCAACTGGGCCAGCCGGCCAAGGCCCGGCCCCATTACCAGAAGGCGCTGGCCTTGGAACCAGGCCATATCCAGGCCAACGCCATCCGCCAGTGGCTTCTCGAAAATCCCTGAAATCAGGCTGGCAAAAATATCCGTTGCCGCTATGCTTAGCCCAACATTATGTCGGCCGAGTCCCTGAACATAACGGTTCCCGGCAACTGGTTCGACGGCGTGGTGATCGTTGTGCTGATCATCGGCTTGCTGCGCGGTCGCAAGAAAGGAATGTCGGGCGAGCTGCTGCCGCTGTTTCAATGGCTGGCGGTCCTGGTGGTGGGCAGCCTCTATTACGAAAAACTGGGCCGGGTGCTGGCCCACGCGGGCGGGGTGACCGATCTCTTCGGTTTTGTGGCCGCCTATCTCCTGATCCTCGGCGCCACCGTTTTTGTTTTCACCGCTGTCAAGCGCGCCGCGGGCGAAAAGCTGGTGGGCAGCGACCTGTTCGGGCGGCTCGAATTTTACCTCGGCATGCTGGCGGGCATGTGCCGTTTCTTCTGCTACGTTTTGGTCCTGATGGCTTTGATGAACGGGCCGGTCTATACCAAAGCGGAGCTGGAGGCGACGGCCAAAAAGCAGCGGGACAATTTCGGCAGCATCAGTTTTCCCACGTTCGGCCAGATTCAGTTCCAGGTCCTGCGCGGCTCGCTGACCGGCGACCTGGTGGGCAAACATCTGAGCGAGGTCTTGATCAAGCCAACCTCGACCGCGCCGCCCGGGGCGCGCAAACGGCCAACGCTGGGCGAGCAAAAAACGCGCGAACTCGAGCGCACCATGAACCCGAAATAAAATTATGAAACCCGAAGCTGTGGAACAGGGGATTCCCCTGGCGATATTCGATTTTGTCGTGCTGGCGGTGCTGGTGGCGGGCCTGCTGCGCGGGCGCAAGCGCGGCATGTCGCAGGAGTTGGTGGACTTTTTCATGTGGCTGGGCATCGTGTTTGGCGGCTGTTACGCCAGCCTGTATGGCGGCGCCTACCTGAACAAGGTCGCGGGGTTGAGCCAGCTCTGGGCCAACATCGTTTCCTACCTGGGAGCGGCGCTGGTTATCTTTGTGGTTTTCCTGATGATCAAGAACGCCGTGAAAGACAAAATGGCCGGCAGCGATTTCTTTGGCCGCCTGGAATATCCGCTGGGGATGCTTTCGGGCATGACGCGCTTCTTTTGCATGTTGTTTGTCGTGCTCTCGCTCATCAACGCCAAGCTGATCACCGCCGAGGAGCGCGCCAAGACCGCCAAGCTGCAGCAGGAAAACTTCGGCAGCATCTCCTTTCCCACCCTCGGGGAGATCCAGGTCGGCATTTTCGAGCAGTCTTTCAGCGGCAAATACATCAAGCAATACCTGGGACGCTTTCTGATTCAGTCCGGCTCCGCGGTCGGGGAAGACCTCGGCAAAAAGGAGAGCATTGGCCGCCAGCGCGAGCGGGAGCTGGACAAGGTGATCAAGTGAGGCGGGCGACCGGTCGCGGCGGCGCGCGGGATTGGGCGGCGGCCAGCGCGCCGCCTGGCGACGGCCAGGTTTTTTTTGCGGAGACGCCATGGCGGGAATGATCCCCCCCAATCTGCTCGAACAAATTCGAACCTCCAACGACATCGTGGAGGTCATCCAGGGTTATCTGCCCCTCAAGCGCGCCGGCGGGCGGTTCACCGCGCTCTGCCCGTTCCACAAGGAAAAGACGCCGAGTTTTTATGTCAATCCCCAGTTGCAAGTGTTCAAGTGCTTCGGCTGCGGAAAGGGCGGGGACGTTTTTACTTTTGTCCGCGAGTATGAAGGCCTGAATTTCATGGAAGCGGTGCGGCGGCTGGCGGAGCGCGCCCGCATCCCGCTGCAGGTCGAGGAACGCCCCGGCGAACAGCAGTCCCGCAGCCTGCGCGACACCCTGCTGGCCATCCACGAGCAGATCGCCCAGCGTTGGCAGTCCGCCCTGGCCAAGGATGCCGCCGGCCAAATCGCCCGCGATTACCTGGCCAAACGCGGCGTTTCCCCCGAGGCCGTCAAGGAATTCCGCCTCGGCTACGCGCCCGAAACCTGGGATGACACCGTCAACTGGGCCAAAGGCAGGAAATACGATCTCGAGGTGGTCAAGCAGGCCGGCCTGATCGTGCAATCCGAAACCGGCGACCGGCTTTACGACCGCTTCCGCGGGCGGTTGATGTTCCCCATTGCCGACGAGCAAGGCCGCGTCATCGCCTTCAGCGGGCGCATCCTCGCCGGCGACGAGAAAACCGCCAAATACGTCAACTCCCCCGAAACGCCCATCTTCACCAAAGGCCGCGTCTTTTACGGGTTGCACAAATCCAAACGCGCCATCCTGGACGCCCGGTCGGCGGTCATCTGCGAGGGGCAGCTCGATCTCATCGCCTGCTATATGGCGGGGGTCCGCAACGTCGTCGCGCCCCAGGGCACCGCCTTCACCGAGGACCACGCGCGCATCCTCAAGCGCTACGCCGACGAGGTGGTGCTCTGCTTCGACGGCGACGCCGCCGGCCAGAAGGCCGCGGTGCGCGCGCTGGACAGCCTGCTGGCTGTCGGCCTGGCCGTCCGCGTCGCGCAAATCCCGCCCCCCGAAGACCCGGACAGCTTCGTCAAAAAACAGGGCGCCGCGGCCCTCCAAAAAATCATCCGCGAGGCGCCCGGTTTCTTTGACTTTTTCCTCGATCACCTTTGCGCGAGCCACAGTCCCGCCACCGACAAGGGGCGGCTGGAAATTTTGCGCGAGATGGGCGCCGCGCTGCAAAAAACCGGCAACCGTGTTTTCCTCGACACTTACGCGCGCAAGACCGCGCTGCGGCTGGGCGTCGCGCCCGACTCGGTGCTGGCGGAGTTCCGGAAAATGCCGCGCGGCAAGCCCGCCACGGCGGACGAACCGGCGGCCGCGGCGCCGGAGGAAGCGCCCGCGCGGCCGGCGGAGGCGGAACTTTGGCTGCTGAAAATTCTCCTCACCAACGACCAACTGGCGCCGCGGGTTCTGGCCCGCCTGGACCCCAACTGGCTGTCCCATCCTTTGGCCCGCCGCCTGGTGGCGCTGCGCGCGGCCGCCGAACACTCGGGCAACTGGCCCGGGTTCAGCAATTTCCTGGCGGAAATCGAGGAGGAGGAGATGCGCAACCTGGTGGCGGAGGTGGCGGCCGATGACCGGCCCCTGCCGGACCCCGAAACCAACGCCCGCGACACCTTGCGGCATTTGCGCAACCAATGCCTGGACGCGCGGATGCGGACGCTCAATCAGCAAATGTCCCAGCCCGGCGCGACCGACGAAGCGGTTTTGGAGGCCTTTCGGCAGTCCGACCTGCTGGCCCGCCAAAAGCGCCAGCCCATCGAGCTTTGAACGCTGTTCAAGGAATTTTCCGGTGGTCTCCTCGCTCCGGAGGCTTGGCGTGACTATTCCTTCAGCCGGCTTTGATTTGGCTCCCAGGTTTAATACTGCATGGTGTGGCCGTCCACGGTGCAAGTGGGCGCTTCGCTCACCTTGTTGAAGGAGTAGGTGCCGCCAGCCGGACATTGCGGCATCTGCTTGATATACAACGCCGGCCCGATCAGATCGGTTACATCGGGGACATCATTGGCCGTTTTGCCCTTTTCCATTCCCCAAACCTGTTTGGCCGCCTCAATTTGCTTGAGGTTGTTAATGCAGGCCCGCGATTGGGCCAACTGCCGAGTCTTGATAAAGTTCGGCACGGCGATGGCCAGCAGCAAACCGATGATGGCCACCACAATCATGATTTCCACCAGCGTAAAGCCAGCCCGCGTTTTGGGTTTGTTTAGCATAGGGAGAGATAACCACTTCTCCACGTGTTGCCACGTGTCTTATCTCGGATACTGACCGCTTCTACCCCCAAGGTAACATGGATTTTTCGGTTTTCAAATGAAAAATTAGCGGCGTATGGGCCGTTGCGCCGCCTTGAACCGCGCCTAATCCGGCGGGGTTCGATCGGGCGCCCACCATTGGTCGAGTCGGCGGCGCTGCCGCCGCGGGCCATCCCCGAAAACGATCCCCCGGGGCCGGCAAGTTTTGGGGTTCTTCGATGTTTTCGGTGGAATTGCCGGACGCGAATTACGGTGTATAACGTCAGGCCTGGGGTTTTCGATGGCGCGGTTTCCCCTCACCCCCTGCCTGCGCCCGCCTGCCGAGCGGTGGGCAGGCCGCAGGCGCGGCAGGCAGGCGTCCCTCTCCCTGGGGGAGAGGGAGACCCGTTCGCCAGTGCTCGAAGTGGTCAAGAGCTGCGATTTCACCATGCGCCGCCAGCGATGTTTCCCTCTCCCTGGGGGAGAGGGACCAAGGGTGAGGGGAAAAAGCGCCAACGAATACGAAGGGTTTTCGTGGTCAAACAGCGGGCTGACCGATGCCCCTTGCCCCGCCTTTACCCACTGGAAACGTCGAGGAACCAGTTTTGGTTCGGCGGCGGCCTTGGCCGGCACTTTTCTATTGACGCGGAAGGCGATTCAATGTGGCATAATCGTTTTGTTGGACTTTGAATGGACTTGGAACATGGCCAAACGTGGAAAGACAAGCAGCCGTCCTCACCGTTATTCGGCGAGCACGGCGAAATATGACGCGCACCACAAGGTGCTGTCGCAGACTTATGGCGCGCTGGCGGACCTGCGGCGCGAGCTGGCGGACTCGAAGGAAAAAGTGGCTGAGCGGGCGGACCTGCTCCGGCTGTTTGCAAACTGCGCGGACTCGCAGCGCGCCTGGCTGCTGCTGGATGATTATTTCGAGAAGCTCTCGCTGTCGCGGCGCGATTTCACCGCGAACGACTGGTGGCCCCGGCTGAACGCGGCCCAGGGCGAGGCCCGGCTCGAGCAATTGGCGCTGTTGTTCCTGCGCGCCGGACGGTCTCTCCCCCCCGAGTTGGCGAGCCAGGCCACCCCTCAGCGGCTGGCCGAGCTGGACCAAGCGGAACATGAACAGCAGATTCTCGAACTGTTGGAAAACTGGCATGCTCCGCCGCCGCCGGCGCACTTGGACGCCCCCCGGGCCACGCTCCGCGCCCTGTGCTCCCTCAAGCCGCTGCCCGAACAGCCGCCTTGCCATTTTATCGCGGTTCGCTTCAGCCTTTTTCGCCCGCGGTCCGGCGAAAAAATGCGCCGTTTGGGCGAGGTCATCGAGGTGTCCACCCGCAGCGCCCACGAGCAGGAACTCTTTTCCCCCGCAGACTGGGAGTTCATGCAATGGCTGGCGGAGACCTACCGGGACCAGAGCGACGGCGCCGAGGAGCTCGCGCTAACCGGCATCCATCTGTTGAACTGGCTGGCGCGCTGGGGGCACACTCACCGGCTCGAGCTGGCCGATCAGCCCGCCAGCTTGAGGTTCGACGGGCGTTTGGCCGAAGTGGTGCCGCGGATCGAAAAGCCCGCCGGCGAGATGGTCTTGACGCATCAACTCAAGGTCTCCGGCGGTTCGCAGCACCCGCTGGCCGCGGTCAAGTTTATCGGCGGCCAGCCCGCCCTCGCGCTGGTCGGCCACGACTTTTTCCTGGTGCGCAACCCGCCCGCGCGCGAGCTGCTGGCGCATTGGCAGGGAAATCCCACCGTGCCGATCCACCGGCTGAGCACCCGGCTGCGGCTGCACTTGCGCCGCACCTATCAAGCCGGCGACGTGGACTGGGACCAGTTATGCACCGCGCACAAGGCCCGCCCCCGGTTCATCTTCGAGCTGGAACTCGACACCGTCAGGCTGCGGTTGCAGGCCCGCAGCGAGCGTGACAACAGCCTGTGGCGGTGGACCGGCCGCGAATGGATGCCGGACGAGCAAAAAAAATCCAACGGCCAGAATCTCAACGTGCTCGAGGACGAACGCCTGGATGCCGCCACCCAGTGGCTCCGGCGCCTGGATTGGTTCACGCCGGAGCCCGGCGTCTGGGTGGGCGACGCCAGCGAGGCCTTTCTGGACGTGCTGGCCGCCATCTGGCCGCAACGCCCCGCCGAAGCCGAATACCTCGCCAATCCGGCTTTCCAACGCCTGTTCATGTCGCCGCGGCAATTGCGTCCGAAAATCATTGTCAAAGGCAGCGGCATAGACTGGCTCTCCGTTTCCGCCGAGTGGGAGGCCGAAGGCCTCAAACTGACCCCGGCGGACCTCGAACAACTGGCCGTTTCCACCAGCCGGTTTGTCAAACTGCCCGACGCGGGGTGGGTCGAGCTGAACACCAGCGCGGTCGCCCAGGCGCACGAAACCATGGCCGACCTGGGCCTGGACAACCTGAACCCGACGGCCCAAAAAATCGGCCTCGAACAGGCGGCGCACCTCGACGAAAAAGCGCTGAGCCAGTTCGCCAACACCCCCGAGATGAAGGCTCTCCGGCAGCGCTTGGCCAATTTTGAGGGCATTCCCGCCGTGCCCCTGCCGGACACGGTCACCGCCGAGCTCCGCCCCTATCAGAAGGAAGGCTTCGACTTTCTTTGCCATCTCACCCAAAGCCGGCTGGGGGGCATCCTGGCCGACGACATGGGGCTGGGGAAAACCCTGCAGACGCTCGCCTGGCTGGCCTGGCTCAAGCAGCAGCACGCCAAAAACCCCCGGCCCGCGCTCGTCATTTGCCCCGCGTCCGTCCTCCACAACTGGCGGCGCGAGGCGGAAAAGTTCGTCCCTTCCCTCAAGGTGCTGGTGCTCGAAAGCGGCGCCGCCCGCCACAACCTTCGCAAGCAGATACCCCAGCACGACCTGATTGTCACCAACTACGCGCTCACCCGGCGCGACCTCGACGAGCTGGTCAAGTTCTCTTTCCGCGCCATCATTCTCGACGAGGCCCAATTCATCAAGAATCCCACCGCCCAGGTCACCCAGTCGGTCAAGCAGCTCAAGGCCGACCAGCGCCTGGCCTTGACCGGCACCCCGCTCGAAAACCGGCTGCTGGACCTCTGGAGCATCACCGATTTCATTCAGCCGGGCTATTTGGGCGACCAGGAGAAGTTCCATGAAATATACGAGCCGCGCGTGACGGGCGACGGCGACGAGGCCGTCACCCAGATGCGCATCGCCCGCCGCCGCCTCTCGTCGAAACTGCGCCCGCTGATGATCCGGCGCCTCAAGCAGCAGGTCGCCAAGGACCTGCCGGACCGCATCGAGGAGCGCCGCGACTGCGAGTTGGGCGAAGCCCAACGGAAGCTATACCTGGCCGAGCTGCGCCGCAGCCGCGAGCAGATTTCCCAAATTGTGGCCGAAAAAGGCGTCAACAAGAGCAAAATGCACGTGTTGGCGGCGCTCACGCGCCTGCGCCAGATTTGCTGTCATCCGCTCCTGGTCGGCAACGATTCCGAGTCGGGCAAAACCGAGACCCTGTTCGAGCTGCTCGACCCGCTGCTGGCGCAAGGGCACAAGGTGCTGCTGTTCTCGCAGTTCGTGCAAATGCTGAAGATCATCGAAGGGGAATGCCGCAAACGCGAAATCCCCACGCACATCCTTACCGGCGAAACCAAGGAGCGGCAGGCCGTCGTGCAGGCCTTCCAGGAAGAGCCGCAGCCGGCGGTGTTCCTGCTGAGCCTGCGGGCGGCCGGCACCGGCCTCAATCTTACCACCGCCAGCTACGTCGTGCTTTACGATCCGTGGTGGAACCCGGCGGTCGAGGCCCAGGCCATTGACCGTTCGCACCGCATCGGGCAGACCCGCACCGTGAACGCCTACCGACTTATTTCGCCCGGGACCGTCGAGGAAAAAATCTGGGACCTCCAGCAGCGCAAGGCCCAGACGATTGCCGACGTGCTCGGCGAGGAGGGTTTCACCCGCAGCCTGACCCAGACCGACCTCGAATATCTTTTTGCCGAAGACTGAGCCGCCCCGCCGCGCCGGGTTGGGCGCGGGGCGGAAGGGACGTTATTGGGGGGCGCGCCGGCGCCAATGGCCGCGCGCGGCCGCGCCATGGCGGGGCCGCCGCCGGCGGGCCGTCACTTCGCCAGGCCGCGGGCGAAACGTTCAATCCGTTCCAGACCCTTCTCGATGTTCGCCATGCTGGTGGCGTAGCTCAGCCGGATGTAGTCGTCGGCGCCGAAGGCGATGCCGGGCACCGCCGCCACTTTTTCCTGTTCGAGCAGCCGCGCGCAAAATTCCGTGGACTTCAAGCCGGTGCCGGAAATTTTCGGGAACAGGTAGAAGGCGCCTTTGGCGTTGACGCAGGAGATGCCGGGGATGCCGTTGAGCCGCTGGTGGGCGAAGGCGCGGCGTTTGGCATATTCCGCCAGCCAGGTTTTGAGATGGTCCTGCGGCCCATTCAGGGCGGCCACGCCCCCTTTTTGGGCGAAGGAGGTTGGGTTGCTGGTGCTGTGGCTTTGAATGGCGTCAATGGCCTTGGCAATCGGCTCCGGCGCCGCCAGGTAGCCCAGCCGCCAGCCGGTCATCGAGTAGGCCTTCGCCAAGCCATGCACGATGATCGTGTGTTCGTAATGCGCCTCCGACAAGCTGGCCACGCTGACATGCCGCGCCCCGTCATAAACCAGTTTTTCGTAAATCTCATCGCTCATGATCAGCACGCCTTTTTCCACGCAGATGTCGCCGAGCGCCTGGATTTCCTCCGGCGTGTAGAGGCTGCCGGTGGGGTTGCTGGGTGAATTAAGGATGAACAGCCGGGTATTGGGCGTGATGGCCTCCCGCAACTGTTTCGGCGTCACCTTGAATTCGGTCGCGTCCGAGGTCGGCAGGATTTTCGGCGTGGCCCCGGCCAGCTTGACCATCTCGGGATAGCTCAGCCAGTAGGGGGCGGGGATGATGACCTCGTCGCCCTCCTGGCAGGTGGCCAGGATGACGTTGTAACAGGAATGCTTGCCGCCGCACGAAATAATGATCTGGGACGGCTTGTAGGTCAGGTTGTTGTCCCGTTTGAACTTGTCCGCCACCGCCTGGCGCAGTTCGGGAATGCCGCTGCTGGGGGTGTATTTGGTGAAGCCTTCGGCCAGCGCCTTGGCGGCGGCGTCCTTGATGTGTTGCGGGGTGTCAAAATCCGGCTCGCCGGCGCCGAAGCCGACGACGTCCATTCCCTGCGCTTTCATTTGCTTGGCCTTGGCGTCAATGGCCAGGGTCAGGGACGGTGACAGCGAGGCGGCTCGCGTTGATATTTGATAGTTCATAACGGGGCACGAGCATGAACAAGCCGCCCAAAAGGCGCAAGCGTGAACTTCGCCTCCGCCCAGCGGCGGCGAACGCCCCAAAACCAGCGTGGCGCAGGGGCGTCAACTTGAGGATGCGCCGCTTCCTGACCGCGCGCTTCTGCGCGCTGGACAAAGGCGGGGCAAAGGCGTTAGGTTCAACCCGTGAAAAGTTGGCGGATGATTCGCGTGGGCCTTCCGCTCCTGGCTTTGGGCTGGGGGCTGGGCGGCTGTCTGCCAACGGCCGACACCCCATTGGACGAACAGAAAGAGCCGTATTATCTCGCCGGCCAGCGCCGCCTCAGCGCCTTTGATTTCAAGGGCGCGGCCGAGTCGTTCGAAAAAGCCCTCGAAGCCAATCCGCGCTCCGCCGCCGCGCACTTTCAGCTCGGCGTGCTTTACGAGCAAAAGCTCAGCGAGGAAAACTCCTTCGCGGTCGCCATTTATCACTACCACCGGTTTCTCCAGCTCCGCCCAAACTCCGAATACGCCGAAATCGTCCGGCAGCGCATCATCGGTTGCAAGCAGGAGCTGGCCAAACCGATCGCCCTGGCGCCCGGCACGCAGTCCCTATTGCGGGATTTTGAGCGGTTGAAGGTGGAAAACGCCCAACTGAAAAGCCAGCTCGAGGCCTGGGCCGCTTTTGCCACCAACCGCGCTCACCTGCCGGCGCCACCGCCCGCCCCACTGCCGCCCCGCGTCGGCGAATCGCCCGCCCCGGCGCCCGTCGTGCCGCCGCGAGCCACACCGCCGCCGGCGGCGCGGACCCACAAGGTGCAGCCCGGAGAAACGCCCGCGACCATCGCCCGCAAATACAATGTTCCACTGCAAGCGTTGATGGACGCGAATCCCGGGCTCGACGCCCGTCGCCTGCAAATTGACCAGGTGATCAACATCCCGGCTCCGTGAGCGGCCGTCCGCCGTTTGTGAAACAGGGAGCCTAAAGTTGCCGAATCACGACCGCCCCGGCTTTGATTTTAACGCAGCAGGTCAGGCGGAATTTCTCCGGGTCGCGGTTCCATTGGTCCAGGACCTCCAACTCCTCCGGGCTTGGGGGTTCGAGGTTTTCCATGCCGCTGACAATTTCGCAGACGCAGGTGCCGCATGAGCAGTTGAAGCAGCCCGCCTCCATTTCCACGCCGGCGGCCTCGCCGGCTTCCAGCAACAGCTCGCCCGCCGGCACTTCGGCGGTCGCGCCCGAGGGCAGAACAGTAATTTTCGGCATAATATCGGTTCTGGCGGCGGAACTCGCCCGCCGGTCCGGCTAGCAATAGCCCTCGACGCGCGCAATGTCAAACCGCGCCGCGACCGGCCGGCCGGCCAGCCGGCATCTCCATGCCGGCGAACGATTCCGCATGGAGAGGCAAAAAAAAGCCGGCGGCTTGCGCCGCCGGCTTTTCGCCAACCGAAACGTTTGCTTAGTAGATCGTGGTGCTCTCCGTCTCCATGATCGGAGTGGAACGATCCTTGGTGGTCACTTCCACGTTCATGCGGCTGTCGCCGGCTTTCGCGCCCTTGGCGCTAATGGTGTAAGTGATGGACTGCTTGGGCGCCAGGGACGGCACCGCCGGCCAAGTCACATTCTTGCCCGCCACCTGCCCGCCAGCGGAGGCCGCCGTCGGCGTGGTTTCCTCGGGGAACATCGCTTTGACTACGATGTTCTCGATGTTGCGCGTAAAGCCCTGATTGGTGATGCGAATGGTGAACGTGGTGTTCTCGCCCACTTGGATCGGGTCGGGATCATCCACCACTTCCACCAGCACGCCGGTGACACCCAGCCAGTCGGTGCAGGCCTTGGCCGACTCGCGCATCCCGCCGGCGGCGGTCACGGTCGCGGTGTTGCAGAACTGGCCGGGCACCTTGGACATGATGCGCACGGTCAGCGTCTTGCTGGCGCCGGCGGCGAGCGAACCTAAGTTCCAAGTGGCGGTGTTGGCTTTGATGGTCGCGCCGGCGGCTTCCACGATGACCGTCTCGGGAGCGGCCACGTCGCTGACGATCACGTCGGTGAGCGTGGTGTCGCCCTTGTTCGATACCACGATGTTGTAAGTCGCGGTGCGATTCACGAAGAGCTGCTTGTCGTTGGTGGTTTTCTCGATGGCAAGGCCCGGCTTCATGACTGTGGTGCAAGCTTTAGCTTCGGCTTTGCCGGCGTTGGCCGAATTGGCCACCGCCACGTTGCAGTGCTCGCCGCGCTCGGCGGCCTTGGCCTTGACTTCAAAGGCTTTCGCGCCGCCCGGGGCCAGGTCGCCCGCATTCATGGTCAAAGTCTTGCTGCCGGAAGCGTGGACCAAACCATCAGGCAGCGTGTCCGTAATCACCACGTTCTTGGCCACCGCGTTGCCGGTATTCTTGACCGTTACCAAATAGGCAACTTCGGAACCCAGGATGGCGGTCTGCGGCCCGGTCTTGGTGATCTGCAAGGCGGGCTTGCCCACCACCGTCGCCGCGCAGGCGCGCGGCAAGGCATGCACCTTGGCGCAGGAGGCCAGCGTGCCGGTGTTTTCGGCGGTCAGCCAAACCTTGATGATGGACGGCGCGCCGGGGTCGAGGTCGCCCAGTTTCCACACCAACTGGTCGCCGGACGCGGCGGCGGACGGCTGGCTGCGCACATACTTGGCGCCGTTGGGCACCACGTCGGTCACTTCCACATCCGTCACCGGACAGCAGGCCGAAACCAGCAAAGTGTACATAAACTCCTCGCCCAAAGTGGCTTCCTTGGGCATGGCTTTTTGGATGGAGACGGGGCAGCATTGATGCCCTGCGGCGGCGGGCTTGGCTTGGGGGGCCGATGCGGGCGGTTTTGCGGCACAACAACCCGATAAAATAATGGTTGCAGCGGCGAACACGGCGCCGACAATCATTGAGCTTTTCTTCATATCTTCGTTTTTTCGGTTTATAGCTTCGTCCCTCTGATAAACCAGAACGTCTCTGGGTCAACCGGGCGCGACCAATTTTTCCTAATTGCGGAGACATCCTGCATCACGACTCGGAATAATGCAAACAAAATTTGTGAGGTTTTTTATTGTCCGCCCTACCGCGCCAAGACCCATATCCCCGCTTGACGCGGCGCATTAGGCGGTTACCCTAACCGGATGAAAATCAGCCGTGAGCCATCTGTTCCGAACCGCCGGCAATTTTTGCAACGCGGCGGCGCCTTGGCCGCCGGGGCCGCCATGCTGGCCGCCAAACCCACCGGAGTTTTTGCCGCCGATGACCAAACCATCCGCCTGGCCTTGATTGGCTGCGGCAACCGCGGCACGGGCGCCGTGGGGGACGCGCTTAACGTGCCGGAGGGGGGAGCCAAGCTCTACGCCATGGCCGACCTTTCCGAGGACCGCCTGGAGAAGGCCCACGACGTTTTGCAGAAGAAATTCGGCAAGAAGGTGGATGTCTCGGCGGGAAACCGGTTCCTCGGTTTTGATGCTTATCGCAAGGCGGTGGACGTGCTGCGGCCCGGGGACGTGGCGATGTGCACGACGCGGGCTTACATCCGTCCGGTGCATGTCGAGTATGCCATCAGCAAAGGCATCAACGTCTTTTTCGAGAAACCTTTTGCCTCCGATCCCGGCGGTCTGCACCGGTTGCTGCGCGCCGAAGAAGAGGCCAGAAAGAAAGGCGTCAAAATTGCCGCCGGTTTGCAGTGCCGCCACTCCCCGGCGCGCCAGGCGCTGATCGAAAAAATCCGCGCGGGCGAGCTGGGAGACATCACCCTGATCCGCGCCAACCGCCTGGGAGGCGCGCCCTGGCTCCAAAACCAGGACGAGAACGCCAACAAACTGCTCAGCCAACTGCAATTCGGAAAAAGCCACCTGTTCTGGATTGGCTCGGGTCACATGGTGGACAACCTGATCCACCAAATTGACGAGAGCTGCTGGATCAAGGACGCCTGGCCGGTCGAGGTGCATGGAATGGGAGGCCGCGTGCCGGATAGCAAGGATTGCGGCCAGAACCTTGACGTCTATTCGATGGAATACACCTTTGCGGACGGGACCAAGGCCTTCTGCGGTTTTCGCCGCATGAACAAGGCGCGCAGCGACTTTGCCACCTACCTGCACGGCACCAAATGCGCCGCGCAATTTTCCGGCCAGACGCACGCCGCCACCGTTCACCTGTTCAAGGACCAGCGCATCAGCCGGGACAACATCGCCTGGACGCCGGCGAAAGACCAATTCAGCCCGTGGCAATACGAATGGAACAACTTCATCGAAAGCATCCGCAAGGACCGCCCGCACAACGAGCTCAAGCGCGCCGTTTATTCCGATTTCGCCTCGCTGATGGGGCGCGCCGCCTGCCATACCAACCAGACGGTCACCTGGGACCAGATTATGAAATCCAACTTCCAATTTTGCCGCAACCTTGACCAGTTGACCGAAGACAGCCCGCCGCCCGTCAAGGCCGATGCCAATGGCCAGTTCCCGGTGCCCGTTCCGGGGCAATGGGTGGAAATCTGACCGCATGCCGCTTTTCAAGGACATGCCGAACAAGCTCCGCCTGGCCTTGGCGTTGTCGTTTGGCGCCGGGCTTGCCACCTGGTTTCTCCCGGCCCTGCCGGCTGGCGCGGCGTCGCCGCCGGAAAACAACTGGCCGCAATTTCGCGGGCCTTCGGGCGATGGCCGCGCCGCGGGGGCCGGCCTTCCGCTAACTTGGGGCGAAGGCGCCAACGTGCGCTGGAAAACGGCCCTTGCCGGCCGGGGGCGCTCCTCCCCGGTGCTGCTGGGCGAGGCGCTTTGGCTGACTGCCGCCGTCGAAAAGGGAATCGTGCGCAAGCGCATTGGTTCCGATGACATGCAGACGGCGGAGCATGTTTCGTTGCGCGCTATTTGTGTGGATCGGGGCAGCGGCAAGGCGCGTTGGGAAAAAGTCCTCTATGAAGTGCCGAATCCGGACCCGGTGCATTGGCTCAACAGTTGGGCGACGCCGACGCCGGTGGTGGAAGAGGGGCGGGTCTATTGCGATTTTGGCACCTTTGGCACCGCGTGTCTCGACGCCTCGGACGGCCGGGTTATCTGGCAAAAACAGTTGAAGTTGGATCACCAAGTGGGCCCCGGCAGTTCGCCGATCCTCTGGCGGGACCAATTGGTGCTGGTGCGGGATGGACGGGACGCGCAATACGTTACCGCCCTGGACAAACGGACCGGCGAAACCCTTTGGAAAACCGCCCGCCCGCCCATCCAGGCCGGCAGCGGCAATTTGAAAAAGTCCTTCTCCACGCCGCTGGTCATCGAGGTCAACGCGCGTCCGCAGATGGTGGCGCCGGGGGCCCATTGGACCGTCGCCTATAATCCGTCCGATGGCGCGGAAATCTGGCGGGTTCGCCACGGCAACGGGTTTTCCATCGGCACCGCGCCGGTCTTTGGCCACGGTTTGGTGTTCTTTGGCACCGGCTGCATGAAAGCCCAGCTTTGGGCCGTTCGCCCCGACGGCCAGGGGGAGGTAACCGAAAGCCATGTCGCTTGGAAAACCTTGCGGCAAGTGCCGGTGATGTCCTCGCCGGTGCTGGCGGGGGATGAACTTTATTGGGTGTCGGATGACGGGCTGGCGACCTGCGCCGACGCGCGGACCGGGGAAATTCATTGGCAGGAACGGCTGGGCGGCGGTTGCCTGGCCTCGCCCATCGCCTCCGCCGACCGCATTTATTTCTTTCGGCAGGACGCTAAAACCATCGTCGTCAAAGCCGGGCGACAATTCGAGAAACTGGCCGAAAACACGCTCACCGGCACGGTGGTGGCCTCCCCGGCGGCGGGCCGCCGGGAACTTTATCTGCGCACCGACACGCATCTTTACTGTCTGCGCGAATAGCGCGCTTGGCCGCCGCGCCACATTCGGTTTGACCGCTCAACGGGAAGCGGTAGTTTTGGGGCATGGATCATTCGCCAGGATTTTTAAGGATTGTCAATGAGGCGCGCCTGCGCGTCAGTGAAATCACGGTGGCCGAAGCGCGCGCGCTGCTGGCCAAAAACCCGCGCGCCGTGCTGCTCGATGTGCGGGAGGAGAGCGAATGGGCCGCCGGCCATGCCGTCGAGGCGCGGCACCTGGGCAAAGGCGTCCTGGAGCGGGACCTCGAGAAGCTGTTCCCCGATGCCAACACCGAAATCATCATGTATTGCGGCGGGGGCTACCGTTCGGCGCTGACTTGCGACGCCGCGCAAAAAATGGGCTACCGCAAGGTGCATTCCCTGATCGGCGGCTATCGCGCCATGCTCGCGGCCAACTGGCCGATGACCAAGTAGGCCGCCGCTTGGGGACCTCCCGGACAAGGCGGAAGGCGCGCCGCCCGCGGCTATTGCGCAGTCTTGCTTGCGGACCGGGCTGGCCGGCCGCGCTTGGCCTGCTGCTGGCCTTGCTGCCGGGACTGGTTCGGGCCGCGGATGCTCCGCGGATTCCCGATAAAATCTGCCAGGACTGCCATGCCGACCAAAACCTGGCCCGCACCAACGCCAGCGGCGAGGTCCTTTCGCTGTTTGTGGACGAGGCCGTTTTGCGGCGCTCGATTCACCGCACCAACCAATGCGCCGAGTGCCACGCCGATCTGACCGAGGCGCATCCCAAGGACCTTGTGCCCGCCCAGTTGGTGGATTGCAGCGCCTGTCACGCGGCCTCGGCGATGACCTTCACCAACAGTGTGCATGGACAGGCGCGCCGGGCCCGCAAGCTGGAGGCCGCCTGGTGTACGTCTTGTCACGGCCAGCACGATATTCTGCCCGTCACCCATACCAACGCGAACGTCTATGGCCGAAGAATGCTGGACACCTGCGGGTTTTGCCACCAGGCGGCCGCGGCGGAAGTCCGGCGCGACAGCCACGGCCGCGCTTTGGAGCGGGGCAATCCCAGCGCGCCCTCCTGCGTCGGCTGCCACTTTGCGCACCAGGTGGAATCGCTCACCCGCGCGGCGCCGCTCAAGATAGCCATGCAGGTTTGCGGCCGCTGCCACGACGCCCGCGCGATTCAGGCCAGCGCGGGTGAAACGGTGGACCGTTTGCGGACTTACCTCGACGGCTATCACGGTCTGATGCTGCAAGGGGGCGAGCTGCGCGCCGCGCACTGCGCGAGCTGCCACGGGCATCATGCCGTCCTGCCGGCCGCCGAGCCGGACTCGGCGGTTCACGCGGCCAGCCTGGGCCAAACCTGCGGCCGCTGCCACCCCGGCGCCACCGCCAATTTCACCCGGGGCCGAATTCACGCGAGCCCCCAAGCGACCGACCCGGGCAGCCGCGCCAGTGTTTGGGCAGCCCGCTTCTACCAGGGCTTGATTATGGCCTTGGGATTATTCCTCCTTTGGCACAACACCCTGGCGTGGCGCCGGGTCACCCAAAAGGCGCGGCTGGGCGGCATTGTTTTAAGTCCTGGCCCGCTCTCGGGGGAGATTTCCCCGGCAACCCGTTCGGCCCGCGCTTTCGCCCCACCGGGTTCCTCCATGCCCTGGCCTTTGGCGCTGCAACTGCTGGTTTTTTCGAGCAGTTTCGTGCTGCTCGCCTGGTCGGGGTTCGCGTTCCGTTTTCCCAATACCTGGCTGTGGTGGACGCTTGGGGCCGACGAAGCAATCCGCCAATGGTTGCATCGCGGCGCCGGAATTGCCCTGCTGGGCGCCGCGCTCGGCCACGCGCTCTATGCGCGGTTCAGCCCGGCCGGACGCGATTGGCTTCGCGCGGTGAGCTGGCGGCGGTCGGATGGGCAGGAACTCCGGGCGGCGTTGAGATTCGCCGGGGCCGCCGCTCCGCCGGTCAACACCGGGGGGAACTTGGACTACGCCGCCAAGCTGGAATACTGGGCCGCGGTGTGGGGCGCGGGGGTCATGGGCCTAACCGGCCTGCTGGTCTGGTTTAAAATGGAGGCGACTTTTTGGCTGCCGCGCTGGGTCCTCGAGGTGGCGCTGGTGATTCATTACTGGGAAGCCATCCTGGCCTGCCTGGCGCTCGCCGGCTGGCATTTGTTCCACTGGTGGGTGCGGAGATTTTGCGCGCGGCCACGACATCCCCTGGCGGGCGCCGCCGTGTTGCCGCCCCCTGGTTCCGCGCCGTAAATCCGAAGGGGCGCGGATCATCAGTTCGCTTTCTACCGCGCCAAATACGCCCGGAAGAATTGCCGGGCGGACGGCGGGGCGGGGTTGGTTACCGTGGTAACGGAACTGCTGGCGACGTTGGTTTGGACCGCCCGCCAGCCGCCCGCCAGGTTGGTGGTGGACTCCAGCACATAAGTCAATTGGGGTGTCGTGGCGTAACTGACCCGGACTTGCGGCCCGGTTGCCACGGGGGTTAACAGCCGCAATTCGGCGGGAACCACCAGGTGAATCGTCACGGGCGCGGAAGTGGCCATCAATCCGTGGTTGTCGGTGGCGCGCGCGGTTAGCGCGACCGCGCCAAGGGGCAGATTGCTGGCGGTCACACTGAACGGCGCTTGGGACCGGCTGCCCACCAGGCTGGCCCCGGCATAGAAGGAAACATTGGTCACGCTGCCGTCCGGGTCGCTGGCATTGGCGGTGATGACCACGCTGGCCGGGGCGGCATAAACGGCATTGTTGGCGGGCGCGGCAATCGCGACGTTGGGCGCGGTGTTCGGCGCCAGCACGGTGATTTGTCCGGTCATGCCCCCGTAGGCGCCGTAGTAGCCATAGACGCCGGCGCTGTCGAAGGTGTGGGAAAAGGTGTCGTCCTCGAACAGCAAATCCGATTCCCATTCACCGGAGTTGCTGGTGGTGGAGTGGGGGCGATCAGGATCGTGGTTAATCCAAGTCACGGTGTCCCCAACATTCACCGTCAGGTTCTGCGGGGCAAACCGGTTGGGCCCGCCAAGCATTTCCACAGTGTGTGTCGCCGCCAGCAGCGCCGAGGCCGCCGCCCACAGCAAGCCGGCAGCGAGATATGGGTTGAAATCTGTGACGCGCATAACCATCTCATCATAAAATAATTGTAACTGCTCAGGTAGCCACCACTGTGGCGCTACACCACTGAGCTAAATACAACAGTAGCGTACCCCCCCCCACACAAGCGCAACACAAAAATACCAGAAAAAGTTCGTTTCCGGCTGGACTCATCTGGGGTGCGTGTCGTATTTTCCGGGCCATGGCAAACGCGATGGTCATGCAGGGACGACGCCTCGGCGAGCCGGACCTCGAACTGATTCGCGGCCTGCTGGCCGCGCATCCCGCTTGGAACCGCACCCGCCTGAGCCGCGAACTGTGCGCACACTGGCAATGGCGCAACGCCCGGGGCC
>Ga0101944_10001210_pt1 | contig 57418 bp, 52 predicted proteins | sample DewCreD2012metaG_FD_75245 | JGI IMG/M metagenome (GOLD analysis project Ga0101944, IMG submission 75245) | Hot spring sediment bacterial and archeal communities from British Columbia, Canada, to study Microbial Dark Matter (Phase II) - Dewar... ...
TTCCGTTCCCCGCGGGCCCTTCGATGCGCGCCCGCAGACGGATGCGCTGGAACGGTCCCGCGGCGAACGCCTCCACCTCCGGATCGAACGCGTTGATCAGCGCGATCAGGTTGTCCCGGATCGTGGCCAGCGTGTCGGTGGCCTGCACCCGGTAGGTGTACTTGCGGTCGCGGATGTAGACAGTGGGCGTGTCGCCGGGATTGGCGGCGCCGTCCACCGAGATCGTGCCCGTGGCCTGGCTCGAGAAATGATAGGCGAGACCCGGCGAAGGCGTGGGCGAGTCCAGCGTGTACACTGACGGGTTCTGCTCGATCAGCCGGACGGCCACCGCGCTGGAGACCGTGATTTCTCCATTGTTGCGCTTCACGCGCAGCACGCCGCTGCCGCTGTTCGAGCCCGCCACTTCCACGGGGATCTGCGCAATCACGCGCTCCGGCGACACCGCCACGATGGGGCAGGGAAGCCCGTCGACGAAGAACTGCACGCCGCCCAGCTCGTAGGGCAGCGGCTTCGTCAGATCGTCCACCTGAGCGGTCTGGTCCGCGAGGTTTTCACCCAGCACCGCCACCAGCGCGAACGGGGCCACCAGCGCGGGATCCTGGCCGCCCGTCAGCTTCGCCCCGCTGGTCGTCATCACGATCTTCGACCCGTCAGGCGAAATCGACGTCTGCAGCGTCACCGCGTTGCCCGCCACGTCCGCCTCGCGGGCGATCAGGAGCAGCGCCTGGAACAGCTTGTTCGGTGCCGCCGTGACGTAGGGGTCCTGCGCGTCGTTGATGACCTGAACGAACTTGTCGATGATCGTGTCGAAACTGTCGTCGACCGTCGTCGTCACCTTGTACTCGCGCGTGATGACGTTGCCTTCGCTGTCCTTCACGTTCTCGTTGCCGATCTTGATCTTCAGCTCGACGTCCTTTTCCACCGTGCCGCTGAAGACGATCGAGCCGCGCGCGAAGGTCGACGGACTCGGCGCATTACGCACCGCCGTCACCGGCAGATTGAAATCGCCGGGGGTATAGACGAGCACGCGGCGGTTGTAAGTATCCGAGACGTAGAGATTCAGCCCGTCATAGGCCAGCGCCGTGGGAGTCTTGAAAGAGTCCGTGGAAGCGACGCGCCGCGGCTCGCCGGAGTCCGAGCTCTGGTTCAGCTCGAAATTCAGCTGGCCGAGCACGATGTCGGCGGGCGCTCCGTTGCGCGCGGGGATTTCGTTCCAGATGAGCACGCGGTCGTTGCCCGAGTCGGCGACGAACAGCCGCCGCCCGTCGCTCAGCACGGCGCGCGGCATGTCCAGGGTGGCCGCGCAGCGCGCCGGATAGGTGGGCTTGCCGTCGTTGTCAACGCCATTGGACTCGCACAACAACGTATTGGTGGGCTTCCCGCCGGTCTTGAGCTCGGGGAACGTGAAATCCGGCTGGCCGACCACCACATTGGCAGGCTGGCCGTTGCTCGTGGGGATCGAATTCCAGATCAGCACCCGGCTCAGACCCAGATCGGCCACGATCACACGGCCCGCCCCCACCCAGACGGAAGAAGGCGCCAGCATCGAGTCGGCCTTGGAGATGTACTCGGGGAACCGGCGGAACTGCTGGTCCGTCGTGAAGTTCGACTGGCCCAGCACCAGCCGTGCGGCCTGGCCGTTCTGCGTGATCTCGCCGAAGTACAGCACGCGGTTGTTGCCCGTGTCCGCAACCCACAGCCCGTTGTTATTGTCCAGGAAAACGCCGTTCGGCCCGCGCAGCGCCGTCTCGCTCAGGCCCGGCGCCACTGAAGTAAAGTCCTTCTGGCCGACCACGAAATCCGCCGGCTGCTGGTTCACCGTGGGCAGCGAGCGCCAGATCAGCACGCGGTTGTTGTCCGTGTCCGCCACCGCGAGCACGCGTCCGTTGTAAGCGACGCCGAGCGGATTGCGCAGCGTGTTCTGCGCGGCGGGCCTGAGCTCGTTGGAAGTAAAGTCCGGCTGTCCCAGCACGACGTCAGCCTTGCCCACGCAGGCCGGGCAGCGAGGATTGCTCAGTGGCAGCACGGCCTTGCGGTCCGGAATGAAACTGCTGACGTTGCGGTAAATCAGCACCCGGTGATTCACCGGCGTGCCGCCAATGTTGTTGCCGTCGGCCACGATCAGCGTGTCGGCGGCGTAGGCCACCCCTGTGATCGATCCAAGCAGAACCTCGCTCGTGCCGGGATAGGCGTTTGTGAACGGGTTCTGCCCGATGACCAGCCGCGCGGCCTGAGAGCTGTAGAATTCCTGCGCCTGGCACACACCCGCAAGCGCAAAAAGGGCGAAGATCCACTTCATCGGGAGTTTCAAAGCGAGCAAACCTTCAGTATATCAGCGTGATGACGGCGGCCCGCCATGATGGAGTCTCGTGCGTGAGACGCTGCGGCGCGCCCCCTGCGTTTCACCAGATGTAGCGCGAGGCGATCCGGCGCCGCTCGTGGCTGTCGAGCACGTGCAGCACCCGGATCTTCCGCAGTTTCTCCGGGGAAAGCGCGCCCAGGGGAATGTAAAGGATCTGCCGTCCCAGAAGCCCGGCGATCTGCCGCATCCGGGCCCGCGGCGGCCTTGCCGCCACATAAACGACATGCCGCTCGAGCGAGTAGTCGATCGCTGCCAGCAACAGCCGCTCCGGCTTCGTCTCGGCCAGGTCGTAGTCCGGGTCGCTCCAGACGTCCGCCATCCGGCCCGGCGGCATGGTCATCAGAAACCCTCCATATTCGGCGCGCCCGATGCCGGGGCCCACCAGGTTGTCGAAGGGCGGCGTGGAGTAGAACGCCATGTCGCTCTCGTTGGAGTGCTCGCCCAGCCATGTCGTCAGCCAGGAATATCGGTTCTCGCGGTCTTCATCGAAAATCACCACGACCGCACCAGCTTCGCCCGTCAGCTTCTCGGTCTCGCGCACATAGATCCGCCCCTCGTGCCAGCGGCGGATCGTCTCGCGCACGTCGACGCCATCCAGCAGCGACGTCGAAAACGGCTCCACGCGCGAGCGCTCCTCGCCGAGCATGGTCGCGGCCTTCTGCCGGAGGAAGCGTCCGTAGTCCTCGATCACGATGTCTTCCGGCGGATAGCTGCAGATGGCGTCGCCGCCGAGCTGCGCCGCCCACAGCTCCGGCGCGCGTCCCGGCCGCCGTTTCCACGCCCGCGGCGCCAGCCGCCGCTTTTCGCGCTCGTAGCGCTGCCGCAGCCGGAGCCGCCGTGTGTCGGGAAACACGTCTTCCGCGCTCAGATGCAAGGCGTCGTCGTCTGGGTCGATCTGCTGATGACTGTAGCTCGTGCCCAGCCGCCACAGCTCATAGGCGAAATTGTCGTCGATCACGCCGCGCGCGGCGGCTACCAGATCGAACAGCGACGGCGCCAGCAGGCCGCCCGCCTGCACAAGCCGGTTCAGGAAACGCGCTGTCTGACGCTTTTGCCATGGAGCCAGCTCGCCGCCGTAGATGGCGTGGTAGTTGTCCTCGGCTTCCTTCCACAGTCCGTTCAGCCACAGCCGCCGGTCCGGCATCCGCGCGGGTTGTCCAGGCTGCGTCGATGCGCGCCATTCTTCGTAGCGCTCCTGCAGCCACGGGCAGTCCTCGGTGATGTCGCCCAGCGAAGAGGGTGAAACCGCGGCGCCCTGCAGCTGCCGCCGGGACGGCTCATCGCTGTCCGGCGGGAATCGCGCTTCGAGCAACGGCAGCATCTCCGCAAACGCCGCCAGCCGAAGGACGATCGCGGTTTCCGTGCCGCGGTCCAGCTGCTCCAGCCGCGCCGCCGCCTCCCATCCGCCAGATCCCTCCGGCGCGGGAGGCGGCGGCTGGCGGAGGTACAGCTCCGCATAGCGCTCGTAAGAGATCGATCCCAGCGCGGCGGAATCCGGGTAAGATTCGCGCCTTTGTGGCAGCGCCCTCGCCGCGGATCCGATCAGCGCCAGCTCCGCGCCTGTCTCAAGAGCCGTGCGGCAGGCCTCCGTCAGCGCGTCTCCGGGCTCGACGACGGCGCAGACCTCTGGTCTTTCCTCGTCGCCCGACTCCCCGCCGCCGGCCATGCGGCGGCTGAACAGCACGCTGATCCGCGGCAGCTTCGACAGCGCCTCAAGCAGCGGCGCCCGGCCCTCCCGAGGCAGCTCCACCGCCACGCGCGCCGGACGCAGCTCCAGCAGCCGTTGCCGCACGGCCGCCGCGAATTCGATCCGCCGCGGGACGACCGGCAGAAACGTCCACCGTCCGCGCCGCAGCCCCAGCTTTTCGAGCTCAGAGAACATAGCGGACGGCTTCCTCGCCCAGCACCTGCCGGACCGCCTGCCGGACGGCGCGCTCAATGTCGGGCGCCCGGTTCGCTTCCAGCAGGCGCAACGCGTAACGGCCGACGTGAATGCCGTCGCGCACGGTGAACGGCTCGTCGGCTGCATGCGCGGACTGGAGGAACTCCGAGACCAGCGAAATCACTTCCTCTTCCGCCAACGGCAGGTTCTGCCTGAGAATCGCTTTTTCCTCGAATTCGTCGGGAAAATCAATATGGATTTGCGGTTGCAGCCGGGAAAAAATATACTCGGGCAAATCAAACGTCGAGGCGTCCTCGTTCATCGTGCATACGAGCCGGAATTCCGGATGCGCCGGGATTCTGATCCCGGCTGCCACGCTTTCCACGTACCTGCGCGCGTCCAGCAGCGGCGCCAGGCTCGCCCAGCTCTTCTCCGGCATCCGGTTGGCCTCATCGAGAATCGCCACTCCGCCCCGCAGCATGGCCGTGACCAGCGGCGAGGCGACGTATTTCAGGGACCCTGGACCCGCCACCACCGGCTGCACGATCAGATCCTCCGGCCGTGTGTCCACCGTGCCCTGCATGATGTACGCTTCTTTGCCCAGACGTTTTGCCGCGGCGTACGCCAGCGTGGTCTTCCCCACGCCCGGCTTGCCCGTGATCCTCGGGTTCATCGGCAGGTCATCTTCGCCCAGCGCCATCCACGCCGCCAGCAGCTCGCGCAACACTTCTTCCTGCCCGATCCACTCCGCGGCGTATTCCACGGGGTGACTCAGATGCAGCCTGACGCCCTCCACTTCGACCACCATGATTCCATTGTCTCCAGGAAATCAGTCAGCCGGATATTGATGCAAAAAGAGCGCCGGATGCAAGGCATCCGGCGCCCCGGAATCCGGCTGCGGCAAATCTATTTTTTCTGCATTTCCCGCAGGACCTTTTTCATGTCGTGCTCGACCTCCTTGAAACCGGCCGGGATGGCGAAACGGCTCGCATCCACCGCTGCAGTGGAAAAATTGGAGTTCTCCACCGTGGTTTCGATCAGAACGCTCTGCTGCGGCTTCGCGTCCTCAGCTTTCTTCGGCGGCGGGGGCTCTTCCTGCTTCCTCCTCCTTCCAAGACCGCCCAGCCCGCCAAGCCGCCCCAGCCTGCCAAGGGCGGCGCCCGCGGCCGATTCTGCGGCTGCTCCGCCCATCTCCGCCCCGCTGGGCATCTCCACATCGGGCAGAGCCATCCCCGTCCCGCTCATGCGCATCACCTGGACCAGCGGCACGCCCTCCAGCTTTGCCGCCTCGCGAGCCATCCGCGCCATCCCCTCCGTCGTGCCAGCCTGCCCCATCGCGAGCTGCATGGTGCGCACAGTTTCGGGGCCGAAACCCACCTTCTCGGCGAACGCTCTGTAAAAAGCGTTCACCTGTTCGTAGCCCGCCACCTGTGGTGTCCGCCACTCATCGGTATCAATGACCGTCGTGAACGTCTGGCCTGACTTCTGGTCCTTCATGTCCATTTCCAGGCGCAGCTTCATCAGCTTCGCCGGCAGACCCTGGATATCTTTGCCCTCCTTGCCGTCGGTGACGGTGAACCGCATGTCGGCGATCACCTGCTGGTTCTTGTTGCCCATCTGCTGAGCCATTTTTCCGGCCATCGCCGCCACGGCTTTCCGGTATTCCTCGAAGCTGATCACCGAATAAGTCTTCTTTTCCAGATCGATGTGCACCATCTGCTCCTTGCCCAGGTCGATGATGTCCACATCGCGGTCCGTGACTGCGGCCATCCGGTTCTGCTGGAAGTACTTTCTGCTGTAGATGGGTTCCCGGATGCTGCCAGCTCCCGGCATGAAGCGCGTTATCTTCAGCAGCGCTCCCCCGGTCACCTGCGTCTTCTCCTGATAGCTGAAATCTCCCAGGGCGGCGCCAGGCAGCAGCGCCAGCGTCAACACAGTCGTCATCTGAAGTTTCATCAAAGGGGGTTCCTCCTTCAGACTGAGAGTACCCGATTCCGGGCCGGTCAGTAAATGGTTTTCCTCGCGCCGCGGCAGCCGCGCTCCGCTGCTATACAATAGGGCAGTCGGAGCCGCAATTCGTGAGCGAACTCGTCGTACGGCCATCCCGGCGCCAGGCTCATGCTCTGCTGGTGCTTTGCCTGATCCCGATCGGCGCCCTGCTCCGCTACCTTTTCTTCACCGCCCCGGACGCCCCAAAGGCGTGGCTCCTGGCAGGCCTGATCCCCTTTCTCATTCCCTTGCGCCAGTACTACCGGTCGTGGACGACGCGGCTGAAAGTCGAAGACGGCATCCTCCGCTTCCAGCAGGGCCTGATCACCCAGAACACGGCTTCCATCGCGCTCGAGCGAATCGAGAAGATCTCCGTGCACCGGACGATCTGGCAGCGGCTGTGGGGCATCGGCGACATTGACATCGAATCCGCCGCCGAGTCCGGCGCCGTGAAATTGGCCGGCATCGACGACCCGCAAGCCGTGGCCGACCGCATTCTGGCCCTCGCCCGCCAGACCAGGAAAGCCTCCTGAACCCCGTCCCATGCCCGAATCACTGCTTCTCCAGAACCGTGTCGCCGTGGTGACAGGCGCCTCGCGCGGACTCGGCCGCGCCATGGCCGTGGCCCTTGCCGGAGCCGGCGCGCGCGTCGCCTGCGTGGGCCGCGATGTGGAAAAGCTCGATGAAACCGCCCGCCTCTGCGGTCCGGGTGCGTTCATCGTTCCCGCAGACGTCACGCAGGAAGACGACGTCGCCCGGCTGGCCGCGCACGTGGCCGAACACATGGGACCTGCGCACATTCTCATCAACAACGCGGGCGTCAATCTCCGCAAGCCGGTCACCGAATTTTCTCTCGACGAGTGGCGCTGGGTCATCGACTCCAACCTCACCAGCGCCTTCCTCTGTGCGCGCGCGTTCATCCCGCAGATGATTCAGAACGGCTGGGGCCGCATCCTGAATCTGACGTCGATCATGAGCCATGTCTCCCTGCCGGGGCGAGCCGCCTACTCGTCCTCCAAGGCCGGCCTGCTCGGCCTGACCCGCGCGCTCGCTCTGGAGCTCGCCCCGCATCACATCACCGTCAACGGCATCAGCCCCGGACCCTTCGCAACGGAAATGAACAGCGCCCTGATGAACGACCCGCAGGCCAATGCGGCGTTCCTTGCCCGCCTGCCTGCCGGGGAATGGGGCCGGCCCGAGGACGTCGGCTCGCTGGCCGTGTATCTGTGTTCCGATCAGGCGCGCTTCATCACCGGCACGGACATCGTTATCGACGGGGGCTGGCTGGCCCAATGAGCCGCCGTCCCGCCCGCACCTTCCCGATATGACGCACGATTCGCAGGACACCCGTTTCTTCGGCCACCCCGCAGGACTGTCCACGCTCTTCTTCACCGAGCTCTGGGAGCGGTTCGGCTATTATGGCATGCGCGCCATTCTGGTTCTGTTCATGACCGCCGCCGCCACGGCCGGCGGCCTCGGGCTGGATCCCTCGCGCGCCTACGCCATTTACGGGCTCTATACGGCCAGCGTTTACATGGCCAGCCTGCCCGGCGGGTGGATCGCGGACCGCATCCTTGGCCAGCAGCGCAGCGTGCTGTTCGGCGGGATGCTGATCGCCGCCGGCTATCTGACGCTGGCCGTGCCCTCTAATACGGCCTTCTTCCTCGGGCTTCTGATTGTCGTTCTGGGCACGGGGCTGCTGAAGCCGAACATCTCCACCATCGTCGGCCAGATCTACTCGCAGGGAGATCCCCGCCGCGATTCGGGCTTCTCGATTTTCTACATGGGCATCAACATCGGCGCGACCATTGCGCCGCTGGCCTGCGGCTGGGTGGGCGAGCGCATCAATTACCGCCTCGGCTTCGCTCTTGCAGGCCTGGGCATGGTGGTGGGCGTGCTGACATTCTGGCGCGGTCTCGGCCGCCTGGGCGCCGCCGGGCTGCATCCGGTCGAGCCGCCCTCGCCGGAGATCGGACTCCAATGGCGGCGCAGCTTCCGCAACGCCGTGCTCGGCTCGATTCTCCTCGGCGCCGCGCTGTTCCTGCTCCACCTGTCGGGTGCCACCACCATCAGCATCCAGTTCCTCGTGAACTCGGCCGGCCTGGTTCTGGCGCTCACGACGCTGGGTCTGTTCGCATGGATGTTTTTCGGCGGCGGCTGGACGCCGGCCGAACGGCGCCGCCTGGCCGTCATCGCCGTGCTGTTTTGCGGCTCCTCGCTGTTCTGGGCGGCGTTCGAGCAGGCTGGCTCCTCGCTCAACCTCTTCGCCAAGAACTACACGAACAACGTGCTGTTCGGCTTCGCGTTTCCCGCCAGCTGGTATCAGTCGCTGAACGCCGCATTCATCATCTGCTTCGCCGCTCTTTTCGCCTGGATCTGGATCCGGCTTGGCGGCCGGCAGCCCACTTCCGTGGCCAAGTTCGCCCTGGCCATGGTCTGTGCGGCAGGCGGTTTCCTCCTCATGATGGAGGCCAGCCGCCGCTCTGCCAACGGCGTCCTGGTCAGCCCGCTGTGGCTGGTGGGAACTTACCTGCTCCACACGTTCGGCGAGCTGTTCCTGAGCCCCGTCGGCCTCAGCGCGATGACGCGGCTCGCGCCCGCGCGCGTGGCGGGCCTCATGATGGGCGTATGGTTCCTGTCGCTCTCCATGGGCAATTATCTGGCCGGCAGGCTGGCTTCGTTCTACGGCCATCTGCCGCCATTCGATCTGTTCCGCACGCTGGCGGTGATCACCCTGGCCGCGGCTCTCGTGCTCTTCCTGCTCGTGCGTCCCATCGCGCGGCTGGAGGCTCCGGACGGCGGGGCCCGCTCCGGATCGTAAAATGAAGCCAATGGCCGCTGAGCATGAGAAACACAAGACCGGAGAAGACAAGGCGCGCGAGGTCCCTTTCGAGAAATCCCTCGCGGAACTGCAGCAGATCATCACCGAGCTCGAGCAGCCCGGCGTCCCGCTGGAGCGGGCCCTGGAGCTGTTTGAAAAGGGCGTCCAGCTCTCCGAAGCCTGCCGGCGGCAGCTGGTGGAGGCGGAAACGCGCATCGAGATGCTTCTGAAGCGCGGCCAGAAGGTGATCCCGCAACCCTTCGGGCAGGAACAAAAATGACGGCTTCTGTTCTGCCCCTCTCCGACTACCTCGCCGCGCAGATCCAGCGCATCGACGCCGCCCTTGACCGCCTGCTGCCTCCGGAGTCCGAGCCCCCGGAAACGATCCACCGGGCCATGCGCTATTCGGTTTTCGCCGGCGGCAAGCGCATCCGCCCCATCCTCTGCATGGAGGCCGGGCGCGCCGTGGCGGGGAGGGACGTGGATGGAATCGAACAGGTTGCCTGTTCGCTGGAGCTCATCCACACGTACTCGCTGATCCACGACGACCTGCCTGCCCTTGACAATGACGACCTGCGCCGCGGGCGGCCCACATCCCACAAGGTGTTCGGCGAGGCGATGGCGATCCTCGCCGGCGACGCGCTGCTGACATACGCATTCGAGGTGCTCGGCCGCGCCGCTTCCTCCCGTCTCGTTGTCGAGCTGGCCAGCGCCGCCGGCACCGTCGGCGGCATGATCGCCGGACAGGTGCACGACATCGAGGGAGAAAACCAGCCGCCCACGGCGGAGCTTCTCGAGCGCATCCACCGCGCCAAGACCGGCGCCCTGCTGCGCTGCTCCATCCGCCTCGGCGCCATGCACGCCGGCGCGGGTCCGGAACAGCTGGACGCGCTCTCGCGCTTCGGCGAACACATCGGCCTCGCATTCCAGATCGTCGATGACATCCTCGATGTCACGCAGACTTCCGAGCAGCTGGGCAAGACCGCAGGCAAGGACGCCGCGCAGCACAAGATCACATTCCCGGCCGTCTACGGACTGGAAGTCTCGCGCCGCATGGCGGCCGAACAGCGCGCCCTCGCGCATCAGGCTCTGGCGCCGTTCGGCGACGCCGGCCTGCGGCTCCGTCAGCTCGCCGACCTGATCGTCGACCGCTCCTCCTGATTCCCGTGCCCCGCCGCCGGATTGACCTTCTTCTCGTGGAACGATCCCTGGCGCCCTCGCGCGAGAAGGCCCGCGCCCTGCTTCTGGCCGGCGCGGTTCGTGTCGCGGGCCAGACGGTGGACAAGCCCGGTGCCCTGGTCGACGAAACCGCGCCCATCGAGGTCGCCGAGCCATTCCCCTGGGTCAGCCGCGGCGCGCTGAAGCTGATCGCCGCACTCGACCACTGGCGGATCGATCCCGCCGGACGGGTCTGCCTCGACGTCGGCTGTTCCACGGGCGGCTTCACCGAGGTTCTGCTGGCCCGCGGCGCGCTGCGCGTGCATGCCGTCGATGTCGGCAGGGGGCAGCTCCACTACCGCCTGCGGTCGGATCCGCGCGTCGCGCTCCACGAAGGCGTCAACGCGCGGTTCCTCAGCCGCGATATCATCGGCGAAGACGTTGGATTCGCCGTCTGCGACGTGAGCTTCATCTCCGCGACACTTGTGCTGCCCCCGATGGCTTCTGTGCTCGCCCCGCCCCGCGAGTTCGTGGTTCTTGTCAAGCCGCAATTTGAAGCCGGCCGCGGCCAGGTGGGCAGGGGCGGCATCGTCCGCGATCCGGCCGTGCATGCCGCCGCCGTCGGGCGGGTCCGCGGGGCTGCGGAGCAGCTCGGGTTCGTCACGGACGTCATCGAAAGCCCCGTCACTGGCGCCGAGGGCAACAAGGAGTTCCTGTTGTATGGATTCGATCCGCACGGTCGGCATCATCGCCAAGCCTGACGTGCCTCATGCCGCCGGGCTGCTGGCTTCGTTGCTCGACTGGCTCGGGCAACAGGGAGTGGCCTGCCGCCTCGATCCCGTCGCCGCCGCTTATGTCGGCGGCAGCGCCGCATCCGTGCCCCGGGAGGTGATCGCCGAAGGCTGCCAGCTCCTCATCGTGCTGGGCGGCGACGGCACCCTTCTGGCAGCCGCGCGCGCCATCGCGGGGCGCGACATCCCGCTGTTTGCGGTCAATCTCGGCGGGTTGGGCTTTCTCACCACCATCTCCACCAGCGAGCTGTTTCCTGAACTGGAACGCACGCTGCGCGGCGAGAGCCGCATCGCCCGCCGCCGGCTGCTGTCCTGCGAGGTCCAGCGCGGCGGCGCCATCGTGTCCCGCTACACCGCCCTCAACGACATGGTCGTCACCAAGGCGCACATCGCCCGCATGATCGACCTAGTGGCCTATGTCGACGCCCACCTCGTCTGCCGTTACAAGGCCGACGGCCTCATCGTGTCCACGCCCACCGGCTCCACGGCGTATTCGCTCAGCGCCGGCGGTCCGATCATCTTTCCCAGCGTGGGCGCCTTCTGCATCACTCCGATCTGTCCGCACACGCTCACCAACCGTCCCGTCATCGTTCCGGATGCCAGCGTGATCCGCGTCGTCAATTCCGCCGCGGACAACGACGCCTACCTCACCATCGACGGGCAGGTCGGCGAACCTCTTCTTCGCGACGATTGCATCGTCTGCCGCGCGTCCCCGCACTCCCTCTCTCTCGTGCGGCCGCCGCGCATGCTCTTCTTTGACGTCCTGCGTCAAAAACTCAAATGGGGAGAAAGATAAGCGTGAAGAAAATCTCGCTCACTTCATGGATCTTTATTGCCATGGCCGCCGGCATCGCCATCGGCCATTTCTTCCCCGAATTCGGCAAAGACACCGCGTTCCTGGGGAACATTTTCCTCAGGCTGATCAAGTCCATCATCGCCCCGTTGCTGTTCGCCACCCTCGTCGTCGGCATCGCCGGTTCGGGCAGCGCCAAGGCCATGGGCCGCATCGGCCTCAAGGCGCTGATCTACTTCAACGTGACCACCGTCGGCGCTCTCGCGCTGGCGCTGCTGGCGGTCAATTACTTCAAGCCCGGCGTCGGCGTCTCGCTGGAAGGGGCGGGCAGGGCGGAACTGCCGGAAGCCAAAGCCAGCCTTGTAGGCGTTCTCGTCAATGCCGTGCCCACAAGCGTGATCGACGCCATGGCGCGCAACGAAGTCCTGCAACTGGTGGTCTTCACCGTGCTGTTCGGCATGGCCTGCATCGCCATGGGCGAGCGCGCAGAACCCGTGATCCGCTTCTGCCGCTCGCTGTCCGACGTCATGTTCGAATACACGCGCTACGTCATGTATCTCGCGCCCGTGGGCGTCGGCGCAGCCATCGCCAGCGTCGTCGGCGCCAAGGGCATCGGCGTGCTGCTCGGGCTTGGCAAGCTGATCGGCGCGCTCTACATCGCGCTGTTAGGCTACATCGTGCTCGTCATGGGGCCTGCCGCGCTGCTGTTCCGCATCCCTGTCCTCCGCTTCCTGCGCGCCGCCAAGGACCCTTACATCCTTGCCTTCTCCACGGCTTCCAGCGAAGCTGCGTTTCCCATGGCGATGCGCAACATGGAGCGGTTTGGCGTGCCTCGCCACATCGTCAGCTTCGTTCTGCCCACCGGCTACAGTTTCAATCTCGACGGAAGCACGCTCTACCTCGCCATGGCTTCCGTCTTCGTCGCCCAGGCTGCCGGCGTCGAGATGAGCCTGACGCAGCAGTTGACGATGCTCGCCACGCTGATGCTGACCTCGAAAGGCGTGGCGGCGGTGCCCCGCGCCTCGCTCGTCATTCTCGCGGCAACGCTCTCGACCTTCAATCTGCCCCTCGAAGGCGTCGCGCTCATCCTCGGCGTGGACACCCTCATGGACATGGGCCGCACGTCCGTCAACCTGCTGGGCAACTGTCTCGCCACCGCCGCCGTGGCCCGCTGGGAAGGCTACGACCTGATTCCGCAGGATGAGAATTCCGAAGAGCCGGCCGAGCCCGATGCGGCCGCTGCGCAACCGCAGGAGCAGTAATCTGCCATGATTCTTGGAGCCGTCACTTACAACGTCCTGAAGGATTGGGACCTGGAAACCGTCATCGCGAAACTCGAACAGGCCGGTTTCGAGGCCGTCGAACTGCGCACGACGCACGCCCACGGCGTCGAGCCCTCTCTTTCGCCGCAGGAGCGCGCCCGCGTCCGCGCCCGGTTCGAGAAGTCCCGGGTGCGCCTGCTCAGTTACGGCTCGACCTGCGAGTACCACAGCCCCGATGCAAACGTCCGGCGCAAGAACATCGAGGAAACGAAAATGTGGGTCGACCTGGCCCACGACACCGGCGCCTGGGGCGTGAAAGTGCGCCCCAATGCGCTCCCCAAAGATGTTCCGCCGCAGGTGACGGTGGGCCGGATCGCGGAAGCTCTGCGCGAGGCTGGCGATTATGCCGCCGGCCGCGGCGTCGAAATCTGGCTCGAAGTGCACGGCTCCGGCACGTCTGCGCCGCCCGTGTGCGCCGACATCATGCGGGCCGCGAATCACAAGGCCGTCGGCCTGTGCTGGAACTCGAATCCCGGCGAGGTGCAGAACGGCTCGATCCGCGCGGCGTTTGATCTGCTGCGGCCATGGATCCTTAATGTGCACATCAACGAGCTTGCCGACGAGCGCTACCCCTGGCGCGAGCTCTTCACCCTTCTGCGCAAGTCCGGATATGAACGCTACACGCTGATGGAAGTGGCTGAGAGCCGCGAGCCGGAACGCTTCATGCGCTACTACCGCGCCCTGTGGAAGGAGCTGACACGCCCATGATGCTGTCGCGCCGCCATCTCCCCCTTCTCTTTCTCTGCTCCGTGCTCGCGGCCCAGCCGCCTGCTCCCGAACAGCACTTCGGACATGCCATGGGCGCGGACCGGACGGTGCTGGACTGGGATAAGGTTGTATCGTATTTCCGGATTCTGGAGCAGAAGTCTCCGCGCGTGAAGTTTCTCGAATACGGAAAGTCCACGGAAGGCCGTCCGATGATTGCCGCCGTGATTTCCGCTCCGGAAACCCTGCGGAACCTGGAAAAATATCTCGACATCCAGCGCCGCCTCGCCGACCCCCGCGTCACGTCGCAGGACGAAGCCGCCCGTCTGGCCGGGGAAGGGAAGACCGTCGTCCTCATCACCTGCAGCGTCCACGCCACCGAGGTCGCTTCCACGCATACCGCCATCGAACTGGCCCATCGCCTCGCGACGGCTCGGGATGCGCGCGCCCTGCGCGCTCTCGAAAACGTCATCCTGGTGCTGGCGCCGTCGATCAACCCCGACGGCCTGGATCTGGTCTCCGCCTGGTACCGGCGCACCCTGGGCACTCCTTTCGAAGGGACCAGCCCTCCAGAGCTCTACCAGAAATACGTCGGCCATGACAATAACCGCGACTGGTACTTCTTCACCCAGGCGGAAAACCGGGCCGTCATCGAAAAATTGCACAATGTTTTCCGGCCGCAAATTGTCTATGACGTCCATCAGATGGGCATGTTCGGCGCGCGCATGTTCGTCCCGCCGTGGCTGGATCCCATCGAGCCCAACATCGATCCCCTGATCGCCCAGCTCTGCAACATGGTGGGCATGAACATGGCCGCCGATCTGACGGCAGCGGGCCGCAAGGGCGTCGTCGTTAACGCCATCTACGACTACTGGACCCCGGCGCGACACTATCAGAGCTACCACGGCGGACTGCGCATCCTGAGCGAATCGGCCAGCGTCCGCATCGCAACACCGGTAGACATCGACCCGGCCAAGATCGCCAACCAGGGCACGGGCTACTCCCCGCGCGAAAGCGCCTGGAACCATCTGGAACCGTGGCTCGGCGGCAGGTGGACTCTGCGCGACATCGTGACCGATCAGCTCATCGCCATGGAGAGTCTGCTGGACACCGCCGCCGTGCGGCGCGAGATGTTCCTCCGGGCTTTTTACGACATCCAGCGCCGGGCCGCCACGCGCACCTCTCCCTATGCCTTTGTGATCCCCGCCCAGCAGGCGGATCCCGGCGCAGCGCGGCGGCTTCTGGAGACGATGGACTTCGCCATGGTGGAAGTCGAACGGGCCGGCGCGCCGTTCCGGGCCAACGGCAGGGAGTTTCCCGCCGGATCGTTCGTCATCCGCATGCAGCAGCCGTATTCCTCGTTCGCCAAGACCCTGCTCGAACGCCAGCGCTATCCAGACCTGCGGCAATACCCGGGCGGCCCTCCGAAACGGCCCTACGACGTGACCGCGCACACGCTCCCGCTTCTGCTTGGCGTGGAGGTGGAAACGGTCGAGACAGCCTTTGAGGCGAAGCTCGAGCGCACTCGCGAGTTCCGCTTCCCCGCGCGGGGGCTGGCCGCATCCGACAGCGACTCCTGGCGCGCAGTGACAGCCGCCTGGCGCGGGAACCGCCCCGTCTTCCGCCATGCACAAACCGGCGAATTCGCCATCGGCGCGGCGCCCTCCAGCGAGTTCCTTCCGCTGAAAGAGCCGCGGATCGCTCTCTACAAGCCGTTCGTGCCGTCCATGGACGAAGGCTGGACCCGCTGGATCCTGGAGCACTTCGGCTGGCGCTATGCATCGGTGCTCAACTCCGACATCCGCGCCGGCCGCCTGCGCGAGCGCTTCGATGTGATCGTGTTCGCCGACATGGGCGCGGGCGTCATTGAAAACGGCCACGGGCGCAACTCGATGCCGGAGGAATTCACCGGCGGCCTCGGATCCGAGGGCGCGGCGGCTCTGAAGGAATTCCTCGCGGAGGGCGGCCGCATCCTGTTCTTCAACCGCTCCGGCGAGTACGCCGCGCGCCAGCTCGGCCTGCCCGTGCGAAATGCCGTGGCGGGCGTTCCTCAACGGGACTTCTACTGCCCCGGTTCGCTGTTGAGAGTCCGCGTGGATGCAGCCTCGCCGCTAGCTCTGGGGCTGCCGCCGGAGTTCACCGTGTGGAATGAAACCAGCCCTGCATGGGAAGCCGACAACAGCGCAGCCTCCGCCGTGCTGCGCTACCCTGCGCAAAACGTGCTTGCCTCCGGCTGGCTTCTGGGCGAGCAGCATCTGGCCGGCAAGCCGGCTCTGCTCGACGTTCCCTCCGGCAGGGGCCGCGCCATCCTGTTCGGCTTCCGCCCGCAGTACCGCGGCCAGTCCTGGCTGACGCTCAAGCTGTTTTTCAACGCTCTGGCGATGTGAACGCCGGCCCGGATCAGTCCAGCCGGATCTCGTTGGCCTGGAGCGTAGTACCCAATGCCTGCTGCAATTGCGCCACGGCGCGGTTCAGCAGCAGCTCGGCTGCCACCACGCGGCGGCGCGAATCAAGAAGCTCGTTTTGCCGCGCCAGCACCAGGAAGTTCGTGCTCTCGCCGGTCTGATAGAGCCGGATCTCGCTCTCGAGCTTTTCTTTCGCCGCGCGCTCGCTCGCGCGCGCTGCATCGATGCGCAGCCGGGCAGCCTCGAGGTTCTGTAGCGCCGTCCGCACACTGGCCGCGATGCCCTGTTCGATCTGCGTTTTCGTCAGCTTCAGCCGCCGTTCCTGGATCACCGCCTGATCGAGCTGCCCCTGCGCCGCGCGGTTGCGGGGGTTCCACTCGAAGGAAATGCCGGCCGAAACGGTCTGGAACGTGCCGCTCGTCAGATTGGACAGCGTGTTCCCGTAGCCGCCGATCAGCGCTGCCGGAACGGTGCCGCCGGGTTGCACCGCGGGCAGCGGCGGAAGGCCGTTCAGGTCCGACAACCGGTTCACCCGTTCAAACAGCGGGCCGAAAAAGTTGCCGAACCCGCCCCCCGTATTCGGCGCCAGCACGCCCGCCAGCCCGGTGTTGAAGTAGTTGGCGACGAGCATGACCTGCGGCTTCAGGGCGGAGCTGGCCAGCTGGATCTGCGTGCGGTTCTGATCCACGCTCAACTCCAGCGAACGAAGCTCCAGCCGCTGGCGGAACGCCATGTCCAGCGCTTCTTCCACCGTGATCGCGGGCGGCGGCAGGGCGCGCGCCTCCACCGGCAGAAGACGCTCGTTCCAGAGCGGGTCCGACGGGTTGGGCGTGAGTATCGCCTTCAGCTGGTTCTCCGCGGCCGCCAGCACGGTCAGCGTGCTCTGGAACGAGTCGATCCTCCGCTGCAGCTCCGCTTCCGACGCGGCGCTCTCCACCTGCGCCAGCGTGCCCGCCTCGATGAAACGCAGATTGCGCTCGTGCTGCTCGCGCGCCAGCCGCACGCCGTCAGCCGCCACGGTCGCATCCTCGATGGCCGCCGCCAGGTCCCAGTAAGCTGACTGCGTCCGCGTGACGACATCGATCACCTTCAGCTCGAACGCGGCGCGCTGCTGGTCGCGCTGCTTCAGCCGGATGCGCAGTTGAGCCCGGTCCGGATCGACGTCGCGGAACCGCAGCAGCGGCACCGTGAAGCCCGCGCCCAGCCGCGAGGTCAGAAACGGCGTCAGCGCCGTGAACGGATTGTTGGTCGACTGCCGCTGGTTTTCGAAATCGATGTGCCAGGAGAAGCCCGAAAAGGGCGTTTTTCCCCGCACGTAAAAGTTGTGGTTCAGGTAGCGCTCGCTCAGCCGCCCCTCCGGCGCCGCCAGCGTGTTCGCCACCGGCAGGTTGCGCGTGTCGAACGACGGGTTGTACTGCACCAGCGGATCGAACGCTCCGCGGGCGCTCTTGATCAGCGCCGCCGCCGTGTCCAGATACGTCCGCTCGACTTCGATCTCCAGATTGTTCTTCAGAGCCAGTTCCAGCGCCTGCTTGAGGGTGAGCTCGCGCAAGGTATCGGAAACGCCCACCCGCGGCGCGTTCAGCACCTGCTGGCGCGCCGCGCGCAGAGCTTCATCGGCAGGCATTGATGCAGTCTGGGCTGGAAGAGCCGCGGGCGCGAGGAGCATGGCCAGCGCGAGCATCGCCGCAGTGGTCGGAGAGGGTTTCGGAACGCGGGCGAAAAGCCGCCGCCACAGCCGCGAGTGCGCCACGTCGTCGAACAGCGTGTACGCCACCGGCGTTACCAGCAGCGTCAGCAGCAGCGCCAGAGACTGCCCTCCGATGACGACGATGGCCACCGTGCGCCGCGTGCCCGAGCCCGCGCCCGTGCCCAGCGCCAGAGGGATCATGCCCGCCACCAGCGCCGCCGTCGTCATCAGGATCGGGCGCAGCCGGTCTTCGCAGCCCTGGATCACCGCCTCGAACCGCGGCATCCCTTCCCGCCGCAGGGCTTTGATGTGGTCGATCTGCAGAATCGAGTTCTTCTTCACGATGCCGAACAGCACCAGAATGCCCAGCGACGTGTACACGATCGAGAAGTTCTCGCGCGCCAGAAACAGGCTGAGCAGCGCGAACGGCGCCGAAAGCGGCAGAGACAGCAGAATCGTCACCGGATCGATGAAGCTCTCGTAGTTGGAAGCCAGGATCATGTACATGAACACCACGGACAGCAGAAACGCAATCACGAAGTTCTGCACCGCACGCCCCAGCTCGCGGGACCTTCCCACCGTACCGTAGGTGTAGCCGGGCGGCAGGTTCAGGGATTCCATGTGCTGGTTGGCGATGTTGATCAGGTCGCCGAGGGCGAGGTTCTTCGACAGGTTGCCAACGATCATGACGCGCCGCTGGCGGTTGTAACGGTCGATCGATGTGGGCCCGGTGCCCTGTTCGAGCGATGCAACATTCGACAGCGCCACATTGCCCAGGGACGCCGACGGCACGTAGAGCCGCTCCAGCGCGCGCGGCGAGTTCCTGAACTCCTTCGCCACACGCAGCATCAGGTCGTAGCGGTCCTCGCCTTCCTTGTAGGTCGTCGCCTGTTCATCTCCGCCCACCAGCACGCGCATGGCGCTGGCGATCTGCGCCACGTTCACGTTAAGGTCGGCGGCCTTGTCGCGGTGGATCACCACGCGCACTTCCGGCTTGCCGCCCTCGTAGGTCAGATCCATGTCGGCGACGCCCTGCACCTGCCGCAGCCGGTCCATCAGCGAGTTGGCGTACTGCTCCAGCCGGTTCAGGTCCGGCCCCTGGATCGAGAACATGAAGTCGCTGTTCGGTGCGCCCGCGATCAGCGACGGCAGCTGCACGGTGACCGTCAGGTCCCTGTACTTGGCCAGCTTCTCGCGGGCCATGTCCATCAGCTGCCGCTGGGAATTCTTGCGCTCCTTCGGATCCACCAGCTCGACCAGCACCGACCCGCGGTCCACCTGGCGCTGAATGTCGGCGCCGATCGCTGTGAACAGCGCCCTCACGCCGGGCAATTCCTTCAGATCCTCCTCGATCAGCGCCATCACCTGCGACGTGCCCTCCAGCGAGCTGCCGACCGGCATGCGCACGTTCACCTCGAACTGCGACTGATCGTCCGTCGGCAGGAAGTCCACGCCCATGGCGCGCATCATCGGCACCGTCGACAGCATCACCGCCAGCGCTCCAAGGGCAACCGCCCAGCGATGGTTCAGCGACCACACCAGCATCTTCTTGTATGGCGAGGCGAAAATTCTGTCGAAAAAGCCCGCCTTGGTCGACTGCTTGTGGTCGCCCAGCTTCAGGAACCGCGAACACAGCATCGGCGTGAGCGTGAACGAAACCAGCAGCGACACGCCCACCGCAAAGGCCGCCGTGTAGCCGAAAGACGACATGAAGCGGCCGACAATGCCCGGCATGATGGCGATGGGGATGAAGATGATGATCAGCGAAAGCGTCGTGGCCAATACTGCCAGGCCGATCTCTTTCGTGCCGATCGCTGCCGCCTCCATCGCCGGCAGCCCCTTTTCCTCCATGTTGCGGAAGATGTTCTCCAGCACAACGATCGCGTCGTCGATCACGATGCCCACCATCAGCGTCAGCGCGAGCATCGTGATCTGGTTCAGGCTGAAGCCCATCCACTGCATCAGCGAGAAAGTCGAAATGATCGAAGTGGGAATCGCGATGGCGGCGATCAGCGTCGACCGCCAGTTGCGGATGAACACGAGCACGATGATCGCCGCGAAGAAACCGCCCAGGATCAGGTGCTCCAGCACGGCGTTGTAGGCCGCGCGGATGAAGCCGGACTGGTCCCGCGTATAGGTGATCTCGAAGTCCGGCGGAAGGGACGGGCGCAGTTCGTTGATTCGCTGCTTGATGGCGGCGATGACGTCCAGCGAGTTCGTGCCCGCCTGCTTGCGCACGGCCAGCGCCACGGCGGGCTTCCCGTTCAGCCGGGCGATCGAGCGCGGCTCTTCGTACGTGTCGAGGACTTCCCCGATCTCGGACACGCGCACGGGAGAGCCATTCACCGTCCCCACAATGATCCGCGCAAAGTCCATCGGCTGCGAGACACGGCCCAGTGTGCGAAGGGTCAATTCGCGGTTCCCCTCGTCGATCCTTCCGCCCGGAATCTCGATGTTCTGGGCCGAAAGCGCCATGCGAACCTGTTCAATGTTCAGGTTGTAGGCGGCCAGCCTCTCCGGATTCAGCAGCACCTGGATCTGGCGCTTCCGCTCGCCCACGAAACGCACCTGCCCTACGCCGCTGATGGTCTCGATATTCTTCTTGATCTGGTCATCGACGATCTTGGTCACCTCGCGCAGATCGCGTTCCGCGCTGACGACGACGTTCAGGATCGGCGAAGCATCCGTCGCCAGCTTCTCCACCACCGGAGTGCGCGCATCGCGCGGCAACTGGCCCAGCACTGTGCTGACCTTGTCGCGCACCTCCTGTGCGGCCACTTCCGGGTCTTTCTGCAGTACGAACCCGATCGTGATGATGGAAATGCCTTCCGCCGACGTCGAGTTCAGCTCGTCGATGCCGGAGATCGTGTTGACAGCCTCCTCCAGCACCTTCGTGACTTGCGATTCCACCTCCTCCGGCGACGCTCCCGGCAGCACCGTCGTGATCGAAACGTAGGGGAACTCGACCTTCGGGAAGAAGTCGACGCCCAGCTTGCGGTAGGAATCCAGCCCGATCACCACCAGGGCCAGAATCAGCATGGTGGCGAACACGGGCCGGCGGATACAGATTTCTGCCAGTTTCTGCATGAATCAGAACCTCGAGATGAGACGCCCTTACTGCCGCACAGTCACTGCTGCGCCATCGCTCAGAAGCGGCACGCTCGACACCGCCACCACGGTCCCGGCTTCGATGATCCCCGGCGGAATCTCAACAAACCCGTTGCTGCCAAGGATCTCCGGAATGCGGTGCTCCACCGCCTTGCCGTTCTGGATGCTGAAAAACTTGTTCAGCCCCGCCACCGTGTACACGGCGGCGCGTGGAATCGAAACCACGCGGAAAGCCGGATCGGTGACCAGCCGCACCTGCACGAATGATCCCGGCTTCAGCCTCTCGTCGCGGGACTCGATGCGGGCTTCGGCCGTCAGCGTCCTCGCGCGCGGATCCAGCGATGGATTCAGCGAGCGGATGGTGGCCCGGAAATCGGCCCCCGGCGCAGCGCTGGTCGTGAACACCAGAGTCGAGCCAATCCGGGCCAGCCCGACTGCAGGCTCGGGAATCTCCACCCGCAGCCTCAGCGGCCAGGGCTTGATCAGCGTGTACATCGGCGCATTGTCCCGGACAAACTGCCCCTCGGCCACGTGTCTGGTCTGCACGATGCCGTCCATTGGCGCCACCACGGTGGCGTCCCGCAGCCGCTTCTCGGCCAGTGCTACCTCCGCCCGCAGCGACCGGATCAGCGCCAGCTGCGTCCGCAGATCGTCCAGAGTCGCCTCGTACGCCGCCTTCCGCGCCAGATACGCCTTCTCGATTTCGTTGAAGCGCTCCTGCGCGATGTCTCCCGTCTTCACGAGCTTCTTCGCGTTCTCGTACTTCGAAAGGGCGTCCTCCATCTGGGCGCGGGCTTGGCGCATCATCGGCGTGGATTCGGGCTCCTTCATGGTTTCCCGATCCATGCCCACCCGCGCCATCGCCTGTTCCAGGGCGGCCCGGGCGCGCTCCAGTTGCAGGTTGAGCTCCTGCCTGTCCAGCTCCGCCATCACCTGCCCCTTGCGCACCGCCTGGCCGAAGTCGAAGTGCAGTTTGGCCACCCGCCCGGAAACCTCGCAGGAAACCGTGGTCGAATCGTCCGGCAGAAGCGAGCCGGTGACCATGATTGCCCGTTCGACCGTCCGCTCCTGCGCGACGGCAGTGCGGACGGCCACCGGCGCCGCCGGCCTTGAAGCGGCGTTCGCTGTTGTCTCTTTGCGGCTGCCGCATCCGCCGAGAGCCAGCGCGGCGGCCGTCACACCGGAAACCATCCAGAACATCCGATACCTATTCATGGCGCTTTTCTTCTGCGTTCCTGTTTGTTGCAATCCCGTTCAGAAAAATGTCCACCAGTTTTTCCACCGTCGTTGCATCCGGCGGCGGCGAGCAACGGCGGGGAAAAAGCAGTTGCATGAAGCCGAAATGGCTCACCATAAAAATGAACGCCCGCGCCAGAAGCTCCGGCGATTCCTGCCGGATCGCGCCGGCCGCCATCCGCTTCTCCAGGTGTTTCTCCACCCAGCGGATGAAATCGAGCGTGGCCTTCTCGAACCACAGGTCCGCCAGCTCGTGTCCCTCCAGTGCGCTGAACACCAGCAGCCGCACCCGGTCCGGGTCTTCCGAGTGGTAGGCCAGAATGCTCTCGCCCAGCCATTGGAGAAACTCGCGGTCGGTCGCCTCCGGCTCCAGCTGCTTCGCCCTTTCGTCAAACCGCCGGTGCGCCTGTTCGATCAGCTGGTCGACAATCGCTGTGTACAGATCCCGCTTCGTGGCGAAGTGCTGGTAAAGCACCGGCTCGCTCACCCCAGCCGCCGCCGCCAGCTCCCGCGTGGTCGTCCCCCTGAAGCCATGCATCGCGAAACGCCGGATCGCCGCCTGGACGATGGCGGCGCGCCGCTCGCTTCCGCTCAGGCGGGCTTTCGCCTTGCCGCTGTTCGCTGCTCCTTGGCTAGCGTCCGCTAACATAATCAGATACTAAGATAGCAGACGCTAGCTTCTGGATGGATAAATTTTGCGTGTAAAATTTCGGTGCCGTCAGTCCCGCACGACAGCCTTCAAACCGCCCAGCCCCCTTGCACGCCTCAGATCATCCACGTTTTCAAAGAGTTCGATCAGTTCCTCGAACACCGACTCATCGTTTTCCCGCAGTGAGTCCGGCTCGCGGAACAGCACCAAGCATCCCGCCTTCGAGCGCGGCACGAGATCCAGAAGCGCCGCGCGCAGGGAAGGGAGGCTGTGGTCGTAGCAGGTGCTCTCCGGCAAGAGTCGGCCAAACGCCGCCAGTAGCGAAGAGATGTCGAAGATGGGCCCCGCCTCCCCCAGATCCAGGACATGGTAGCCCCGGGCGGCGGCCGCGGCGGGCAGTTCCTCCCACAATTGCTCCGGCAGCGTCGGATCGAGCCAGATCACGGGCGTGGAAGGCTCCTCGAGTCTCAGCATCAGCTGTTCGAGTGATAAGCTCATGGGGAAGCAGCCCACCGCCGCGCGGGGTTTGAAAGGAATTGTATGACGAGACGGAGTCTTTTGGCTAGCGGGACGCTCGCTCTGGCCCGCGCCAACGCCACCCGGATGAAGATTCAGCTCGACTGCGGCTCGATCGGTGTCAAGGCCTCCCTGCCCGAGGCCGTCGAGTATGCCGCGCGCTTTGGATTCGAAGCGGTCAGCGCGGATTCCGCCTGGCTGTCATCCGCTGATGCTCCCTCACGCGCCCGGCTCCTGGACCGGATGAATCAGACGGGCCTCGTCTGGGGGCAGGCCGGTCTGCCGGTCGAGTTCCGCCGCGGCGAAGAGGAGTTTCAGCAGGGACTCCGCGGTCTGCCCGCTCGTGCCCGGGCGCTTCAGCAGGCCGGCGCCAGCCGTGTCACGACATGGATCTCCCCGGCAAGCGATGAACTGACTTACATCGAGAACTTCCGCCTCCACGTCCGCCGCCTCCGCGCCGTAGCCAGTGTTCTGGAGGATCACGGCTGCCGCTTCGGGCTGGAATACGTGGGCCCGAAAACCTCCTGGACCGCCCGCCGTTTCCCGTTCGTCCACACGATGCGGGAGGCCCGCGAGCTGATCGCCGAAATCGGCCGCCCGAATGTCGGTCTTGTGCTGGATAGCTGGCACTGGTACACGGCCGGCGAAACCGTGGACGACCTCCGTTCGCTCACCGCCGCCGACGTCACTTCCATCGATCTGAATGATGCGCCCGCGGGCCGCTCCCGCGATGAGCAGAAAGATCTCGAACGCGAACTGCCCCTCGCCACCGGCGTCATCCCCCTGGCTGATTTTCTGAAAACTCTCAACGAACTCGGCTGCGATGCTCCCGCGCGCTGCGAACCCTTCAACGCCGCCCTCCGCGCCATGCCCCCGGAGCAGGCCCTCGCCGCCACCGCCGCAGCCATGAAAAAGGCCTTCGCCTTCCTCTGAAAAAGGGGACAGGAACACAATTCCCCTTTTCGCCCCATCCCGTCAGACCTTTCCTCGGCCGCCAGGGATGGCTTGCGACCAGACACGCCCCGGATCCTGCGGCGCGTCCTGCCCGCCTCTCATCGCCCCAGGCCCGGAACAGGCCAGACAGGGACAGGCTCCGGCGCCACCACTTCGAACGGCCCCGGCGTCGGCCTCGCTCCGCGCCGTCGGCCCAGGTAGTCGCGATCGAGCCGCAACGGCTTCCCGTCCACATCGGCGAACCGCGCTGCCGATACTCTCGCAGCCCCCAGCAGCGCACTTGTGACAGGCACTCGCTCGGCACGGGCGAGCACAGCTGCGTCCGCTCCGGCAAGCGTCAGCAGCACGCGCGCACCATCATCCTTCACGGCCGCCGCCAGCTCCGCCCCCGCAACGGCGCTGCCTTGCTCCTGCGCCATCGGCCGTGCGCCGCGGAAATACACGTTGCCTCCGGCGAAACTGGGCTGCTCCAGCCGGTCGTACATCCAGAGACCGAAACCCGTCACCCGGTCGGGCCTCGGTTTGAACTCTTCCTCTCTGCCGCCGAACAGATTGTTGAAGAACCGGTTGTCTCCGCCTCTGGTTTCCACCACGCCCGCCACTTTTGTCGAGTGCGGCGGATGGAAGGGCGTCTGCCGAGCCGGCTCCGGGCGGCTCTCGATCGCTCCCGCGAACACGTTGTGTACGTAAGCGCCACCCTCGCTCCAGTCCCGAAGGCTCAGCGGCGAAAGCATCAGATTGTTTTCCACCAGAAACGGGCCGTGATTGACCTCCACGAACAGGTCGTCGGACGTGTTGTCGTACAGCAGATTCCGGCTCACCCGCGTCCCCTGCGCCATCCAGTCCAGCCAGAGGCCCCGGCCCGCATTGTGGATCCGGTTGCCCTCGATCAGGACATCGATCGCCCCGTGCAGCTTGATCCCCGCCATTTCCGCGCCCCTGAACAGCCTCCGTTCCCAGACGGAGTGAATGTGATTGCCGTAAATACGGCTGTGAATCGCTCCCAGGGAGCCTGCAATTCCCGCCTGTTCGCAGCGGAAAATGACATTATTCCGGACGATATGCGAGCCGATTTTCTCTCTGTTCCAGCCCGCTTTCAGCGCTCTTTCGATGACTTCGTTGTAGTGCACGGCCCCGTCTTTGGAAGGATCATTCGTCCAGACGTTGTGCCCTGTGGCACGGTCTTTGCCCAGTGTGATGCAGGAGCAGCGGGAGTCGCTGATCACGTTGTCCTCGATGATCCAACCCTTGCTCCAGTGCGTCCCGATCAGTCCGATCTGCTCCGCCGTGGGCGCAGCCCACTGCGTGGCCGCGTGCATCATGCGGAAACCCCGCACGGTAATGAAATTTTTCCCTGGCTCAGACGGATAGAAACAGCTCTCCCGGACGTTGATTTCCACCGTCGCCTCATTCGGATTCCTGCCGCCAAAATTCGCCCAGATCGTGGTCTCCGTTTCGCCTGCCTTGGCATGCCAGGACCGCAGCGCTCCCTCCGGGCGCCTCGCCTCCCCGAAAGGCTTCGGATTCCGCACATCCTCCAGAGACGCCGCCTCCCACAGCGGCTCGCCGTTCAGATAGACCTCGCCCGTGTGATGCTTTCGTCCCCGGTCCTCGAACCAGTCCCCCACGATCACGTCGCGGTACGGGTTGTAGGAGCCGAAAAACGTCTCAGGAAGCGTGACCTTCCACACGTTGCCGCCGTCATGCACCCACCCCTTCACGATTTCCGAGCCTCGGATCTCCACGCGCTCCCCGGGCGCTGCCCGGTACGTGATGCGTTTCTTCTCCGAGGTTCCGCCTCGCGGGGGATTCACCAGCTCGCGGTACACTCCCTCGTGCACGGTGATCGTGTCGCCCGGTTGCGCGCGCCGCGCCGCCTCCGAAATCGTGCGCAGCGGCCTGGCCCGAGAGCCCGGGTTGCGGTCGTCGCCCTGCGGTGAAACGTGGTACTCAGCGCCGGCCGCTGCCGCCGCGGCGCAGAAACACGCCAGAAGAAAAATTCGGATCAGGCCATGTAGCATGGCCCCATCATAGTGCGCCCTGTGTCCGGTCAGGCGCTCGTGCGGCCAGCCTTCTCGACAACCTGCGGGTACACCTTCCGGATCGCCGCCACGATGTCCCGCGTGTCCGCCTCGCTGAATTTCGGATCCAGCAGCACGCCGCCGAACCGGTTCAGTACATCCAGGGTCCGCGGGCAGGACGCGGCTCCATAGCGGATCTCCAGTCCGCGCCCCACCTTGTATGTCGGCCAATCCGGATGCACGGTGAGTTTCTTCTCCGCGTACGGCTGCACCGGCAGCACAACCGAGCCTGAGGGCGGGGACGCCGGCACATTTTCCGCCCTCATCGCCTTCAGGAAGAGATCGCGGGCTTCTCTCGACCCGAGATCCAGAAACACGCCCACGCCCAGCTCGCCTGCCGGGTCGGGCAGCAGCCGCGTCTTGAGTCCCGGCAGATCCGCAATTCCCTCGTAAACCCGCCGCGCCACCTCCCGGATGTCGCCCACGATCCGGTCCAGCTTCCGCACCTGGCTCAGCAGCACCGCGCCCGTGAACTCCGTCATCCGGAAGTTCGAACCCGGCACGCCTTCCGCCACGCTCTGCCCGAGCCAGTCTTCGTGCACCTTCCGCAGCGTTCCCACGTCATGGAACCGCACCGCCCGCTCGAACAGCAGCGGATCGTTCGTGTAGACCATCCCGCCTTCGCCGGCGCTGATCGTCTTGTTCACCTGCAGGCTCGCTGCCGCGATGTCGCCCATCGAGCCCAGCCGCCTGCCCTTGTATGACGCGCCGACCGCCTGCGAGACGTCCTCGAGCACCTTCAGCCCGCGTTTCTTCGCAATCGGCATCAGCCGGTCCATGTCGGCCGGATTGCCCTGCAGGTGCACGATCATCATGACCTTCGTGCGCGGGCTGATGGCAGCCTCCACGCGCGCCGGATCCAGGTTGAAGCTCTCGTCGATCTCTGCGCACACAGGCAGCGCTCCATGCCGCACCACGGCATGGAAACAGGAGTGCCACGTCCACGCGGGCAAGACCACCTCGTCGCCGGGCCCCACTCCCAGAGCCGCCAGGGCCGCCTCCAGCGCCGTGGTGCCGGAATTCACCGCCAGCGCGTATTTGACGCCCATTTTGGCCGCAAATTCACGCTCCAGAGTCGCCACTTTGTCGGGCAACTGATTTTCGAAATTCCAGAACCGGAACGGGCTCCGCGTCTCCCACACCTGTTTCAGAAACGTCCATTCCGATTCGTCGTAATACAGTGGCCCGAAATGACGCGCGCGCAGCGGGCTCTTCCGCACCGGCGCGCCTCCTTCCAGCGCCAGTCCCGCCGGCGCCGCCAGAAACGACCTCCTCGTCCATTGCATGGCCTGCCTCCCTCTTCACTCAGGCAGCGTGCCCGACCACCGCCGCAGCGTGCGGTGGAACCGGTGGATCCATCCCGCCCCCTTCAGCCACATCAGGGGGCATTCCTCTTCCACGACCACCACGCCTTCCATCTGGGGCCCCTTCTGCCGGAACCATACTGCCGCCGCCCCGGCCTGCTTCGCTTCCCCTCCGACCTGCTCGTACAGCGCAGGGCTCGTCAGGATCAGCGCCGCCTCAGGCGGCGGCTCGACGTCCGTCATCCGCTTCGCGCACCGGATGCCGTCGATCTCGTCCGCCTCCGGATGCACCGGAACGGCGTCGTAGCCCCTCCGCCGGAGCTCGCGGAAAACCATTCGGCCGTAGCTCGCCGTCTTCCGCGACACGCCCGCGACGGCAATGCGCTTCAGCGCGAGGAACGCTTCAATGTCTATTCGTGTCGTCATCACCAGCCACGCCTACCCTATCACGCCCTGCCGCGCGGCGGAACCCCGGGCCGCCAGCCCCCGCGGTTCCGCCTTCAGGGAATTGGGATAATAAAGTCATGAACAGAGCGAGCTGGGCCGAACAGCGGTTGTGTGATCCCGTGCGGACGCAGATGCATTACGCCCGCAAGGGCCGGATGACCGAGGAGATGCAATACGTCGCGCAGCGGGAGGGGCTCGATCCGGAACTCGTCCGCAGCGAAGTCGCCCGCGGGCGCATGGTCATCCCGGCCAACATCCGCCACACCCGCCTCGAGCCGATGGCCATCGGCATCGCCGCCCGGTGCAAGATCAACGCCAACATCGGCAACTCGGCCACGACATCGAATATTTCGGAAGAGATCGAAAAGCTCCGCTACGCCATCCGCTATGGCGCCGACACGGTGATGGATCTCTCCACCGGAGGCGACATCCCCGCCATCCGCAAGGCGATCATCGCCGAGTCGCCGGTCCCCGTCGGCACCGTGCCGATCTATGAGGCCGTGGCGCGCGTCCGCCGTGTCGAGGATCTCACTGCCGATCTCGTGCTCGAAGTCATCGAAGAACAGGCCGAGCAGGGCGTCGACTACATGACCATCCACGCCGGCGTCCTCGTGCAATATATTCCCCTGACGACGAAACGCATTTGCGGCATCGTCAGCCGCGGCGGTTCCATCATGGCCGAGTGGATGGTGAAAAATCACAAGCAGAACTTTCTCTACGAAAGATTCGAAGATATCTGCAGGATTTTCCAGAAATACGACGTGACTTTTTCACTCGGCGACGGCCTCCGCCCCGGCGCTCTCGCCGACGCGAGCGACGAGGCCCAGTTCGCCGAACTGCGCACCCTCGGCGAGCTCACCAAAATCGCCTGGAACTACGACGTGCAGGTGATGATCGAAGGCCCCGGCCACGTCCCCATGGACCAGATCCAGCGCCAGGTCGAGGAAGAGATGAAGTGGTGCCACGAGGCGCCCTTCTACACCCTCGGCCCCCTCGTCACCGACATCGCCCCCGGCTACGACCACATCACAAGCGCCATCGGCGCCGCCATGATCGGCTGGTACGGCGCCTCCATGCTCTGCTATGTCACTCCGAAAGAGCACCTCGGACTGCCGAACAAGGAAGACGTCAAGCAGGGCATCATCGCTTATAAAATCGCCGCCCACGCCGCCGACGTCGCCCGCGGACGCAAGGGCGCCCGCGACTGGGACGACGAGCTCAGCCGCGCCCGCTACCGCTTCGACTGGAACCGCCAGTTCGAACTCGCCCTCGACCCCGAAACCGCCCGCGCCTATCATGACGAGACTCTGCCCGACTCCGGCTTCAAGGATGCGCACTTCTGCTCCATGTGCGGGCCGAAGTTCTGCGCCTACAACATCAGTCAGAAGGTCGAGCAGTTCACGCACGAGCAGGCCCTGGCGGTTCTCGGCCAGAAGCCGCAGGCCTGAGCCGCGCGCCTGAAGGATAACCGTGGCCTCTTGCTCCAGCATCCTGATCCGGGCCGCCAACTGGGTCGGCGATGCGGTGCTCAGCCTGCCCGCGGTGCAGGCCGTGAAGGAGCGTTTCCCCGGCGCCCGCATCGCCATCCTCGCGCGGCCCTGGGTGGCGGACATCTACCGTTTCGGGGATTTTGCCGACGAAATCATTCTCTACCGGAAATGTTCCGGCTGGGAGGCCGTCCGCGAGCGGCTTCGCGTCGCCGGGGAGCTCCGCCGCCGCCGCTTCGGGTGCGCTCTGCTTCTGCAGAACGCCTTCGACGCCGCACTCATTACGGCCCTGGCGCGCATCCCCGTCCGCATCGGCTATGCCCGCGACGGCCGCCGCTGGCTCCTCACGCACCCTGTCGAGACTCCCCGCCGAGGCGAGATCCCGCGCCACGAAAGCTTCTACTACCTGGAACTGCTGCGCCGCGCCGGCTGGCTCGACTCTCTCCCTGCCCGTCCGGAGCCCCGGCTCAGCGGCGTGACCCGCCAGCCGGAACAGGTCATCGGCGTCAGCCCCGGCGCCGCATTCGGCTCGGCCAAACGCTGGCTGCCGGAGCGGTTCGCCGCCGCCGCTGCCGCTCTTGCGCGCCGCCATGGCGCTTCTGTCGCCGTCTTCGGCTCGTCCTCCGAGCGGGACCTCTGCGAAACAGTCGCGTTGGAGATCCGCGCCGCCGGCGTCGAGGCGCGCAACCTCGCCGGTTCGACTACGCTCGACGAATTCATCCGCGCCGCCGCGCGGTGCATGCTGTTCCTGACCAACGACTCCGGGGCCATGCACATCGCCGCCGCCCTTGGCGTCCCCACGGTTGCCGTCTTCGGCTCCACCGATCCCGAGGCTACCTCTCCTCTGGGGCCCCGCGTCCGCCTGGTCCGCGAGCCTGTCGAGTGCAGCCCGTGCCTGCTCCGCGAGTGCCCGATCGATCACCGCTGCATGACGCGCGTCAGTCCGGAGCGCGTGGTCGAGGAAGCGCTCGCGCTGCTCTCAGCCTCATGAGCCGCTGCGCCCCGGATGCTACAACGATAGAGATGGACACGCGCCGCAAGATCGTCCGCGACGCCTCCGCCTGGCAGGCGCCCGCCGGCGCCGTCCTTGCAGCCGGCCCCTTCGATCCGCTTCTGTCCCGGCACGCCGCGCAGCTGGAACAACTCAAACAGGACGCTCCGGCGCTTGTCGTCTTCATCACGGAGCCGCCCGATCCTCTCCTGCCCGCGCCGGCGCGCGCCGAGCTCGTCGCTGCGCTGCGCTGCGTGGACACGGTTCTGTTCGCCCAGGCGCCCCCGCCGGGCGTCATCGATCTCACGGCGGACCACCTGGAATGGCGCGCCCAGCTCATCAACCGCATCGCCGCGTCCGCGGGCACGGAATCCTAGCCTCATGAAGCGGGTTCTCGTCATCCGCCTTGGCGCCATGGGCGACATCCTGCACGCTCTTCCCGCCGTCGCTTCGCTTCGCGCCTCCGCCCATGTTCGCATCGCCTGGATCGTCAAGCCTCAGTTCCGGGAGCTGCTCGACGGCAGCGGCATCGCAGACGAGATTCTCGAATTCCGCCGCCGCGGCATCCAGCCTTCGCTGGCCACTCTCCGCAATCTTCGCCAGCACCTTTTCGATTGCGCCGTGGATTTTCAGGGATTGATCCAGTCCGCTCTCATCGCCCGCCTGTCCCGCGCGCACCGCATCATCGGTTTCGAACGGGCCCTGTTGCGCGAGCCTCTCGCCGCGCTGTTTTATCATGATCGGGTGCATTCTCCTGCCGCCCATGTTGTCGACAGGTATCTCGACCTCGCCGCCGCTGCAGGCGCTGCCGGGAGGCTCATCGAGTTTCCACTGCCGCCAGGCCGGGAAGAAGGAAGCTTGCCCCGGGACCGCTTTCTCCTTGCCTCGCCGTTTGCAGGCTGGGGATCCAAGCAATGGCCGCTCGAGTACTGGCTCGCCCTGGCGGAGCTGATCTATGCTGAACTGCAGCTTCCTCTGGTATTCAACGTCAGCCCAGCGCAGGCGGAATCACTTGGAGTGCACAGGAACATCCATCTCCACGTCTCCTCCATTTCCGGTCTGATCCACGCCACCCGCCGCGCCGCCGCCGTCATTGGCGTCGACAGCGGTCCCATGCACTTGGCCGCTGCCCTCAACCGCCCCGGCGTGGCCATCTACGGGCCCACCGATCCGCAGCGCAATGGTCCATACTCGGACCGCATCCGCGTCCTCCGCGATCCGTCCGCCTGCACCAGCTACGCCCGTGCTTCGCAGTCCGATCCGTCCATGCGCGCCATCTCTCCCCGGCAGGTCCTCGATGCGTTGCGGGAGGTGCTCTGATGGCGCTCTTTCCCAAGCGCTTCGCAGACGCCGTCCAGAAATGGCGCGTCCCCAGCGGCATCGCCCTGGCTGCGCTGTTCGCCCTTCTCGCCGACCCCGTTCTGCCGACGCTGCTGCTGGGCCTGCCCTTCTGCCTCCTCGGTCTCGCCATCCGCGCCTGGGCTGCCGGACACCTGCGCAAGAACGAAACGCTCACGGTCAGCGGTCCGTACGCCTTCGTGCGCAATCCCCTCTACATCGGCTCGCTCCTCGTGGCTCTTGGCTGCGTCATCGCCGCCGCCCGCGCGGAACTCGCCCTTCTCGCCGGGCTCTACTTCCTCGTCGTCTATCTGCCCGTCGTCGAGCTGGAAGAACAGCATCTGGCCGAATTGTTTCCTGCGTTCCGTGATTACTCCGCCCGCGTCCGCGCCTTCCTGCCCACTCTTCCCGAGCGCCTTCCGCCGGAGTCCTTCTCCTTCGAGCTCTACCTCCGCAACCGCGAGCAGCGCGCTCTCTACGGCTTCGCCGCCGTCTATGCCTTCCTGATTCTCAAATCTCTGTGGCGCTCGATGTGAGATTCTGGCCTTGATGAAACTCACTTTCTACGGCGCCACGCAGACCGTCACCGGCTCCATGCACGAACTGGCCGCGGGAGGCCAGCGCATCCTCCTCGATTGCGGCCTGTACCAGGGACGGCGCAAGGAAGCGCGGGACCGCAACGCGAACTTTCCCTTCGCCGCCTCGCGCATCCACTCGGTTCTGTTGTCCCACGCCCACATCGACCACTCGGGCAACATTCCCACTCTTGTGAAAAGCGGTTTCGAGGGCCCCGTCTACGCCACGCCTGCCACGGTCGACCTCTGCCACTCAATGCTGCCCGATTCGGCCCACCTGCAGGAGAAGGACGCCCTCTTCCTCGCCAAGCGCAAGCACCGCCGCAAGCTGCTCGGCATGGAAGACGAGCTGGAGATCGTCGAGCCGCTGTACTCTCAGGCGGACGCCGAGCGCGCGCTGCATCACTTCCGCTCCGCTCTGGATGGAGACCCCGCCGAGATTGCGCCCGGCGTGACGTTCCAGTTCATCGAAGCCGGCCATATCCTCGGCTCGGCATGGATCCTCATTGAAGTCCGCGAAAACGGCCGCCGCACGCGCATCGCTTTCTCCGGCGACATCGGCCGTCCCAACCTGCCCATCATCCGCGATCCCGAGCCCCTGCGCGAGGTCGACTACCTGATTCTCGAGTCCACCTACGGCGACCGTCTCCACAAGGACCTTGAAGCCGTCAAAGAGAAGCTCGCCGAGGCCGTGCGCCGCGCCGCCGCCCGCGGCGGCAAGATCATCGCGCCCGCCTTTGCCGTCGGCCGCACCCAGCAGCTCGTTCTGCTTCTCCATGAGCTGGTCGAGGAGAAACAGATCCCCTCCATTCCCGTTTTCGTCGACAGCCCGCTCGCCGTTGATGTCACCGAGGTCTTCCGCCGCCACGTCTACCTCTTCGATGACGAGACTGCGCGCTTTCTCCGCAACGGCGAAGACCCCTTCGGATTCCGCATGCTCCGCTATGTCCGCGAAGCGAGCGAGTCCAAGGCTCTGAACGATCTCAGGGGCCCCGCCCTCATCATCTCCGCCGCCGGCATGTGCGAAGCCGGCCGCATCCTCCATCACCTCCGCAACAACATCGAAGACCCCCGCAACATGGTTCTCGTCACCGGCTTCATGGCCGAGCACACCCTGGGCCGCAAGATCGTCGAAAAGTGGCCCGAAGTGCCCATCTTCGGCGAGCCGGTCCGCCTGCGCGCCGAGGTCGTCAAGATCAACGAGCTGTCCGGCCACGCCGACCAGCACGAGCTCCTCAGCTGGATGAAGCCCGCCGCCCGCGCGCTGAAAGGCGTCTTCCTCGTCCACGGCGAGCCTGCCCAGGCCGCATCTCTCAAACAGGCCATCCACGAGCGTTACGGCATCGAGGCCGTCATCCCCTCGCGCGGGGATTCGTTCGATCTGAACTGAACCAGCACGCTACGGCGGCCATTCGAGCGTCCCTACCAGGGACGAGGCGCGTTCCACGCCTTCTTCCCGCAGAAACTCGTCCAGCTCGGCCGCGATCCGCACGGGCGCCATCGGGTCCGCCATCGTCGCCGTGCCCGCCTCGACCGCGCTCGCTCCCGAGATCAGAAACTCCGCCGCGTCCTCGCCAGTCAGAATCCCGCCCAGCCCGATCACCGGAATCTTCACCGCCCGCGCAGCCTCGCGCACCAGCCTTAGCGCCAGCGGCTTGATCGCAGGCCCGGAAACCCCCCCGTAGCCCGCCCCCAGCCTCGGCCGCCTCGTCCGCGCATCAATGGCCAGTCCCAGAAACGTGTTCACCAGCGAGATCGCCGCCGCCCCGCTCTCTTCCGCCGCGCGCGCCATCTCGTCGATCCGCGCCACGTTTGGCGACAGCTTCACGATCACCGGCCGGCGCGCCGCCCGCACCGCCGCACCCGTCACTTCGGCCAGCAGCCGCGGATCGGAGGAAAAAAACATTCCTCCGTGTTTTGTATTGGGGCAGGAGACGTTCAGCTCGTAGGCGTCCACCCCTTCGGCGTCCCCCAGCACGCGAATGACTTCGCAGTAGTCCTCCACCTCGTAGCCGAACACGTTGGCGATCACCCGCGTCCCGCATCCGCGCAGCAGCGGCAGCTTCTCCCGCACGAACGCCCGCACCCCCACGTTCTGCAGGCCCACCGAGTTGATCATCCCGCCATGCGTCTCCCACAGCCGCGGCGGCGGATTGCCGCGGATCGGCTCGCGCGACAGCCCCTTCACCACGAATCCCCCCAGCTTGCGCAACGGCACGATCGGCGCCATCTCCACGCCGTAGCCGAACGTGCCCGACGCGGCGATCACAGGGTTCGCGAATTCCAGCCCGAACAACGTCGTGCGCAACCTCGGCGACAGCGGATCACCGGCCATTGCCATCAGTGTAACCGCCCTCGCGGCCCCTACCGCCCCTTCCGTTTCGGCAGCAGCTCCTGCAGATACGTCCCGCCGCCCGGCTGCTCCATGGCCAGCAGCCGCATGGTCGCCCGCGCGTCGTCCAGAGCGCGGTGCGCGGTGCCCGCCGCGATTTTGTGCGCCGCCAGCAGCGATTGAAGGCCTTTCGAGAGAAATCCCTTCCGCCTCCACGCGATGCCGTCCATCGAGCAAAGCCACGTCTTCTGCTTCGTTTCAGGAAACAGGCGTTCGACAAAGCCGCGGTCGAACGCCGCGTTGTGCGCGATCAGATAGTGCGCCTTGCCGAGAATCGCCCGGATGCGCGCCTCGTCCAGCTTCTGCCCGCGCACGTCCGCGTCGCGGATGCCGTGCTTTGCGGTCGCTTCCGGGGGGATCGGCCGCCCCGGATCGCGGAACCCGCAATAAGCGTCCAGTTCCCCGAGCACCTTTCCGCTCGCGGGATCGAACGAGAACAGCACGATGGCCAGCTCCACCACGGCTTCCGTCGCCGGACTCAGCCCCGTCGTCTCGACGTCGATCACTGCTGCCCGCAGAATCATGCTTCGTTCATTCTGGCCAGCTCGTCCAGGTCCAGGCGCCCCGTGTAAATCGCCATTCCCAGGGCGCAGTCGATCCCCATCGCCGTCAGCGCCCGGATCTCCTCCATCGTCGTGATCCCGCCCGCCGCCGTGATCGGCAGCGATGTCGCCCGCCGCAGCCGTGCGAACCACTCCAGATCCGTTCCCTGCATCATGCCCTCCCTGTCGACATAGGTCGCCAGGTAGCCAGCACAATACGGTTCCAGATCGTTTAAAACATCCTCGGCCGTTTTGTCGAGCTGCTCCGTCCAGCCTTTCACGGTGATCCTGCCGCCCTTGGAGTCGATCGCTGCCATCACCCGCTCCCGGCCTGCCGCCTGCGAGATCGCCTCCAGCGTCGGCAGATGAAACGCGGCGGTGCCGACGATCACCTTCGCCGCGCCCGCTTCCACCAGCCGGCGCGCCCGTTCCGGCGTCCGCACGCCCCCGCCGGCGCGGATCCGCGCCCGCGACGCCAGCATTTCCACAATCTCCGTGTTGTCGCCACGCCCCATGGCCGCGTCCAGATCGATCACCTGGATCTCCGGGAACCGCCGGAACCGTTCCAGCATCTCCAGCGGCGGCGCGCCCTCCAGCGCTTTCTCGCGCCCCTGCACGAGCTGCACCACCTTGCCGTCCATCAGATCAATGCACGGAATGATCATCCCAGCATCCTCACCGGAATCCCGGCGCGGCGCAGTTCTTCTTTCAGCTGCCCCACCGTGTACTTCCCATAGTGGAAAATCGACGCCGCCAGAGCGGCATCCGCCTCGCCTTCCGTCAAAACCTTGATGAAATGTTCCGGCCTGCCTCCGCCGCCGGAAGCGATCACCGGAATCCGCGTCGCCCGGCTGACAGCGCGCGTCAGCTCGCAGTCGAAGCCCTGCTGCACGCCGTCCGTGTCCATCGACGTCAGCAGGATCTCGCCCGCCCCCAGCTCCTCGCCGCGCGCCGCCCACTCGACGGCGTCGATCCCTTCATCCACGCGCCCCCCGCGCGTATGCACGTTCCAGCCGCCGCGCCCGTTGCGCCGTGCGTCGATCGCCAGCACGCAAGCCTGCGAACCGAACTCGCGGCTGATCTCCGTGATCAGCTCCGGCCGACGCACGGCGGCCGTGTTCACGCTCACCTTGTCCGCGCCGCTGTGCAGGATCCGCCGCGCGTCTTCTACGCTGCGGATTCCGCCGCCCACGGTGAGCGGGATGAATACCTCGCGCGCTGTGCGCGCCACCACGCCGGCCATGATCTCGCGCTCGTCGCTCGAAGCCGTGATGTCCAGAAACACCAGCTCGTCGGCGCCCTGTTCGTTGTAGCGCGCCGCCAGCTCCACCGGATCGCCGGCATCGCGGAGCCCCGCAAAGTTCACGCCCTTCACCACGCGGCCGCCGGTCACGTCCAGGCAGGGAATGATGCGTCTCGCCAGCATGCTTTACTCTCCCGCGCCCGCCAGGCTCAGAAAGTTCCTCATCACGCGCAGCCCCGCCGGCCCGGACTTCTCGGGATGGAACTGCACGCCGAACACGTTGCCGCTCTCGAGCATCGCGCAGAACTCCACCTCGTACTCGCAGAGCGCCGCCGCGTGCGCGCCCGCGGGGCAGTAATAGCTGTTGGCGAAATAGAAATACGGCGCCTCGCCCAGCCCTTCCAGCAGCCGGCAAGTCCGAACCGCCCTGACGGTGTTCCAGCCCATGTGCGGGCAGCGCACCCCGGCGGGAAACCGCTTCACCGCGCCCGGAAACAATCCAAGCCCTTTTTGTTCCGGCGCTTCTTCGCTTGCTTCGAACATCGCCTGCAGTCCCAGGCAGATGCCCAGCAGCGGCGCGCCCGAGCGCGCTTTGCTGATCAGAGCCTCCCGCAGGCCCAGCCGGTCCAGCGCCTCCATCATCTGCCCGAAATGCCCCACGCCCGGCAGGATGACGGCGCGCGCCGCTTCCACCGCCGCGGCGTTATGCGTCACTTCATGGCGCGCGCCCAGCGCCTCCAGCGTGTTGGTCACCGAACGCAGGTTCCCCGCGCCGTAATTGACCACGGTGATCATAGCAGCCCCTTCGTGCTCGGCAGCTGGTCCTTCAGCCTTGCGTCTTTCGAGCACGCATACCGCATGGCGCGCGCAAAACACTTGAACACGGCTTCCACCTTGTGATGGTTCGAGCGTCCGTACAGCACCTTCGCATGCAGGTTCGCTCCGGCGTGTGTCGTGAATCCGTGGAAGAAGTCCTCGAGCAGCTCCGCCTGCAGATCGCCCACCAGCCGCGTCCTCACTTTGTCCTCGTACACCAGATACGGCCGCCCGCCCAGATCCACCGCCGCCACGGCCAGCGTCTCGTCCATCGGCAGCACGAAGTAGCCCGCGCGGTTGATTCCCTTGCGGTCGCCCAGCGCTTTGCTGAACAGTTGTCCGAGCACGATGCCAACGTCTTCCACCGTGTGATGCTGATCGACGTCCAGATCCCCCTCGGCGTGCAGCGTCAGGTCGAAGCCGCCGTGTCTGGCGAACAGCTCCAGCATGTGGTCCAGAAACCGCACGCCCGTGCGCACATCATAGCGCCCGCGCCCTTCGATCTTCAGCGAGCCGCGGATCTGCGTCTCGCGCGTGATCCGTTCAATCGAAGCCGTTCTCACTGCGGCAGCACCTCTTCCAGTTCGTTGACGTTTTCGATCACCGCCGCCGCGCCAGCCGCCCGCAGCGCCTCCACCAGCCGCTCCCGCATCGGCGCGCCCGCGGCTGCAACGCCGATGAACGGCACGCCCGCGGCGCGCGCGCTGCCCGCATCGTCCACAGTGTCGCCCAGGAACGCGGCGATCTCGGCGCCCGTGCGCCGTGCGATCTCGTACAGCCCGTCCGGCGCCGGCTTGCCGTTGTCGATGTCGTCCGTCGTGATGGTCACCTCGAACAGCGGTTCGCGCACAAAACGGTTCAGCGTCGCCTCCAGCTCCCGCCGGTTGCGGCCGGTGAAAATCGCCAGCCGGTAGCGCGCGGCGAGCCTCTCCAACAGCCCGTCCTGCGGCACCCACCACTCGCGCGCGATCAGTCCGTCATTGTTCCTGCCGAAAAAGATTTCATTGAAATAATCGACCACCGTCTCGTACTGCAGATCCACGCCCAGCTCGCGGCAGTAGTGATGGCACAGAACCCAGTCGTTGTTGTAGCCGCCGCGGTTCTTCCACTCCTGCACGGACTCCGCCGTCACCGTCACTCCCGTGAAGTGGCGGATCGTCTCGATGATCGCCGCGCGGTAGCTCGCCGTCACGTCCACCAGCACGCCGTCCATGTCGAACACGATCACCGGCCGGCTCATGGCCACACCTCGTCCAGCGCCGAGAAGAACCGCTCCACCTGCTGCGGCGTTCCGGCGGTGACGCGCACCGTGCCCGCCAGCTCATACGAGCGGTCCCGAACCAGCACGCCGCGCGCCCGCAGCGCATCGCGAATCTCGATCGAACGCGGTCCCGCCTCGAACAGCACGAAATTGCCCTGCGAGCGCCAGTAGCGGATGCCGCGCCGCTCGAATCCCTGATACAGCAACTCTCTCGCCTCCAGTGCCTGCTTCACGTATCGGGCCAGATACTCGCGGTCCTCGACCGCCGCCCGCACCGCGATGGCCGCCACCGTGTTCACCGAATACGGCGATTGCGACTTGCGCAGATAAGCCACGTTCTCCGCCTGCGAAAACAGCACGCCCGCCCGCAGCGCTGCCAGTCCGTGCGCTTTGGAAAACGTCCGGCTCACGAACAGGTTCGCGTACTGCCCGATCAGGCCCAGCGCCGTCACTCCGTAGAAGTCGTAATACGCTTCATCGATCAGCACGGCAGCGCCGGGCGCGGCTTCCAGAATCCGCACAACATCGCCGATGCCGATCGCCGTGCCCGTCGGATTGTTCGGATTCGAAATCAGCACGGCGCGCGTCGCCGGCGTCACCGCCGCGATCAGTTCCTCCACAGGGAATGCCAGATCGCCCGCGCGGTACGGGATCTCCCGCACGCGCGCCCCGGCGACTTCCGCATAAAACCGGTACATCGCATAGGACGGGTGCAGCACCAGCACCTCGTCGCCTTCGCCGACATACGTGTGGATCAAAACCTGGATCGCTTCATCGGTGCCATTCGTGAAGGCGAACTGCGTCTCCGGCACCTGAAAGTACTCGCTCAGCGCGCGCCGTGTGGCTTCATACTCCGGATAGATCGAAAGCTGCTCCTGGCTCAGCTTCCCGGTCAGCGCCGCAAGCACGTGCGGCGAGCATCCCAGCGTGTTCTCGTTGAAGTCCAGCCGCAGCTTGCCCTCGCGCCCCGAACTCGGCGGCGAGTAAGGCGCCATGTCGAGAATCGCTTTGCGCGGCGTCAGCATCTCCTGCCGCCTTTCTTCTCGAACCGCACCTCCACGCTCCGCGCGTGCGCCTCCAGCCCTTCGGCGCGAGCTAGCGCCGTGATGGACGGCGCCAGCCGGCGCAGCGCCTGCTCGCTCAGCTCCTGCACCGAAATCACCTTCACGAAATCCGCGGCCGACAGCCCCCCGCGCAGCCGCGCCGCGCCGGACGTCGGCAGAACGTGGTTCGGTCCGGAAGCGTAATCGCCCGCCGCCTCGGGGCTCCACGGACCCACGAACACGCTGCCCGCGTGCCGCACGTTCTTCAGCAGCGAAGCATCGGGAATCGACAGGTGCTCGGGCGCAAAACGGTTCGACAGTTCGACCGCTTCCTCGAGGCTCGACACCACGAGAATCGCCGAGTTGCGCTTCAGCGCCGTCCGCGCCGTGGCCGCTGTCGGCAGCGACTCCAGTTGCGCCGCCACCTCCTTCGCCACGGCTTCGGCCAGCCGGCGCGAAGGCGTCAGCAGAATCGCGGACGCGTCGTCGTCGTGCTCCGCCTGCGCCAGCATGTCGGCCGCGATGGCGCGCGGATCGCCGTCCGCGGCGATCAGCAGGATCTCGCTCGGCCCGGCGATGAAGTCGATGCCCACTTCTCCTGCCAGCAGCTTCTTGGCCGCGGCCACATAGATGTTACCCGGCCCCACGATGCGGTCCGCACGCGGCACGGTCTTGGTCCCATAAGCGAACGCGGCGATGGCGTGCGCTCCGCCCATCTGGAACACATGCGTCGCGCCCAGCAGATGAGCCGCGCCCAGAATCTCCGGCGCCGGTTTCGGCGTGCACACGAGAATCGTCTCAACGCCCGCCACCCGCGCCGGAACCACTGTCATCACCACCGTTGACGGCAGCGGATAGCGGCCCGATGGAATGTAGGCCGCCGCGGCATCCAGCGGACGCACGATCTGGCTCAGCTTCAGTCCCGGCGCAGGCGCGATCCGGCGCGGCGGAGGCAACTGCATGCGCGCGAACGCGGCCACATTCTTCTCGCTCACTCGCAGTGCCTTGCGAAATTCACGCGCAAGCCCGCGCGCAGCGGCCGCCAGCTCGCGCTCGGACACCCGCACGGAGCGGCCGTCGAATCCGTCGAACCGCCTGGCGTATTCGAGCACGGCCGCGTCTCCGCGCCGCCGCACGTCTTCGAGAATCGGCTTCACCACCGCTTCGGCTTCATCGAGCCGCGCCGCGCGGCGCTTCAGCAGCCGCCCGGCTTCCCTGGATGTGAGTATACGCACCATGGCTACATCACGATCTTGTTCAGCGGATACTCGACGATGCCCTGCGCGCCCGCTTCTTTCAGCCTCGGGATGATCGTGCGCACGGTGGATTCATCGAGAATCGTGTTCACCGCCAGCCACTCGCCGTCGCTCAGCGGGCTCACCGTCGGGTTCTTCAGCGCCGGCAGCACCGCAAGCACGGTCTGGAGATTGTCGCGGTGCACATTCAGCATCAGGCCCACTTTCCCCAGTGCGCTGATGGCGCCTTCCAGCAGCAGCCGGATGTCTTCCAGCTTGCGCCGCTTCCACGGATCTTCCCACGCCTGCCGGTTGGCCACCAGTTGCGTGTTCGACTCCATGATCACTTCCACAATCCGCAGCTTGTTGGCGCGGAGCGACGAGCCCGTCTCGGTCACCTCGACGATCGCATCGGCCAGATACGGCGGTTTCACTTCCGTGGCGCCCCACGAAAACTCCACCTTCGCCTTTACCCCGTGCTGCGCCAGATAGCGCTTCGTTGCGCCCACCAGCTCCGTGGCGATGATCTTGCCTTCGAGATCCTTCACGCTCTGCACCGGCGACGACTCCGGCACCGCCAGCACCCAGCGCACCTTCCCGAAACTCTGTTTCGCATAAATGAGGTCCGCCACCGTCACTACATCGGCCTCGTTCTCCAGCACCCAGTCGCGGCCTGTCAGGCCCGCGTCCAGCACGCCGTCCTCGACATACCGCGCCATCTCCTGCGCGCGGATCATCATGCACTCGATCTCCGGATCGTCGATCGCCGGAAAATACGACCGCGACGAAGTCGTGATCTGGAAGCCCGCCCGGCGGAACAGGTCGATCGTCGCGTTTTCCAGAGAGCCCTTCGGAATGCCCAGTTTCAGCTTCATCTCAATACACCTTTCCGGGGTCGTACGTCTGCGGCTCGGTCACGCGCCAGCCGCCTTTGTCCCATGTGCGGTAAAAACAGGACCGGTAGCCGTTGTGGCAGACGCCCGGCCCCAGCGCCTCCACCTGCACGAGCACGGCGTCCTGGTCGCAATCGGTTTGCATGGCCTTCACCACCAGCCGGTGTCCGCTCGTCTCGCCCTTCATCCACAGCTTGTTGCGCGAGCGGCTGAAGAACGTCACAAACCCTGTCTCCACCGTCTTCTCGAACGCCTCGCGGTTCATGAAGCCTACCATCAGCACGCGCCCGTCGCGCCAGTCCTGTACGATGGCGGGCACCAGCCCGCCCGACTTGTCAAAGTCCAGTTCCATGGATCGAATGCTCCCGAGAAACGAAAAGCCCGCCGGCTTGCCGGCGGGCGTCGCGAACTTGTTCCTGCACGCGGCTCAGAACAGGCTCCGCCCGCCCATCCCATGATGATGGTGGCGGGCGCCGCACGCGCTGTTCCTGACCTGCGTCATCGAAACCATGAGGATAGCACGGCCCGGCGCGTTTCGCCAACGCTGCTGCTCATCGAGTTCCCGGCGGAGCCAGATCCTGCGCCTCAAGCAGGCTTCCAGCGAGCCTCTCCCGAAGCCGCACCACTCCGCCCACCACCATCACGGCAGGGTTCCCCGCCTCAACGATCCCTGCCGCAACCGCGGCTAGATCCGTTGTCACCACGCGCTCATCAGGCAGCGTGGCATTCTCGACAAACGCCACGGGCTCGCCCGCGCTGCGCCCCGCGGCCATCAGCTGCCGGGCGATGTGCGCGCGCCGCGCGACGCCCATCAGGATGATCAGCGTGTCCACTGCGGCCAGCGCTTTCCAGTCCGGTTCCTGTTCTGCGCAGGCATGGCCTGTCACCACGGCAAAACTCCGCGCTACGCCCCGGAACGTTGGCGGAATTCCGGCCAGCGCGGGCGCCGCCAGCGCCGATGTCACGCCCGGCACCAGTTCCACCTCCCATCCCCGTTCGCGCAGCCATTGCCATTCCTCCGCGCCGCGCCCGAACACGCACGGGTCCCCGCCTTTCAGCCGCACCACATGCCTGTGCCGCTGCGCGTAGAAATCGAGCTGCTCCAGAATCCGCCGCTGCGTCTCCTCCTGCCGTCCATGCTCTTTGCCCGCGTCCACCAGCAACGCGCCCGGTCTCGCCATCGACAGCACCTCCGCAGACACCAGCCGGTCATACAGCACGACATCGGCCATCGCCAGCACCTGCGCCGCCCGCAGCGTCAGCAGATCCGCGCGCCCAGGCCCCGCGCCCACCAGATACACCGTCGAACCCTGTTTCATCGCGCCAGACTCCTCATGCCCTCCCAAAACAGCCGCGAGCCCAGCCCGAGCATCAGAAGCGTCAGCGCTGCGCGGAATGGCCGCGCTGGCAGGAATGTCGCCATCCACGCACCGGCTAGCGCTCCCGGGATGCCCCCAAGCCACAACTGCCGCAGCGCCTCGCCATCCACATGACCCGCGCTGAAATGCAGCGACCCCGCCGCCGCCGCCAGCCCCAGCCCGAACAGCAGGTCCGTCCCCACGACGACCGCCGGCGCCGCCCGCGTGCAGGTCATCAGCGCCAGATTGCCCAGCGCGCCTGCGCCCGCCGAGGAAAAACCCACCTCTGCTCCAATCGCCAGTCCGATCCACCCCAGCCACCCGCGCCGCCCTTCGCCCTCCGTCGCCGTGCGGCTGCGCACCCAACGGCACATCTGCATCAGCGCCAGAGCCACGATCGTCAGCCCCACCAGCGCCAGCACCGCGCTGCGCAGGTTGGCATGCGCAAACCATCGGTGCACGGCCACTCCGGCTGCTGCGCCAGGCAATCCCCCCAGCATCAGCAGTCCAGCCGCTCCGTAATCCACCTGCTTTCGCAGCACGTAGATCGGCGCCGCCAGCAGCTTCACCACCGTCACGAACAGCAGCGCCGTGCCCACCGCCGCCGCCGGGTCCATCCCGAAAACCAGGATCAGAATCGGCGTCATCAGCACGCCGCCGCCCACCCCCGTCAGCCCCACCGCCAGCGCCACGACAAATCCCGCCAGCGCCATCATGACCCGCCCTCCCGGTCGAACGTGTGGATGCCGCACTCCAGCTTCGCGCCGCCCCACCGCCCAGACCGCGGATTCGACGGATCCGCAGGCTTCGCCGTGCACGGCGCGCAGCCGATGCTTGTGTAGCCCTGTCCATACAGCGGCAGCAGCGGAATGTCGTTGGCCGTGCAGTAGGCGAGCACGTCCCGCCACGTCCATGCCGCCAGCGGATTCAGCTTCACGATCTCGCGCCCTGACGGAAGCCTGTGCCTCTCTTCCACCTGCAGATCGCGCCGCGTCGGCGACTGCTCCCGCCGCAGCCCCGTGATCCACAGATCGTACGTCTCCAGCCCCGCAAGCAGCGGCTCCACTTTCCGCAGCCGGCAGCACTCGGAGGGATTCGTTCTGTGCAGAATCCCGAACTGCGCCTCCTGCTCCTCCCTGGAAAGCCGCGCCTGCAGATTCACCAGCCGCAGGCTCCAGCGCTCCGCCATGTCGTCCCGGTAAGCGAGTGTTTCCGGGAAATGATAGCCCGTTTCAAGAAAAAGAACCGGCAAATCCGGAGCGAATTCCCGCGCCATATGCAGCACGGCCATGTCTTCAGCCTGGAAGCTGCACGTCAGGCACGCCGCGCCCGCATGCCGCTCCAGGGCGGAAGACAAAACGGTTCTCGCCTCGTCCAGCAAGTTCATGCGGCCTCCTCCTCAGTGGCCTCTGCCAGCAGCGCATCCATGGCGGCGCGCGCTTCCTCCCTCCGGCCCTCGCGCAACAGCCTCAGCGCAGGCGAGTCCACCAGCCGGTACCACAGCCTCCTCCGCGCGCCGAAATCGCGGATCGCAGCCGTGATTCTTTCCCGGAAATGGCCGCACAAGACCAGAAATTCCGCGTAATGCGGACCGAATTCCCGTTCGAATTTTTCCCGCAGCCGCACCGCCAGCGCCGGACACCGGCCGCTCGTGGAAACGGCGATCATCAGGTCCCCCTGCCGGTGCACCGACGGCAGCAGGAACCGGCAGTGCGCCGGATCATCGGCGGCGTTGAACAGAATCCGCAGCCGCTCTGCCTCCTGTGCAAAAGCCGCATTCGCCTCGCCATCCCCCAGCGCGCTGATCACCAGGCGGAACCCGGCCAGATCCTCGATCCGCGGCGCCTGCGCGCGCCACGCGATCCTGCCCAGCGCCGCCAGCTCCTCCAGCGGCGCGATCAGCTTCTCCGCAATCACCGTCACTTCGGCACCCGCCGCCGCCAGGCAGCGGACCTTCTCCTCCGCCATCGGTCCGCCGCCCAGCACGGCGCACCCCCACCCGCGCAGGTCGAGCACCACAGGCAGCAGCGCGCTCATCGCCCCACCTCCAGAAACCTCTCCCGCAGCGCGTCCATCCCCATGCGGTGGCAGTAGTCCCCGAACGCCTCGCCCACGGTCCGCTCCGCCGCCCATGCCGCAAGCAACGGCCGCAGCGTCTCGCCGATCTTCTCCAGCGGGACGTTGTGCGAGTACAGCAGCCCCAGCCGCGTCGCCAATGGCGAGCCGCCCAGATAGATGCTGTACAGCTTCGGGCTCTGCCCCACGATCCCGATCTCCGCCGTGTAGGGCCGCGCGCACCCGTTCGGGCACCCTGTCATCCGCAGATGAATCCTCTCTTCGCCTACGCCCGCCGCTGCCGCCTCCTTCTGCACCGCAGCCGCCACGTCCGGCAGCACGCGCTCGCTGTCGGTCAGCGCCAGCCCGCAGGTCGGCAGCGCCGGGCACGCCATCGAATGACGCAGCACGGGCGGCATTTCATGCGGCAGCGGAATGCCATGCCGCTTCAGGATCGTTTCCAGCTCCGGTCTCGACTCCTCCTCAAGGCCCGTGAACAGCAGGTTCTGCTGCGGCGTGATCCGGACCTGCGGCCGCAGCGTCTCGACCGCTTCTGTCACTCCGTTGAGAATCGCTCCCGCCAGCCGTCCGCTCACCACGCGCAGCCCGAAAAACCACCGCCGTTCGTCCTGCCTGTGCCAGCCCAGCCAGTCCTCATGCCGCTGCCAGACCAGCGGCCGCGGTTCATCGAAATCAAAGCCCAGCCGCGCCGCCAGCTCTTTGCGGAACCACTCCACGCCCCGCTCGGCCAGCACATACTTCAGCCGCGCATGCCGCCGGTTCGTCCGGTCGCCGAAATCCCGATGGATGGTCACCACTGCGCGCGCCACATCCAGGCACTGATCGGGGCGGATGAAACCGATCGGATCCGCCGCCCGTGGATATGTGTTCCGGTCCCCGTTCGTCTGCCCCATCCCGCCCCCGGCGAGAAACGTGAAGCCCGCCACTTCGCCGCCCTCGAAGTGCGCCACGAAACCCAGATCGTCCGAATAGACATCCACCGTGTTGTCGCCCTCGCGCGTAAACGCAATCTTGAATTTCCGCGGCAGGTACGTCTCGCCATACAGCGGCTCGCTCTCCGCTTCCACAACCGAAGCCGCGCGCTCCCCGTCCAGCCAGATCTCGGCATATGCACGCGTCTTCGGCTTCAGCGACCGGTCCACCAGCCGCACCCAGTGATCCAGGCTCCGCGCCTCCGGCGAATCAAACGGCGCCGGCGTGCACACCACATTGCGAACCACGTCGCCGCACGCCGCCAGCGTGCTCAGATCAGCCTCGCGGATCGCCCGGATCAGGTCCCGCAGTTCGCGCTTGCCCACATAGTGGTACTGAACTCCGCCGCGCGAAGTCAGCCTCAGCGTGCCGTCGCCCGCCGTGTGCGCCAGCCGCCGCAGCGCCAGGAACTGCTCCGCGTCCAGCCTCCCTCCCGGCACGCTCACCCGCACCATGCACGAATAGACTTTCTTCGCTTCCGCCTTCCGCACGTCGCGGTCGTGCTGCTGATAAATGCCGTGAAACTTCAGCACCAGCACGGAGTCTTTGCTGAACTGCTCCGTGTCCGCGGCCAGCTCTTCCGCCACCGTTCCGCGCAAATGGCGGCTCGCCGCCTTCACCTTTTCCGCTCCCGACAGCGGCCTCGTCTCCTGCATCGTCAGATTCCCTCCCCGGCGCTGAATTGATCCCGTTCGGCCAGGACGCCCTTCTGCTGAAGCTCGCGCAGCATGGCCTCCACAACGGCTTCCGCCTCCTCTGGCTGCTCCTGCGGAGGCAGCGCAAAAACAGGAAATCCATCGCATGCGCTCTCCCGCGGCGCAATCACCAGCAGTCCGCAGCGCAGCAGCGGCTCCAGCGGCGCCACAGGCGCCTCCAGCAGAACCACGTCCGCCCCATGCTCGAAGAGCTTCCGCTCCAGCGCCTGCGCCGCCGCCGAGTGCACATCCGCCAGAATCAGCGCCCCTGTATGGCCGCTGCGCGCCGCCCGCTCCGCCGGCGTCAGCCGCGCCGCGCGGAACGGCTGCGGCGCCGCCCGCCGCGCCGTATAAGGATCCTCGGCCGCCGCTTCGATCATGCCCGCCGCAATCGTCCGGTTCGTGTGCGGATCGATCACGATGAACGCGCCATTCTGACGGACCTTGCCATACACGTCAAACGCCAGCGGCTTCGCCGTCTCCCACAGCACCAGGCCGATCTCGCTCCAGCCCAGCGAAGCCGCCGGGCGCGCCTCCAGCGTCGTGATGTCCACTGCATGCAGCACCTGCAAAGGCCGCGCCTGCACTTCATGCGGCCCGTGCCGCAGCAGGTACGTCTTGCCCGGATCCAGCAGCTCCGTGCTCATCCACACCGTGTGCGCTTCCATCCGCCGGCTGAACTGCGGCGGCTGATCTGCGGCGGCGAGCATCGAGCCGCGCGAAACGTCGATCTCGTCCTCCAGCACCAGCGTCACCGACATCGGCGCCACCGCCTCCTCCAGATCGCCGTCGAAGGTCACGATCCGCGCCACCCGCGTCCTCCTGCCCGAGGGCAGCTCCATTACCGGATCGCCCGGACGCACGCGGCCGGACACGATCCGTCCCGCAAAGCCCCGGAACCCGTCGTGCGGACGCACCACAAACTGCACAGGAAACCGCAGCGGCCCCGCCACAGCCTCCGCCTCCGGCTCGAGACTTTCCAGCAGCTCCAGCAGCGCCGGCCCGTCGTACCACGGCATCCGCGCCGACCGCTCCACCACGTTGTCCCCCTCCAGCGCGCTCACCGGAATGAACCGCAGCCGCGCCCCCCGCATCCTCGGCGCCAGCGCGCGGAACTCCTCCGAGATCCGCTCGAACACCTCCTCGCTGTATCCGGCAAGATCCATCTTGTTCACCGCCACCACCAGCTCCCGCACGCCCAGCAGCGCCGCGATGAACGCGTGCCTCCGCGACTGCGCCAGCAGCCCCTTGCGCGCGTCCACCAGAATCACGGCAACGTCCGCCGTCGAAGCCCCCGTGGCCATGTTCGGCGTGTACTGCTCATGGCCCGGCGTATCGGCCAGAATGAACGTGCGCCGCGGCGTCGAAAAATACCGGTACGCCACGTCGATCGTGATCCCCTGCTCGCGCTCCGCCCGCAGCCCGTCGGTCAGAAGCGAAAGATCCAGCGCCCCTCCGGCGCGGTTCACCGGACTCTTCCGCACCGCCTCCAGCTGGTCCTCGTACACGCTCCGGGTATCGTGCAGCAGCCGCCCGATCAGCGTCGACTTGCCGTCGTCCACGCTGCCCGCCGTCGACACCCGCAGCAGCGACCGCTCGCCCGGCTTTTTCAGAAAATGCGTCAGAGGCAGCGTCCGCGCGCTGACATCGGCTGTGGCGGTCATCAGAAATACCCCTCCCGTTTTTTCAGTTCCATCGAACCGTCCTGGTCATGATCGATCACCCGGTTCTCCCTTTCGGAGCGGCGGAATTCCCGTAATTCCGCAATGATTTTTTCCACCGTGTCCGCCTCGGACCGGATCGCCCCGCTGCACGGAGTGCAGCCCAGCGTCCGCAGCCGGCACATCACCCGCTCCGTCCTTTCTCCCGGCAGCAGTTTCACCCCGGATTCGACGAGAATCAGCGTCCCGTTCCGGATCACCACCTCGCGCGGCTTCGCGAAATACAGCGGCACGACGGGAATATTTTCCAGCTCGATATAGCGCCAGACGTCGTTCTCTGTCCAATTCGAGAGCGGAAAAATCCGCATGCTTTCGCCCGGATCCACCCGCCCGTTGTAGATCGACCACAGCTCCGGCCGCTGCGTCTTCGGGTCCCAGTGCCCGTTCCGGTCCCGGAACGAAAACACCCGCTCCTTGGCCCGCGATCGCTCCTCGTCCCGCCTCGCCCCGCCGAACGCCGCGTCGTAGCCCCCCTCTTTGAGCGCTTGCACCAGCGCCTGCGTCCGCAGCAGTTGGCAGCACCGCGCCGTGCCCAGATCGTACGGGTTCGCCCCCTGCCGCACCGCCTCCTGGTTCGAGTACACCACCAGCCGCGCCCCGATCTGTTTCACAAACCAGTCGCGGAACTCTAGAATCTCCGGATACTCGTACGTCGTGTCGATGTGCAGCAGCGGGAACGGAATCGGGGCAGGGTAGAACGCCTTGCGCGCCAGGTGCAGCAGCACCGATGAGTCCTTCCCGATCGAGTACAGCAGCACCGGACGCGCAAACTGCGCCGCCCCCTCGCGCAGAATGTGAATCGCTTCCGCTTCCAGCCACCGCAGATGGCTCAGCGAACTGCCGCCGGAAAGATCCATGGGTTCAGATTAAACTAACTGCATAATCCCTAGCAAGATTATGCAGATTAGATCGCAAACAAACCCCGCCCGCCGTCACAGTTGCCCGGACTTCTGTACGCCCTCCCCAGTTCAGAGCGCCGCCTGCAGAATCTCCCCCAGCTCCCCCGCCGTCAACTGAATGGGATTGCCCTTCATGCTGCTGGCGCGTTGCGCCCTCTCGCACAGTCCGGGGATGTCCGCTTCCCGGATGCCGTACGCCGACAGCCGCGGAATCCCCAGATCCGCCCGGATCTGTTCCAGCCACTGCACCAGATCCTCGCCCCCGCCCGCCAGCGGATCCAGCAGCCGCGCGGCTTCGTCGTACTTCGCCAGTGCGGGATGATCCGGCTCTCGCTCGCGCAGGGCGCGCAGATTCACCCGGGTCACCGGCGCCAGCAGCGCCGCGCACACCGCCCCGTGCGGGGCAGGGAAAGCTCCGCCGATCGGCGCGGCAAACCCGTGCACCGCGCCCAGCCCGGCATTGGCCAGCGCCATGCCGCTCAGCAGGCTGGCGAAGCACATGTCCGCGCGCGCCTCCAGATCATTGCCATCCTGAAACGCCCGCCGCAGCGCGCGCCCTGCCCTCCGCAGCCCCTCGCGGCACAGCATGTCCGTCATCGCGTTGGCGCGCGCGCTGACGAACGGCTCCAGCAGTTGAGACAGCGCGTCGAGCCCCGTCGCCGCGGTCACCTCCGGCGGCACGCTGAGCGTCAACTCCGGATCGACCACCGCCAGCCGCGGCAGCATCAGCGGACTCCGCAGGCTCGCCTTCACGCCATGCTCGGGCGACTGCAGCACGGCATTGCGCGTCGCCTCGCTGCCCGCCCCCGCCGTCGTGGGCACGGCAATGAATGGAACCGGCGGCGCCTGCAGCGGCTGCCCGCGGCCGATCACTTCCAGATAATCAAGCACGTCGCCTGGGTTGGCGAGCATCGCCGCGATGGCCTTGCCCGCGTCGATCGCGCTGCCTCCGCCGCAGGCGATCACCAGATCGCAGCCTTCGCGCCGCGCCGCCTCCACTCCCGTGCGCACCGTGTCCAGCGTGGGCTCGCCGTCGGTGGCGAACGGCGTGCATCCCACTCCCGCCCCGTGCAGATCGGCAACGACTCGCGCCGCCTGCCGCGGCTTGCGTCCCGTCACCAGCAGCGCCCGCTTGCCCATCGCGCGCGCCGCCGCCGCGATCTGGCTCGCCGCCCCCGCGCCGAACACGATGCGGCCCGCGGTGGAAAATTCCCACGTCATCGGCTCACCAGCCTTCGTCGCCGGGGAAAACGTTCGAAAACTTCACGCTCGCGCGCGGCTGCGCCATCATTTCAGCCACCGTGTCGCGCCACTTGGCGTAGTGCGCCGTCTCCTTGTGCGCTGCCGCCGCCTCGGGCGACCGGTACACTTCCACGAGGATGAATTTCGACGGATCGTCCATCTGTTGAATCACGTCGAACCGCGCAATGCCCGGCTCCTCGACGCTCGCCCGCGCGTTCTCCGCCGTGGCCTCTTTGAACGCCTCGATGCAGTCCGGCTTCACCGAAACATGGACATGAACAATCAGCATGGCATCCTCCCCGCGCCCGGGCGCGACTCTGTGCCTATCATAGGCAATCGCGGGCGGGGGCGGCGGTGGGGTAAATGCCTCGGGAGGAACAAGTACCCCGCCTCCGGGAGTGGACCAGCGAGAGCGGAAGGGGCGGCCCCTCCCCGCCGCCTTCCTCTGGGTTTCTGAACCGCGCAATTTCCGCTCCGAACGCAACGGAAACGTGTTCGCTATCTGCTGCAGCCTCTATTCCGCTTCTCGAAACGGCGATTGTGACAACGGCGGGGCGATCCCCGCGGGCGGGATGAGCGTTTCACTGACCCCGGACGCAGTCATTTTCCGGACGGATCAGAAGGAACCTCGGGGCAGGATTCGCCCGGTTGGAGAACCCTGCAGTTAGCAGCGGGCGTCTCCCGCGTTATATGGCTCGTGACCGTGTTGAAGCATGAGTAGAAGAGCGGAACGTACAGGAACGACATGCCATATGCCTCGAACTTGTGCGTGTACTCGTCGAAAGTCGGACCGTTTCCAATCAGTTGGACGCAATCGTGGAATTGTGGCGGACACTCAGGTCCTGGCACTCCACCGCCACCGCCACATTGGCCCGTTGCGGACAGCTGCCGCGTCTCCTGATGCGAAACATACAGGGGGCAGGACTCGGAATAAGCGGCAAGGCCCCGGATTGTCCAGGTGCGGCTTTCCTGTAAAAGAATGAATGGAAAATTGCACGAGTAGTAGGGCGACCCGGTATCCGTCACAGACAGCTGACTGCAGAGGGACTGCGCACTCGTTTCGCGGGGAAAGAGAGCAAGGGCCGCGAGAAGTGGCACAACAAAGCAAAGCTTGTCATTCCAGTTCGAAAATATGCCTGGATTTCTCCTCAATCATATGCCGGTTCAGCAACAGAATGCGCTCAACGGATGCCGGGGAGACTGTTCCGGAATCGCCGCGGTTTTCCGGTGCGCCCCGCAAAGTCCGGAACAGATCCTTCTGCACTCCGTCGGCAACGAGCCAACCCAGAGCATCATTGCGGTATTGCGCGAGGCGGCTCTGGGCTTCCAGCGCCTCGAAGCGCAACGGCGGGCGCCCGTGTTGAGCCTCTCGCAAGACGCCTTCCAGAACTCCTTTCCAGTACCGGAGTTCCGCAAGCTGAACGCTCCTCGCGTGCATGATTTTCCGGAGATCTTCCCGGTCGCCCCATGAACGGCGGTCAGCCAGAAGGAATGCCTTTAACTGCACCTCGACGTTGCTTGCTGGATCTTGGGGCGCCGGGCACGGCCAGGCCACTGGCCGTTGATGCGAAGAACCGGGAGCAACTCCGCCAATCGCCTGGCTGCCGTCATTCTGTACCCATGGCTCGAGCCCGATGGACGGGAAGAAATCCAGCCTTTCTGAATGCGTTCGTGCGCGATCACCGGAAATCCCCGGACACGCAATCTCCCATGACAGGGCTGTGAGAGCGGACGGGCATGCGTTGCGGATCTCCAGTTGAAGCATGCGATTCACCGGATCCGTAGCGGCGGCGGTGAGTTTGACGCATTCTGGCGGTGACTGGGGGTCTTTCGGAACGTTCTGAGCCTCGTTTGGCAGGATCGGCGAGAGAAGATTCAGCGAAAAAAGGCTTGCAGCCGTCACGATGTCAAATCGGAACAAAAGCTTCCTGGAGGCAGAAAGCATAGGGGAATTATACCCCCCCCGCTTTTCAGTCAAGAAAATTCTGCGATGGATGCACGGAAAATTCTCCGGTCCGGGCAGGAGTGCAACCAGCGGAAGGGGTTGATACGGGAATGAAGAGATCCAGAAATGTTCGATGGATCTCGCCATTTGTCCCGCTTTTTTGGGGAGCGGACGGCGCCAGCCGGAACGTGAAAAAATGCGGGCGGCTCGGGCCTGCGGACGCGAAAGACTGCCTCCCGCTCAGATCGACTCGAGCTCTTCTTCCAGCAGCTGCTTCTGGTACAGATCGGCGTAATAACCGTTCAGAGCCAGCAGTTCCTCATGGCTGCCCTGCTCGACGATGCGCCCCTCATCAAGCACGTAAATGCAGTTCGCCTCGCGCACCGTCGACACGCGGTGCGAGATCAGGATCGTCGTCCGCCCGCGCATGAACTCGCGCAGACTGGCCAGAATCCTGTCCTCCGTCAGCGTGTCCACCGCCGACAGCGCGTCGTCCAGAATCAGAATCTGCGGGTCCCGCAGCAGCGCCCGCGCAATCGCCACACGCTGCTTCTGCCCTCCTGAAAGCGTCAGCCCCCGCTCGCCCACCTCCGTGTCCAGCCCCTGCGGGAACGACTCGAGATCCTGCTCCAGCCCCGCCATGTGAGCCGCGCGCAGGATCGCCTCGCGCGAAGCCTCCGGCGCTCCCAGCGCGATGTTTTCCTCGAGCGTCGCGCTGAACAGGAACGTCTCCTGCGGCACGAACGCGATGCGCCGCCGCAGCGCGCAGGGGTCGTATTCGCGCAGATCAAAGCCGCCCAGCTTTACCGCACCCGCGCCCGGATCGATCAGCCGCGGAATCAGGTGCACCAGCGTGCTCTTGCCGCTGCCCGTCCGTCCGACGATCGCCACGGTCGTCCCGGCCGGAATGCACAGAGAAACATCGTCCAGCACCGTCCGGCCGTCGAACGCCACCGACACGCTTTCAAACTCGAGCGGCGCCGCGCCCTCGGGCAGCGGCCGCGGCGCGGGCGGCGCGGCGATCCGCGGCTGCTCGGCCAGCATCTCGCGGATCCTTCCCAGCGATGCCCTGCCGCGCTGCACCAGGTTCACCACCCACCCGAAGGCGATCATCGGCCACACCAGCATGCCCATGTAGGTGTTGAACATCACGAAGCTGCCCAGCGTGATCCGCCCCTCCAGCAGCCTCAGTCCGCCCACCCACAGCACCAGCAGAAACGTCAGCCCGATGAAAAAATGCAGCAGCGGCAGGAACAGCCCCGACAGCCGCGCCAGCCGCAGGTTCTCTCCGATGAAGCTCCGGTTCAGCTCCTGGAACCGCTGCATCTCCGCCTCTTCCTGCACATAGGCGCGCACCACGCGGATGCCCGCCAGCGTCTCCTGCACGCGGCTGCTGATGTCGGAATACAGCTTCTGGATCGCCTCGAACCGGTCATGAATCCGCCGGCCGAAAAACACCACCGCCAGGCTCACCAGCGGCGCCGGCGCCAGCGCCCACAGCGTCAGTCGCCAGTCCACCGCCAGCATCACGCCCAGCGCCAGCACCAGCGTCAGCGACGTCTCGGCCAGGTACATTACTGCCGGACCCAGCATCATCCGCACGGCGTTCAGATCATTGGTCGCCCGCGCCATCACGTCGCCCGTCCGGTAGCGAGAAAAAAACGAAGAGTCCAGCTTCACCAGGTGCGCGAACAGATCGTTGCGCAGGTCGTACTCCACGTCGCGGCTGACGCCCACCAGGATGACGCGCATCCAGTACATGAACACGCCCTTCAGCAGCGACAGCCCCACCACGGCCGCGGCCAGCCACCCCACGCGGCCCAGCGGCGCGCCCGCCGTCAGCGTGTCGATCGCCCACTTGATCAGCAGCGGCACGCCCGCGCCCGCCAGATCCTTCGCCACCAGCGCGCCCACGCCCGCGGCGATCTTGCCGCGGTAACGCGCCAGATACGGCCGGCAGAACAGAAACGCCTCTCTCATCTCAGCGGTCCACCGGGAGAGAAATCACCTTCACCCACTCCATCACCACCGCCTTCCACCCCTCGCGGTGGCGGTACCATTCTTCCAGCCTGAACCACGGTGAATCGGCGCCCGTGTAGTAAATCCTCATCTCCGCCGGACGCTGCTTTTCGAAAATCCACCGCGCCCGCCGCAGATGCGTCCGCACGCTCACAACCAGCAGCGTCCTCACGCCGCGCAGCCGCAGCTCCGGGATCAGCATCGCTGCCTCGTCCCGGGTCGACAGAGAACTGTTCGGCAGGCACTCGAACCAGGATGACGGGTAGCCATGTTCCACTGCAAACGGAATCGCCAGCTCGCACTCGTGGCGGCCGTAGATCACTTTCGGCCCGCTGACATAGACCTTCGGAGCGAAGCCCGCCCGCACCAGCTCTCCCGCCTTCAGAATCCGCTCCCCCGCCCAACCGCCCGCCAGCACCAGAATCGCGTCCGCCCGCTGCGGCGGCGCCCCTGCGTCCAGAAACAGCCCCGCCTGCCGCAACGCCGGCTCCCACAGAAGCCATGCCAGGACAACCGCCAGCACCGCGCACGCCAGAGGCAGCAGCAGCGCGCCTCTCCGCGCGTGGGTCGTGGAAGCCATCGGGTGGTAGGAACTACTTCTCCGGATCCAGCCGCCCCGCCGTCCGCAGCTTGTGATACAGCCGCTCCACTTCCGCCTCGTCCTCCTCGCGCAGCAGCCGCGGCCGCTGCGCCGCCGGCTGCACCGCCGGAGACGCGGACGTTTCGCCGAAAATCTGCCGGTGCGGAACCCCGTTGATCAGCGCCTGCGTCGACTGCTGCTGAATCAGCCGCAGCAGCCGGTTCGAATGCACCGTCTCGCCCGGATAAATCAGCCGGATCCGCTTCTTCCCGGCAACAGTGAGATAGGCCACCAGCGGAGCGATCCAGCCCGTCTGATCCACCCTCCGGATGTCGTTCCAGCGGATGAACTCGCTTCCGATGCGCAAACCTTCTTCGCTTACCTCGATCACCGGCCGCGTCGCCAGCCACAGGGCCAGTCCTGCCGTGGCGACGAACAGCACGGCCGGAATCATCGCGGGCAGCCACAACCTCGCCCACCACCCCGAAAACGCCCCCAGCCCAAGGGCCACCGCTGCCAGCGTCAGATACGTGCGCGCGGGATGAAATCGAATCGCTCCAGGCGTCACACTTCAAGCCTACCCGCATGCCGCCCAGGAATCAATCCGCCTGTTGACCCAGCCGGCGGATGGCAAGCCAGCCGTAATGGAACCCGCTCCACACCGTCCCCGCCGCGGTCATTGGAATCAGCGCTTCCATCAGGCGGCGGCTCCATCCCGCCGGCGCCGCCGCGTCCAAAAGGCTCGCCAGCCCCAGTGAAAACTGCAGAATCGTGCTCAGCTTGCCCCACCCCGAAGGCGGAAACTTCCTGATCCTCGTCCTCCCCAGCGCCCACGCCGCAAACCCCACAATCAGCAGGTCGCGCCCCAGCACCAGCCCCGCCAGCCACCACGGCAGCCGCCCCGCCGCCGCCAGGCCGATGAACACCGTCGCCGCCAGCAGCTTGTCCGCAATCGGATCCAGATACGCGCCCAGCCGCGAAGCCGCGTTCCACCGCCGCGCCAGAAAACCGTCCGCCGCGTCCGTCGCCGCCGCCACTGCCAGCAGCGGAAGCGCCGCAGCCAGATCGTCCGCCGCCAGAAAAAATCCCACCGCCGGCGTCAAGACGGCACGCAGCAGCGTCAGTGCGTTGGGAACGTGGCGCTTCATCGCGCCGGAGCCGCCGCAGCCCGCTCCGCCAGCTCCGCCGCGGTCACCACTTCATACAGCGACGCGTCCGACATGATCCGCGCCACCAGCGCCACATGCATCGCATGCCCCGCCCGCTCCGCCACCACCTCCCCCAGCAGCGGCCGCCCGATCAGCGCCAGGTCCCCGATCAGATCCAGCGCCTTGTGCCGGCATGGCTCGTCGGCGAACCGCAGCCCGCCTTCATTCAGCACGCCGTTCGCGCCAAAACACACGGCGCTGTCCAGCGTCGCCCCTCGGATCAGCCCCATGTTCCGCATCGCGTCCAGCTCCTGCTCGAAGCCGAACGTCCGCGCCGGCGCAATCTCTTCCGCATAGCTCTCCGGCGTCACTTCCATGTCCAGCCGCTGATGCCCCACCAGCGGATGCGGAAAATACACCCGGCACGACAGCCGGAACCCGTCCGCCGGCCGGATCTCGATCCGCTTGCCCGGCGCTTCATGGCTCACAGGCTTCACGATCCGCAGATACCGCCTCCGCCGCCGCGTCGCCCGCATCCCCGCCTCCCGCAGCATCTCCGCAAACGGCTGCCCGCTGCCGTCCAGAATCGGCACCTCCAGGTTGTCGATCTCGACATACGCGTTGTCCAGCCCCATGCTGTAAAACGTGCTCAGCAGGTGCTCCGTCGTCGAGATCAGCACGCCCTGCCGCATCAGCGATGTCGCATAACTCACCCGCTGCACGTACCGCCAGCT
>Ga0101944_10001212_pt1 | contig 57379 bp, 48 predicted proteins | sample DewCreD2012metaG_FD_75245 | JGI IMG/M metagenome (GOLD analysis project Ga0101944, IMG submission 75245) | Hot spring sediment bacterial and archeal communities from British Columbia, Canada, to study Microbial Dark Matter (Phase II) - Dewar... ...
CCTGCATGGCTATGATAGAAAAGTTAGGATTAACGACCGAAAGGTCCTTAGCAATAGATATAGCGAAGTTGGCCAATGAGAATAGCTGGAAACACCAGAGTGACCTACAAGTTGATCGGCAGAAATTTGATGAAGGGGTTAGTTACATTGATGGAGCCTTAAAATCGGGTAAACCTGTGATTATTGGAGTTCATTATGAGAAAAGAAATACAAAAGTTAATAATGCCAATTCCGCCACCTTTCATTATATGGTTGTAATGGGTAAGGTTTGCAGAAATGGAGAGGAATATTACAGGTTTTACGATCCAGGAAGAACAATAATAGGAGATGGTGCAAACGAATTAAATTTATTAAAAATTGATCGGATAAGAGGGATGATTTATAATTTTTATAAAGATGATAAAACAATTTATACCATAACAGAAGTACGTAAAAATAAATAGATATGAAAGTCTTTATAATAACTATTGTTTTTTTAGTGAACTTGACCTCTTACAGTCAGGAAAATAAACTATTAAAATATTTTTTGATAATAAAAAATGATTCTATAATAAATACTGGAAAGATGCATATAGCGACTTTATGCTCAAAATTTTACAAAAACCCGGTACCCGATTCAATAACCTTAAAATACTTTTTTAATAACGATACAGCAAATATGTATTATGAAGTGGAAGATTATAGTCCTGATTTTAACACATATAAAACAGAAGTGGTTAAAAAATTATTATGTCCCTTATTTTATAAAAAACAAAAAGATATTTATTTAATTTGTTATGATATTGATAATATTATATACTTATCTATGTATGATATTAAGCAGGATACCATAATATCGAGTTATGTAGTAAGTGATTATACTGATGAACATGGTGACCAGGTAACAAATAGTATTATTTTCCCGAATAATTATATTGCGTCGGTTGAAATTAAATGGAATGGGGATTATTTTTATAAGTTATTAAAGATAGATATTGATAAAAAAGAATTTGTGTTGATCAAAAATATAAAGTTCACAAATAGAAATATTAGTGTAAATGAGGTTTTTAAAAAAATCCACCAGATATTAGGCATCAACGAAAAAGGGGAGCTGATAAAATAAAATTATTGTAAAAATATACGCTTAATAGTTCTTGTAAAAAATTGCAACAAGTTTGGTTTTTATATAAGCCATGTAAATTGGCAACTGGTTAACTTGTAATCAGGTTCTGAAGGTTTTCTTTCAGTCGTTTGTTTGAAATAGCAAGGTCAATAATTTTAAAGAGAGCTTGTTTTTCTTCATTGCCAAGGGAATCAATCAATTTTATTTTTTCTAATAGAGGCAGGTTTACTTCACCCGCTCGCGCGGATTTGTAATCCGTGCGGTTATTTCATAATGCAAAGTTCAGCAAAGGTCGCTCGCGCGGTTTTGTAACCGACCGAAGGGAGCTCGGCAAAGCCAATCCGTGCGGTTATTTTTAAAAGGTATTTTGCATATAAAGTATTTGTCACGGACTACAAGTCCGCGCCAGCAATGAGAAGTATTTGTCACGGATTACAAGCCCGCGCCAGCAATGAGAAGTATTTGTCACGGATTACAAGCCCGCGCCAGCAATGAGTGGTGTAAGCCGCACGCGTCAAAAGACGTGCGCGAGCGAAGGTTTAACGTTTAACGGCTCACGGTTAACGGACTACAACTTCCTCTAACTTCCTCATATTCCGCCTCATTCCGCCTCATTCTGAGTCATTCCGCCTCATTCCGCCTCATTCCGCCTCATTCCGCCTCATTCCGAGTCATTCCGCCTCATTCTGAGTCAGCACTAATACTGGCATGCTAATTCTGTTTCAATCTTTTTTGTGCTACTTAGCATTGATTAACATCTATCATTCATATATTTGCACTCTTAAAATAAAGCTGGTTTGAAACATTTTTTTTCAGTTCCATTAGCATGCCTACTGCTTGCAGCAGTAGTGTTCTCAACTAGCAGTCGTGCCTATTCCCAGGAAAGGGCTCGCACCCTAGCTGGCAAGCATTCGCAGAGCGATACGCTGGGGGGTAGGAACGTTTCATTTGATAAGAGTGGTGCAAAGGGCATTGGCCGTTCAGCTACCGATACGCTTAAACCCAACGAGCGCAACATTTACGGTTACCTTGGCATTCAGGATCCTAAAACCAAGTCGTTTGCCTGGTATTTTGATAGGGAAACTTTTGACTTAATTAAAACCCAAGCTTTTGATAGTTCGCTATACTTAACTCATTTAATATTGCCAGGTCAAAAAAATCTTTCTACTTTGACTTACCTGGGCAATATGGGATCGCCTATTCAGAGTGACCATTTTTTTGAACGGCCGGTTAGTTTTCCGTTCCTGTTCTCAAAGGGGTATGCCAGCTACGAGCAACCGGTACTGGATAGGAAGCAGTACAATGTAAGACGTCCGCACACGCTGCTGGAGTATTCAACTGCCGGCAAAAGGCGTAACGCTGAACAAAACCTCAGGGTTTTTCATACCCAGAACGTGAACAGGTACATAAACTTTGGGTTACAGTACGATTACTACAGCACTAAGGGTATATACGAAAGGCAGCTAACCCGTAATAACGATTTTACGGCCTTTGCAAGCTACTACAGGCATAGGGTGTCGGCACAGGGGACATTTGCCTACACTTACATTCGGAATCAGGAAAATGGCGGACTGGTTGACGATAGGTTTATACAGGACACCGTTATGGAGCCCAACCTGGTGCCCTTCAGCCTAAAGGACGCATCGGTGGAGTACCGTAAAAGGAGCTTTGCCGGTGTGGTTGGTTACGATATTATTACAAAAAGGGTAAACGATAGCCTTGAGAATCTGAAATCGATTCTCACGGCCAAGCTGATACTTGATGCTAACCGCTACACGCGGGTTTACGCCGATACCGAGTCCGATTCGTCGTACTACGGCAACTTCTACATCAGTACCACATCTACCCACGATTCGGTGTACCTGGCCACCTATCAGTCCACCCTGCTCATGGAGCTAAGCCAAATTGCCAAATACCCGGGCATACCCGGATTGCGGGCATGGGTATCGGGCCAAATGGGAAACTACTATAATTTTACCCCCGAAAATTTTATATATACTTACAACAATACCAACCTTAACACTACTCACTTTGGGGTAGGGGTATACAGCCAAAGCCCTTACCTAACCTACAGTGGGGCTGCACGTTTCTACATGAGCGGATACAGGGCAGCCGACAAGGAGATGCTTGGCCGCTTAACCATCTCGCCATGGAAATCGAAGGAGCTGCCTTACGTTGCAGGGGAGCTAAGCATCACCGATAGGGAGCCCGATATCTTTATAAATCGATATTTTTCAAATCATTTTAAATGGGAAAATAGCTTTGAGAAGGAGAGTCGTTTCAGGTTAAGTGCAAAGTTTGGTGCCGAGAAAGTTGGTTTTGAAGCCGGTTATAACCTAGAGCATATAGTGAACTATGCATATTTCGATACCCTTTCGTTGCCAGCTCAGGAATCCAAGGTTACGGTAACCTCGGCCTACATTCAGGAAAAGTTCAGACTTGGTTGGTTCAACGCTGTGGGTAGGGTTATTTGGCAGGCAAGTACCAATACCGATGTGTTAAGTTTACCCACCCTTGCGGGGTTTGGCGCAATTTATGTACAGTACCCCGTTGTAAAGAATGTGCTTACCATGCAGCTAGGTGTTAGCGGCTTTTACCGTACCGAGTTTTATGCCGATGCCTACAACCCCGCTCTTGGGGTTTACCATAACCAGCGTGTTCGGAAAATTGGCAACTACCCTTTTATCGATGTATTTCTGAATGCCAAGTGGAAACGTACCAATTTATTTATTAAGTTCGACCATGCAAACCAGGGATTAATTGATAATCAGTATTTTACCACACTACGCTACCCGTACAATCCACGTATGGTTAAGTTTGGAGTTTCGTGGATGTTTTACGACTAGTCGTCAAAATTCTCAATTGTAATTCAACACTTTAGGCTAATTTTGTGTTTCTATTTGGTTAAACCAAAAAAGTCATATTATGGTTCGAAAAGTTATTTACCTGCGTAATGGGTTGATTTTTTTGGCTATGCTGTTTACCTTCTCACTTTTAAATTGTGAGGAGAAAGCGAGTAAAGAATTAGAAGTTCAAAGAGACCTTGCCGATATACTGGCCGAAGGTAAACTTGTTGCCGTAACCGATTATAATGCAACAAGTTACTTTATCTACAAGGGTGAGCCAATGGGTTACCAGTACGATATGCTTCGCGATTTAGCCACCTATTTAGGGGTAAAGCTCGAAATCGTGACAGAGAACGATATCGACAAATCGTTTGAGATGCTCAGGAACGGCGAGGTAGATATTATAGCCAACAGCTTAGCCATAACAACCCAACGAAAGGAGGAGGTAGATTTTACCCTGCCTCATGGCGAAACCAGCCAGGTGCTGGTTCAAAGGGTGCCTGCCAACAACAGCGCTCCTGCAATTCAAAAACCGCTTGAGCTTTCGGGCAAATTGGTTTACGTGCAAAAAAGTTCAGCAGGCGCACAGCGCCTGAAAAACCTATCCGATGAAATAGGTGGGGGAATAACCATTGTTGAACTCCCCAATTACGATGCCGACAAGCTGATTGAGCTGGTGGCTACAGGAGAAATAGATTTTGCGGTTTGCGACCAGTCGGTAGCATTAGTTAAATCCAACTACTACAAGAATATCAACATTGATGTTCCGATAGGATTTCCCCAAAAAACAGCCTGGGCTGTAAGGAAAACCTCAGTTGAGCTCCGCAAAAAAGTTGATACCTGGTTGGAGGGCTACCTAAAAACGGCTCACTACCGGAATATTGAGCTTAAGTATTTTGCCCAGGAACGCTTTAACAGGCGTGCCAGCAGCGATTACTTTTTCATATACACCGGCAAAATCTCGCCGTGGGACGAGTACTTTAAGAAGTACAGCCAGGGTATCGATTGGGACTGGCGGCTTTTAGCTTCGCTGGTTTACCAGGAGTCGCGTTTCAGGCACGATGTTACATCGCACAGGGGTGCATCGGGGCTTATGCAGATGATGCCCCAAACTGCCGAGTATTTCGGTGTTGATAGTGCGGTTGGGCCTGCCAAGCAAATTGAGGCCGGCGTGAGGTATATCAAGTGGCTGGAAGACCGATTTGCCGCTTACGATATTCCTAAGGACGAAATGGTTAAGTTTGTGCTTGCATCGTACAATGCAGGAATAGGCCACATAATTGACGCCCGAAACCTTGCCCAGAAACACGGTCGAAACCCCAATGTATGGGACAATAACGTGGAGTACTTCATCCGTAACAAGTCGCAGTTTGTAAACGACCCCGTTGTTAGGCATGGCAGGCTAAAGGGGGTTGAAACCACAAACTACGTAAAGGAGATAATGGAAAGGTACCAGCACTACAAGAATATTATAGGAGAGTAAAGCTCTCCTTTTTTTTGCTGTAAACGTGCTTTATTCATACATTTGCGCAAAATTTCATGGACATGAGTAATCGTAGAGTTCGTGTGCGGTTTGCACCAAGTCCTACCGGCCCTTTGCATATTGGAGGAGTGCGAACAGCGCTATTCAACTACTTTTTTGCCCGTCAGCATAGGGGTGATTTCATTCTCAGAATTGAGGATACTGACTCGCAACGGTTTGTCCCCGGCGCCGAGGAGTATATTAACGAGGCACTGAACTGGTGCGGGATAAAGATAGATGAGGGCGTTCGTGAGGGAGGGCCGCATGCACCTTACCGCCAAAGCGAGCGCAAACACATATACAAGCAGTATGCCGATAGGCTTGTGGAGAGCGGTCATGCATACTACGCTTTCGATACCCCTGAGGTGTTGGACAAAATGCGCGCCGAGGCCGAAGCCAATGGTGGCGCATTTACCTATAACTATGCCATAAGGAATAGCATGGAGAACTCCCTAGTTCTAACTGCCGATGAGGTTAAGCGCCGCATTGAGCGTGGCGACCAGTGGGTTATTCGCTTTAAGATGCCCGAGAATGAGGAGGTGGTGATGCACGACCTTATCCGCGGCGAGGTTAGGGTGAACACCTCAACGCTCGACGACAAGGTGCTGTTTAAGAGTAGCGACATGCTACCCACCTACCATCTGGCCAACGTAACCGACGATTACCTGATGGAGATTTCGCATGTGATCCGCGGCGAGGAGTGGCTACCCTCGTTGCCCCTGCATGTACTGCTGTACCGTGCTCTGGGCTGGGAGGCCGTTATGCCAAAGTTTGCACACCTTCCGCTACTGCTAAAGCCATCGGGTAATGGCAAGCTAAGCAAGCGCGATGGCGATAAAATGGGATTCCCCGTTTTTCCCTTGCTATGGAGGGGAGCCGATGGCGAGATATCGCGTGGTTACCGCGAGGATGGTTACTTTCCCGAAGCATTTGTGAACCTACTTGCCCTGTTGGGATGGAATCCCGGAACCGATCAGGAAATGTTCAGCATGGATGAGCTTATACAGCTCTTCAGCATTGAGCGCGTAAACAAATCGGGTGCACGTTTCGACCCGGAAAAGGCAAAATGGTTCAACCACCAGTACCTTATCCGTAAGTCCGATGCTGAGGTTGCTGAACTTTTCATGCCTGTTCTTGAACAGTACAATATCGATGTACCAATCGATAAGCTCACGCGAATTGTTGGGCTGGTTAAGGAGCGCGTTAACTTTGTCCATGAACTTTGGGCGCAAACAAACTTTTTCTTTGAGCGCCCCCTGGAGTACGACCAGCAAGCTGTTGCCAAGCATTGGAAACCCGAAACTCCCGATATGATAACCGATGTTAGCCAAACGCTGAAAGCATTGGATTCCTGGATATCGCATGACATTGAAACAGCGCTCAAGGAGCTTATCAATGCTAAAGGTTACGGCATGGGAAAAGTTATGAATGCTGTAAGGCTTTGCCTTGTTGGCGAATCGAAAGGGCCGGGGATAGCCGATATCTGCGAAATTCTAGGCAAGGATGAAACAATAACCAGGCTTAACCAGGCTGTTCTAATTTTAAATGGTAAGCAATGAATCGGAATGAATCGGAATGAGACGGAATAGACGGAATAAGATGGAGTTAGAGGGTAGGAGAACAGTTAAATCTTAATACCATAGATTAACAAATTTAACCGGGCTAAATAATAGAAACGCATTAATATTTTTAGAGGAGATTAGCCAATAGAAGCACAAAAAACATTTAATTTTTGTTTCAATTGACGAATTCGGATTTTAATTAACTTTGTGGCATGAGAAACATTGTAAGCATAGCTGCTACCTGTTGTTGTATGGGGTATAGGTTTGTACCGCAGGGGTGTTGCTATGCGCGATGTTGATTACTAATTAACTCTATCCATAATTCAAGCCCTTCCGGTACATACCCGGAGGGGCTTTTTCGTTCTATGTGGCTTTTCATGAATAAAACGATAAATACAAGGATACTATGGAAAGGAACAAGCTAAACTACATTGAAATCCGGAAAATGGTTGAGGGTTTAAGCGATAGTTTTTCAGAGCTGATTATTGAAAGTTTACTTGGTGCAGAACAAAAGGTTGATGATGCGAAACCCTTCAGTAAACTTTATGATGCGATACGGTGCTTTAATTCCGATACGAGTCAATGCCAAAGGCAATTGGAAATCGTTTATCAAGGATTCCCAAGCATTTTAGATACACTCAGCCACGATGCAAACTTCATCTACCAGAACGACCCTGCGGCACAAAGCCTTGAGGAGGTGCTACTTGCATACCCCGGATTTTTTGCCATTATCCATTACCGATTAGCAAACCTGCTGCATAGGATGGGGGTAAAAATTCTGCCGCGGATGATTACGGAATACGCCCACAGCAAAACGGGTATCGATATTCATCCTGCCGCAACCATTGGTCAGCAGTTTTGTATTGATCATGGAACCGGAATAGTGATTGGTGAGACTGCCAAAATAGGGGATAGGGTTAAAATATACCAGGGAGTAACACTTGGTGCGTTAAGCGTATCGAAAAGTTTGGCTACAACCAAGCGTCACCCAACTATCGAGGACGATGTGATTATATATGCTGGCAGCACTATTCTTGGTGGCGAAACCGTAATTGGCCATAATAGTGTTATTGGCGGTAATGTTTGGTTGGTTAAAAGTGTTCCCCCTTTTTCAATGGTTTACCATGAGAGTAAAGTGATTGTACAGCAAAATGATTATAAAACTAAAATGTAGAGAGTTATGAAGTATTTGAGTATTGACAAGTCGATAGGTAACACGCCGCATATACGGCTGAATAGGCTATTTCCAAATGCAGAGGTATGGCTAAAAGATGAAAGGCGAAACCCCTCTGGTAGTATCAAGGACAGGGCTGCCATGGCTATGGTTGAGGATGCTGAAAGGAAAGGGTTCTTAAAACCCAATGGGGTTATAGTAGAGCCAACATCGGGGAATACGGGAATTGGACTTGCGATGATTGCTGCCATAAAGGGATATAGGTTGATATTAACCATGCCCGAAAGCATGTCGGTTGAACGGAGAGCCCTTCTTAAGGCTTATGGTGCTGAAATTGTACTTACGCCGGCAGCGCTCGGTATGCAAGGAGCAATTGATAAGGCTAAGGAAATTCTTTCCAGTATTCCCTCGGCTTGGATGCCTATGCAATTTGCTAATGCGGCTAACCCCAGTATTCATTTTCAGACCACTGCAAAGGAGATTTTGGCTGATTTATCCGATGGGGTTGATATTATTGTTGCAGGAGTAGGGACTGCTGGACATATAACCGGTGTTGGCAGGGGCTTAAAGACTGCATTTCCCAACATTCAGGTAATTGCAGTTGAGCCGTTCGACTCGCCCGTTCTCACTGGAGGGCAACGGGGTTCGCACCCCATACAGGGGATTGGAGCTGGCTTTGTACCCCCGAACCTCGACCGTGGTGTGATAGACGATATTATTACGGTTAAAGCTGACGAGGCGTTTGAATGCATGCGGCTGCTTGTCAGAACCGAAGGCATTTTGGCAGGAATATCAACCGGTGCAAATATTGCAGCCGTTAAAAAGTTGCTGTCAGAAAAGCAGCCCAACCTCAGAATTTTAACCTTTGCCTACGATACCGGCGAGCGTTACCTGAGCGTGAACGGGATTTGGGAGTAGGTTTATAATCCAGTTAGGCGCTTAATCTCGTTGAGCTTATTCAACGCCTCAATGGGAGTAAGGTTGTTGATATCAATTTTTTTGATCTGGTCGCGTATCTGCTTGAGTACAGGGTCCTCGAGCTGGAAAATACTTAGCTGGTAGCCCTCGCGGTGGGTTCCAAGCTCATCAACCGGTTTACTTAGCGATTGACGCTGGGTGGAACTCTCCAGCTCAGCAAGTATCTCATTGGCACGTTTTACCACGCTTGGCGGCATACCGGCCATGCGGGCTACGTGAATCCCAAAGCTATGCTCGCTTCCACCTCTAACAAGCTTGCGCAGGAAAATTACCTGGTTGTTAACCTCTTTTATGGTTACATTGTAGTTTTTTACACGGGGGAACGATTTTTCCATCTCGTTCAGCTCGTGGTAGTGGGTGGCAAAAAGGGTTTTTGCCCTTGCGCTGGGGTGTTCGTGCAGGTACTCAACTATAGCCCAGGCAATTGAAATGCCGTCGTAGGTTGATGTTCCGCGACCAATCTCATCGAGCAGCACCAGGCTCCTGGGCGAGATGTTGTTCAGGATGCTTGCCGCCTCCTGCATCTCCACCATAAAGGTCGACTCACCAAGCGACAGGTTATCCGATGCTCCAACACGGGTAAATATCTTATCAACTACACCTATTGAAGCTGCTTGGGCTGGAACAAACGAGCCCATTTGTGCCATAAGCACAATTAAGGCGGTTTGCCTTAGCAATGCCGATTTACCGGCCATATTTGGTCCTGTAATTATGATAATTTGCTGTTCGCGTGTGTCGAGGTAAACATCGTTGGCTATGTACTGCTCGCCTGTTGGCAGCATGCGTTCAATTACAGGATGCCGTCCCTGCTTGATGTCAATTACATCGTCGAGTGTAACTTGCGGGCGGTTGTACTGGAACTCAGCTGCGCAGTGGGCAAATGAGAGCAGGCAGTCGAGCTGAGCTATGAGGTATGCGTTAAGCTGTATGGAGCCCACATACTCAGCTAGGCTATGAACCAGGTTTTGGTAAAGGTTTTGCTCAAGCTCAGCAATTTTCTCCTCGGCTCCTAGTATTTTTTCCTCGTACTCCTTTAGCTCCTGGGTAATGTAGCGCTCCGCCGATACAAGGGTCTGTTTTCTAATCCAATCGGCTGGAACTTTGTCCTTGTGGGTATTCCTAACCTCAATGTAGTAGCCAAAAACGTTATTGAAGTTAACCTTAAGCGACGGTATTCCGGTACGCTCCGATTCGCGTTGCTGAATACTTAGCAAGTATTCCTTTCCGGAGAATAGGATGTCCCTTAGCTCATCGAGCTCGGCATTAACTCCTCGGGCAATTACCTGTCCTTTACCGAGCATCATGGGGGCATCGGGCACAATCTCATTCTCAATTCGTTCACGAATTCGGTGGCAGGGATTTAGCTGTTCGGAAATGCGGAGTAGGGTAGGCTCAGCGCTCTGGTCACAAATCTTTTTTACCTCATCAATAAACCCTAGCGCATTTTTTAGCTGAACCATCTCGCGGGGTTGAATACGACCCACTGCTGCCTTTGATATGATACGCTCCACATCGCCCATTTCCCTTATTTTGTCAGTAAGGGTTGTGCGCAAATCTTCGTTTTTAACCAGGAGTTCAACCACGTTCAGCCTGTCGTTAATAGAGTCGATACTCTTGAGGGGTAATGCCACCCAACGTTTTAGCAGGCGGGCACCCATGGGCGATGAGGTTTTATCGATAACCTCAATGAATGTTTTTGCCCCTTCATTTATGGAGCTGAACAGCTCCAAGTTGCGCGATGTAAATCTATCAATCCACACAAAGCTATCCTCATCAATGCGTGAAATGCTCTGAATGTGACCTATTTGTGTGTGTTGGGTAACATCAAGGTAGTAGAGTATGGCACCAGCAGCGGTAATGCCAAACCGTAATGAATCGATACCAAAGCCTTTTAACGATTGGGTTTTAAAGTGCTTGGTTAGTTTCTCGCGAGCTGCATCCTCGTTAAAAGCCCACTCGTCGAGTCGGGTTATGTAGTGCTTACTTCCGAATTGCTCCAGGAAATCCTTGTACTTTGTTCGCTCAACAAGTATCTCCTTGGGCTTAAAGTTGTTGATTAGTTTATCAACATAATCTAGGTTGCCCTCAGAGGTATAGAACTCGCCAGTGGAGATATCCAGGAAAGCCACTCCTCCCGCTTTTTTATCGAGATAGACGCAGGCCAGGAAATTGTTTTCCTTGCGCTCCAAAACATTATCGTTGTATGAAACTCCTGGGGTAACAAGTTCGGTAATTCCCCTTTTTACTATGGTTTTGGCTTTTTTAGGGTCCTCAAGCTGTTCGCAAATGGCCACCTTTTGTCCGGCTCGTACTAGTTTAGGCAGGTAGGTGTCAAGGGCATGGTGTGGAAAGCCAGCCAGCTCCACAAACGATGCTGCACCGTTTGCGCGGCGGGTTAGGGTTATACCTAAAATCTCCGAAGTTTTAATGGCATCCTCGCCAAATGTCTCGTAGAAATCGCCAACCCTGAAAAGCAGTATGGCATCGGGGTGGTTGCGCTTGATACTCAGGTACTGCTTCATCAGTGGAGTTTCCACAATATTTATATCATTTTCCTTGCTCACCGTTTATTAGTTTTCCGGAACGTTTACAAAAATACCAAATAGTTGCATAGCAATTTGGCTCTGTTGAAAAAAACGTTAAAACTACTTTACAACATAAAAATGGACAAAACCGGCTTTAAACTTTTGGCTAGTTTTGCGCTCAAATAAAACGAAACCCCCGACTTCACAGCCGGGGATTTCAAATGGTTCAGGTATTAGTAAGGATTGGAAATAATCGCAGTAAAGTTAAAAATTTTCAACAACATTTTCAACATTTAGGTTTCAGTAGAGGAACGCTGTGATTGCTTATTAATACCTAACCATATATAGGACAGGCTTTTGGCCTGTCTTTTTTTTGTTTAGATTTTTTTAGATTTTTTAGACCCTACCGTCCGATAAAAGATCTTAATACAATTTTGTTTAGTTACCAAAAGCAAACCTCCATTTGTCAAACTGATCTTGTCGAAGGGTTCAGTGTACAGATTACCGTGTGGGTAGTATTTTGTGTTTGGTGTTTAGTGAAAAACTGCGTAAATCACCCAAATATGTGCTATCTGTGTTTTATTGAATTTTCTATCAACCAAAAACCATCAACTAAATAGGTATCACAAAGTTACACAGAGTTTACACTGTGTTTCATTGTTAAAATCAGCATAATCTGCGTCATCAGCGTTCCATTTCAATTCACGAAAAACTATCAACGAATAACGCTTCTTGTCATTCCGAGCAAATGCGAGGAATCTCATTAGAATAGGGCTAAAGGGTCAAAGTGATGCTTCGACGGTGCTCAGCATGACATGAGAGGACGGGTCAGGCATTCACGAACAACGAACAACGTTTCTATCCCCACAGGGGCTAAACATTTGTAACTCCATGGCTACTCCCATATGTATAGCGATGCACGCAGTACATATTCCAAAGAGCAAGGGTGAAACGTTGCATCGCAACAGAAATAGCATGGCAAAGAGCGATTTATGCGTTCTTTCTTGTCTTGATACAAGAAAGAACCAAAGAAAATCAAGGCTGAAAAGCCCGACCCGATGGGTACCCCGTGGGTGGAACTGCCACGCGATACAATTCGCCACGCCGCAGGCGTGGCTCATGTGGTATCGCTTACTAGGCCCACCGCTACCTTCCACCCCCGACCCATTGTCGGGTCAGGCTTTTATGCCATTGCCTGCTTCTTCCGCTCCATTCCCTCTTAGGGAAAAGGGCTGGGGTGAGGTCGTTTCCCGCGAACAACGATTCACGAACAACGAACAACGTTTCCAGCCCCGTAGGGGCTAAATATTTGTAAACCTGTGCCTACTCCCACTTGTATAGCAATGCACGCTATAATATTCCAAAGAGCAACTCTGAAAGGTTGAATCGCAATAGTTATGCATTGCAAAGAGCGATTGCCTGAAAACCAATCAAAAGAAATAAAGGATTAAAGGCACAAAGAGATGCTTCGACTGGGCTCAGCATGACAAATAACCTTAACTAAACAACATTGAATCTCAATCCTCTACGAGGAATTTAATCCAAATACCATGAAATTTGAGGAATAAGTCGGAATAAACAGAATATGATGGAGTTAGAGGAATAGTGAACAGAAAGCCAAAGAATTGAGAATATGTGGAAGATAGAGGAATATTAAAATGAACAAAAATGACAAAATGCTATGAACAAACAATTTAACTGGGCTAATAAAAAGGTGAGGCGGAAATATTTTTAGAGGAGATTAGTAAAAGAAAAAGGCGACTGTTAGGTCGCCTTTTTTCATGCAATTAGCATCTCAACTATTTGTTCCTTTTATTTTCTCTACGTTTCTCTAGTTCGTATGCAATTGGTGCTGCAACAAAAATCGATGAGTAAGTACCAATCAGAATACCAACTATAAGAGCAAAAACAAAACCACGAATTACCTCGCCGCCAAAGAAGAACATTGGGATAAGTACAATGAGAGTGGAGAATGAAGTAGAGAAGGTACGGCTCAGCGTATCGTTAATAGCGCTGTTCATGTTCTCTTTTCTGGTGCGTTTGGGGTGTAGGCCCATGTACTCACGGATACGGTCGAAAATAATAACCGTGTCGTTTATTGAGTAACCAATAATGGTTAGGATAGCTGCTATAAACGATTGGTCAATCTCCATGTTGAATGGTACCCTGTAGTAAAGGATTGAGAACAATCCAATGGTGATTAGCGAGTCGTGGAAAAGTGCAACCACACCACCTGCACTGTAGCTCCAGTACCTGAACCTGATTAAGATATAAAGGAAGATTACAATAAGAGCAAAGAATACCGCAATGTATGCGTCGCGCTTGATATCGTGGGCAATGGTAGGTCCAATCTTAATGGAGCTCTGCTTGTAATCGTGCTGGAAGTCGCTAAAGGTAGCGCCATCGGCCATGAACGGTTTAACGCCGAGGTAAATCAGCGAGTCAACCTCGTTGTCAACATTAGGATCGTTATCGGCTACTTTGTACTTGGTGGTAATTTTTACCTGGTTCGATGCACCAATGGTTTTAACTTCGGGTGCCTCGCCAAGGTAAGTTTTGAGCGATTTGCTTACCTCCTGGGTTGAAACCGTATTCTGGAAGCGAACAATGTATGAGCGACCACCGGCAAAGTCGATACCCGGGTTCAAACCGCGAACGGCCAACGAAATAATTGCAATTGAAATTAGTACGCCTGAGAAGATATAAGCCTTTTTACGTAGTCCAATGAAATCAATTTTAACTTTCTGGAATGCATTTTCAGAAAGCTTAGTTGAGAAAATCATTGGGATGTTGCGTTTTTCCATCCAAAGTAGGATTAACCTGGTGATGAAAATACCGCAGAACATCGAGGTGATAATACCAATCATCAGGGTAGTGGCAAAACCACGGATAGGACCTGAACCAAACAGGTACAGGATAACACCGGTTAGCAGTGTGGTAACGTTACCATCGATAATAGCGGAGAGGGCATTGCGGTAACCATCCTTAACAGCGAGGCTCAAGCCTTTACCAGCACGGAGTTCCTCACGGATACGCTCAAAAATTAGTACGTTGGCGTCAACGGCCATACCCAGGGTAAGCACAATACCGGCAATACCAGGTAGGGTTAGGGTAGCGCCAAACGATGCCATAACACCCATGATGAAAAACAGGTTGGTTACAAGGGCAAAGTCGGCTACTAAACCAGCACTACGGCTATAGTAAACAACCATGTATAGTAGCACTATGATGAACGATACAATAAAGGAGTTCATTCCGGAGTTAATGGCTTCTTTACCCAGCGATGGACCAACCAATTGTTCCTGAACAATATGAGCTGGAGCAGGTAGTTTACCCGACTTAAGCACGTTGGCAAGGTCCTTAGCCTCGTTTATGGTGAAATCGCCAGTGATTTGCGAACGTCCACCCTTAATTTCGGTTTGAACGCGAGGGAATGAGTAAACGTAATCGTCGAGTACAATGGCAATGCAACGGCCCACGTTTTCGCCGGTCATGCGAGCCCAAATGCGAGCGCCTTCGGCATTCATTTCCATATCAACCTCAGCCTCACCCTTGCGGTCGCCGAAAGCTTCGCGTGCATCGGTAATGGCGCCACCATCGAGAGGGGCTTTACCATCGCGTGTGGTTACCTTAAGTGCAATAAGCTCATAGAATACCTTATTTTTGTCCCATTTGGGTGATTTAACCCCCCAACGGAATTTGACATCGGGAGGGAATAATGCCTTAATCTTGGGCATTTTGAGAATCTCATTAACCTGAGCGGTATCCTTAATGTGTGCATAGCCAACCACAGGGCCGGGTGCGGGTTGATTATTGTATAGGTTAGGCTGCAGAATGCTGAATAAGGGGTAATCCTTAGCCATGTCGGCTGCGGCCTTTAAGGTATCGGTCTTTTCGGTTTCCTTAAGCTTGCTTAGCAGTTCATCCTGCTGCTCAGCGGTTTCTTCTTTTTTAGTGGTTTCGGCCACTTTAGGCTCGCTTGCCTTATTAATTTCAGCAAGGGTGCTATTGGCAGCCATAAAGTTGTTGAACAATTCGCTGTACTCGTAGGTTTCCCAGAACTCAAGGCTGGCAGTACCCTGTAGAAGCTTGCGAACACGCTCAGGTTCTTTAATACCGGGTAATTCAATAAGAATAAGTCCGGAATTTTCGAGGCGTTGAATGTTGGGTTGTGCTACCCCAAACTTGTCGATACGGTTACGAAGGATGTTAAAGGAGTTATCAATGGCATTTTCGGCTTCCTGCTTCAGTACTTTCAGTACGTCTTCGTCGGAAGAATCAAAATTAATGCGTCCACGCAACTCAGGAGTGTTGAATATTGAAGCCAACCGAGCATTTGGAGCCACCTGCCTGAAGGCTTTACCAAACTTATCGATAAAGTGCTCGCTCCCGGGCATCTGGGTAGCCAGGTTTAGCGCTTTTACAAAGGCGCTGTCCTGACTGTTGTTGGACAAGGCTTTAACCAGATCGGTAACTGACACCTCGAGCATAACGTTCATACCACCTTTTAGGTCGAGGCCAAGGTTAATTTCCCTTTCCTTACACTCCTTGTAGTTATACTTTCGTACGAAAAGGAAATTGTAGACCTGTTCCTGCGACATGGAGTCGAGGTAATGCTCGTACTTCTTGGAATCAAAAATGTTGTTAACCGTTGCATATTCACGGGCTTTGCTTTCAACCCGCCAGGTTACATAAGTAAACGAAAGCTGGTACAAGCACACCAGCGCTAATGCAATGGCAATAAATCGGATCGCACCTTTATTCTGCATCGTTCTAAAGTATTAAAAAGTTGATAATTTGCCAGTTTTCAAAAATATCGGGCAAATATAATTTTTTTTAACATACAAACAGCCTTTAGCTGTTACTCATTTTCACCTTTAACAGGTTTCAGGAAAATCCGTTTCCTATGAATGCTTATGCTTGTGGCATTACGCATCAAAAAATCGCAGCCCAGTATGCCTGCCAGCTTAACGTTGGCCAACTGGGAGTAGAGCTCAATGAGGTTGCTTAAGTCGGCAACAGCCACTTCAAAGTTGATGAACTCAATTTCGCCAATCCAAACAGAGCTTAGGGTTGCTGTATCGATGCTGTTGGTTTGTGAGCCAAACCCAATAACCAAACCCTGAGGGTGATTCCTAACCTCAACATCACCTAATACCGACTGGTCAATCACAGTTCGTGTAGCTCCGGTATCGACTACTAACCAGTAATCGGCATTGTTTAGTGTACACTCAACCAACCAGTGGTAGCCGTCGTCGGCAAAATCTATCACCCTAAACTGTATGCTTTTAACCATGCTTTGCCACTAAAATTTTTCAGCTGAAGGTATTGAATTATTTGATTGTTTCCGTAAATTACAATGCCAAAATTATTTGCTTAAACCATGAACTATCGCAATATTTTATACAAAAATCTTTTAAAATACACCTTCCAACGCCATTACCTCCTAATATTTGTATTAGCATTAGTAGTTTTACTCTTTTGGCTAGCAAGCGAGTTGAGCCGGGCAAAGGAATTTAAAATGGCAACCGTTCATAATATTGCCCTTAGGCTTGAATTGGCAAGCATCAGGCTGTCGCAGCTTGACTTGAATCAGAATAACACAGTTAACGATTCTCAATTTCGAAATTCAATTAAACATTTACTTTCCGATGATAATATCAGTCAGGTTATACTAAAAACAGGGAACGAAATAGCTATATACTTACTGGATGATGCGGGAAACTTAACTGTTCACTACAACCAAAACCCTGCACTGTTAAGGGATTCAAATTTGCCTAACGGTAAAAACCTTTTAAGGGTTGTGAAAGAGGGCAGCAATTTGGTTGCTTTGATGGTTGAAAGGGTTAATCCCGATTTAGCTGTGTGGATTGGCGTTGAGCTAAAGCTAGCGCTAGGTAACAACATCGAGTTAAGCCAAAGCGCCAGCCAGTGGATTGAGTTAAGCCAACCGGTATCTGTTGCGGGGTATAAGGAGGTTTTGGATAGTCAACTCGAATCAAACATAGGGAAAATACTGAATCGGACTTTTTTAGCATTAGCAATAATTACATTGATAATTTCTGCAGCAATGCTGTTGCAGGTTATGCAGCAAGCTGCAAGTCTTGAAAATGAGCTGTTACTGGTTGAAAAAAGCATTACCAACAACCACGAAATAGAAAACACTAAAGGCGAATTCATAGCCATCCTAGGGCCAATGGCTCACCGCATAAGGTTTCAGCTCAATGAGCTAAAATCCAACCAGCTTGAGGTTAGCGATAGGCTTTACCAGTTTTACAGGGCATCGGTCGACGCCATTGTGATACACCACGGTGGTGTTCCTATTTTCTTCAATCCCGCGTTCCCCGAGATGACCGGATACCCTGAGAGCACCCTTTACAGGCTTCGCCTCTTCGACATCATTAAGGTTGATGAGGATTTACTCAATGAGGCCAGGGAAGGAAGACAGCCTACGGTGGAGGGTTTATTGCGACAAAGCAATAGCAATATGCTGTATGTAGAGGTTCAGGTAAAATCTATTAAGTTCCGGGGGCAAGCAGCCGAATCGGTTGTGGTACGCGATATCACGCACCGTAAGTTCATGGAACGTGAGTTGCAGCTCCAGCGTATGCGCCAGGTGAAATCGGTTATCGATGGTCAGGAAAAGGAGCGTCAACGCTTATCGCGCGAACTACACGATGGGTTGGGACAGAACCTTGTGGCCATAAAGCTGAAGCTCGAAAGCTTACCCCACAATATGGCTGGTGAGCTGAATGCCACCCTTGCACAGGTAAAGCAAATGTTCAACCATACCATTGAGGAGGTGCGGCGCATTTCGAACAACTTAATGCCTGCCGCCCTTAAGGAGTTTAGCCTAGCGGTGGTGCTTCGGAATCTGTGCAACGAGGTGGAAAGTAATTCGGGAATTAGCGTTGGCCTTACTGTTGGTGTACTGCCCGAACCCATCGATCAGCTTCTTAAAACCTATGTTTACAGAATTGTTCAGGAAGCCCTTACCAATGTAATAAAGCATTCCGGGGCAAATAGAGCCAACATTACCGTTTACGCCGACTTTAGCAACCTACACCTGATTATTGAGGATAACGGCGTGGGGTTTAACACTTCCATCTCCACCGATACCGGTAATGGTTTATACAATATGAAGGAGAGGGCAATCCTGCTGAACGGAAGTATTAATATCATCTCCTCGCAGGGGAAGGGCACTAAAATAGTGGCCCAGTTCCCATTAAAGCCACAAAATCAAACGGTAAATGGATAAGATAAGAGTAGCACTGGTAGAAGATCATCAGCTGGTTCGCGATGGTATCCGATCGTTGCTGACCAACCTGCCCAACATTGAGGTAGTAGCAGAAACTGATTGCGCTAAAAGCATGCTGAGCCTGATTGATGGGGTAAAGCCCGATGTTTTACTAGTTGATATCTCGCTACCCGAAATGTCGGGGGTTGAGCTGGCAAAGGTTGTTACCACAAACTACCCCAGTACCAAGGTGATAATCCTTTCCATGCATACCGAGCAGGAGTATATCTTTAATTCGCTGCGCAATGGAGCTAAGGGTTATCTGCATAAAAGCATCTCGCGCGAGGAACTGGTTGAGGCAATTGAGCAAGTTTATGAAGGGAGCGAGTATTTTAGCAAGGAGGTATCGGGAATCATCCTTAAAAGTTATCTGCGGCAAATCAAAAACCCCGAAAGGGTTGAGGAATACGAGGATAAAAAGCTGACACCCCGCGAGATGGAGATACTGCGCATGGTAGCACAGGGATACTCAAATCAGCTTATAGCTGATAAGCTTTTTATCAGCGTCAGAACCGTTGAGTCGCATAAAAATCATATCATGCAAAAGCTGGAACTAACCACTACTGTCGATTTGGTTAAGTATGCCATTAAAAATGGAATTATAGACCTGTAAACGTTTGCATTAATATATCGCATTATTTAGATATATTTTTTTTGTGTGATTTCTAAAGAACTATATTTGCAACCTCTTTTCACTCAAAGAGACTAGCAGCTAATTAAGTTAATTAACAATCCAAAATCTATTAAACATGGCTCTAAAAAACCAGAGAAAGGATTTGATACGCATTGGCGTGTTTTACGACGGGAACTACTTCCTGCATGTTAGCAACTACTACAACTACTTTCACCAACGGAAAAAGAGGTTGAATATTGCCGGTTTGCATGAATTTATTCGGCATATGGTTGCCAGCGAGGAGGGTGTTGATCCTAATTTCTGCCAGCTGATTGAGGCACATTTTTTCCGTGGCCGCATCAGCGCACAGGAGGCAAGCCAGCGTGGAAATCAGCTCTACAACGACAGGGTGTTCGACGATATCCTGATGTCCGAAGGGGTTATTACCCACTACCTTCCCATTCGTCCACGTGGAGGACGCCGTGAGGATAAAGGGATTGATGTGTGGCTGGCACTCGAAGCTTTTGAGCAAACTCTTTACAAACGCTTTAATGTGCTGGTGCTTATCACCTCCGATGGCGACTACGTTCCGCTTATCCGCAAAATCAACTCGTTGGGAACCAAGGTTATGGTTTTGGCGTGGGATTTTGATTACACCGACGACCAAGGTCGTGAGGTAACCACCCGAACATCTCAGGAGTTGCTTCGTGAGGTTACTTACCCATTGCCCATGCACGAGCTCATTAACGATGGCTTAAAGCGTAAGGATAAGGTGGTTGAGAACCTTTTTGCTGTTCAGGACTACAGCCAGCCCCGGCAGGTGACTAAAGAAACCATAACCGATGAGGAAAGCAAACGTGCACGAATTTTAAGCGTAAACAATGGTTACGGTTTCATTCAGTATCCGCCCAACAACCTTTTCTTCCACTACCAGGATGTTGAGGATGGTGAGTTTGAGGAACTCATTGAGGGCGATATGGTTGAGTTTGTGATTGGTATCAACGAGAAAGGTCAAGAGGTAGCCAAGCGTGTTCGCAAGGTTCCCGATTACGATGTGAATACCTGGTAGAACTTACTTTGAATGCCTGCAATTGCAGGCATTCATGCTATTTAACCCCTTGCTTAACCCAGTTTACAAGAGTAGGCTTAAGGGGTAATTTCCCCTGAACCTTTACCTCGTTATTTATAACCAGGGCAGGGGTAAGCAGTACCCCGTAATCCATGAATTGATTCATGTCGGTTACGCTCTCAATACGAGCATCAATACCCAGCTCGTTAACCACCTCGTGGCACATGGCTTCCAGCTTGTGACAGTTTGGGCAGCCTATACCAAGAACTTTAATCTCAACCATATCAATTTAGCCTTTGGGTTACAGTCCACATCCCCCGCAGCAAGAGCCACAAGCTGGGGCATGGGAAACATGTCGGTGTATGTCCGTTGAACCTTGTTTTGGCGCACGGTACTCATCGCAAGCATCACCACAATTTGGGCATGTGGCCATCATCTTGCTACATGGGCCAAACGCTGCATCAATCCATTCCGTTTTGCTTCCGTTAGCATCAAACTTTAAATTGCAAGCTTTACAGATGTATGTTTCCATTGCTCAATATCTATTTAAACTGATACTTTTCAATAATGTTTGATGGCGGGTTAAAGTACCCGAAGTAAACCCAAGGGTATAGTTTACGTATTTGTTCCATTATTTGTTTTATCCCCAGGGGTTCGCCCTGTCCGTCAAATTCTATTCGGCTAAAAAGCCAATCGGGGTCGATATTGAAGTTGCGCCACTGTATCATGTTGATACGCGCAGAGTCAATAATCTCCTTCAGCGCATTCAGTTCTTCGGCCGTATCGGTAATGCCGGGCATTACAAAGTAGTTGATTGACGACCATGCGTTAAACCGACGGGCAATTTTTAGCGACTCAATGGCATCGGCTTGCGTGAAGTTTACCGGGCGGATGTAGAGGTTATACCACTTTCCCTGTGCTGAATTCATGCTTACCCTAATGCTGTTGAGTCCAGCCCTAAAAAGTTCCTCAACCGCTTTTGGCCTACTGCCATTGGTATTCAGGTTAATTATACCCTTTGAGGTTTTGGCCCTGATTGCCTTAATGGCATCGCGTATGAGCTCCCACTGCATTAAAGGTTCACCCTCGCAGCCCTGGCCAAAGCTTACCACAGGGTTAGGAGCGGTTTCCAGATGAGGAACGGCCACCCCTACAATTTCATCAACCGTTGGAACAAAGGTTAATCGGTGCTGCGACTCGTGCACAGGTGATTCTTCCCTATCTTGTTTCGAAATACATCCCACGCAGCGGGCATTACAGGTTGGCGATACGGGAAGCGGCGCTTCCCATCGGTTCATCACGAAGTTCCTTGCAGCCGGGCAAAGGTAGGTGAAGGCACAGTTATCTACCAGGTGATGAATAAGCCTGTTGGTTGGATTTTGGGCTTTTATTTTTTTCCCGCGCTGAATAATAACTTTTTGGTTAAAATTCTCGCAATCCTGCCGAGTATCGGGGTCGATACGTAGGGCTGGAACATAGAACTGTTCGTTGTACCATCCAATTGCCGTGTAGGCGTAAAGGGGCAGAACGGGTGCATCGGGTGTATTACCCCATGCTGCTATGGAAAGTTGGGTATGTGCGGGAGCAATAAAGGCCGCACAGGCAATACCATAGTTACTCTCAATTAGCTCACCCTTACGTGTATATCCTAGAACTTTTCGGCCGGGAAGCTCAAAAAGTTCGCTGCCATAGGGTAGGGGAATCATATCGTCGAGGTATAACGGGTAAATATGATTACCCGATCGCCCGGCGGCAAAAAGCTTAGGGTTTTCAAAAATGTTTCCTTTACCATCGCTATATACTGCAAAGGGCTGAATTCGTCGTGCCATAACTAGTAAGTTCGGCACAAAGGTAATAAACATTTTACCACGCGCTGATGGTTTGAAAATAAAGGGTAAAGAGCCTGCTCTACGAAGCGGGAATAGTTAGTAATCAGAAAAATGAGTTTGGTCTAATTAAGTCATTACACTAATACAACAAACCAAAATGCCAAAGTGGTATGGTATTTCCAAAACCATACTCAATATCGTCTTTCACTATATAGGTATTGGAGAGTTTGGAAACTTGTTTATTGTCCTTACTCTTGCCACCTATTTCAAATTCATTACCCTCTACCCTAAAATCGACTGATTCAGATGAAAATATTTTATGATTTAGTTTAAGTTGATTGAAGAAAAATGTTTCTCTGATATTGCCAATGTTGGCATGTTTACCACTTAGCATGTAGGCTAAGTTAGGATTGTTCAGGTAAACCTTATTTACTTTCCCTAACCTTCTAATACCTTTAGTATCGTTGGTTAGCTGTAGGATTAAGCCTGCTTTTTCTAAATATGAAAAATAATCGGGTAATAAATTTCTGGATACCCCTATCAAATCGGCAATTTTAGAGTGATTTGGTTTAAAAGGAACACTTTCGGATATTATTTGCAACAAATGTTTGAGTTTATCGATGGTTGAAACCCTCAAATCTAAATATTTTGGAATATCTACCTCTAAAACAGCATTTACAGCTCCAGCTAATCGGATCATAAAATCGTCGTCTTTGTAAAATGGGTAATACCCATGATTCAAGTATTTCCTGAAGTAAATCAAAGGATTTTCCAGTGAAATTTTTACTTTTTGAGAAACAATTTGGTTGAGGCTATATACTTCTGTATTTTCTCCTGTTTCAAATATCAAATATTCGCGAAATGACAATCCATGGAGATGGTAGGGGACAACACGCCTACTTAAATCTCCGAAACCTTTATAAATATCGAGAATTGAACTACCGCTAAACACAATCTGTAAATCAGGAAAACTATCATAAATATTTTTAACTTCTTGTGACCAGTTTTTATACTTATGTACCTCATCAATAATTAAATGGCGGCCACCATACCTATAAAAGTAACCTGCCAAATCGAACAACGTGTGGTTTGAAAAATAAATATTATCCAGCGAAACGTAAAGACTATCATCTATCTTATTATCAATCTTAATTTTTTGTAGCATTAGCGTAGTTTTACCAACACCTCTTGGCCCTGTAATGGCTATAAGTCGTGCATTCCAGTTGATTTGATTGAGTAAATACCTTGTAAACCTGGTGTTTACTTTATCTATCAGTTCGTGGTATATGATGTTTAGTTGCTCCATGCTTTTTGTGGTTTTTTTGAGTAAAGATAATTAATTTCACAATGTACTGTGCATATTGTTATTAATTTGCACAATGTAATATGCAAAAATAAAATAAATAAGCGTAAATCATTAAAAACAATCAGTATTATTTTCATCCATTTTCATTATCCATATTCTTTTTAAAGAGATGAAACAATCTAATGTGGTGTTTTTAATCGCCGAGTACTTTTCTCTTTCGGAAACCCAATCATTTATATGTATAATATCTTGATCAATAGCAATATAGTTATTTTATCAACATGTTTAAAATTTGATGGAGTAAGTCTTGGTTTCGCTTGGTTTGATTTTTAATTTTAGGTTGAAAGGGCAGGGTTAACATTTATCAAAACATTAGTATATGCAAGGGAAAACAACATTGGGCTTCGGAAGGGTTAAGGAACAACACGTAACCAGGTTTATTTTTTGGTCAACCTATGAAAATTCAACACCTCTGAAATATACCGTTGAGTTGAGTAATGCTACCGGTGCAGTGCTTGCAATGCCTCAAAGTTTTGATTTTATCAAAACTAACGATGATACACATACTCTATGCTTTCCACTTGGAATCGACTGGATTGTTAAGGCTTTCCCATACCCAAAGCTATTCATGCATGGTGCTTTGCTGAAACCCGCTATTGAACGCAAGGTTACCAATCCTGTTGCACTATCTGAGTTGATACTTGATGATTTGTCGGTAAAGGTTTCACCACGTTTGTTTTACAAAAATCTATTATCGCAGTCTTTCTTCGATTCGTGGGATAAGATAAACGTTGCCCTTCTTTTACTGATGGTTGCCGAAAATATCCACACGGTGTTGAATTCAATTGAGAGGTTAACCATACGGTATGCCCATAACTATGCCTATTTCCGTTTTATTAACCTGGCATACTACTGCAGGGTCAAGGTGGACTGTTGCATTAGCCCACAAAAAGTTAATTCGATGTTAGAATTGCTAAGTAAGGAAAGCCCCCTAAATCCCGGAGATATTTGCCCAATTCGATTCGACAATACTTTTGATTCCTGCCGGGAGCTCATTATAGGCTATCACGACTATGCGGCTAACCTAAAACCCATAACCTCGGTAATGGGAATGGAACAGCGAAAGCTTTACACCGATAACATCCCTTTACCCAAGGGTATTACCCTCATCGATTCGCCTCAGGCACTTGCTGCCGAAGGCAAGAAGATGAGGCATTGCGCTGCAACCTACATTCCTGAACTAATGGCCAAGCGATCGTTTTTCCTGCATGTCAACAACAATGAGGTAGCCACTGTTCAGATAGCTAAAAATGCCACAAAACGATGCTTTGAAATTGTTCAAATAAAAGGCATTGCCAATGCCGAGGTGAGTCAGGATACTGTAAACTGGGTAAGGAAAACGATATCGACATTTGATGCACAACGTTTCTTTTTCCTGAACCACAGGTCGAGTAGCCGCAAACGTAAAAATGTTCAAGTTGGCCCAACCCTTTTCGATGGGCTCGAAGGGTGGGGGTAACCATTTGTAAAACATTTTAACGCCAATTTTATTACGGACAGAATTTGTCGTTTCACCATTTCATATTTGTCATCATAACAAAAACTAAAAATATGGGAACCCAGTATCATGGAATTTGCAAAAAATGCGGCAAACGTTTTAAAATAATGGATGGAGGCGGATTTGCTTTTCACATGCTCCGTTGTAATAAATGTGGTAAACACAAAATGGTACCTTTTGAAAAATTGGGCGAGTTGCACCTCCGATACCTTAAGGGACTTAATCAACCGTATAGCCTTGCAACTGCACACTACGATAATTTAATCAAGGAACTATTTCCGGGTGAGCCACTGTCGGAAGATAGCTATGAGGCTGCAATTGAACAGTTTGCAGGCAAATGTAAGTGTGGCGGACAGTTTAGGTTTAATGCGCCCCCACGCTGCCCACGTTGTCGTTGCACCGATTTCGAAATGGACAACACCGGTGCGCTTTGTTACGACTAAATCGACACATGTTTGAAAAAATGTAATAAGAGATTAGTGTAGAATTGACAGCTTAACATTGTGCTACATTCTTCTTATCTTCGTGCCAAATAATATTTAATGAATCATGTAGATATTGCCGAGCTTTACAGGCAGGTAAAGGAGTTCTGTGAACACGATACTACTGGCCACGACTGGTGGCATGTGCATAGAGTAACACAACTGGCAATACATTTAGCCAGACACGAAGGGGCCGATGTTCGGCTTGTTGAGCCGGCAGCACTTGTTCACGATACCGACGACTGGAAGCTAAAGGGCGGAGAAGGATATCCAAATGCCACAGCCATGCTAAAGGCCGCTGGGTATAACGGCAAACAGATTGCTGACATTTTAGGAATTGTGGAGCAGGTGTCATATAAAGGGGCTGGCGTCGATACCACACCACGTAGTATTGAAGCCATGGCGGTTCAGGATGCCGATAGGCTCGATGCCATTGGAGCCATTGGTATTGCGCGAGCTTTTGCCTATGGTGGCTCAAAGCATCGCCCTTTGTATCTTCCCCATTTGGAGCCTCAATTGCATGAAACCTTTGAGGAGTATAAGGCAGCCCAAGGCCATACCATTAACCATTTCTATGAGAAACTTTTGCTTTTGAAGGACAGAATGAATACTGCATCGGCTAAGGCTTTGGCCGAGGAGCGCCATAGGTTCATGGAAATTTTTCTGGAACAGTTTTATAGGGAGTGGAACTTTAGGCCATGATTATAGCAATTATCGATATGGGCACTAATACCTTTAATTTATTGGTAGCCCAAACCTCGGGAGCAATTCTTCACGAGAGCAAACTGCCGGTTAAACTTGGTGAGGGAGGTTTTACTGATAAAAGGCTTACCCCCGAAGCCATGCATAGGGCATACAATGCCATTAATGCTCACCTAAACACAGCTAAAGGCTTAGGGGCAACCCAGTATTATGCCTTTGCAACATCGGCAGTGCGCGATGCTTCAAATGGACAGGCATTTGTAAGTGAGATAAAGCGGAGGTTTAATATTGAAGTTGAGGTGATCAGCGGTGACCGCGAGGCACAACTGATTTGGAAAGGTGTAAATGCAGCGGTTAACCTGGGCGAAAGCCCTTCGATTGTGGTTGATATTGGGGGAGGTAGTAACGAGACCATTATAGCCAACTCAAGGCAGATTTTCTGGCTCCGAAGCTTCAACCTTGGCGTAACCCGTATTGCCGAAAGTTTTCCAATTTCCGATCCCATTACTACCCATGAGTTAGCTGCCATTGAAAATCACATGCTCCAAACGGTTGAGCCTTTAATAGTGGCAGCAACCCACTTGAAGCCAACGGTAATGGCAGGCAGTTCAGGTTCATTCGATTCGTTTAGGAAAATACTTGCCTGTAAAGGTATTATCCCAGATACCTCTGATATTTCGGCAGAGATTCCTGTTGACGAGTACCTGAAGCTGCACCATTTTTTTGTTACTTCTACCCATGCCCAAAGGCTTGCTTTACCCGGACTAGACCCCATTAGGGTCGATCTGATTGTTCCAGCGTCGATATTCATTAACCTGATTGTTCAAAGGCTAGGCATCAAAAAGATGTTTCAGTCCGATTATGCCCTGAAAGAAGGGTTTTGGGAGGAACTAAGTAATAAGGATAAGGGATAAAGGATAAAGGATAAAGGATAAAGGATAAAGGATAAAGAATTCTCCTTAACCCGTTCTGAGAATAGAAAATTGTAGGTTTTAAATGAACAGTGCTTTGGTTTTTGGGGCTGGAACCTTTAACAGATTACATCTAACTATTTTTTTTATCTTTACCCCAAATTGTGAGTTATGTCGAAAATATTGGTTATTGACGACGAGAAAGCGATTCGTAATACCCTGAAAGATATTCTTGAGGTAGAAGGCCATTCGGTTGATGTTGCCGAGGATGGCCATGCAGGCCTTGAGCTGTTTGATAATGGCAGCTATGAACTTGTGCTTTGCGATATCAAAATGCCGCAGATGGATGGAATAGAGGTGCTTGAGAAGTTACAGGAGCGTCAGCCCGATGTACCGGTAGTTATGATTTCGGGGCATGGTAATATTGATACTGCTGTTGATGCCATCAAAAAGGGCGCATTCGATTTCATTGAGAAACCTCTCGATCTTAACCGATTGCTTATTACCATTCGTAATGCTACCGACAAAACCATTCTGATCCAGGAAACCAAAACTCTAAAGCGTAAGGTTTCAAAGGCATACGATATTGTTGGAGAATCGCCTGCCATAGTTAAGGTTAAGGAGATGATTGACCGTGTGGCTCCTACCGAAGCCCGTGTACTAATTACTGGCCCAAATGGAACAGGAAAGGAGTTAGTGGCCCGCTGGTTACACGAGAAGAGCAACCGGGCAGCCATGCCTTTTGTGGAGGTAAACTGCGCAGCCATTCCTTCGGAATTGATTGAGAGTGAACTTTTTGGTCACGAAAAGGGGGCATTCACTTCGGCCATTAAGCAGCGAAAGGGAAAGTTTGAACAGGCCGACGGTGGCACACTGTTCCTTGATGAAATTGGCGACATGAGCCTTAGCGCTCAGGCAAAAGTGCTCCGTGCCTTACAGGAGAATAAGATTAGCAGGGTGGGTAGCGATAAGGATATCACGGTAAATGTTCGAGTTATTGCTGCAACCAACAAGAACCTTACCCAAGAAATAGAAAAGGGAAACTTTCGCGAGGATTTATACCATAGGTTGAGTGTAATTATTATAAACGTCCCTCCTTTGTGCGAGCGGCTTGAAGATATACCTTTGCTTGCACAGCACTTTAACGAGCAGATTTGTGCCGAATACGGCATTTCCCCTAAAATTATTTTACCTGATGCCATTGAAGAGCTCCAAAAGCTCAAATGGACAGGAAATATTCGTGAGTTGCGCAACGTTATTGAGCGCTTAATAATACTTTGCGACAAGCAAATCACCGGCAACGATGTTAAGACCTTTGCCGGGCCTGCATTTTAAGGCTTCAAATGCGTAAACGAAAAAGGCCAGGTTTTTCCTGGCCTTTTTTATTGTAGTAATGATTATTGCAGAGTGTAAACAGCTATGTTATCAACATCAAAGGTTGTTGAAAGCGTGTTGCTACCGGTGTATTTAAAACCAATATAGGCATCACCTGCAAAATCATTAAGCTTTATCAATCCTGAATTGACCCATGAGTACTGGCCAACCGATTGATTTGCAATTGTTGCATCGAGCTTTGTCCATTCGGCATTCCCAGGGTTAGTTCCGTCATAGTTCTTGGATATGTATACCTCAAGGGTAGCATTAGCCCAGAAGGAATACTCGGTATCAAATTTAAAGAAAACATCTTTCCCGCTTGGAATGGTAATTTTTGGTGAAATTAACCAGGCAATATTACTACTTTCGTTTGACTGGTATGCACTCATTCGTGCATATACATTTCCACTATATTGCTTGGCATTCCAAACCTTTGTTCCAGCTACTGCAATGGTTTGCCAACCGTTAATGCTGATTGGGTTATTTACCGTGGCTAGGGTGAAATCCTGATTCAAAATGAAATTTTTGTTCAACCTAGGTTCAATTAAGCGAACCTCCCCAACTTTACGGATGGTAAGCTGAAAATCGCTGTTGTACTTTGTAAGAATAGCTGTGATTTTACCACGGCCAGTTGGCAGTTCAATCCCAGCAAAGTTTGCATAGTTACTTGTTCTTACAATAATGGTTTTACCGGTTGCCACCTCTTCAAGTATTCTATTTGTTGTTGAGGCGCTCTCAGCGTAGGTTTTACCCATCTCGTAATCGGCAAATTGAACTCCTGACAGGGTAATAACCTTGCCAATTAAATTGTTGCTTAGCTGACCAATTGAGGTTTCAGTTACACTAACCTCGTTGTCGGTACTAATTACAAAAACGTTTTTGTAGAAATCGCTTGCTGCAAGCCTTCCTATTTGGCCACCAAAATTGCCACCAAGTTGTATAACACCACCGTAAGTTCCCATGTAAAGGTCCTTGCATTTTACCCGAATTTTAGTGCCCACAGGAAAATCGGCATAAAGACCAGTTACATCAACCTTAAACTCAATGGCACCCGTTACATCTTCAATAAAGAGCTGTTTGTAAAGGTTTCCTGACTCATCGTTTGCCGTAACAACCCCTTCAATAACTAAATCGTATGGTATTTGGTATAGCGCCGAACCGTCATAGAAAAGTTTAAGTTGTTCTATGGTAGTGTTTTTTGCTGGTACCTCTGAACCAAATCGGGGCTGGTTAAACTTAACATCAAGGGTATCACGAATAAGCAGCTGGTAGGTGCTACCAAATATGCTTAGGACTCCGGTTATGGAGCCACTCCCGGTTGGAACCTGATTCTTGGCAAACTTTGCGTACCCGCTTGTTCTTAGTATAATCTGATTCCCATCTTGGTCAACAAGAATACGGTTTGTATTTACACCGGGAATGCTATAGGTTGCAGCAGGGTTCCAGAATTGAACACCCTCGAGTTTAACAAGTTTTTGTACCTTGTCGGTGCTTAACGTTGGTATGGTAATGGCTTCTGGATTTACACTTATTTTTTCACCGGTTACCTGAATGGTTTTGGCAATAGCCGAGGGGTCGATACCTGTAACCTTTAGTACTCCACCATCGGTATATCCTAAACCTATTTGGTACATACCGTTGTAATTGTCAATTGCCAGATTGTCAACCCTAACCAGCACTCTTTTTCCTGGTTTTAGGCCGTAGGTAGCATAAATATCGCTTGTGTTTATCTTTAGGTCAATTCCACCGGTTTCGTCGGCTATGGTTACGGTTTCGTAAAAGTTTCCGGCCGAATCGCTCGAGAGCACATAGGCATCAACAAATATTCCTATAATGGTGTCTTTGGGTTGAACTATAATCGTATCCCAAAACTCGGTAGGGGCAACATCTTTAATGAGCGCAGGCGTTGTATTGTAAAGTGATTTAAGCTGGGCAATAGTAATACTCTTTTCCCAGGTGGCAACCTTGCTGTAAACAGGAGGTGTATCAAAATCTTCCTTTACGCAGGAACTATTTATCAAAACTAACCCCGTAAGGGCAAGTATGGCAAGTACAATAAAATATTTTCTTTTCATAAGCTTTTCCTCCCTTTACTGTTGACACCTGTCATTTGTAAAATTGATATCGTTCAAATCGCGCATGAGCAGCTGGTATGTCCCTTTGTAGTAAGTAAGAATACCAGTAACCGTACCATTTTTGGTAGCAATTGTTGCACCGGCAAAGCGTGCGTAACCACTTGTACGTAGAACAACAGTGCTTGGGTACGTTTGTGAGCAAGCAACTAGAGCGTGATTTACAGTAACCTTGTTAACATTATCGGCATAGGTGTAAATGGTATCAGTAATTGGCGAAAGGGTATCCTTAATTTGTACATTATCAAACTTTACCAGTTTACCTATGTTAACCTGTGTGAGCAAAGCCGGAGTCATGGTTATTGGGACAACATCATCAAGTTGTTTGCCCTTTTTGAATACGTGCATTTTGATTATTGGATCACCTTCCAAGCCGCTAATTTCCCAGTTACCATTATTGTTGTAAATAGAACCAAGCTGTATTTGCCCGCCATAATCGCCAAGGTATAGGTTGTTGCAGTAAACCACAATCTTTTGACCGCGTTTATAGTCGTTGTATAGCGATGTTTTGTTGAGTTTTAGCTCAATGGCACCGGTTGCATCCTGAATGAATATGCTCTTGTAGAAATTCCCTTCCTTATCGTCCGAGGTGACAACGCCCTCAATGATAATTGAATCGCGCTGGAAGAAGGTGTTCTCGTTTAGCTGGTATAATTCCCCGGGGTACATGGCCTTTAACTCGGCAATGGTGGTATTAGCCGTCAGGGTTGTTGAATCGACCCTGGGTTCAACGTTATCAAAGGTGAAATCCACGCATCCGGGAGCCGCTAACATAAGTGCTCCGGCCGTAAGGATTGTGAGTATAAGTGCTGTTTTTCTCATCTTTACCAAATTAATTCGTTTTAAAATCTGAGGCCTAAAATCAAGAAGTATGTACGACCAAAACCGTAGAAATACTTAGGAGGGAACTTGTTTGATGTTTGCTCGGTAATTGAGTATCGAGCCTGCTCAAACCCTCCGGTTCTGAAATCGGTTTTATCAAGAATATTTGTAACCTGGAAGTTTAGGTTGATAAAGTACGATTTATACCTCCACGATTTACCAATGTTAGCGTCAATAAGCATTGCCGAAGGCATTTTTTCCTGTCGGGTAAGGGCATCGCGACGGGGATCGTTAGGTTCAAGACCCTGTAAAGCCTCGGCAGTGCGCTTGCCGGGAGCAAAGTCAATATAGGAATGATCGTAATAGCTAACCTCGGCACCCAAAAACCAGTACTTGGGCGAGGCATACCTTATACCCAGCATTGCGGCTGTTTGGGGGGTGTTAGGTACATAGAAATTCTTGATGTAAACCACCTGATCCTGCTGGAGTATAGTTCCCAAATTATCCTGTGTGACAGTAGCTAAAGGTCTGGATGTGAACTGGTATGAACCCACCGAGGCTGCTGAGTTTAAGGTTAGGGTAGGGGAAAGCTTTATTTCGGCTCCTACCTCTACACCTTTATGAACCTTTTCTATGCCACGCATGGTATAGTTGATAAAGGTACGGTAAGTGTCATCGTAAAATGATTTAAGTTCGGTTTGATCCATAAACTTAGTGTAGTATGCCGAAACTCTGGCCTTGATGTATGGTGTCCGTAGGTTGTAGTTTACATCAACAGCAGCTATTCGCTCGCTGGTTAGGCCAGGTATAACAAAATTGCTGGTACGGGGCGATATGTAAGAATTACGGAAGAATGGGGCCCGGGTAAGGTAGGCCAGGTTAGCATCAAGGTAGTGGCGCCCGGTTATTTTCCAGGTGGCTCCGGTTTTTACACCGTAGTTGTTGAATACCTGTTTTGGGGAATCGCCCTTGGAGTTATCGGGGAAACGGCCATTCCGCATGTTGCCAGTACGCCAGAACTCGCTGTAGCTGTAGCTTGCTCCGGCATACAAATCAATGCGGTTAAGGGTATAGTTGGCCACAGCCCAAATATTACCATTGTTTACGTTTGCATCGTAGCTGTAACCAAAGGTATCGCCAACCTTAACCTTGCGATTGGGATTATCCAAATCGTTCTGGGGGAGGCTGTCGTTACCAAAGAAATCGCGCTCAACAAACTGGTCAATGTCCAACCAGTACTGGCCACCCAGCAAATCGTCCATTCGTTTATAGTTCTTTCCTCTATACATTGAAGCATCTATTCCGCCGTTAACTTTCAGTTCGGGAAGAATGTTCCAGTTAACAACGCTTGAAAAAGTGAACTGGCGTGAGTCGGTAATCCTGTTCTCAACAATATACTTTGAGCGTAAGCTGTCGTTAGCATCCTTGCTGTTGTAGTTTACCTGATACATATAATCCCAGTCAAGCTGACTAATGGAGGGGTCGTTCCTGAAAGCATCGGCTAACTGGCTTATAACCGATGGGTCAGAGTCAATCCAGTAGCTGGGGAGTTTACGGTAGTAATCCGGGCGAGGATCCTGAGCGTCGTACCAGTTAAGGCCGGTTGTTTGGTAGGTGCCAAAGGAGAATCCTGCTGTTGAGGTTACCTTTAGGTTTGAGGTGATATCCCAGTAATGGTTAAGAATAAAGGTAGGCTCTTGCTGGAACCGAATGCGGGCATTGCGCTTTTCGCCGTTCTGATAACCCCAGTTGGGATTGTAGAAGTTAGTTCCGGCAAGGTTGTTGGCCTCATCGGTCGATACCCCCTGCATGGCCCTTTTTATTGGAGCATTAAAGGTAGTGAAGGCTATAGAGTGCTTATCGTTAAATTTCTTTTCAATACCAATGAAGTAAGCCCAGGCATCGTAGTTTGTTCCTTCAACGTAGCCTTCCTCAGCCCAACGGCGCGATCCGCTAATGGTAAATGCTACTCCATTTTCCATTAGCCCAGTTGAGTGGGTAAACATGAGCCTGTTGGTGTAGGTTCGATTGCTCGATGCGTACGATATACGTGTGCCATTACGTTGCTGCGAAGCCCTTACATTCAGGAAGGTTGCACCACCAAGCCCCCCGAACGACCAATCGGTTGGGGTTAACCCGTTTCTCGATTCCCTGTTTCGGGTTACATCGTTTAACCCTCCCCACGAACTCCATCCTGCAAAACCGCTTTCAGGATCGTTAACAGGAACACCGTTCATGAAAAGTAGCGAGTATTCAGGTTCATATCCCCTAATATTAAAGCGGGCTGCACTAAAGGTAAAAGAGGCCGCCGAAGAAAACGCATCGTTTTGTGATTGGAGGAGCCCGCTTACAGCCTGCCCCTTCGACTCACTCTCCAAATCGTCGAGCGAAACGGTTACCTCATTAAAGGTCCCGTATGCATCATCGGCTAAACCACGCTTCATAAGAACATCGGGTAACAGAACATCGTTCTCAACATGTACCTCATTCTCAACGGTTTGGTAGCCCGAAAGAATGTAATCAACAATGTACTTACCAGCCTGTAAGCCTGTAAGCTGGTAGTAGCCATTGGCATCGGTGGTTACAGTTTGGTTTACTCCCACCACTTGCACGGTTACACCGGGCAATGCACTGCCGGTTTGTGAGTCCTTAACGTACCCGCTCACATTGTATTGAGCTAGTACAGTGGTTGTGCTGTAAAACAACCCAACCATTAACATTAAAAGTAATCGCCTCATTAATTATTCAGTTTCAGTGGATAATTCTAAAATTTACACCTATAATTGTACTTGCAAAAATGACACTTTTTAATATAATTTTTCATTTTTTACATTCTTTTTTTTCGTTTAGTTTTATCTTTGTCGGCACACTTTTTCTATAAATTAACAGTATATGTGTAAAATATTACTACAAAGGACTACGATAGTATTAGCATTTTTGCTACTTTCAATCCATCTGATATTTGCTCAGACCACTGACCCAAAAGAACAGTTTAAGGTTAGCTGCATAGCGTTTTACAATCTGGAGAATCTTTTCGATACCATACCTGGCCCTAACGATACCGAGTTTACGCCGGAGGGGGCAAATAAGTTTACATCGGCCCGATACTGGCACAAGATCGACCATATGGCAGAGGTTATCTCGCAAATTGGAGGGGAGTTATTTCCAGGAGGGCCTGCAATACTAGGCGTTTGTGAGATTGAAAACAGAAGCGTAATGGAGGATCTAATTGCCTCGCCTAGGCTTAAACCCTCAGGATATTCAATTGTTCACTACGATTCCCCCGATGCCCGTGGCGTTGATGTCGGTTTGCTTTACCGCCCCGAGTTCTTTAAGGTTACTTCGCATCGGTCTGCCACGCTTCATATACCGGACAACCCTAATTTTAAAACTCGTGATCAGCTGGTTGTTAGCGGTTTGCTCGATGGAGAACCCCTGCATGTAATTGTTAATCACTGGCCTTCGCGCCGGGGTGGCGAAAAGCGTAGCTTGCCTTTCCGCATGGCGGCTGCCAAGCTCACCCGTTCCATTGTCGATTCCATCCTGGCAACCGATGCCAATGCCAAAATCATTATCATGGGCGACCTGAACGATGATCCCGATAGCCCAAGCATTATCAAGGAGCTGGGAGCTAACCCTTACCGTGAGAAGCTGAAGCCGGGCGAACTCTTCAATGCCATGGGCAGTCTCTACCACGAAGGGATAGGAACTCTGGCCTACCGTGACTCCTGGAACCTTTTCGATAACCTGATTATCACCCAGTCACTCCTGAACGGCGATAAGTCAACTTGGACATTCTTCAAGTCAAAAGTATTTAACAAACCATTTTTACAGCAGCCAAGCGGTCAATTTGCCGGTTACCCCTGGCGAACCTATGTGGGAAACAATTTTACCGGTGGGTATTCAGACCATTTCCCGGTATATTTATTCCTGATAAAGAAAAAGTAGCATAAAACGGGCAAACGCCCGTTTTTTTATTCAAAAACTTTAACTTTGCAAGCAAACCCATTAGCCCATGGCCTCTTCCAAAAAGCAATTACTTAAAGATGAGCCTACTGAATTTATGCTCCTGGCAATTGCCTCATCGTTAAGTATTAGCCAAATGGTGTGGAATATCAATCAGGCGTGTACCATCTCTCTAACCCATAATACTGAGCTTGAGGATATTTTGGGTTTCCCTTCGTTTACCGATAGGCAAACCTTTGCAGGTAGGGTAATCACCCTTATTGGCAATAAGGTTTCTGGGAGGATCCTTCATGCAAAGCTATCAAACATCGATTTTATTATGGAGATTAGCGGCGATACCGACGAGCAGTTTATTGCCGATACGATTAAGCGTTTGAAATCGATAAAAGGAATTCAGGTTATAACAAGCGTACAACCCTCTCTCTTAAAGCTAAAGGACCCCTACTGCGCAGAATAGCTAAAACGATTACACTTCATAATCAGCGACCTGCGAAATTTTGTTGTCAAAATACTCTTCAGGGTTAAACTTTGTTAAGAGTAGTCCAAGCCATTTCATAAAAATTACCTTTGCTCTCATGAGCAGGAAATTACTATTCATACTAACTGGTTTTATCACCATTGCCTCAATAGGTTTAGTTCTACTACAGTCCAAGTGGATAAGGATTGCAGTGCAAATCAAGGAGGAGCAGTTTGCCCAAACAGCCAGCCTGGCAATGGAACGGATAATTGATGAGGTAGAAAAGCAGGAAACCATAGTTCAGGTGATAGATGAGATAAAACCCTACTACTCGGTAAACACCAGCGGTTCTGCCCGAATGTCGTACCGCCAGGATATCCTGAACAAGACCAAAAGTGGATTCAGAACCAAGCAAATAAGCCAGCAGGTTTTCACGCTGAACAACCTCGATACCCTTAAGTTACCAGCAATAACCAAAAGCCTTTTTGATTCGAGTTTACTGGGCAATTTACCGGTTAAAATTACATCGGATCCAACAGTATCGAATCAGCAACAGCTTAGCGTTAATGTAAACGACAAGCTGCTCAAGAAAACGGTTTTTGTCGAGAACATTGTTGACCGCATGATCCGGGTTGAGCTACCGCTTCACGAAAGGATTTCGCAGGAACAGCTCGATTCCATTATTCACCGCGAACTGGCCCGCAAGGGCATTGATGCCCGGTACGAGTACCGGGTAACCAACGAGAAGGATAGTACCATATACAGCAGCCCTAGGTTTAAAGCCAACTTCAAAGGACTTGTTTTGCGCGACAAGCTTTTTCCAAACGATTTTTTTGCTCGTCGTTACTTTTTAACCATTTATTTTCCCAATCAAAAAACTTACCTTTTGAGTTCTTTGGGCCCAATGACTTTTGGAACCCTATTGCTCACATTGTTAATTATTTCTATATTTACAATCACCCTTTACATCATTTTTAAGCAAAAAAGGATATCGGAGATCAGAAACGACTTTGTAAGCAACATGACCCACGAGCTAAAAACGCCCATATCAACCATATCGCTTGCTGCTCAAATGCTCAACGACAAAAGCATACCCCATGAGCGCAAGAACCTCGATTACCTTGGTGGTGTTATAGCCGATGAGAGTAAGCGGCTTGGCTTACAGGTGGAAAAGGTGTTACAAATGGCTATATTTGAACGTGCCAAGCTGCGGCTTAAGGTGAAGGAGGTTGATGTTCACGAGGTCATTAAAAAGGTTACCAATAACTTTGCCCTTCAGCTTGAACCGCAAGATGGAATAATTATTCATGAGTTCAATGCCCATTTGCCTATCGTTAAAGCCGATGAGGTACACATCACAAATGTCATAAATAACCTGCTCGATAATGCCATCAAGTACCGAAACGGCAATCCGGTAATAAATATTATCACCAAAGATGTGTCTAACGGAATAGTAGTTGCAGTTAAGGACAATGGCATTGGCATAAGCCGTGACAACCTCAAAAAGATTTTTGACCAGTTTTACAGGGTTCCAAGCGGCAATATACATAACGTGAAGGGCTTTGGCTTGGGCCTTAGCTATGTTAAAAAGATAGTGGAGGCGCATGGTGGTAAAATATGGGTTGAGAGTAAGCTGGGCGAGGGGAGCACATTTTCCTTTTTCATGCCATGGAGCGGACCTGCAGAACAATCGTACATACCTAAATAACTAGAATAACCATGAACCAAAGAAAAATTAGAGTGATGCTTGCCGAGGACGACGAAAACCTCGGATACCTACTCAAGGAGTATCTTCAAGCTAAAGAATACGATGTTGACCTGTATAAGGATGGCGAAAAGGCATACAAGGGTTTCCAAAACAACTACTATGACATCTGCATCCTTGATGTAATGATGCCCCTAAAGGATGGTTTTACCCTAGCCAAGGAGATCCGTATGGTAAACCCCAGTATGCCCATACTTTTCCTAACCGCCAAATCCATGAAGGAGGATGTAATTGAAGGATTTGCCATTGGCGCCGACGATTACATGACCAAGCCCTTTAGCATTGAAGAGTTGCTCATGAGGCTTGAAGCTATTCTCCGCCGCACACGTAAGGATGCCAACGGGGCAGAGCAAACCCTTTTCCAGATTGGCAAGTACGTTTTCGACGCCACCAAGCAAACCCTTACCTACGAGGATGATGTTCGCAAGCTAACTACCAAGGAAAGCGAGTTGCTAAAATATCTTTGCCTAAATCGTAACACCCTGCTTGACCGTAACTTTGCCCTTAAGACCATTTGGGCCGACGATAGCTACTTTAACGCTCGGAGCATGGACGTGTATATTACTAAGTTACGTAAGTATCTTTCCAACGATCCAACCATTGAAATCATTAACGTTCGTGGCAAAGGTTTTAAAATGATTTACTAGCAACAGTCAATATATTCAACTTTTTTTCGTTTTTTTGTATTGGTGAGGTTTGGTTTTAAATAAATATTTAATAACTTTATGGTTATTAAGTATAAAAAGCCATAATTGATATGGATAGAGTTGAGATAGAGCCAACCATGGAAACCCCAAAGGTTGTTCTCGATAAAGATAAAGCGATTATTGAATTTGCAGGAAACTCGTTGCCTGAGGATGTAAACTCATTTTACCAGCCGGTTCTGGAGTGGATAGACAAGTACATTGAAAATCCAAACGAAAAAACCGAAATAAACATGAAGTTAGACTACTACAATACATCCTCATCAAAGATGATCCTGAAGATTCTTGAAAAATTTCGCGAAGTTCATAAAAAGGGTTTTTCAGTTGTAGTGAACTGGCATTACATGGAGGACGATGAGGATATGATTGAGGCGGGCGAGGATTATGCTGAACACCTGAAGATTCCCTTTAAAATGATACCAATTCAACAGTAATACCCTAAACCTTAAACCAATGGCTGTTCCCTCGAAATTTAAAGTTTTTACTAATCGCCTTTTTGGCGCATTTAAGGATACCCAACAGGTTGAGTCAAAAAGAAGCGCTCTTCAGAATGAGTACAATGAGTTTATTGAATACACCGAGTCGGCTGAACTAAAACGCTTTCGCGAGTTGGCCGAGTGGTTTAAGAGTGGTGAACACCAGAAGGTAAAGGCCGAACTTAAAAAGTTGACATATAAAGGCTCTGCTGAGTTCAATACAGAAAAGGAGTATAATTCCATTGCTAAATCCAAGGAGGTTAAGGCATACCTCAATAAAGGGGGTGAGATTACACCTACCGTTTCAAGGTATCTAGAGCTAAAAAGTCAAGTTGAATCGGCCGAGTTTCAAAATCGCAAAAAATACCTTATTTCAAAGAATAAGTTTGAACAAAGCGAGGTTTACTCTAAGCTGGTTGAGTACCAAAAGTTGCAAAATTTCAATAAAATCAAATGGTATCTCAGCTTAGAGCGCGATAGCAGTAAGTTTAATGAGATTAGAGAGTGGAAACTTGAATTCTACGACGATTTCGACTCCAATGCCATTGATCATCAAAAATGGCTTACAAAGTTTTTCTGGGGCGATGCGCTACTAAACAAGAACTACTCATTCACTACCGATAAGCAGAACTATACCGATAAAAATTTTGAGCTCAAGGATAGCGTTCTGCGCATTGTAACCCGAAAGGAAAAGTCCGAAGGGATTGGCTGGGACTCGAAATTCGGTTTTGTACCCAAAACTTACGAGTATACTTCGGGCGTTATCAACACTGGCCATATCCTAAGGTTAAAGGAAGGAAGGGTTGAGGCAAAAATTCGCCTGTCGTGCACTCCGGGGGTAACACATGCTTTTTACCTTGTTGGTAATACGGTTTTACCAGAGATTGACATTTTTGTGAAAACCGACAGCAAACCAAATTCGTTCACTGGTGCTTACTATACACAGAAGAGTAATGGAAAAATCTCAAAAAGTATTAGTAGCATTGGCGGGGTTAAGTGTAGTCAGAATTTCTACATTCTGGGAGTTGAGTGGAACAACAGCAACATAGTTTGGAGTATAAATGGAACTCCATTTAAAGTTGAAAAGAATGTTACTCCTGATATACCAATGTACCTGGTTTTTGCATCGAGCGTAAATAGCAAAATTGACGATTCAAGGCTACCTGCCTTTATGGAGATTGACTGGGTGCGTTGCTGGGTGCCGGTTAAATAGAGCAAAACAATACACTAAACATAAGGGCTTCCCTGTTAGGGTTAGCCCTTTTTATTGCACTAATCCCGAAACCACCCTTAGCTTTGTAATGGCATCCTCGTTATAGGTTTTGGCTGTATCAAAATCCCATTGCCATTCCTGAACCTGGGTGAGGTTTGATAGGTCAATAAATACAGTTGGGCGAGTAGCAATAAGCGAACCTCGCTCATCGTAAAACTCTTCCAGAATATCCGAGATCAATAGCGATTTTCCTTTCGGAAGGCTTTCTAAGTGTTTTTGTTGTATTGTACCTGCTAGCTCAACACACTGCCAGTCAGTAAGTTTTTTCTTTTGTTTCAGGAACTCAATGGGTATATCGCTTAGCTGGCTTAACACGTTTAGCGAAACAACAAGATCGGCATCGCTGGTGTAGGCTCTTGCCTTTGAAACCAGGTTTATGAGAGTGAAAAAGTTTATATCCTTTAGCTTGGTTGTTTGGAGGTAATGTATTAGCCCTCCTGTTAGGTCGTGCGTTTCAAAATGTATTTGGGGGTTTAATGAATACTTTTTGATAATATTTGCGGGGTGGGCTAAATCGACAAGGGTTAAGCTTATACCCCTTGAGAGCAGCTCATGAACTGGCACATCAAGTAGTAAGCCACTACCCAAAATACAAATGCTCTTTGGGCTAATGCGATTTACAGCGTTGGTGATAGTTTGCTTAGAGTTGGTTAGGTGAGCATCCCAACCCTCATTCTCCCTAAGGTAACGGATGTAAATGCCTGTCTGCCCCGTAGTTAATCCAAGCTGAAGCGTCCTTCGGGCCTTTCGTATTTTTTGTAATACCATTTTGTGCTGCTAATCCATTTTTAGAACTGCCAGAAAAGCCTGCTGGGGCACCTCAACTGTACCTATCTGGCGCATACGTTTCTTTCCCTTCTTCTGTTTCTCGAGCAACTTTCGCTTACGCGTGATGTCGCCCCCATAGCACTTTGCGGTCACATCCTTGCGCAGCGCCTTTACAGTTTCACGTGCAATAATCTTTGAACCAATTGCGGCCTGAATGGCAATATCGAACTGCTGGCGGGGAATGAGTTCTTTTAGCTTCTCGCACATCTTGCGACCAAAATCGTAGGCATGATCCTGGTGGATTAGCGACGAAAGCGCATCAACCATCTCGCCGTTAAGGAGTATATCGAGCTTTACAAGTTTTGCTTCCTGGTAGCCATCCATCACGTAGTCGAACGAGGCGTAACCGCGCGATATGGACTTGAGCTTATCGTAAAAGTCAAACACAATTTCGCTAAGGGGTAACCGGAACGAAAGTTCAACCCTGTCCGAGGTTAGGAATACCTGATTTTTAAGAATTCCTCGCTTATCGATACAGAGCTTCATAACAGCACCAAGGTATTCCGATTTGGTTATAATTTGTGCCGATATTACGGGTTCTTCGATAAAATCGATAGTTGTGGGGGCGGGTAGACCGCTGGGGTTATGAACCTCAATAACCTCCCCCTTTGTTGTGTAAACAAGGTACGAAACGTTAGGCACAGTGGTTATTACGTCCATGTCGAACTCCCTGTAAAGACGTTCTTGCACAATTTCCATGTGCAGCAGCCCTAGGAATCCGCATCGGAATCCGAAGCCAAGCGCTAATGACGATTCGGGCTCAAAGGTGATTGAGGCATCGTTAAGTTTCAGCTTTTCAAGCGAAGCTCTGAGATCCTCATACTCATCGGCATCAACCGGGTAAAGGCCTGCGAAAAGCATGGGCTTAACATCCTCAAAACCAGCAATGGCCTTATTGCAGGGCCGCCCCACGTGAGTAATGGTATCGCCCACCTTAACCTCATTCGACTCCTTGATACCAGAAATGATATAACCTACATCGCCGGCGCTGATGGAATCGCGGGGCTGTAGCTTTAGCCGAAGAATACCTACCTCATCGGCCTCGTACTCCCGTCCTGTATTGAAAAATTTAACCTTATCGCCTTTGCGAATAGTTCCGTTAAATACCTTGTAGTAAGCAATAATGCCGCGGAACGAGTTGAAAACCGAGTCAAATATCAGGGCCTGCAAGGGTGCATTTGGGTCGCCAACGGGTGGCTTAACACGGGTAACAATTGCCTCAAGTACTTTGTCCACACCTTCGCCGGTTTTGGCACTAACAGGTATTATCTCATCGCGCTTGCAGCCAAGTAAATCAACAATCTGATCCTTTACATCGTCCACCATGGCTGCATCCATATCTATCTTGTTGATAATAGGGATTATTTCCAGGTCGTGGTTAAGTGCCAGGTAAAGGTTCGATATGGTCTGGGCCTGTATACCCTGTGTGGCATCAACCACCAGCAGGGCACCCTCGCATGAGGCTATGGCTCGGGAAACCTCGTACGAAAAATCTACATGTCCCGGTGTGTCAATCAGGTTAAGCTTATACTGTTTGCCCTGAAAGGTATATTCCATTTGTATGGCGTGGCTCTTTATGGTAATGCCCTTCTCGCGCTCCAAGTCCATACTATCCAGCACCTGTTCCTGTAACTCGCGGTCCGATAGGGTATTGGTTAACTCCAGTAGCCTATCGGCCAGGGTACTTTTCCCATGGTCAATATGGGCAATAATGCAAAAGTTCCTGATATTCTCCATCCTATTCTATTCAATTGAACTGCAAAGATACTGAAAAGTTGTGAATTACGGATAAGGGAAGGGGAAAGGATAAAGGATAAAGGATAAAGGATATAATTTAAACTACCAAACTAAATAAGACTGTAAGGGTAAGCACATGTTCATAAGTGTTTAGAGCAAACTTAAGCGTTTCAGGCTCTTTAGCCATGGTATATTCAGTACCCTTTAACCGAATGAAACAGTAATTAGCTTTTACAAAACTCAATTTTAACTACCTTTATAAGGTTTTAAAAGCATTTGGTATGAATTCGTCAAGGGAAAAAATTAAAAAGTACGAGGAGATTATTAACAGTACAAGCCATGGGGTTGGCATAATGCTTGCCATTGCTGCCACAGTACTACTGGTTATACGGGCGGCTTTACATGGCACAGCCTGGCATATTGTTACTTACTCAATATTTGGAGCCGGATTAATAAACCTTTATACAGCATCAACCCTTTTCCATTCCGCCATTAACCCTCGGGTTAAGTTCAACCTGAACAAGTTCGATCATTCTTCAATCTATATATTAATAGCAGCAACCTATACCCCTTTTGCTTTGCTTAGCATAAATGGTTGGTTGGGTTGGACTGTTTTTGGGCTGGTATGGGGAATGGCTATAGCTGGAGTGGTGTTTAAGCTATGGTTTTACTCCGTAAAGTACCGTAGCGTATCGGCATGGCTTTACATTGCAATGGGGTGGATTGGATTAATTGCCGTTGTTCCTATTATTAAAAATACTCCAAACCTATCGTTATGGTTTCTACTATCAGGCTGTTTAGCCTACAGTTCAAGCGTTATTTTCTACCTTAAAGACCACTATGCCTTTGTTCACGGTATATTTCACCTTTTTATTATACTTGGCAGTGCGTGTCACTTTTTTGCATTGTACTTTTTAAATTAATAATGGTAAAACATGGGGGAGTTTAAGTATAAAATAAGATCTGAAGACGTTAAGGATTTAATACCCTCTGGACGATACTGCTACGCTTCGGACAAAATTACTGTTGATGGTGAGCCTGTGGGTTACATGCATCGCGAAAAGCCTGAGGAAACCGAGGATAGTGGTTGGCGCTTTTATTCTGGAACCGAGGATGAGGAATACGTTGAGAATCCCTACCATTTCATGATGTTCGACCTGAACTACATAGCCAACTGCGACCCGGCTATAATTCCGTACCTGAAACTGAAAACCGGGTCGGAGCTGGAGCGAATTGAGGGAACTGATAAGTTCCGACCAGTGGAGGACTAATTACCCGCAAGAAGCTGCTTTACCATATCGGCAATGGCTTTACCTTCGGCTTTGCCAGCCAGTGCCTTTGATGCGACTCCCATTACTTTCCCCATATCGGAAGGAGCTTTTGCACCTACCTCAGCAATTATCTTCTGGAGTTCAGCCTTCAGCTCATCGGTGCTGAGCATCTTGGGAAGGTATTCCTCAATTACTGAGGCTTCGGCCAACTCCTTATCGGCTAACTCCTTTCTACCGGCCTGTATGTATTGCTCGGCAGCATCCTTACGTTGCTTAACCTGCTTTTGCAGGATTTTCATTTCAACATCAGCCGAAAGTGAATCCTTGTGCTCCCCATCGGTTTTAGCAAGCAGTATGGCACTTTTAACGGCTCTTAGAGCCTCAAGGCGCACCTTGTCCTTTGCCATCATGGCTGCCTTGATATCCTGGTTTATGCGTTCCTCTAATGTCATGGTAACGTTGTATTTTGATTATTCTACCTACAAAGTTAGCTAAGTTTTTTAACAACTCTATGGTAAGTATAGCCCAAGAGAGCCCCTAGTATCGATGTAAATATTGCGATAGGAATCAAGCTAAAGGGCTCTTTTGCACCAATAATAATAGCTGAGGGCAGAAGAACAAGAAAAGCCAGCAAAACCCCATTAAGCCAATCCGGAATCTTGATATCCGTAACTGAAATCAAGAATCCTACCACCAACCAAAGCGTGAATGCCGAAAGGTTAGCATCCCAGCTTAAATTTTGAAGAATCATAGGTATTACATCCAATACTCCGGCTATTGCACCAAGCGTAAGTCCAATTATCGATTTTTTCATCTCTTTCAATTTACCCAGCAATTTAGTAAAGGTTTTTATGAACTATGAGGTTTTCTTCATTCATTTTTGAAAAAAACATCTTTACTGTAGCAAAGCAAATGTATTTCTTTGTATTGAAACTAATAATTAATACGATATGTACGGAGTAACTTGGCTTTCAGTAATTTTAGCAGGACCAGTGAGTATAACTATAATGGTTATAGTAATGCGTCTATTGTTCAAGAAATCTCTATTGTTCAAAATTGGGATTGCTTCTGGTTTGGCAATAATACTTGTTGCCTTTATCTCGGGAGTTATTGCTAAAATTGGGCCAATACACAACCTTTGGGGGTTTCCTCTGCAGGTTGCAATTAGTGTTTCGGCCTATGTTTATGTTAACCGCATCATTAAAAAGCCTTTGCTAAATATCGTAAATGTTTTGGATTCGTTGAGCGAAGGTGACTTATCAGTAAACGTTGATAGGGATTTACTTAAACGAAATGACGAAATAGGAGTTCTGGCTAATTCCACGGAGAAACTAACCGCTAAGCTCACTGAGGTAACAACGGCAATTTCGTTGGCTGCAAATCAGCTTTCCACAGCCAGTGTCCAGTTTACATCAAATTCGGAGCAAATTTCTGAAGGTGCAAGCATTCAAGCAAGTTCAGTTGAGGAGGTATCGGCATCGATGGAGGAAATAGCATCCAATATCGAGCAGAATGCCGATAATTCAATACAAGCTAAAACTATTGCTAAAGAGATGCAGGGTAAAATGGAAAGGGTTAGTGAGGCTTCAAGCAGAAGTGTTAATGCTGCACGTGCTATTTCTGATAAAATCAATATAATATCCGATATTGCATTCCAAACCAATCTATTAGCATTAAATGCTGCCGTTGAGGCCGCTCGTGCTGGTGAACATGGTAAGGGTTTTGCTGTAGTTGCTGCTGAAGTTCGCAGGCTTGCAGAGCATAGTAAGAATGCTGCAAATGAGATAGTTGAAATTTCAAGGAACAGTCAAAACCTTGCTGAGGAGTCGGGGAACCTTATTAATGGATTGCTCCCAGAAGTTGAACGGACCTCCCTTTTGGTTGAGGAGATAGCCGCTGCAACTCAGGAACAGCGAAATGGAATAAATCAGATTAATACTGCTATACAGCAACTAAATAGTATTGCTCAGCAAAACGCTTCAACCAGTGAGGAACTGGCTTCCAGTGCTGAAGAAATCAATGCTCAGGCAGAGCAACTGGTTGAAGCAATTGGATATTTTAAACTAGATATATCAATAGTGAAGCATATAAAACCTAAGTTTCTTTAACTAAAAAAATGAATAACCATGACTCTCAGCAGCTATAGGGTTTTGATTGTTGATGATAACCCAACCTTTGTGAAAACATTAAGCCTGTTAGTTCAAACAGTGTTAGGAAATAAGCTTAGCCAATTGGATACCGTATCAACCGGCGAGGATGCAATTGAAATGGTGAGTATGAATACGCCCTACAATGTAATCTTTATGGACGTTAATATGCCAGGCATTGGCGGTGTTGCCGCTACAAAGGAGATTAGTAAGGAATACTACCGTGCAACAAGAGTGGTAGCGGTATCGTTTAATAAAGACCTGGAAACCATGAAAAGCATGTTATTTTCAGGCGCAACATATTATCTGCATAAGGATGATCTTACCCTTGAAAAGCTAGTCGAGATTTTTGATTTTTAGATGTCGCTTAGGTTAACTAGATTATGCTTTATTGCATAAACTGCCAGGGCGGTTGAGTTTGGTGTTTTTGTCTTTACAAGTAATTCGGCCCTAGCCTTTTCCACTGCACTTATGCTTCGGTTCAGTTGTTTGGCAATTTCGTTGGTTGAAAACCCTTTGCAGATAAGTGTAATTAGTTCGCGTTCTCTTTCGGTTATTTTTATTGACGTTTCTTGCTTCCTAGATCGCAGCAACTTTAACATCAATTCGGGAGAGAAATAGGCTCTACCTTCAAGTGCCGATTTTATGGCTAAGCACAGTTCGTTATAGCCACTTTCCTTCAGCAAAAAACCATTAACTCCAATGTCCAACAGGGCATCGTAATAATTAAAATCGTCGAACATAGAAAGTACTAAAATGGGCATCTGATAGCCTTTCCCTCTAATAATTTTGGCGGCTTCAATGCCGTCCATTACAGGCATCCGAATGTCAAGCAGTATAAGGTCGGTAGTTGTTCTATTGATTAAGTCAATGAGTTCCGAGCCATTGGCTGCTTCTCCTACCAGGGTAACATCATCCATGGCTAAAAGCAGCACTTTTATACCGTCACGAAGAATTTGGTGATCATCAGCTAATACTATTCGCTTGGGGCTCATATTAATTTATGTTTTAAACATTCATGGTTAGCTCAAAGCTGAAACCTTTCTTGAATGGTTCGCTGTTAACCCTGTATTTTGCCTTAATGGAATTGAGCCTTTCTACTATGTTTATCAAACCAATGCCTTTTGATTTCTGCATTTCTTTCTTAAAATCGAAACCCTCCCCATCGTGAGTGTACGTGAGGGTTAATTTAGAGTTTTCAAGGGAAAGCTTAACGTATACGTTCCTTGCATTCGCATACTTAATGGTGTTATTCAGAAACTCTTTCAAAACCCTGTAGCAGGTAATCTCAATAACCCTGGTTAATCGTTGATTTTCAAGGTTATGATCAAAATGAATATTGATAATACTGTTATACCGCTCAAAATGACGAGTAAGGGCAATCACTAGCCCTTCAGTTAGTAGGTTTTGTGGGCTTAAATTGTGTGAAATCTCCCTAACGCTAGCAATGGTGTCGCGGAGTATGTCTTGCATACTGGCAACCAGTTCATCCTGATTGCCCTTGTGGTTAGCCAAAAGCGAAAGGTAAATGTTAAGGCTTGAAAGTAGGGGGCCAACATCATCGTGCAAATTGCTGGCAAGCCGCTGCCTTTCTCGTTCTTCCATTTCTGCAACCGCATTTATTTTTTCGCGCTCAAATCGTCGCTGCAGCGTTAAATCGTGAATTACAAGCTGATGTAGGTTTTCCCCTAAATCGGTGATTGATGCAATGCTTACTTCAACCGGGAATGGGTCTGCTTTACCCCGCAGCATGGTTAACTCATATCGGTTGTTTGATATAATGCCACTATTATTTGTTAAGAGTTCGGTAAACCTTTGGGAATTGCTGTCGCTTTTTGAACACAAATCGACAATATTTTGACCCATTATGGAGTCGGATGTGTAACCAAAAACCTTTGCTGCATTTAGATTAGCATCAATAATTAACCCTTGTTTTCCAATAATTAGAATTGGGTCGTTGGCCATTAAAAAGAGTGTGCGGTAGCGGTTTTCAATTTCCACCAACTCATCGTGTAACTTCTTAAAGTAAGTTATATTAGCATGTGTTCCAACTAGTCTCGCAGGTGAACCATTGGCATTGCGTTCAACAATCTTTGCTCGGGTTTGCAGCCACTGCCACTGTCCATGGTCGTCCTTAAATCGGTATTCAACCCATATGGTGGGACTCTCACCTTTTTTATGGCTACGCATTCTTTCCAGGAGTAAACTCCTATCGTCAGGATGAATCCGGAATAGCCAATCCTTTAAAGATTTAAATTGATACTGAGAGGTTATCTTAACAACTTCTTCGAACTTACTGCTAACGTAAAAGTTACGGTTAGTAAAATCAAAGTCCCAAACCACCTCATCGACACTCGATATGGCAAGGTTAAACCTTGACTCACTCACACCAAGTTTTTGGTATGCCAGGGCAAAACTTCGATTTATATATCCAATGATAATAATAGTCACAATTAAGTATGAGAAAAAGAATATTCCTCGGGTAAGCAGGTGATATCCATCATAGACCAGGGAGTTGGGGTTGATGTCGATAACAATCCAGTGCTTATAAAATGCATAAAGATAAAAACCAGCTGTAAATACTGAAATTGCAAAAGCCACCATGCCATACCGTATCCCGAAAAGTGCTGTTAGGATTACCGACGCAATAAATAGGATCAGTAATCCTAAGCCCATTAAGCCAAATGTATGAAGAGAAAAAATTCCTATTAAAAAGAAGTAAGCTAATAGAAAAACTATTCTGACAATGTAATTAATCCGTTTCCTAAAAATATATGTTAGAGTAACTGTGATGGCAAATATTACATCGAGTACGAACAGGGGTTTAAATCCTATGGTAAACAGCCTAATCCCTGACATTGTGCATGCTGGGATTGCAACAATCATAGCTATCAGATGTAATTTATCAGAGATGTTTTTCCGAGTTTCCTCGAAAAATTGATTTGAGATGGAAGGATGTTTTCCTCTTTTTACCATGGTATATGGAATTTGTAACCAATCAAATATAAAAAAAACGGAGGGAAAAACATCCCTCCGTTCATTCCATTTAGAGATGATTTTTACATCATGTCCATTCCGCCCATTCCGGGGTTGCCCATAGGGGCAGGTTTATCCTCCTTTTTCTCGGTAATTACGCATTCAGTGGTTAGGAGTAAACCGGCAATTGAAGCTGCGTTTTCAAGGGCAACACGGGTAACCTTGGTTGGGTCAATTACGCCGCTTTGGAATAGCTTTTCAAAGTTGTTGGTTTGAGCGTTGTAACCAAAGTCGGCTTTGCCTTCCTTAACCTTCTGAACAATCACTGATCCTTCAAGACCGGCGTTAGCCACAATCTGGCGGAGAGGTTCTTCAATTGCCCTCTTCACAATCTGGATGCCAGTAGTTTCATCCTCATTGTTACCCTTGAGGTTTTCAAGAGCTTCAATGGCACGGATGTAGGCAACTCCACCACCGGGAACAATACCCTCTTCAACAGCGGCGCGGGTAGCGCTGAGGGCATCGTCAACGCGGTCTTTCTTCTCCTTCATTTCGGTTTCGGTGGCAGCACCAACATAGAGTACAGCAACACCACCAGCTAGTTTAGCCAAGCGCTCCTGGAGCTTTTCACGGTCGTAATCGGAAGTGGTGTTTTCAATCTGTGTACGGATTTGAGCCACGCGCTTGTCAATGGCTTCTTTCTTTCCACCACCGTTAACAATGGTGGTGTTCTCCTTGTCAATAGTAACCTTTTCGGCACGGCCAAGCATATCCATCTTAGCGCTATCCAAGCGTAAGCCTTTTTCCTCACTAATTACCACACCACCGGTTAGGATGGCAATATCCTCAAGCATTTCCTTGCGGCGATCGCCAAAACCAGGAGCCTTAACGGCTGCTATCTTCAGCGAGCCACGCAGTTTGTTAACTACAAGTGTAGCAAGGGCTTCGCCTTCAACATCCTCGGCAATGATCAGCAGTGAACGACCATTTTGAGCCACAGGCTCAAGTATAGGTAGGAGATCCTTCATGGTCGAAACCTTACGGTCGGTAATTAGAATAAGAGGATTCTCCAGAACAGCTTCCATCTTTTCAGGGTCGGTGATGAAGTATGGCGAGATGTATCCTCGGTCGAACTGCATACCCTCAACAACCTCAACGGTTGTTTCAATACCTTTAGCCTCCTCAACGGTGATTACACCTTCCTTCTTCACTTTTTTCATTGCCTCGGCAATGAGTTTACCAATCTCGTTATCGTTGTTGGCCGATATGGTAGCAACCTGCTCAATCTTTACATAGTCGTCGCCAACCGATACCGATTGTTTTTTGAGGTGTTCAACCACTTTAGCAACAGCCTTATCGATACCACGCTTTAGGTCCATGGGGTTAGCGCCAGCGGTAACGTTTTTCAAACCAACGTTAACAATGGCTTGTGCAAGAACTGTTGCAGTGGTAGTACCATCACCGGCATTGTCGGCGGTTTTGGAGGCAACCTCCTTAACCATTTGTGCTCCAACGTTTTCAAGCGGATCGGGAAGCTCGATTTCCTTGGCTACGGTTACACCGTCCTTGGTAACCTGCTGCGAACCAAACTTCTTTTCAATTACAACGTTGCGACCTTTAGGACCAAGGGTAACCTTTACGGCATTTGCCAATTGGTCAACTCCCCTTTTAAGCCTGTCGCGAGCTTCAATGTCGAAGGTTAAAACTTTTGATGACATAGTCTATCGTTTTTTATTGTTTACAATCAATGATTTAGATAACAGCCAAAATGTCGGATTGTTTCATGATGAGGTAATCCTTGCCATCGATGGTGATCTCAGTACCGGCATACTTGCCATAGAGTACAACATCGCCTACCTTTACCTCCATGTTAACATCCTTGGTACCAGGACCAACAGCAATGATAGTTCCTTTTTGTGGTTTTTCCTTTGCGGTGTCGGGAATGTAGATTCCGCTCGAGGTCTTTTCTTCAGCCTCCATGGGCTCTACCAGCACTCTATCGGCCAGTGGTTTTACCTTTACGTTCGACATAACTTCTTATGATTTTTAGGTTTACAACTAGTTTTCCGAAATTTCACGTTAAGGTTATTTACACATCGTGTGCCAAACCTAAAAACTGACTTTTTTACAGGCGAAAACTGACAGAAAACTGACAGGCGGGGTGCAGATGTGGCAGCATTGGCAGGAATAGGAGTGGATGGTTGATTGTTGCTTGTTGATAGCTGTTTTAAGTACTTTGTCATGTTGAGCACTAGCGAAACCTCCCATTGAGGTCTATTAGAGTTCCTTCGCTGCGCTCTGGATGACAAGTGTAGTTGATAGTTGATGGGAATGAGCCAGAATGAATCGGAATGAACGGAATGATTCGGAATGGTAGAATGGAAGATTAGAGTGCGTTAAACCGAAATGCGTATCCTGAAATATTGTAGAGGAAATTTGTCAATAGAAACAAGTTGTTACGATGTTTTTTGTGTTTCAATTGACTAATAGCGGTTTAAAGCAAACTAAACACTTGAAACCAAACACTTCTAAACACTGTACACTATAAACCAAACACTAATAAGCTCTATCGCCTTTAATTATTCTCTCTATGAGTTCTTCAACAATGTTGCTTTCAATACGCTTTACTGCATTGGTATAAGCGTTTGCGCCTGCCGTTTGAGCCTCAAAATGCGAGGCATTTATACGGTCGGTACTGTGAGAGTAAACTGTATTGCCGTTTGCATTGGTTACAGTAAGTTGTAGGTTAAGGGAAACCTGTATGTACTGGCCACTTTGGCCGGTTTGCTTAGTTGATGCGTTCAGGTTAATCTGGTAATCGGCTTCGGCTGGGTTGTCGGTAATGGGGAAGCCTGTTTCTAGTATTTTTCGTTTTAGGGCTTCGGCCAATGGCTTGCGCTCAATGGCTAGTCCAAGGTTGGTTTCGTTTGATTTGACATAGAATTTTGGACGTGAAATATTTAAGCGTGTTTCGGCCGATGGTGTTTTAAACCGAGTAAGGATTTTACTAATAGCAAAATCTCTGGTAGCCTCCTTTACAATCGATTCAAAATCAACCTCTACTGTAATGGTTTCGGTTTGCTTACGGGAGCGCACGGCATCAATGCTAAACGATGCTTCGCCCTGATTATTTGTTATAATCCTGTTGTTGGTAAGTGGTCGTTCCGTGTAGTTGATTTTTAGTGGAATCGATTTTTGTGCTACTCCGTTGCTACTGGCAACAAGGTAGGTGAGCTGGTTACTTTCAATACCAAAGCCTAGCTTAACGTTAACAGCGTTAGGCCCTTTTACTGTTAGTGAATATAGTGTGTTTGTAAGGGTAGAAATAATCTCGTTACCAAGAAAAATTTGCTTATCGCGATATGTTGCCGTAATGGTTTCGGCAAAAAATGGCTTAATGGGTTCCAATGCTTTAACTAGCATCAGAAGAGCAGTTCGGGAATCGTTACCTTCAATGGCTATTATTGCTTTATCGTAGAAATCGAGCGATTTGGCTGCAGCAGCAGCCTTTTTCTCCTCAACCATCCGTCTGTAGGTGTCCTTTGATAGGCGATAGTAGATCCAGTAGGTGTTTTGGTCTTCCCAGCTGTCAACCACCTCGTATCCCTCAAGTTCCTTTTGGGCTTCGGCCCTAATTGATGAACGGAAATCTTCGGAAAAGTAGTTCTGGCTTTCAAAGGCATTAAGCACCGATTGTGATGAAATGGAAACCGAAATATCGCTAGCCAGGTCGGCAAGAGCGCTCTGCTTGGCAGCCTGCTGGTAGTCGGGGGTTGTTTTTCGGGCGGAGCCTATTCCAATGTAGTAACCGGCCTGAGTGGGACGTCCCTGAACCCACGATGGGGTAACGGGAGCTTGTACAACTTTCTTACTCCCTCCGCATCCCAGCATTATGACTGTTACAAGCGGCAATACCAGTATCCGTTTCATCGTTTTTACTCTTCGGGGTTATACTGATTGATTTTTTGTGCGGTTCTCTTTGCTATGTCTTCAATGGCGTTTGACATGAGTTTGTTCATGCTAGCTATATCGCGTTTAGCTTTTAGCAATTCCTGAAGGTTGCGTACGTCGAGCTGGTTGTCGTTAATAACATCCTTGGGCGAGTCGGCATCAATTTTTTCCCAGTATCCGGGAACCAGCTTGGATGAGGGACCATCGAATGTGGCATAGCTAACCTCATCGGTTTGGTTGCTCCGGATGAAATCCGATACCATTACAGCTCCCGTTTCGGTTGAGGTAAGCTGGAACTTTAGGGCAACCGATACGCTACTCTTTTGGTTGTAAACCCAGTAAATAACCTTGCGGTAGGAAACATTAACCTTTTCCTCGCCGGTTTTAGGATCCTTGGTTTTGGTTTCCTCGCGGATATATCCCCGTTTTTCGGTTTTATTTAGCTTGCCTTGTGTTGCCTCAGTAACCGACACCTCACCACTAAGCAGCGCTTTTGCAGCAAGTAACTTACCTATCTCAAGGTCGGAACCGGTAGTTACACTCCGTTGCTGTTCCTCGATTATTTTATCAGTACTTTGTACATCAATTACCTTGATGAATGGGTTATTCAGCGCATTAAGTTTGCTAACAACTTCGGCCTGAACCGATTTTGCTATACTTTCAGTATTGTAGGTTGTGGATTTAAAGTCGGTAACCCTTATGGTAATGGTTGCCTTTTGCAGGGCTTCATCGCGTAAATCGCGTGAATCCTTATAGTTAGTGAATTCTCTTACTATCCTATCCAGATTTGAATAAGCCTTACGGTACTGGGCGGCATCCATAAACTGCTTGGCTTGCCTGTACAGGGGTTCGCACTTGGAAACCTTAAGCATATCCTGAGTATTGCCGTAATCGGGTTGTAGACGTTTAATCTCGGTCAACAGCAATTCGGCATCCTTGAACTTTTCAGATTCGAGCAAGGTTTGAGCCTCGGCGTATATCTTTTCAACGTATTTGGGTTTGGCATCGTTAAAGTAGTCGGTTGCCATGTTCGATATGGTTAACTCCACTCCAAGCGATGCAGCCTGATTCTTAAAGTTCTCGGCATCGAGGTAGGAGTAAACGGTTTGTTTAAGGTCATCGTTCTCGTACGCTTTAATAACCTTGAGCGAACGCTCATCCAGCACACGTTGGCCTGCACGTTTAAGGCCAACAATGGCATCAATATTATCGCGCTTGGCACTAAGCGAACGGATGTAAGCATCGGCGGCTTGCTCCCACAAACCGGCTTGCTCAAACTTCATCCCCTTTTTGGCATACTTTTTCGAGGCGCATCCGCCACCAACCAGAACTGTTGCAGCTAGGAGTAGGAGTAAAAGTCGTTTCATAGATTAATACTGCTTTGGTTAATATTTTATCATGATATTTGTTTTGAGTTGACCTAACAAATCATGAAATAGATAATAATGAAAACTTGTACCTATAGTTTTTCAATCTATCCGATAGTTATCAGCTCATAAATATAATCATTTTTGGCAAACGAGTTTTAAAGGCCTGCCGTAATGTCATTTTTTTGTGATAAAAGCAATCAAAAAGTAAGCCAAAACGTTAAATTTGAAAAGCAAATCAAATAGATGTGAGCAAAACGACCGAAAGTTTGGTAAAAGCTATTGAGTTTGAGTTAATTCGGCAATTACCTGGTATTAATGCCCAGAAGCGTATGTCCCCTTCCATACGTGCCGATTTGCTGGGGAATACCATGCCAAACCCAGCCACAAGGAAAAGTGCCGTGCTGATTTTGCTTTACCCAGCCGACCAAGGGTTGAACTTTGTCCTAACCAAGCGCCAAACCTACGATGGCCCCCATAGTGGCCAAATGAGCCTGCCCGGCGGCAAATTCGATGATACCGACCAAACGCTCGATGGTACTGCTCTTAGAGAGACATACGAGGAAGTAGGTGTTGAACCCGGGCAGGTGCGACTACTTGGCCGGTTAACTGAACTTTATATCCCTGTAAGCAATATGGTTGTTCAGCCATTTGTTGGCTTTACATCGCAAAAGCCTGAGTTTTCCCCTAACCTACAAGAGGTGGAGTATGTTGTTGAGGTTCCCCTAACCGATTTGCTGGCCGAAGCCAATAAATCGGTAAGGGTGATTAGCTCACACGGGCGTCCCATAACTGCACCCTATTACAACCTAAACAGCGAAATGGTTTGGGGCGCCACTGCCATGATTCTCTCGGAGTTTGAGGAGGTGGTGAGGAGAATAATTACCGAAAAGTAGAAAAGGTCTATATTGATTTGATTGAAAGAAAGGACTATATAAGTTTGATAATTGGTTTATTTGTTGATTTTAATAGTATATCAAGGTTCCCGCCTTTTTTTACAAAACCAACAGTAATATTGTCAGCAAGTTCTATCATCATTTTGTTTCTTATTTCGGCTGTTTGTTCGGTTACTCGTTTTACTGTCTTGTCAAAAGGGCTGATGATTAAAATTCTTCCTTCCTCTAAAGGTTTTATGAGTTCCGGTTCAATCTTTTCTTTTAGTCCTCTGGCTAATGCAATGATTATTGGCTGATTTCCCTTCAACAAATAATGAAATACATCTTTTTCCAACTGGCTATGAAAGCCACTGATAACACAATTACCATTTTCTCTTTGTTCGATAGCCCAGTCATAGCAATTTAAGACCACCGATGCAGGCACCTTGCGACTACAGAGAAATGCTGTCATCTCTAGTTTTAATAATTCTTCATTCCCAAATAGTTGTTCTATCTTAATTTTCAACACATTTATTTAAGATTTTTTTTCAAACTCCCCGCTTTTTTAAATCGAACTCCCCCACTTTATATTTTAATGTTTGTTCTAACAAAATCTTTATCAGGAATTTCGTCATAAACTACTCCCTACTTTTTCACTTAAATCCGATGACCTCCAATAAAATCCTTACCTCGTTGTGTAATTAAATATGCCTGATTGGGATCGTTGGGTTTTTCAGGGATTGTGTATTGAAGCAGGCCATTATCTCTGAGAGGTTTTATATAATCATCTCTAAAACGATCTTTGTCTTTATAGCCAAGTGTTTTTGTAAGTTCTTCAAGACTTGCTGGTTCAAGGGTTAGTATTAATATACCCAGAATTGTTTTTCCTCTTTTCTTTAATAACTCCCCGCTTTTTTCTTCCCAACTCCCCGCTTTTTTAACTCTTTCAATCTGTATGTTATTGATAATCAAAAATCTTAATTTATCTAACTCCCTGCTTTTTTCTTCCCATGTCTTAGCAAGTTCTACTGCCAATAAATCAGTATCTGTCAACTCTTTAAATTCTGAGTTAAGTGGTATATTCTTTAATAAATTTAATTTTCGTTCCCCTACTTGATTGGAATTTAACCGGGCTAATCCAATTAACATAGCGTATCTATCACCAATTCTGTCAATAATCAAGGGAATAGTAGTTATAAACATATCACCTTCAATGAAAGAAGGTTTTGCACCGGGAGTATAGATGTTTAAATACTTGGTTATATTTTTTACCCCTGAACCAATTTCGTCTGCCCAATTTAATTCGCTGAAAAACCTTCTGATATTTGGGTTTTTAGGTTCTGCACTGAATGTATCTAGGTTTAGAGCCTGTTTAAATTTTCTTTATCAACATAGCAATAGAGGCAATCAGTACATACGCCTCGCTTGATTGCATATTTGCTTCGTAATCCTTGCTGAGCCTTCTAAACCACGAGAACCACGCGATGGAGCGCTCAACAACCCATCGTTTGGGGATAACCTTGAAGTTCGTTTCATCCCCACGGGTTACCACCTCAAAGTCTGCCTTCAGGTGCTCCTGCGCCAGTTTTACCAGCCGGTCACCAGCGTACCCTCCATCCCCTAGAATCTTTTTCAGCCGGGGGTATACCCCTTTCATCCCTCTGATAATGCCCTCTGCGGCGATGCTGTCGTGCACGTTTGCCTTGGTAACCGCAACGCTCATCAGCAATCCCATTGTGTCCACCACAATATGACGCTTCCGCCCGTTGATCTTCTTATTGC
>Ga0101944_10001214_pt1 | contig 57338 bp, 49 predicted proteins | sample DewCreD2012metaG_FD_75245 | JGI IMG/M metagenome (GOLD analysis project Ga0101944, IMG submission 75245) | Hot spring sediment bacterial and archeal communities from British Columbia, Canada, to study Microbial Dark Matter (Phase II) - Dewar... ...
CGGCGCCATACAGCTGGACGAGCCCGGGCGCCGCCACCTCTTCACCCCCGACGACATCCGGGTGATGGAGGGCATCGCCGACTTCGCCGCGGTGGCCGTGGCCAATGCCCGCCTCTACCGGGAGAGCCGCGAACAGAAGGACCGCCTGGGAGAGCTGATGCGGCGCCTGGCCGGCGCCCAGGAAGAGGAGAGGGCCCGCATCTCCCGCGAGCTGCACGATTCCATGGCCTCCACCCTGCTGGAGATAATCTACCGGGCCGAGGCCCTGCTGGGCCGGGAAGAGGCGGACGAGCACCTGCGGGGGGAGCTGCAGGCGATGCTGCAGAGTTCCCGCTCCACCCTGGCCGAGCTGCGCCGCATCATCACCGACCTGCGCCCCTCCTCGGTGGAGGTGTTGGGGCTGCCCCGCGCCCTGGCCACCCTGCTGGACCGCACCGCCGCCACCTACGGGCTCAAGATGCAGCGGGACATCGAGGAAGGCCTCTGCCTGGACAGCCTGCTGGAGAACTCCCTCTACCGCCTGGTGCAGGAGGCGCTGAACAACGTCTGCCGCCACGCCGCCGCCTCCCGGGTGGAGGTGATCCTGCGCCGCCGCCGCGGCAGCCTGCTGCTGCGGGTGAGCGAGCGCACCACACCGTCGCGCATCCACCATATCCCCCATGTGCTTTACCACTGGCGCCAGCATGGGGCTGCGCTGGGCAAAGATCAAGCCGCCCGTCGCGCGGTCGCATCGGCCTCCCGTCTGGCTATCGCCGACGCGATCCGGCGCCAGGGCCTTGACGCCGAGGTGTTAGCGACCTCTGCGCACCCGTTTCTGCAGCGGGTGCGCTACCGGTTGCCCGATCCCCCGCCCCTGGTCAGCGTGATCGTCCCCACCCGCGACCGCGTGGATGTGCTGCGCGTCTGCGTGACGGGCGTGCGCGAAGCCACCGACTCCCCGGCGATCGAGCTGCTCATCGTGGACAACGGCAGCCAGGACCCGGCCTCCCTGGATTATCTGCGCAACCTCGCCAGAGAGCCGGGCATCTGCGTGCTGCGCCAGGACGGGCCATTCAACTACGCTGCGCTCAACAACGCCGCAGCCGCCCGGGCGCGAGGCCCGCCCCGCGGGGTTCTCCCGCGGCGGCATCGAGCAGGGCCCCCAGGCGCTCGAGCGCCGCCCGCGCGCGCTCGAGCTCAAGCTGCACGGTCGCCAGGTGCTGGGCCGGACCGAAGCAGTGGCCGAGGTAGCCCTGGAAGGCGAGCAGCCCCCCCACGCTCCATTCCCCGCGGTGGATCAGGAGCGCCCCGGCCGCCAGGGCGAGCGCCCGCGCGAGCGCCGGGACCGACTGGATGAAAAGCGAGATGAGCGCGGAGAGCAGGGAAAGGAGAAAGGCGCCCTCGAGCTGGCGCTCGAAGGCGGCGAGGATCGCCCCCCGCCGGTTTGCCGCGGCCGGCCGCGATTGAAGTTGGTCCGCCAGGGCGATCGTCTCCTGGATCAGCCCGGCCGCCTCGGCCTGGTCCTCGAGCCGACGGTGGCTCAAGCGATGGAGCGCACGGCTCGCCCGCCGCAGCAGAAGGGCGAGCGCGGGAAAGAGGACGAGCACGGCGAGCGCGATCCGCCACTCCAGAACGAAGAGCAAGGCCGCCCCGCCCGTGAGGCGCAGCGCCTGGCCGGCCGTGCGCGCCGGAAGCCCCGAGAGAAGCGGCCGCAGGCCCTCGATGTCCTCGCCGACCCGGCGCGCCAGATACCCCGAGCGCCGGCTGTCGAGAAGCTCCCGCGGAAGGCGCGGCAGGACCCGCAGCAGCCGCTCCTCCACGTCGCGGAGCATGCGCCGCTCGAAGAGGGCGAAGAAACACTCCTCGCCAAACCTCAGGAGTTTCTCGGCCCCGAAAAGAAGGCCCAGGACGAGCAGGATCAAGGCGAGGCGCTCGATTCTCCCCCCGAGGAGCACCTCGTCCACGAGATCGCGGGCAAACAGCGGGGGAAGGAGGCCGGCGGCGATCGAGGCCCCGAGGCAAAGGCTCCCGGCGAGGAAAAGCGGCCGGTGGGCGCGGAAGATGGGCAGAAGCCGCCGCCCCTCCCTCCGCCACCCGCCCGCGGCGGTGTTTTGCCGCAGGGGGTCGGGCGGCGCCGCGGGGGGTGCGTCCGGGCCGCGCAGGGCGCCCGCAAGGAACGAGATCCAGGCTCGGGCTTCGGTGTTCACGGTGTCGAAAGTCTGACCCCGGAGAGAGGGCGCTCCGGGAGCGGGTTCGCGGCGGAGGCGCAAGGGGGCGCAAAGCCCCGGTAAAGGCGCCTGAGCTTTTCGACCATCACCGCAAGGCCGTACTCCCGGCAGCGCGCAAGGCCTGCGGCGGCGAGCCGCTCGGCGAGGGCCCGATCGCCGAGCACCCGGCGGATCCCCGCGGCGAGCGCCTCCACGTCGCCCGGCGGGACAAGGAGGCCCGTCCGGCCGTGGTCCACGAGATCGGGGATGCCGCAGGCGGCCGCGGCCACGATCGGGACCCCGCAGGCCATGGCCTCGACGAGCACCCGGCCCATCCCCTCGTTGCGGGAGGGGAGAACGAGGAGATCGAGAAGCGGAAGGATCCGCGGGAGATCCTCGCGCCAGCCGAGAAAGACGACCCGGCCCTGCCCGTCGAGGCGCGCGGCCCGGCGGCGAAGCGCCTCCTCGAGCCCGCCCCGGCCGAGGAACACGAGGCCGCAGGCGGGGTGCTCGCGCCACACGGCGGGCATGGCCTCGAGCAGGTCGGCCGCCCCCTTGACCGCGGAGAGCCAGCCCGCAAAGCCGACGAGCGGCCTTGCCGGATCGAGACCCAGGCTGCGCCGCGCCGCGGCGCGGTCCCCGCGGAACGGTTGATGGGCGGCGAGATCGACACCGCTCGGGATGACGTCGATTCCGCCTTCGCGGGCCACGGCAAGCGCGAGGTAGTCCCGCTTTTCCCCCTCGGTCAGGGCGACCAGGCGGTCGGTCATGCGGGAGGCCAGGCGCTCGAGAAGCAGAAAGAGCCGGGAGGCGGCCCTGCCGAAATGCCCGTGGAAGACGTGGCCGTGGGGGGTGTGGACGATGCGGGGGACGCGGCAGACTGTCGCCGCGGCCCGGCCGAGGAGCCCCGCTTTCGAGGTGTGGGTGTGGACCACGTCGGGCCGCTCGCGGCGGATGATCCGCACGAGGGCGAACAAGGCGCAAAGATCGAGAAGCGGGGAGATCCGCCGCACCAGAGCGCCTGCCGCGATGAAGCGCACGCCGCGGGCGGCCGCAGCGGCCTTGTCGCGCGCAAGCCCCGCCTCCTCGGCCGCGGTGAGGCGCGACTCGCGGCCAAGTCCGTGGACCAGCACCGTCTCGACCTCCGTGGCGAGTTCGCGACAGGCGAGCAGCGTGTTCTGCGCCGACCCCCCGCGGTCGAGACGCGTGATGACGTGCAGGACCTTCATCGCCCGTTCTCCGGGTCAGGGTTTTCGCGCCCAGGCGAGAAGCGAGGGCGAAAGGAGAAGCTTCCCGCCGCTGGCCGCGAAGAGAAGGCCCGCGGCCGAGGCGCCCACGGCCTTCAGCAGCGGCAGCGGCGGAACACGCAGGCTATGTCCGTAGGGGTCGCCCGCGGTGAGCGGGGCGTTCTCGATCCGGATCTTCTCGAAGCCGCTGCGCGCGAGCAGCCGGAGGAGCGCGGCCGGGCTGAAGGCGAAGCGGTGCAGCACGTGAAGGCGTTTCCGCGGCGGCCTCCGGCGCAGGGCACCGACCAGGCGGTCCGCCCGCCGCAGCCAGAGCTGGACGGAGGCGTTCCGGAGGCGGATGCCGACCATCCCGCCGCGATCGAGGAGGCGGTGGGCTGCGGCGAGTTCGGTCGCCGGGTCCTCGACGTGGTCGAGAACGTCCCAGAAGGTGACCGCCTGCACCTCCCCGGCGGGAAGGGGGATTGCGCCGAGGGGCCCCAGGTGGAGCTGCGCCCCGGGAAGCCTGCGGCGCGCCGCGGCGACCGCCTCAGGCAAGATCTCGACCCCGCTTGCGCCCCAGCCGCGCCGCATCGCCCGCTCGAGAAAATCGCCCCAGCCGCAGCCGACATCGAGCAGCCGCCGGGGGCGGCGGGGGAAGGCCTCCCCGAGGGTGTCGAGGGCCCGCTCGTAGAAAGCGGCCTTCGCCTGGGCCACCCGGGCATGGGGATCGACCTCCCGGTAATGGAGAATCAGGTCTTCCCGATCCCGTGTCCCTTGCACGGGCCGCCTGCGGCAAAGCCCGCAGCGCGGGCACCGCAGAAGCCGCGGCCGGGCAAGGTCCCGCAAGGCCGCGCCGCAGGCCGGGCAGCGGGGGGTAGCCTCACCCGCCGCCGGGTCGCCGCCGGGGCGGGGGCCGGGTTGTTTGAGGGCCTCAGCCGCGGCCATGGCGTTCCATCCAGCTCTGCAGGACGAGCAGGTTCCAGACCATCCAGTCGCTGTCGGTCTTCCCGCGCCGATGGAGCGCGAGAATCTCCCCGACCGCCGCGGGGTCGAGGAGCCCCTGCTCCCTGACCCGCCGCAGGTCCAGGGTCTGCGCGACGAGGGGGGCAAGCCCGTCGCGCAGAAGCCGGCCGAGGGGCACCTCGAAGCCGGCCTTCGGCCGCCGGGCGTGTCCGGGCGGCAGCAGGTCGCGGAAGGTCTCCCGCAGCAGGGACTTGGGGACGCCGCGGCGCATCTTGGCCGGCCCGGGAATGGCGAAGGCGAGCTCCACGACCCGGTGATCGAGAAGCGGGACCCGCACCTCGAGCGCGTGGGCCATGCTCATGCGGTCGACCTTGGCGAGCATGTCGCCGGGGAGGGAATCGTAGAGATCGGTCGCGAGCATGCGGTTCACGGGGTCCGCCGGGTGGCGCTCCCAGAGACCGCGCACCCACGCGAGCGCGGGGTCCTCCGGTTCCGGCCCGGAGGGCACAAGCCTGCGGCGCAGGGAGGCGGGGATGACCTCTTTCAGGGCGAGCAGCCCCGCGAGCTCGTCTTCCTCGGCGGCGCGGACGAACTTCTTTGCGCGGCGCAGCATCTCGCCCACGCGCGTGCCGCGGCCGTCGGGCAGGCGCGCGAGCAGCGGCCGGATGAGGCCGCCGCGGAGCCCCGCGGGGATCCTCCGGTAGCGGCTGCGCCAGCACGCGGCGAGGTAGGAACGGTACCCGGCGAAGAGCTCATCGCCGCCGTCGCCGGAGAGGACGACCTTCACGTGGCGCGCCGCCGCGCGGGAAACGATCCAGGTGGGAATCGCCGAGGAGTCGGCGAAGGGCTCCTCGCTTCCCTCGAGAACGGCCAGCGCGGCCTCGAGGAGGTCGCGGCGGCGAAGCGGGATCTCGTGGTGCGCGCAGCCGAAGAAACGCGCAAGACGGCGGGCCGCGCCGCTTTCGTCCCAGGCCGGGTCCTCGGGGTAGGCGATGGTGAAGGTGGGCACGGGGCGGCCCGCGAGGCGCGACATCAACCCGACCACGATCCCGGAATCGAGGCCGCCGCTCAGGAAGGCCCCCACCGGGACATCGGCGAGAAGGCAGCCGGAGACGGCCTCTTCGAGGGCCCGGCGGAGCCGGAGCCGCAGGTCCACGTTGTCGGGGGCCGCCTCCGGCTCCGGGGCAAGGCGCCACCAGCGTTTGGTCGCGATGCGCCCGCCCTCCTCGAGGATGAGCGAGCCGGCCGGCTCCAGCTTGCGGATCCCCAGGAAAGCGGTCGCCGGCGCGGGGATGTAGTTGAAGGCGAGATAAAGGGCGAGCGCGCGGCGGTCGAGCGCCCGGGGGACCAGGCCGCTTGCGAGGAGGGCCGGGATCTCCGAGGCGAAGAGCAGGCGCGTCCCGTCCCCCGCGTAGACGAGGGGCTTGATCCCCAGCCGGTCGCGGCAGAGCCAGAGGCGGCGGCGCTTTCCGTCCCAGAGCCCGAAGGCGAACATGCCGTGCAGGCGGGAGGCGGCCGCGGGGCCCTCCTCCTCGTAGAGATGGAGGATCACCTCGCAATCCGAGCCGCTCCGGAAGCGGTGGCCGCGGGACTCGAGTTCGCGCCGCAGCTCGCGGTGGTTGTAGATCTCGCCGTTGCAGACGAGCCGGAGCGAGCCGTCCTCGTTGCCGAGCGGCTGCCGCGAGCGCGGCGCGGGGTCGATCACCGCCAGCCGCCGGTGGCCGAGGCCGACCCAGCCGCGGCTCTCCCCGGGGGCCCCGAGGGGGGCGGTCCAGACTCCCTCGTCGTCCGGGCCGCGGTGCCGCTGGGCGGCGCACATGGCCCTCAGGGTGTCGGCCGCGACCGGCGGCGGGGAAAACGAGACGGCGCCGCAGATGCCGCACATGGGCCGGTCAGTCCGTCTTTGCCCGCCGCGCAGGCGCCGGGGAAAGGGTGGCGAAGAGGGCCTCCAGCCGCTCGAGGTGCCGGTCCCAGCCGTAGCGGGATTCGGCGTGGCGGCGGCAGGCCGCGGCGAGCCGCGGCGCGGCCGAGGCGTCGGCCTCGAGCCGTTCGAGGAAGGAACGCATGCCGCGGGCCAGCGCCTCGACCCCTGCGTCCTCCAGGAGAAACCCCTCCCCCAGGGGGGCGAGGATCTCGCAGGACCCGCCGACCGGGGTCGCGAGAACGGGAAGCCCGCTGGCGAGCGCCTCGAGCGTCACCATGCCGAAGCCCTCGAGCTCGCGGCTGGGAAGGACGAAGAGGTCGGCCGCGGCGTAGAGCTCGGGGAGGCGCTCTTCCGGGACGAAGCCGAGAAAGCGGACTTGCCCCGCTAACCCGAGGGCTTGCGCCGTTTCCTCGAGGGCCCGCCGGAGAGGGCCCTCGCCTCCGATCCAGAGCACCGCGCCGGGCGCCTCCGGTGCGACCCGGGCCATGGCCGCGATCAGGGTTTCCAGCCCCATGCGCGGAACGAGGTTGCGGACCGTGAGAAGCAGCCGCGCGCCGGGCGGAAGCCCCAGGCGCCGCCTCAGCCCCGCGCGGTCGGCGGCGGGGCGGAAGCGGGCGAGGTCCACCCCGCCGGGGATGACCGCGATCCGGCCGGCCGGGATGCCGTGCACCCGATGCACCTTTTGGGCGCTGTATTCGCTCAAGGTCACGACGCGGCCGCAGGAGCCGATCACCCGGCGCTCGATCAGGCGGCGGATCCCCGCCTGCACCCGCCGGTTCAGGCCCGCGCCGGGATGCCGCGAGAGATACTCTTCATGCGCGAGGGAATGGCAGGTGTAGACCGCCGGGGGGGAGGCCGGCTGGCCGAGCGCCGCCCCCAGGGCGGCGATCGGCTGGTGGATGATCAGGCAATCCACGGCCCCCTCCCGCCGCAGGCGCTTCATGCCGCGGCGCACGGCCGGCCAGGTCGCGGTGAGCAGGCGATGGGGCCGCTCGGGGTCGAAGGGGCAGCGGATCTCCCGCACCCTCTCGGCGAGCGCTTCTTCCTCCGCCTCACCCGGCGCGCGGCCGCGGCTGAGGACCGTGACGCGGTGTCCCCGGCGCGCGAGCCCCCGCGCCTGCTCCGCGAGCACCCGCTCCGCCCCGCCGATCACGCGGGAGGCGGAGACGTCAGCGAGAAAAAGAAGGTTCATGCCCGGGTTTCCCGCAAAAGCTCTGCCACGGCGGCAAACGCCTCCCGGGGGGAAATGCCGGCAAGGCAGGCGTGGCTTCCCCGCGGGCAGGCGCCCCGCTCGCATCCCAGGCACTCGAGTTCCGGGCGCTCGAGCACGCGGTGCGGACCGCCGAGCGGTGTCCAGCGGCCGGCCCGGGTCGGCCCCCGGAAGGAGACGGTGGGGATCCCTAAGGCCGCGGCCAGGTGCAGCGGGCCGGAATTGTTGCCGATGAAGAGCCGGCAGCGGGCGAGCACGGCCGCCGCGCGGCGCAGATCCCGGGAGACGAGGGCCGGCAGCGGGAAACCGGCCTGGCGGCGGATCGCCGCGATCGAGGCGCCGTCGCCTTCCCCCCCCAGGAGCACGACCCGGCCGAGGGCGGCGGCGCGCAGCATGCGGATCAGCGCGGCGTGGTGGGCCAGGGGCCAGCGCTGGGAGGGGTAGGTGCCGCCGGGATGGATCCCGATCAGCGCGGAGCCGGACAGTCCCTGTTGCGCCAGCCAGCGCCGGGCGAAGCCGTGCTCCTCTTCCAAGAGAACCGGCCGGGGGGGGCCCGGATCGGCGGCCGCCCCCAGGGCCCGGACCAGGTCGTGGGTCAGGTCGCGGAAGTGCCGGCCGGGGGGCGGCGGGGGAAGCACCGCGTGATAGAGCCGGGAGCGGAGGCTCCCGCCGAAGCCGATCCTCCGGCGCGCCCCGCAGAGAAGGGCCGCAAGCACGGGGAGCGGGTCTTGCTCCGGAAAGGGGTCCAGGACCCAGTCGAAGCGGCGGCGGCGCAGCGCAGGCGATAGGGCCATGAGGTGGAGCGGGCGCAGGCGCCCGGCTTTCAACACCAGGACCTCGTCGACGCTGGGGTCCGGCCGGAGGAGGGCCTGGTTGGATGGGCTCGCCAGAACCGTGATCCTCGTGCGGGGAAACCGGGCTCTCAGCGCCCGGAGCGCCGGCAGGGAGAGAATCATGTCGCCGATGCGATCGACCCGCAGGAACAGGATGGCCCGCGGCTCCCCCTCCCGCAAGGCGGCGACGAAACCCGCACCCGCTTCCCGCCGCCTGCCGCACGCCTTGAGCGGCGGGGCGCAGGGGGAGAGCCGCTCTCCCTCGATCCCGGGTCGGGGCATTCAGGCCTTCCTTGCGATCAGGAGGATCGCGTTGAACCAGCAGCGATGGAGGAGCCGCGACAGGACCACCGCGGCCCCGTTGACGAGCCGCTTGGAGGGCTCGACGATGCCGGAATCGGGTCCGATCCAGGCGACGGCGAACCCGGCGAGGGCGACAAGCCGGGTGAGGCTTGCGGCCGAAAAATGGAAAAGGTGCGGCTCCCGGTCCCGCAACGAAAAGAGCTTCGGTCGGCGGCGCTTGACCAGGCGATAGGCGGTTTGCATGACGCGGTCGTTGCGGTTGGGCACGGCCACGATGAGCACCCCGTGCGGCTTGAGGATGCGCCGCACCTCCTCGAGAAGGGAAAGCGGCTCCGTGACGTGCTCGAGAACGTGCCAGAGGGTGACCGCGTCGAAGTGCGCCTCGGGGTAGGCGGCCTCCCGGAGTTCGCCGCAGAAGACGTCCCGCCCCAGGGTCGCCGCGGCGTGGGCGGCCGCCCAGGCGGAGATTTCGGTCCCCGCCACCTCCCACCCCCGCCGCAGCGCCTGTTCCAGGAAGGCGCCGTCGCCGCAGCCGACGTCGAGCAGCCGGCCGCGGCCGGCAACCCCCTCGAGGATCCTCAAGCGCGCATCCCACATGCGGGCGCGACGCGATTTCTGCCGCGTGATCCAGGCGGCGTAGTAGCCCGGCCCGTAGCGGCGATCGAGGGCCGCGCGGTCGGGGAAGGGGTCGACAAAGGCCACGTCGCATGCCGGGCAGTGCAACACCCGGTGGGGGGGCTCGGCCGGTTCCAGAAGCCGGCTCGATCCTCCCCGGCAGACGGGGCACGAAGACGACCTCATCGGGCCTCCCGCAGCTCTTCGTAGACCTGCGCGGTGCGTGCCGTGTTGCTCTCCAGGCCGAAGAGGGCCTCCGCCCGCCGGCGGCTGCTCCTTCCCATCCGCAGGCGCAGGCCGGGGTTTTCGATCAGCCGCCGCAACCGATCCGCCATGGCTTCGGGCTCCCCGGGGGGGACGAGGAATCCCGTGCCGCCTTCCTCGACCGCCTCGGGGATGCCGCCGACGGCGGTGGCCACGACCGGTTTGCCGCAGGCCATGGCCTCGAGCACGGCCCGCGGGAACGCCTCCCCTGCGGCCGAGAGGACGAAGATGTCGAGCGTCCGCAGGAAATCCTCGGCCGGGTGGAGCGCCCCCAGGAATTCGACCCGGTCGCCGATCCCGGCTTGACGGCAGAATTCCAGGCAACGACGCAAATAGGCCGGATCGGGGCACCCCCCCGCCACGAGCAGCCGGGCGGCCGGCGCCGCTTTCGCCAGCCGGCCCACGGCCTCGAGCAGGGTGAGGATGCCTTTTTCCTTCTCGACCCGGCCCACGGTGCCGATCCGCAGCGCCGTCCCGGCACTCCGGCGCTCGGACGGCCCTCTTTCCTCCTCCGGCCGGAAGCGGTGGAGATCGACGCCGTTGTGGATGACGCGGATCTTGCGTCGGGCCGCAGGAGACGGGAAGCGGGATTTCAGGGCCTCGGCCACGAGCACCATGCGGGAGGAAAGCCGGCTGAGCAGCGGGTCGTAGGGGTCCGGGGTCGAGGCCCGGACGTGCCAGACCACGGGCCGGCGCCGGAGCCTTCCGACCAGGCCGGCGTAGACGGTGTTGCGCGGGCCGTCGGTGTGGAGCAGATCGATCCCCAGCCGATCCACCAGCCGGAGCAGGCGAAAGAGCGCGCCGGCGGCGCGGGGGGCATCCCCCGCGCCGATCCGGGGCAGATCGAGGACATGGACCCTCACCCCCCGCGCGCGCAGGCTTCGCGCAAGGCTGCCCTCGTCGGGCACGAGCACGTGCGGGGAAACCCGCAAGGGAGCCAGCCCGCAGGCCAGGTGAAAGAGGCTCTCCTGCCCCCCCCGGCCGCGCTCGGCGAAGCTGGAGAACAAAAGGACGCGGATCGGGGGGGCGCCCTTCGGCGCGGGGGGTTCAGAGCGCGTCATACAGGGCCTCGATGGCGGCGATCATGTGCTCCGCCCGGAAACGCCGCTCGTATTCGACCCGCGCGGCGTTTCCCAGGCGCTCCCTCAGGGAAGGCTCCGCGGCGAGCCTGCCCATGGCCCCGGCCAGGGCTTCGGCATCCCCGGGCGGCACGAGGAGCCCGGTGCGGCCGTGGCCGACCACCTCGGGGATCCCGCCGAGCCGGCTTGCGACCGCGGGCAGCCCGTGCCGGGCGGCCTCGATCAACGATAACGGCAAACCTTCACGGTGGAGCGTCGGCTGGATGACCATGTCCGCCCCGGAGAGCACATGCTCGACGTCGGGGAGATGGCCCGCAAAGCGGATGCGGCCCTCCAACCCCAGCTCCTTGGCCTGCCGCTCCAGCGCCGCCCGCAGCGGGCCGCCGCCGACGATCATCAGGCGGAGATCCGGCCGGGCAGTTGCCGCACGCCGAAAGGCCGCGATCAGGACCCGGTGCCCCTTGTTCTCGACCAGGGAGCCGAGGGACACGGCAAGCGGCCCCCCCGCCCCTTTCGGCCGTGCCGCGGACGCGGCGCGGGCCGGCATGGCGTCGGGAACGCCGTTGTAGACCACCCGGCATTTTCGGGCGGGAAGGCCGATCGCCGCGGTCATGAACCGCCGGACCGCCTCGGAGACGCAGACGACGGCGCCGGTGAAGGGGAAGAGCAGGCGCTGCACCGCGATGTGGCGCAGGCGAAGCCCGGGCTCGGTGGTGTGCACGTGGAGCAGGGTCGTTCGTTTGCCGGCAAGGAGGGCGGAGAGGCGGCCGAAGGTGCCGGCGAAGCTCCCGTGGACGTGCACGATGTCCGCTCCCGCGCGGCGCAGGTGCCGCGCAAGACGCACCACCTGGGAGGGGTCGTGGTAGCTTGCAATCCCCAGGACCCGGACCCGCACACCCGATTGCTGCAGCCGATCGGCGAGAGGGCCGCCCCGCACCAGGCACCAGACCTCGACCCGGAACCGCAGGCGGTCCGCTCCCGCGGCCAGCGTGGCGATGACCTTCTCCTGGCCGCCGATCCCCAGGTCCTCGGTCAGGTGGATGACTTTCCGGGGGTGTCTCATGCGGGTGCCGACGCGGGGGAAGCGGCCGCGGCCGCGGGGGCGGGCGGCCGCCGCGCGCCCTCCAGGCTCTTCAGCAGCTCCGCGATCCGGTGGACGTAGGTGTGGCGGCGCAGCACTTCCCGCCGGCCGGCCGCGGCGATGCGGCGCCGGGCCGCGGCGTCATCGAGGAATTCGCGGAGGCGGCGTTCGAGATCGCCGCCGTCGGAAAAGACGGCCAGATGCTCCCCGTCCCTGAAGAGGGCAAGGACGTCGCGCTGCCGGTCCGTCAGCACGAAGGCGCCGCAGGCCAGGGCTTCGAAATCCCGGGGGCTCGCCTGGTAGCATGGCAGCCGCTCATCGTCGCTGCGGTAATGAATCGAAAGGACGACGTGGGCCGCGGCGTAGATGCGGACCCAGCTCCCGGGCCCGATGCCCGCACCCCGGATGCAGGCCCGCAGGGGATCCCCTGCGGGGAGCGCCCCCCAACCCGGCCCCCAGACGGAGAGGCCCAAAGGGACCACCCTCCGCAGGAGCTCGGCGCGGTCCGGGTAATAGGAGCCGACAAAGACCACCGGGCTCGCGAGACGCCGCCGCTCCTCCGCGGACAGGGCCACGGGCCGGTGAATCTCCGGGTCGCAGGCCATGGGCAGCCAGCGGGCGTCGGGGACGCCCGCCGCCCGGAGAATCTCCACCGCCTCCGTTCCCTGGCAGAATACCGCGCGGTACTCGCGGGCCGTGCGCGGCAGGATGTCGGAGGCCTTGGGGGCGTCGGTCGTCCACAGGACGGCCGCAATCCCCCGGCGGGACAAGGGCGCCAGCGCGCGGCGGGTGATCCGCTGGCCGCCGGTCACCAGGACCAGGTCCGGCCGGCTCCGTTCCACCAGCCGCAGAAGCCGCCGGTTGATGGCCGCCACGCTGAGGGACTGCAAGAGAGGCCACCTGCGCCGCAGGCGTCCGGGGAAGAGGTGGCGCCGGTCTTCGAAAACGATCACCCGGTGCCCGAGGGCCCGGACGGCCCGCTCGATGTACTCGGTGACGGTGAGGAAATGGGGATTGTGATGGCCGCTGATCAGGATGCGCACGGGACGCTCAGGGCACGGGGGGCAGGGCCGCGGGGGTTTTGCGCCGACGACGCGCGGGCCCAAGCGCGAGGACGACGGCCTTGAGCAGCAGGTAATGGCCCTCCCATCGCAGGGGACGGGCACGCACGGCGTGGAGAAACTCGCCGGCCGCCTCTTGCGGCCGGCGCTGCTCCAAGCCGTGGATGCCCCGCATGAGGCGGGCGTGAAAGGCAAAGGCCCCGCGCTCGCGGCGCAGGCCGGGGTGCCGGGCGGCCAGCTCCTCGAGACGCCGCAGCCAGTGCCGCCGGGCCTCGTGGAAGGCGGCCGAGCGCGAGAAATTCCGCTCGTGGCGAACCCAGACCTGCACCGTCCCCGGGACGTAGCGCAGCCGGGCCCCGTCGAGAAAGAGCCGCACGAAGAACTCCAGGTCATCCAAGCCGCTCAGCTCCGGCGCCTCGCTGAATCCGCCGAGAGCCTCGATGCAACGCTTCCGCAGCAGGAGGGTCTGCAGGGTGACGGGGCCGCGCCGGCCCTCCCGCGGCGACGGGGACTTCGAGGTGGACGGCGATCTCCGCCGAGGAACAGAGAGGACAGCACAAGGATCCGCCGTCCGGGGTTTCCGGCGAAATCACCAACGCTTCATCGCGGCAAGGGCCTGCCGGGCGCGGAGAAAATCCTGCGGCGCAACCGACCGCGAAAGCCAGAGGCCCGGGGAAAAAAGAAGCGCAAAGCCGAGCAGGGAGGCGGCAAGCGGCGGGAGAAGCTCCATCCGTCCCGCCCAGGGCGCCTCCGGGCTCAGGGCGAGGAAGACCAGGCGGGAAGCGGCGCCCGCCGCGACCGCACAGGCGACCGGCCCCGCAAGCGTCCTTGCGAGAAGGCGGCCCCACGGTTCGCCGAGGAGCCGGCCGAAGCGCCGGAGGTAGAGCAGGTTGCCGGCCGCCATGGAAAGGGCGGTTCCGGCGATGACCCCCGGGTAGCCCCAGAGCAGGATGAAGGCCAGGCTCGAACACACGTTGAGCAGGCTGATCGCCGCGGCGGCTTCCATCTCGGGCCGGAGCCGGCCGGTGCCGCGTCCGATGGCGTTCGCCGCCCCGGTGGCGATGTTGAAGAAGTAGGCGACCGCAAGCCACCGCAGGGCGAGCGCGGCCCTCGGGTCCGCCTGGCCGCCCAGCCACAGCGCGCAAAGGGCGTCGGCATGGAAGGCGAGAATCGCCGCGACCGGCGCGGCGAGGAGAACGAGGTAGCGGGTCGCCTCGCGATAGAGCGCAGCGAGGCTCTCCGTCTCGTTACGGGCGGAGAGTTCGGAAGCGGCCGGAATCAACGGCGCGAGCAGGGCCGAGGGGACGAAGCGCACCAGCGCGGCGAGCTTGCTTCCCAGTTCGTAGAAGGCGATGAACTCGGTGCGCAGGACATAGCCGATCAGCAGCTTGTCGTACTGGAAGTTCAACAGGCCCGCAAGGGAGGTGAGCTGCAGCCTGCCGCCGTAGCCGAGGAGGCGCGATGCGATGCGGCGGTCGGGCCGCCACGAAGACCGCAGCCCCCGCGGTGTGGCGCGCAGAAAAAGCAGCACCTCGGCGACCCCCAGCGCGGCCCGCAGCACGAACACCCCCGCCACGAGCTCGCCCATCCCGCCGCCGCCCCGCAGGATGAGCACCGTGACGAGCGCGTAGAGAAGAAAGTAGACGATTTCGCAGAGGTTCGTGAAATGAATCTGCTGGAGGCCGATCAGGAGGTTCCGGAACACGCTCTGCAGCTGGGTCAGGGCGAAGAGGGCGAGGACCCAGCGGAACACACGGACGGCCTCCTCCGGGTCGGCCGGCGCAAGGCGCAGGACGGCGAGGATCTCCGCGGCGAACCCGAAAGCGGCCGCGAGCGGGGGGACGAAGAGCAGGCAGAACAGCAGGGCGGTCGCCGCCAGGCTTCCCAGCCGGCCGGCCTGCGTATCGGTCTTGAATTCGGCGGCAAGCTTGATCGTGGCCGCGCCGACGCCCAGGTCGAAAAGCATCGCGTAGTCGACCAGGGCGAAAAGGGCGACCCAGAGCCCGTAGCGCTCGGCGCCGAGGCAGGCGAGCACGAACGGGACGAGAAGCAGGTTGAGCGGAACGCAGACGAACTTCCCGAGCGCATTCCACAGGCTGTTCCGCAGGATCTGCTCGTTGACGCTGGGTGGGGAAAAGGCTGCGATACGGCTCCGCCCCGTCGATTCCAGCCCGGGCTGTGAATCAACCGCTTGGAAAAACATGGGATTTGTTCTAAGAAGAACCGCGGCCGAAAATTCTGCAATAGGCATGCCGCCCCTTCACCTGCAGCGGCCGCGGAGGCGGGGCGAAACGAAAGCGAAATGAGAACCAAGGGCTTGAAAAAACATGTAAATTTCTTCATCGCCGCCCCCGGCGCGCCCACGGCGCCGCAGCCCCCTTCCGGCCTTCCCCCGGCCGACCGCGGGCGCCATTTCCTTGACGACCCGGAGGGGTGCGCGCTTCCCGCCGCCGGCCCGGGCCGCCCCGTGACCACTCCCCCTACGGTTTTCCTCCGCGAATAAGAATTCAAAATCACGCAAAAAATCTTTTTTCGCTTGACTCCCGCCCCGGTTTCGCGTTTAATGGAGCAAAGTGGTTGAAAGTGGAGCAACTTGTCGCCCCATGTTCCGCGGGAGCTCTTACCACACGATCGACGACAAGGGCCGGATCGTCATCCCCAGCCGGTTCCGGGAACTCTTGCGCTCCGAAAACGGCGACGGGATCATGATCTCCCGCATGGACCGCTGCCTCGTCGCCTTTCCCATGTCCTCCTGGAACCGGCTCGAGGAGCGGATCCTCAAGCTCGCCGAGAAAAGCGAGGTCATGCGCCGCTTCCGCCGCGTCTTCATCGGCGGGGCCCACGAGTGCGCCTGCGACAAGCAGGACCGGCTGCTGATCCCCCCGGCCCTGCGGCAGTACGCCGGGCTGAACAAGGAGATCGTGCTGGTGGGGGTTCTCGACCACTTCGAGATCTGGTCGCGCGAGAACTACGAGAACGAGGAGTTCATGCTGGCCAACGACCTCAAGGACCCGGAGGCCAGAAACGAAATCGCCAAGCTGGGCATCTGAGCCGAAGGCCCCCCGCCACGTCCCGGTGATGCGAGCCGAGGTGCTCGCGCTGCTCGCCTGCCGGCCGGGAGGCCTTTACGTGGACGGCACCGTGGGGGGCGGCGGGCACGCGGCGGCGATCCTCGAGGCGAGCTCCCCGGGGGGCCGCCTGATCGGCCTCGACCAGGACCCGGAGGCGATCGCGCGGGCGGCAAGGGTGCTCGAGCCCTTCGGCGACCGCGTTCAACTCGTGCAGGAAAACTTCGCGCGCCTCGCGGAGGTGCTCGCGGAGCGGGGTGTCGCGGCGGTGGACGGCATCGTGCTCGACCTGGGCATTTCCCTCGACCAGCTGGAGTCTTCGGGACGCGGCTTCAGCTTTCGCCGCGAGGAGCCTCTCGACATGCGCATGGACCCGCGAGGCGAAACGACGGCTGCGGAGCTGCTCGCCCGTCTCGGCGAGGAGGAGCTGGCCGACCTCTTCCACGGCTACGGCGAGGAGCGCCACGCGCGCCGCATCGCGCGCGCCATCGTTCGCGAACGCCCCCGGCGCCCCCTGCGCACGACCGCCGATCTCGTCCGGCTGCTGTTCGCGGCAACCCCCGGCGGCCGGCACGGCCGGATCCACCCCGCGACCCGCGTCTTCATGGCGCTGCGGATCGCCGTCAACCGCGAGCTCGAGCGCCTCGAGGCCTTCCTCGACCGGGTCCCCGGCCTGCTGCGGCCCGGCGGGCGCGTCTGCATCCTCGCCTTTCACTCGCTCGAGGACCGGATCGTGAAACAGCGCTTCCGCACCCTCGCCGGCCGCCGCGAGGCGCCGGGACCGCTTGCGATCCTCACGCGGCGTCCGCTGCGGCCGCAGCCGGAGGAGATCGCCGCCAACCCGCTCGCGCGCAGCGCCCGGCTGCGGGCCGCCGCGCGGGTGTGAGGGAGGCCGGGGCCATGGGCGCCGCCCGCCGACTGCCGCCGCGATGGGTCGCCGTCTGGGTCGTCCTCTTCGCCCTCTTCATCGGCGAGCTCCTCGGCTACGCCTGGGTCCGCATGCAGTGCGTGCAGGTGGGCTACGAGATCTCGCAGCTCGTGCGCGAACAGCAGCGGCTGAACGAACTCCAGGCCAATTTGAAGATCGAACTGGCGCGGCTCAAGGCGCCCCAGCGCATCGCGCGCATCGCCGGCGAGCAGCTGGGGATGGGGATGCCGTCGGCCCGCCAGATCGTGGTGCTGCCATGAGAAAGGACACCCACCGCACCCTCCGGCTGCGCCTGTGGCTCCTGGGGCTCGGCTTCACCGCGGCGCTCGCCGGGATCTGCGCCCGGGCGGTGATGCTGCAGGTCTTCGACGGCCCGCGCCTTTCGCGCAAGGCCGCCGACCAGGTCGAGGACTCGGTCAAAACCGCGGGCAAGCGCGGCACGATCTACGACCGCCGCGGCCAGGAAATGGCGGTCAGCGTGACCGTCTCCTCGATCGCGGCCCGGCCGGCGGAGATCCCGGACCGCGAGGCCGCCGTGCGCGAGCTCGCCGCGGTCCTGCGGATGAAGCCGCAGGAGGTCCGCGAGCGGCTCGACTCCCCGCGCAAGTTCGTCTGGATCAAGCGCCAGGCCGGCCCGCGCGAGACCGAGTCCCTGCGCCGCAAACACCTGCCGGGGATCGAGTTCGTCTCCGAAACCAACCGCTTCTACCCGAACCGCTCGCTGGCGGCCCACGTGCTCGGCTTCACCGGCGTGGACGGCCGCGGGCTCGAGGGGGTCGAGTTCTACTACGACGCCTTCCTCCGCCCCTCCGAGGTGAGCGTCAAAGTGCTCAAGGACGCGCGCCGCGCCGGCTTCCTCACCGAGCTCCCCGCGGGCCGCGACCCGGACGGCAAGAACGTGATCCTCACCCTCGACCACGGCATCCAGTACCTGGCCGAGTCGGCGCTGAACGAGGCGGTCGCCGCCGCGCGGGCGCGCTCCGGGATGGCGATCGTGATGGAACCGACCACCGGGGCGATCCTCGCCCTGGCGATCGCCCCCTCCTTCAACCCCAACGCCTACGAGGAGGCGCCGCGGCCGCTGTGGCGCAACCGGGCGGTGACCGACCCCTTCGAGCCCGGCTCGATCATGAAGATCTTCCTCGCCGCCGCGGCGCTCGAGCACACCCCGCTTTCCCCGCGCTCGACCTTCCACTGCGAAAACGGCCGCTACCAGATCGGCCGGCACACCGTGCACGACGTGCACCACTACGGCGTGCTGAGCTTCCAGGACATCATCCGCTACTCGAGCAACATCGGGGCGGCCAAGATCGGCGGCGCGGTCGGCCCCGAAAGGCTTCACGAGACCCTCAGCCGCTTCGGCTTCGGCCGCAAGACGGGGATCGACAGCCCGGCGGAGACGAGCGGCCTGCTGCCCCCCTACCGGAAATGGGCGGAGATCGACACCGCGGCCATCTCCTTCGGCCACGGCATGTCGGCTTCCGCGCTCCAGCTCGCCAGCGCCGTCTCGGCCATCGCCAACGGCGGGGTGCTCATGAAACCGCACCTCGTGAGCGCGGTCACCGACGCCGAGGGGCGCGAGGTGGAGCGCTTCGCACCGGTCGCCGTCGGCCGCGCGATCCGGCCCGAGACCGCGCGCACGCTGCGGGAGATCCTGCAGAGCGTGCTCCTGCCGGGCGGAACGGGCGTCCTCGCCGCGCTCGACGGCTACACCGCCTGCGGCAAGACGGGCACGGCGCGCAAGGTGGACGAGCGCGGCCAGTACGTGAACGACCGGCACCTCGCCTCCTTCATCGGCTTCGCCCCGGCGGAGGACCCGCGGATCACCGTGCTCGTGGTCATCGACGAGCCGAAGGGGCAGGTCTACGGCGGGGCGGTCGCGGCCCCGGTGTTCAAGAAGATCGCGCAGGCGACCCTCACCCGGCTGAACGTCCCCCCCGCCCCGGCCGGGGGCGGGAAACTCAGGGTGGCCGTCGACGGCGGGGGGCGCGGATGAGGCTCGCCTCCCTGATCGCCCGCCTCGAGCCGCTCGCCGTGTCGGGCCTCGCCGGCGAGGGGCCCGAGATCGGCTCGCTGCACCACCGCGCGCAGGAGACGGCCCCGGGCGGCCTCTTCGTGGCGGTCCGCGGCACGGCGACCGACGGGCACCGCTTCATTCCCGAGGCGCTCGCCCGCGGGGCGGCGGCGGTCGTCGCCGAGGAGGGGCATTCGCTGCCCGTCCCCCTCGTGCGCGTCGCCGACTCGCGCCGCGCGCTGGCCGAGCTCGCGGCCGCCTTCTGCGGGGACCCCTCCCGGGAGCTCGTGGTCACGGCGGTTACCGGCACCAACGGCAAGACGACCGTGACCTACCTCCTGGAGAGCATCCTGCGCGCCGCGGGCCGCGCGGTCGGCGTGATCGGCACGGTCAACGTCCGCTGGGCCTCCCGCGTGCAGGAGGCCCCGGTCACGACCCCCGACGCCCTCGACCTGCAGCGCACCCTGCGGGCCATGCGCGCGGAAGGCGTCACCCACGTCGTGCTCGAGGCCTCCTCGCACGCGATCGAACTCGCCCGCATCCACGCCTGCTGGCTCGACGTCGCCGTCTTCACCAACCTGAGCCAGGACCACCTCGATTTCCACGGCGACATGGCGCGCTACGGGGCAGCCAAGCGCCGGCTTTTCAGCGAGTACCTCGCCCGCGGGCCCAAGGCGGGCAACGCCGTCGCCGTGATCAACACCGAAAACGACTTCGGCCGGGAACTCGCCGCCGGCCTGCCCCGGGTCCTGCGGGTGGGCACCGCCGCCGACTGCGCCGTCCACGGGGAACTCCTGGCCTGCGACCTCGAGGGCCTGCGCGGCCGGATCCGGCTCTCCGGCCGCGAGGTCCCGATCGCCTCGCCGCTCGTCGGCCGCCACAACTTCGAAAACATCCTCTGCGCGGCCGGCGCGGCCCACGCCCTGGGGGTCCCCGCCCCGGAAGTGGCCGCGGGCATCGCCGCCCTGGCGGCCGTCCCCGGCCGCCTCGAGCGCGTGGCCCCCGGCGACCCGCGGCGGGTCTACGTCGACTACGCCCACACCCCGGACGCCCTCGAACACGCCCTCGGCACCCTCCGGGCCCTGAAGGGAACGGGAAGGCTGCTCTGCGTCTTCGGCTGCGGCGGGGACCGCGACCGGGCCAAGCGGCCGCTCATGGGCGAAATCGCCGGCCGCCTGAGCGATCTCGCCGTCCTCACCTCCGACAACCCGCGCGGGGAGAAGCCGGAGGCGATCCTCGAGGAGATCGTCCCGGGCCTCAAGGCCGCGGGGGCCGAGGAGCGGGATGCGCGCGCGGCCCGCGCGGCCGCGCCCGGCCGGGTCTTCGTGCGCGAGGCCGACCGCCGCCGCGCGATCGCCCTCGCCGTCGGGCTGGCGCGGCCCGGGGACATCGTCCTCATCGCCGGCAAGGGGCACGAGACCTACCAGATCGTGGGCCGCGAGCGGCACCGCTTCGACGACCGCGAGGAGGCCGCGGCCGCGCTTGCGGGCCGGGAAGGAGGCGCGCCGTGACCGCCCCCAGACCGCTTTCCCCCGGCGCGGCGGCCTGGAGCCTGGAAGACCTCCTTGGCGCAACGGGCGGCGAACTCCTCGGCGACGCCCGGCCGGCGGGGTTCCCGGGCATCTCGACCGACACGCGGCACCTCAGGCCGGGTGAGCTCTTCGTCGCCCTGCGCGGCGAACGCCACGACGGCCATGCCTTCGTCGCCGAAGCCCTGCGGCGGGGCGCGGGCGGGGTGCTCGTCGACAGGGCGGAGGCGGGGGCCGTGTCCGGGCTTCTCGCCGCCTCACGGGAAGCCGCCGGCATCGCCGTCGCCGACACGCTCCGGGCGCTCGGCGATCTCGCCCGCTTCCATCGCCGCCGCCGCCGGGCCTTCGTGCTCGCGATCACGGGCTCCAACGGCAAGACCACCACCCGCCGCATGGCCGCCGCCGTGCTCGGCCGGCGCTTCGCGGTGCTCGAGCCGGAGCAGAACTGGAACAACCTCGTCGGCGTCCCCCTCACCCTCTTCCGGCTCGAGCCGACCCACGAGGCCGCGGTGCTCGAGCTCGGCACGAACCGCCCCGGCGAAATCGCGCGGCTGACCGAAATCTGCACCCCCGAGGCGGGCCTGATCACCAACATCGGGCCGGCGCATCTCGAGGGGCTGGGCTCGCTCGAGGGGGTCCTCGCGGAGAAATCCGCCCTCGTCCGCGGCCTCCCCGCGGGCGGCCGCGCCGTGCTGAACGCGGACGACCCGCGGCTTCTCCGCCTCGCCCGGGAGTGCGGCCGCGAGGTCCTGCTCTTCGGCCTGCACCCCGAGGCCCGCGTGCGCGCGGCGGAAATCGCCCTCGAGGCGGGGGCCACGGCCTTCGAGCTGGTGACCGAGGCCGGTCGCGCCCGCGTGCGCCTCCCCGCCCCCGGCGCCTTTCTCGTCGGCAACGCGCTCGCCGCGGCCGCCGCCGGGCGGCTCCTCGGCCTATCGCCCGAGGAGATCGCCTCCGGGCTCGCCGCCTTCCGGCCCGCCCCCGGCAGGCTCGAGCTCCGGCGCCTGCCCGGCGGGGTCACGGTGATCGACGACACCTACAACGCCAACCCCGCCTCCGTGGAGGCGGCCGTCGAAACCCTCCGCGCCCTGCGGGGCGCGGCGCGCGGCCTCCTGGTGCTGGGCGAAATGCGCGAGCTGGGCCCCGCGGCCGCCGCCCTGCACCGCGAGATGGGGCGGCTTGCCGCCCGATCCGGCGCGGCGCGGCTCTACGCCTGCGGGCCCTGGCGGGAGGAGGTGGCCGCGGGCGCGGTCGCGGCGGGGCTCGCCGCCGCCTCCGTCGTCACCGGCTCGCGCGAGGAGATCGGCGCCGCCCTCGCCGCGGAGGTCCGCGCCGGGGACTGGGTGCTCGTCAAGGGCTCGCGGGCGGCGGGCATGGAGGCGATCGTCGCGCTCCTCGAGGCGGCCTTGCGCCGGGAAGGATAACCCAGGGTCATGCTCTACCTGCTGCTCTATCCGCTGCACACGGTCTTCTCGGTCCTGAACGTCTTCCGCTACATCACGTTCCGGACGATCTACGCCAGCCTGACCGCGTTCTTCATCTGCTTCCTCCTCGGCCCCTGGGTGATCCGCAAGCTGGGGGCCCTCCAGGTCGGCCAGTACATCCGCGAGGACGGCCCGCAGAGCCACCTCGGCAAGGCGGGCACGCCGACCATGGGCGGCGTCCTGATCGTGGGCGCGGTCACGGTCTCCACGTTCCTCTGGAGCGATCTCGGCAACCCCTACGTCTGGATCGCGCTCTTCGTCCTCGTCGGCTTCGGCGGCATCGGCTTCATCGACGACTACCTCATGCAGATCAAGAAGCAGAGCCGGGGGCTCGGGGTGAAGAGCAAGCTCCTGCTGCAGACGGCGCTCGCCCTGGTCGCCGGCGGCCTCGTCGTCGCCCACCCGCAGTTTTCGGCCGAGGTGACGATCCCCTTTCTGAAGACTGTGACGCCCGACCTCGGCTGGGGCTACCTGCCCTTCGCCGCGCTCGTGATCGTGGGGGCCTCGAACGCGGTCAACCTGACCGACGGCCTGGACGGGCTGGCCATCGGCCCCATGAGCATCGCCGCCGCGACCTACATGATCTTCGCCTACGTCGCCGGCCACGTGAAGATCGCCCAGTACCTGCAGATCCCCTACGTGCCGGGCGCCGGGGAGCTGGCGGTCTTCTGCGGGGCGATCGCCGGGGCGGGGCTGGGGTTTCTCTGGTTCAACGCCTACCCCGCCGAGGTCTTCATGGGGGACACGGGCTCGCTTTCCCTGGGCGCGGCCCTCGGGGTCATCGCCGTGATCACCAAGCAGGAGATCCTGCTGCTGCTCGTGGGCGGGCTGTTCGTGATCGAGGCCCTGTCGGTCATCTTCCAGGTGGGGTTTTTCAAGATGACGGGCGGGCGGCGCATCTTCCGCATGGCGCCGCTGCACCACCATTTCGAACTCAAGGGCTGGCCGGAGCCCAAGGTGATCGTCCGCTTCTGGATCATCGCCATCGCGCTCGCGCTGCTCGCGCTGAGCACGCTGAAGTTGAGGTAGACCGGTGTGCGCCCCGTCCGCTTGCGCCCGTCACCGGCCGGCCGCCCTCCTCCGGCGGCGGGCGAAGCGGGCGGGGACGCCGCATGAGGAGGCCGTGGCGGAGCCTGCCGTGGAATTGAACCGACGACGCGTGCTGGTCGTGGGCCTGGCCCGGAGCGGGCAGGCGGCGGCGCGCTTTTTGCGCCGGCGCGGGGCGATCGTGTGCGCCACCGACCAGGCGCCGGCCGAGCGCCTCGGACCGGCGGTCGCGGAGCTCGAGGCGCTCGGGGTCCGGCTCGAGCTGGGAGGCCACCGGGAAGAGTCCTTCACCTCGGCCGACCTCGTCGTGGTGAGCCCCGGGGTGCCGCTTTCCCTTGCGCCGCTCGCCGCGGCCCGCCGCCGCGGCGTGCCGGTGATCGGCGAGCTCGAGCTCGCCTTCCGGTTCGTCGCCGCGCCGATCCTCGCCGTCACCGGGACCAACGGCAAAACCACGGTCACCGAACTCGCCGGGGCCATGCTGTCCGCCTCGGGCCGGAAGGTCTTCATCGGCGGGAACATCGGCACCCCGTTGATCGCCTACGCGGACGCCGCCCCGCCGGCCGAGATCCTCGTCGTCGAGGTGAGCAGCTTCCAGCTCGACGGCTGCGAGACCTTCCGGCCGCGCGTGGGGGTGCTGCTCAACCTCACGGCCGACCACCTCGACCGCTACCCCGATTTCGCCGCCTACGCCGCCTCCAAGATGCGCCTCTTCCGCCGCCAGGGGCCCGAGGACGCGGCCGTCCTCAACGCCGACGACCCCGAAATCGCGAGGCGGGCCGGCGAGGTCGCCGCGCGCAGGCTCTTCTTCAGCCGCCGGCTCCCGCCGGGCGAGGTCGAGGCGTCCATCGGCCTGGAGGCGATCGCGGTGCGGCTCCCCGGGGGCCCCGCCGCCGAGATCCCCCTGGCGGACTTCCGCGCCACCGGGGCGCACAACCGCGAGAACGCGGCCGCGGCCGCGCTCGCCGCCCTCTCCTGCGGGGCGACCCTCGAGGGCGTCCGGCGCGGGCTCGCCGCCTACCGCCCCGGGGCGCACCGCCTCGAGCGGGTCGCCGTCGTGGAGGGGGTCACCTTCATCAACGACTCCAAGGCGACCAACGTGGACGCCGTCCGGCGCGGGCTCGAAAGCCTGGAGGGCCCGGTCGTTCTGCTCATGGGCGGGATCGACAAGGGCGGGGACTTCGGCGCGCTGGGCGAGGCCCTGGAATCGCGGGTGCGGGAGGTCCTGCTCCTGGGCGGGCAGGAACGCATCCGCCGGGCGCTCGCGGGAAAGGTGCCGGTGCGGGAGGTCGCCTCCATGCGCGAGGCGGTGGAGGAGGCGTTCGCCCGCAGCCCGGCCGGGGGCACCGTGCTCCTCGCCCCCGGCTGCGCCAGCTTCGACCGCTACGCCGACTATCGCGAGCGCGGGGAGGACTTCCGGCGGGAGGTCTTGCGCCTGGCCGGCCGCCGCCCGGAGCGCCCCCCGGGGTCGAGGCGATGAACCGAGGTCTGGAAAGGGCCGCCGATGACGACCGCCGCCGCGACATCCCACCCGCCCCTCCGGGGGGTCAGGGCGCCGGCCTACGATCTCGCGTTGCTCTTCCCCGCGCTCTTCCTCGTGGGGGTGGGCATCGTCATGGTCTACAGCGCGAGCTCGGCGCTGGCCGCCCAGAAATTCGGCTCCGAGTTCTACTTCCTCAAGAAGCAGGCCGCCTTCGCCGCGGCGGGCATCTGCCTGCTCGTCGTCTGCCGCCACGTGCCCTACCGGCTCTACCGGCCGCTCGCCTATCCCCTGCTCGGGGTCGCCGCGGCGCTGCTGGCGGCCGTGCTCTTCTCGCCCTGGGCCGTCACGGCGGGCGGGGCGAGCCGCTGGCTGCGCCTGGGGCCGCTGCAGTTCCAGCCCTCGGAGATCGCGCGCTTCGCCCTGATCGTCTACCTCGCCTACTCGATGGAGAAGAAGGCCGGCCGCATGCGGGAGCTGTCGATCGGGTTTTTGCCGCATCTCTTCGTCACCGGCGTCCTCGCCTCGTTCGTCCTCAAGCAGCCCGATTTCGGCTCCGCCGCGATCCTCGCCGCGCTGTCCGGGCTGATGCTCTTCCTCGGCGGCGCCCGGCTGTCCTTTCTCCTCGGCACCCTGGGGGTCGGGTGCCTGCTCGGCTGGGTGCACCTGCAGTCCGCGGGCTACCGCCGGCGGCGCTGGGAGAGCTTCTGGGATCCCTGGCGCTACGCCAACGACCAGGGCTACCAGGCGACCCACTCGCTCATGGCCTTCGGCAGCGGGGGCTGGTGGGGGTCGGGCCTCGGCAAGAGCCACCAGAAGCTCTTCTACCTCCCGGAGCCGCACACGGACTTCATCTTCGCGGTCATCGGCGAGGAGCTGGGCGTCGCGGGGGCGGCGCTGATCGTCCTACTTTTCGCGCTGATCCTCTGGCGCGGCATCGGGATCGCCCGCCGGGCGCCGGACCTCTTCGGCACCTACCTCGCGGCGGGGATCACGGCGGCCCTCGGGTTGCAGGTCGTGATCAACATGGGGGTCGCCCTCGCCCTGCTGCCGACCAAGGGCCTGACGCTGCCCTTTCTCAGCTACGGCGGAACCTCCCTCATCCTGAACATGGCGGCCCTGGGGGTCCTCATGAACATCGCCGCCAGCGCCCGGGGCGGCGCGGGGATGCGGGCATGAACGCGGAGACCTCCTTGCGGATCGCGATCGGCGGCGGCGGCACCGGTGGGCATCTCTTCCCGGGGATCGCCGTCGCCGAGGAGTTCCGGCGCCGGTTCCCCGAAACGCGGGTCCTCTTCATCAGCCGGGGAAACGACTTCGAGCGGCAGGCCCTCGGCCGCGCGGGCTTTCCGCTCGCCGCGATCGCGGTCGAGGGCCTCCGCGGCCGGGGGCGGTGGCAGAAGCTCCGCGCCGCGGCCAAGCTGCCCATCGCCCTGCTCCAGGCGGCACGCCATCTGCGCGCCTTCGGCCCGGACCTGGTCCTCGGCCTGGGGAGCTACGCCGCGGGGCCGGTCGTGCTCGCCGGCCGGCTGCTGGGCGCACCGGTCGCCCTGTGCGAGCAGAACAGCCGGCCCGGGGCGACGAACCTCCTGCTCGCGCGGTTCGCGGCGCGCGTGTTCGTCTCCTTTCCCGAGACGGCCGCGGCCTTTCCCGAGGGCAAGGCCTGCTGGACGGGGAACCCGCTCCGCCGCGGGATCGCCGCGGCGGCCGAGGCCCCGGGGCCCCCTTCGCCCGACCCCGGGCGGTTCACGCTCCTCGTCCTGGGCGGCAGCCAGGGGGCGCACCGCCTGAACACGGCGCTGATCGAGGCCCTGCCCGCGCTCGCGGCCCTGGGGGGGCGGCTCTTCGTCCTCCACCAGACCGGCTCCGCCGACGAGGAGGCGGTGCGCGCGGCCTATGCGGGAGCCGGCATCCCCGCCCGGGTCGAGGCCTTCTTCCACGACATGGCCGCGGCCTACCGCCGGGCCGATCTCGTCGTCTGCCGGGCGGGGGCGACGACGGTCGCGGAAATCACGGCCCTGGGGCGGCCGGCGATCTTCGTCCCCTTTCCCTACGCGGCCGCCGACCACCAGACCGAAAACGCCCTCCGGCTGGTCGCGGCCGGGGCGGCGGAGATGATCCCCGAGGCCGAGCTCACCGGGGCCCGGCTCGCGGAACGCCTGGCCGAGCTGATGCGGGAGCCGGCGCTGCTCGCGGAACGCGGCCGCCGGGCGGCGGCACTGGGAAGACCGCGGGCCGCGGCCGCCGTGGTCGACGAATGCCTGCGCCTGATCGCGGCGCGGGCGGGGGAGCGGGGGGAGGACCGTGTACCGTAAACGCTACCACATCCATTTCGTGGGCGTCGGCGGCATCGGCATGAGCGGCATCGCCGAGCTCCTGCTCAACCTCGGCTACCGGGTCTCGGGGTCGGACCTGCGGCGCTCGGATCTGACCGAGCGGCTGGCCGCGCTGGGGGGCGCGATCTTCCTCGGCCACGACGCGCGCCAGATCGAGGGGGCCGACGTGGTCGTCGTCTCCTCGGCCGTCCGGGGGGACAACCCGGAGGTCCAGGCCGCCCACCGCGCGGGCATCCCCGTCATCCCCCGGGCGGAGATGCTCGCCGAGCTGATGCGCCTCAAGTACAGCATCGCCGTGGCCGGCGCCCACGGCAAGACGACCACGACCTCGATCATCGCCGCGCTGCTCGCCGCGGGCGGCCTCGACCCGACGGTGGTGGTCGGCGGCAAGATCATGGGCGTGGGGACCAACGCCGTCCTGGGCCGCGGCGACTTCATCGTGGCCGAGGCCGACGAGAGCGACGGCTCGTTTCTGCGCTACGCGCCGGCCATCGCCGTGGTCACCAACATCGACCGCGAACACCTCGACTACTACCGGGACCTCGCCGCGGTGCAGGAGGCGTTCCTCTCCTTTCTCGACCGCATCCCCTTCTACGGCCTCGCGGTCCTCTGCCTGGACGACCCCCCCACCCAGGACCTCATCCCCCGGATCCAGAAACGCTTCGTCACCTACGGCATGAACCGGCAGGCCGACTTCCAGATCGGCGAGGTCGCCTTCGAGGGGCGCTCCGGCCGCTTCACGCTGAGCCTCCGGGGACGCCCCCTCGGCGCCTTCCGGATCAACCTGCCCGGCATCCACAACGTCTACAACGCCGCGGCCGGCATCGCCGTCGCCAGCGAGCTGGAGATCCCGCTCGACGACGTGCGCGGGGCCCTGGAGCGGCTGCCCGGCGTCCAGCGCCGCATGGAGGTGCGCGGCGAGTTCCGCGGCGCGATCCTGGTCGACGACTACGGCCACCACCCCACGGAAATCAAGATGACCCTCCAGGCGCTCCGCGCATGCTGGCCGGAGCGGCGGCTGGTCGTGGTCTTCCAGCCGCACCGCTACACGCGCACGCGGGCGCTCTTCGACGACTTCGCCCGGGCCTTCTACCAGTCCGACCGGCTGATCGTCCTGCCGATCTACGGGGCCGGCGAGGCGCCGCTCGAGGGGGTGAGCGCCGAGGCCCTCTGCCGGGCGATCGTCGACCACGGCCACAAACAGGCCCGCTTCCTTCCCGGAATCGCGGCGGCCGCGGCCGAGCTGCGCGAAAGCCTGACCCCCCGGGACCTCCTGCTCACCCTCGGGGCGGGGGACGTCTGGAAGGTGGGCCGGGCCTTGCTCGAGGAGACCTGAGGGGCATGCGCAGGAGCCGACAGACGACGGCCGGCCGGGACCTCGAGCGCTTCTTCCAGGGCCGCCCGCCCCGGCGCAACCGCAGCCGCCGCGACGAGAGGCGCTCCCGCCTCCGCCGCCGCAGCCGCCTTGCGGCCGCCCTCGGGGCGGTCGCGGCGGCGGGGCTCGCCGCCGCCATGGGCTTGATCTTCGTTTTCCTCCACGACCTCCTCACGCGCGGGGATTTCTTCCCGGCCCGCCGCATCGAGGTCGCCGGGGCCGCCCGCCTCGCGGTCCCCGAGATCCTGGAGACGGCCGGGGTGCAAAGCGGCATGAACCTCCTGGGGCTCAACCTCTCGGCCGCACGGCGCCGGCTGCTCGCGCACCCCTGGATCCGCGAGGCGGAGCTGCGCCGGGAGATCCCCGCCGGCCTGCACATCCGGGTGCGCGAGCACCGGGCGATCGCCCGGGTGGCGCTCGGCGGGGGCTTCCTGCTCAACGAGGCCGGCGAGATCTTCAAGGAGGCCGACCCCACGGACCCGCCGGATCTGCCGGAGATCGAGGGCCTGGCCGCGGAGGAGCTGCGCGTGGCCGACCGCTCCGAGGCGCAGCCTGCGCCGCTGCGCGGGGGCCTGGGCCTGTTTTCCCCCGAGAAACGCCGTCCCCCCGGCCGCCCGCTCGCCGCGGTGCTGGCCTTTCTCGAGCAGGCGGCCGCCGCGGGGGAGATCCTCCCGCCCGCCGCCATCCGGCGGATCCGCGTCGACCGCCAGCTCGGGCTGACGGTCTTCCTGCGCGAGGGCGAGCGCCGCATCGATCTCGGCTGGGACGCCTACGACCGCAAGCTCGCGCGCCTGGCGGAGGTGCGCAACTTTTTCCGGGCCCATCCCGAAATGGCCCCGTTCCAGCGGCTGGATTTCACCGACCCGCAACGGATCCTGGTGGGGCTCGAGGCCCCGGCGGAGGCGGGCCGGCCGCAGGCTCACCCCGGAGGCTGAAGCGTCATGCCGTCCAAAGAGGACCTTCTCGTCGGCCTGGACATCGGAACCACCAAGATCTGCGCCGTGGTGGGCGAGGTCACGGGCGATCGCGTCAACATCGTGGGTGTGGGCACCCACCCCTCGGTCGGCCTGCGCAAAGGGGTCGTGGTGAACATCGAGGCCACCGTGGAGTCGATCAAGAAGGCGGTGGAGGAGGCCGAGCTGATGGCCGGCTGCGAGATCTCCTCGGTCTACACGGGGATCGCCGGCGGCCACATCGCCGGCTTCAACAGCCGGGGGGTGGTCGGCATCAAGGGGCCGGAGATCACCCCGCAGGACGTCGAGCGCGTGATCGACGCCGCCCGCGCGGTCGCCATCCCCATGGACCGCGAGGTGATCCACGTCCTGCCCCAGGAGTTCATCGTCGACGGGCAGCCCGGCATCCAGAACCCCGTCGGCATGACCGGGGTGCGGCTGGAGGCCAAGATCCACATCGTCACCGGCGCCGTGGCCGCGGCGCACAACTTGGTGAAATGCGCCAACCGCTCCGGGCTTGACGTCTGCGACATCGTGCTCCAGAGCCTGGCCTCCGCCGAGGCCGTGCTGAGCGAGGAGGAAAAGCAGCTCGGCTGCGCGCTGCTCGACCTGGGGGGAGGGACGACGGATCTCGCCGTCTTCGCCGGCAAGCACATCCGGCACACCTTCGTCCTTGCCCTGGGGGGCGACAACCTGACCAACGACATCGCCATCGGCCTGCGCTGCCCGCACCCCGAGGCCGAGAAGATCAAGCGCCGCTTCGGCAGCTGCCTGGCGCGCTCCATCCGGCCCGAGGAGGTGATCGAGGTCCCGGGCATGAGCGGCCGGGAGCCCCGCAAGCTGCCGCGGCAGATCCTGGGCGAGATCCTGGAGCCGCGCATGGAGGAGATCTTCCAGCTCTTGCAGCGCGAAATCCAGCGCGCCCAGGTGGGGGCGATGGTCCACTCGGGGATCGTGCTCGCGGGCGGCGGGGCGCTTCTCGAGGGCGTGGGCGACGCGGCCGAGGCGGTCTTCGGCCTGCCCGCGCGCATCGGGACCCCGCGGGGGATCGAGGGCCTCATCGACGTGGTCAACAACCCGATCTACGCGACCGGCGTGGGCCTGGTGCTCTACGGCGCCCGCAACCGGCGCCAGGAGCGGCGCAAGTTCCGCATCCGCGACAAGAACATCTTTCACCGGGTGATGAACCGCATGAAACGGTGGTTCCAGGACGTCGTCTGAACGACCCGTCCCGGAACCCGGCAATCACGCACAGGAGGGCGAAACCATGTTCACCTACATCGACAACGAGAAGTCGGCCAGGATCAAGGTGATCGGGGTCGGGGGAGCCGGAGGCAACGCGATCAACAACATGATCCGCTCCGGGCTCCAGGGCGTGAAGTTCATCGCCGCCAACACCGACGCCCAGGCGTTGGAGATCTCCCAGGCCGAGGTCCGCATCCAGCTCGGCGAAAGCATCACCGAGGGCCTGGGCGCGGGGGCCAACCCCCAGATCGGCCGCGACGCGGCGCTCGAGAACGCCGAGCAGATCCGCAACGTGCTGCGCGAAAGCCACATGGTCTTCATCACCGCGGGGCTGGGCGGGGGCACGGGGACCGGCGCCACCCCCGTGATCGCCGAGATCTGCCGCGAGCTCGGCGCCCTCACGGTGGCGGTGGTGACCAAGCCCTTCAGCTTCGAGGGCCGCAAGCGGGCCCAGATCGCCGAGCAGGGCCTGGCCGAGCTGAAAAAGGTGGTCGACACGGCGATCACCATCCCCAACGACCGCCTGCGGGCGCTCGCCTCGAAGAAGGCGACCCTGATGGAGATGTTCCTCAAGGCGGACGAGATTCTCCTGCACGCCGTCAAGGGCATCACCGACCTGATCATGATGCCGGGGCTGGTCAACCTGGATTTCGCCGACGTGCGCACCACGATGTCCAAGGCCGGCATGGCGCTCATGGGCATCGGCATCGCCGCCGGCGAAAACCGCGCCGTCGAGGCCGCGGAAAAGGCCATCTCGCACCCCCTGCTCGAGGACATCTCGATCCGCGGGGCGCGCGGCGTGCTCATGAACATCACCGCCTCGAGCAGCATGGAGTTCGAGGAGGTCGCCGAGGCCTCCGAGCGCATCCACAAGGAAGTGGGCGACGAGGCGGAGATCTTCTGGGGGACCTCGGTGGACGAAAGCCTGGGCGAGGAGATGCGGGTCACGGTGATCGCCACCGGCATCGGCGCCGAGGCCGAGGAGCCCCGCGAAAAGGGCCGGGCCGAGGAGAAGCGCCTGCCCCGCGTGGTCGCCGCCGCGCCGCGCGGCAAGGTGCGCGACATCACCCCGGCCGACATGGAGCGCCGCGACATCGTCGACCTCGACGAGCCGACCTTCCTGCGCCAGCGTCGGGCGGCCTGCGAGGGCGAGGGGGCCTCCTGCCGCGGCTGGGGCCGGCCGGGGTTCGACGAAAACGATCTCGACGTGCCGACCTTCCTCAGGCGCAAGGCGGACTGAGCGGACGCGCCCCCGGCCGCCGCTTGCGGGATCCGGGCCGAGGCCTTAGGAGTATCTGCAGGGCGGCCTGCGGCGGGCGGCCGCCCCGAAGGCCGGGGGGGTTCGCCATGCGCGATGCCACACGAGAGCGTCTGCTCGCGGAGGAGACCGGTGCGGTCCGCAAGTCCTGGCGCGGCCGCATCCCCATCGCGCTCCTCTACCCCAACCGCTACGCCGTCGGCATGTCGAACCTGGGGTTCCAGGCGGTCTACCGCCTGCTGAACGCCTTCGACGACGTGGTCTGCGAACGGGCGTTTCTGCCCGAGGAAGGCGACCCCGACGAGGCGCCGCTCCTCACCCTCGAGTCCGGCCGGCCGGTCGCCGCGGCGGAGGTCGTCGCCTTTTCGCTCTCCTTCGAAAACGACGCCCTCAACCTGGTGCGGATACTCGCGCGGGCGGGGCTTGCCCCCCTCGCCGCCGCGCGGCGGGCGGACGACCCCCTCATCGTCGGCGGGGGCGTCGCCCTTAGCCTCAACCCCGAGGCGCTCGCCCCCCTGGTCGACTGCGTCCTCCTCGGCGAGGCCGAGTGCACCGTGCCCGCGTTCGTGGAGGCCCTGCGCGCGGAGAGGGACCGCGACGCACGCCTGCGCCTGCTTGCCCGCCGCGTGCCGGGGGCCTACGTGCCCGCCTTCTACCGCGTGGCCTACAACGCCTCGGGGGAGATCGCCGGCCGCGAGCCGCTCGCGGACGTGCCGCAGCGGATCCGCAGCCCGGTCTGCGCGGACCTCGACTGCCGCCCGCCCGCCGCAAGCGCGGTCCTCACCCCGCACACGGTGTTCGGCCGCAGCGTGCTGATCGAGACGGGCCGCGGCTGCAGCCGGGGCTGCCGCTTCTGCAGCGCGGGGTTCCTGTACCGCCCCCCGCGGATGCACTCGGCCGAGCGCCTGGACGAAGCCGTCGCCGCGGCGGCCGATCGGCTGCCCCAGGTCGGCCTCGTGGGGGCGGCCGTTTCCGACCACCCGGCGCTTGATTCCCTCTGCGGCCGCTTCGCCGCCCGCGGGGTGCGCTTCTCCTTCAGCTCGCTGCGGGCCGACACGCTCAGCCCCGAGCGCCTTGCGGCCCTGCGGGAAAGCGAGGTCAAGACGGCGACCGTCGCCCCGGAGGCCGGAAGCGAGCGGCTGCGGCGCGTGATCCGCAAGGGGTTGACCGAGGATCAGATCCTCGCCGCCGCCTCCCGGCTGGTCGCGGCCGGGATCCCCAACCTCAAGCTCTATTTCATGATCGGGTTGCCGACCGAGACCCGCGAGGACGCGGCGGAGATCGCCTCCCTCGTCAAGCGCATCCGCCACGAGTTTCTCCGCTCCAGCCGCGGCCGCGGCGCAATCGGGACCCTCACCGTGAGCGTGAACGCCTTCGTCCCCAAGCCCGTCACCCCGTTCCAGTGGGCGGCCATGGCCGACACGGCCGAGCTCAAGGCCCGGATCGCCCTCCTCGAGCGCGAGCTGCGCCGCGTGCCCAACGTCCGCCTGCACGCCGACGTCCCGCGCTGGGCCTACGTCCAGGCCCTGCTCGCCCGCGGCGACCGCCGCGTGGGGGAGCTCCTGCTCGGCGTTCACGCCGCGGGGGGCAACTGGCGCCGGGCGCTGCGGGAGTCGGTGCTGAACGCCGACTGGTTCGTCCTGCGCGAGCGACCCGCGGAGGAGACCCTGCCGTGGGATTTCATCGACCACCCGGTCTCGCGGGACTACCTGCGGCAGGAGTACGAGCGGGCGCTTGCGGGCCTCGACGGCCCGGCCTGCCGGCCCGGGGCGGGATGCGAGGCCTGCGGCGCCTGCCCCGCCCTGCACGCCGGCTGAGGGGCGGAGTCTCCGGCCTCAGGCGGGACACCCGGCGGCGGGGGCGGGGTCTGAGGCCGCATCCAGCCGGGCGATCAGCCCGGCCATGTCCGGCGGCGGGGGGCAGACGAAGGAAAGCCGCTCGCCGGTCTCGGGGTGATCGAAGGAGAGCCGCCAGGCGTGGAGCATCTGCCGCGGGGCCGCGGCGAGGGTCGCGCCGAGTCCGCCCGCCGCCTCCTTCGCCGCGCGGCGGCGGCCGTAGACCGGGTCGCCGACCACCGGGTGGCCGACCGCGGCGAGATGGACGCGGATCTGGTGGGTGCGGCCCGTGATCAGGCGCAGCTCGAGAAGGCTGGCCGCCCCGGCCCAGCTCCGCCGGAGGCGCCAGCCGGTCTCGGCCGGCCGGGCCTTGCGGCTGCGGACGCTCATTTTCTTGCGGTCGACCGGGTCGCGGCCGATCGGCAGGCGGACGGTCCCCTGGGCGGCGGCGGGGACCCCGTGGGCGAGCGCGAGGTAGCGCTTTTCCACGCTGCGGCTCTTGAACTGCGCGGCGAGGCGCTCGAGGCTCGCGGCGTCCTTGGCCGCGACGAGGGCGCCGGAGGTGTCCTTGTCGAGGCGGTGGACGATCCCGGGGCGAAGCTCCCCGCGCAGGGCCTCCAGCGTGGGGCAGCGATGCAGCAGGGCATGGACGAGCGTCCCCGAGTCGTGCCCCGGGGCGGGATGCACCACCATCCCCGGCGGCTTGCAGATCACGATCAGGTGCTCGTCCTCGTAGAGGACGTCGAGGGCGATCGGCTCGGGGCGGAAGACCGCCGGCCGCGGCGGCGGGAGCGACCCGCTCACGCACTGGCCCGCCTTGAGGCGGTAGGCCGGCTTGCGCGGCCGGCCGTCCACGAGGACCCGGCCGGAGGCGATCAGCTCCGCGGCGAAGGAGCGGGAGACGGAGGGCAGGCGCTCGCCGAGAAAGAGATCAAGCCGCCGCCCCGCGGCCTCGGCCTCGACCGGGAAGCGGAAGGCGCCCTCCCCTGCCATCGGCGGCGGCGGGCGCTCAGGCGGCCTCGTGCGAAAAGAGGGACTCGATCTCGGTGATGATCGTCTTCTCGTCGGTCTTCTTCGCCCGCGACAGCTCCTTCACGAGCAGCACCTGGGCGGTGTCGTAGAGCTTGCGCTCGCCGAAGGAGAGGTCCTTGGTCATCTTCAGGCGGAAGAGATCGCGGAAGACCTCGGCCACGTCGTAGAGGGAACCGGTCTTGATCTTGTCCATGTATTCGCGGTAGCGCCGGTTCCAGGTCTGGTTGTCGTTCGCCAGGTCCCGCTTGGTCTTCATCACCGCGTAGACCTTGGGGATTTCCTTGGCGTCGATCAGGTTCCGCAGCCCCACCGTGTCGGCGTTGTGGGTGGGGATCATGATCGTCATGCCGTTTTCGAGAACCCGCAGGATGTAGAAGTCGTGCTTTTCACCGTTGACGACGCGGCTTTCCACCGCCTGGATCTGCCCCACGCCGTGGGCCGGATAGACGGCGAGATCCCCCACCCGGAAACGCGATTTCTTGACCTTGGGGGCCGTCCGGCCCGTTTCGGTTTTCCTCGTCTTTCCTGCCGGTTTGCCTGCCATGACTGCCACCTGTTCTTCGAGGGAGGGATAACGACCGGCTTGCGCCGGGTGAAAATCACGTAAATTTTGCTTACCACAATCGGCTTGCGGAAGCAACAAAAAAGGATTGGCGCCTTGCGGCGCCAATCCCGGCAAAGCGACCCGTCGCGTCGGCGGGCCCTGGGCTGCAGGCTACATGATGAAGGGGACCAGCAGCAGGGCCACGACGTTCAGGATCTTGATCATGGGGTTGACGGCCGGGCCGGCGGTGTCCTTGTAGGGGTCGCCGACGGTGTCGCCCGTCACGGCGGCCTTGTGGGCGTCGCTGCCCTTGCCGCCGAGGTGGCCGTCTTCAATGTACTTCTTGGCGTTGTCCCAGGCGGCGCCGCCCGTGGTCATGGAGATGGCGACGAAGAGGCCCGTCACGATGCTGCCGATCAGCAGCCCGCCGAGGGCGATCTTGCCCAGGATCAGCCCCACCAGGATCGGGGCCACGACCGGGAGCAGGGCCGGGATCATCATCTCCTTCAGGGCGAACTTGGTCACGATGTCCACACAGGCCGCGTAATCCGGTTTCCCGGTCCCTTCCATGATGCCCGGGATCTCGCGGAACTGGCGACGCACCTCCTCCACCACCGCCCCGCCCGCCTTGCCGACCGCCATCATGGCGATGGAGGCGAAGAGGTAGGGCAGCAGCCCGCCGATGAAGAGCCCGATGATGACGTGGACGTCGCTCAGGTCGAACTTGAGCTCCGCGGAGCCGCCGTGGAGCACGAACTCCTGGGTGTAGGCGGCGAAGAGCACGAGAGCCGCCAGCCCCGCCGAGCCGATCGCGTAGCCCTTGGTCACGGCCTTGGTGGTGTTGCCCACCGCGTCCAGCGGGTCGGTGACCGCCCGGACGCTGTCCTCGAGCTCGGCCATCTCGGCGATGCCGCCGGCGTTGTCGGTGATGGGGCCGTAGGCGTCGACGGCGATCACCATACCGGTCATGGAGAGCATGGCCATGGCGGCCATGGCGATGCCGTAGAGGCCGGCGAAGTAGTAGGCGAGCCCGATCGCCAGACAGATCACCAGCACCGGCGCCGCGGTGGCCTGCATGCTGAGCGCCAGCCCGGCGATGATGTTGGTGGCGTGGCCGGTGGTGGAGGCGTTGGCCACCCCTTTCACCGGGCCGTACTTGCCCGTGTAGTACTCGGTGATGACGACGATGACCACCGTGAGGATGAGGCCGACGAGGCTGGCGAGGTAGATGTTCATGCCGCTGATCGCCCGGCCGTCGATCGTGAGCCCGGCGATCATGTTCTGCGAGGCGAAGAAAAAGCCGATCGCCGCCAGGATGGCGCTGCCGAACATGCCCTTGTAGAGGGCGCCCATGATGTACTCGTTCTTGCCCAGCCGCACGAAGAAGACGGCGATGATCGAGGCCACGATGGAGATGGCGCCCAGGACGAGCGGGAACTCGGTCGCGATGGCGACCTTGGGGAAGAGGAGGTTCCCCAGGAGCATCGCCGCCACGGCCGTCACGGCGTAGGTCTCGAAGAGGTCGGCCGCCATGCCGGCGCAGTCGCCCACGTTGTCGCCCACGTTGTCGGCGATGACCGCCGGGTTGCGCGGGTCATCCTCGGGGATCCCCGCCTCCACCTTGCCGACGAGGTCGGCCCCGACGTCGGCGCCCTTGGTGAAGATGCCGCCGCCCAGCCGCGCGAAGATCGAAATCAGGCTGCCGCCGAAGCCGAGGGCGACCAGCGCGATCACCGCATCGCGGCTGGAGTGGCCGAGCTGCAGCATCACGTAGTAGTAACCGGCGACGGCCGTCAGCGCGAGGCCCGCCACCATCATGCCGGTCACGGACCCGCCGCGGAAGGCGAGCTGGAGGGCGGCGTTGAGGCCCTTGCGCGCCGCCTCGGCGACGCGGACGTTGGCGATGACCGAGACCCGCATGCCGATGTAGCCGGCGAGGTAGGAGGCCACCGCCCCGACCAGGAAGCCGACGGCCGTCGAGAGCTTCATGGTGACGGCGATGATGATGAAGATGACGATGCCCGCGACGCCCACGCTCTTGAGCTGGCGGTTCAGGTAGGCGATCGCGCCCTCGGCGATGGCGCCCGAGATCTGCCGCATGCGATCGTTGCCCGCCGGCGCGCTCTTCACCGTGCCGGCCACGATGATCGCGTACAACACCCCCACGATTCCGATGAAGGTACAGACCAACGGTAGGTAATTCATCCTCTCCTCCCTCCATTCTCAGGTTCGCACTGCCCGCAGGGCGGTTTGGGGTTGAACTGGTTCATGCCGCTCTGGACTCCCTTGCTCAGGATCGTCGCCACCGCGTCCTTGGCCCGCTCGATCAGCCCGGGCAGGGCTTGCTGCTCCTCCGCGCTGAAGGGCTCCAGCACGTAGTCGGCCACCGGCCGGCCGCCCAGGTGCGTGCGGCCGATGCCGACCCGCACGCGGACGAAGTCCCCGTGCCCGAAGGATTCGATCAGCGAGCGGACCCCGTTGTGTCCGCCATGCCCTCCTTTCGCTTTGATGTGCAACCTGCCGAACTCCAGGTCGATGTCGTCATGGATCACGATCGCATCCGGCCCGGCGATGCGGAAGAAGTCCGCGATCCGCCGCGCGGGCGGGCCGCTGCAGTTCATGTATTCGAGCGGCTTGGCGAGCACGACCTCCACCCCGTGGATCCGGCCCCGCCCCCAGGCGGCGCCGAACTTCTCCCGGCCCACCTCGATCCCGAACGCCTCGGCCAGGCGGTCGAGAACCCGGAACCCGATGTTGTGCCGCGTCGCCGCGTAGCGGGGCCCCGGGTTTCCCAGCCCGAGGACCAGGCGCAGGCCCTCTTCCGCCATCGGGGCCCCGGCTCACGCCTCGCCCGATTTCTCTTCGGCCGGGGCGGCCGCCTCGGCGGCTTCCTCCGGGGCGCCGGCTTCGGCCGCGGCCGCCGCCGGGGCGGCCTCGGCCTTCTGGCTGACGATCGTGATCACCGTGTAGTTGGCGCCCGGCGGCAGCTCGACCCCCGGCGGAAGCGTCAGGTCCCGCACGTGCAGGGTCTCGCCGATGCCGAGGGGGCTCACGTCGACCTCGATCCGCTCGGGGATCTCCCGCGGCAGGCAGAGCACCTCGATCTCCCGCTCGATGACCTGCAGCATCCCGCCCAGCTCCTCGCCCTTGGCCTTGCCCCGGGGCGCCAGCGGCACGCGCACCCGCAGCTTGCGGCTCAGGTCGATCTCGTAGAAATCGACGTGCAGGAAGCGTCCCGTGACGGGGTGGGTCTGCAGCTCCTTGATGACGGCGAGCCGCGAGCCCGCCGCGCCGTTCTGGAGGTCGAGAGCGAAAATGGTCCGCTGGATGTTGCCCTTCTGAAAGGCATGCTCGAGATCCCGCGCCGGGACGGCGATCGGGCGCGGTTCGGTTCCGGGGCCGTAGAGAATCGCCGGCACCTGCCCGCTCTGCCGCAAGCGGCGGGCGGGTCCGTTGCCCCGGCCCGTCCGGGGTGCGGCGGTCAATGCGATCTGTTCCAATGGGTGACCCTCCTTCTTTGAAAACCCTCCGGGCGCCGCGGCGCCCGGGACATCGATAGCCGTTCAGACGAACAGCGAGGTGACCGAGTCCCCCCGGTGACTGCGGATGATGGCCTCGCCCACGAGCTCGGCGATCGAGAGCACGCTGATCTTCTCGCAGGCCTGGGCGTCGGCCTTCAGGGGGATCGTGTCGGTGACGACGACGCTTTTCAGCGGCGAGCGCCGGATGCGTTCCACGGCCTGGCCCGAGAGCACGGGATGGGCGCAGCAGGCGTGGACCTCCCGGGCCCGCGCGTTCACGAGCGCCTCGGCGGCCTCGACGAGGGTGCCGGCCGTGTCGACCATGTCGTCCAGGATGACCGCCACCTTGCCCTCGACGTTGCCGATGACGGCCATGGCCTTGGCCTGGTTGGGGGCCGAGCGCCGCTTGTCGATGATCGCCAGGTCCGCGTCCAGCCGCTTGGCGAAGGCCCGGGCGCGCTCCACCCCGCCGGCGTCGGGCGACACGATGACGAGGTCCCCGTCGAAGAGGCGGCGGATGTGGGCGATCAGCACGGGCGCGGCGAAGAGGTTGTCCACGGGGATGTTGAAGAAGCCCTGGATCTGGCCCGCGTGCAGGTCCATGGTGATCACCCGGTTCGCCCCGGCCACGGTCAGCATGTCGGCCACGAGCTTGGCGCTGATGGGCACCCGCGGGGCCACCTTCTTGTCCTGGCGCGCGTAGCCGTAATAGGGCATCACCGCCGTGATCCGCCTCACGGAGGAGCGCTTGAAGGCGTCGATCATCAGCAGCAGCTCGACCAGGTTGTCGTTCACCGGCGCGCAGGTCGACTGCACGACGTAGACGTCCCGCGAGCGGACGTTCTCGTGAATCTCGATCTGGATCTCCCCGTCGCTGAAGGTCGTGACCTTCGCCCCGCCCAAAGGGAGCTTCAGGTACTCGCAGATCCGGGCGGCGAGCGGCCGGTTCGAGTTGCCGGAGAAAATGAAGATGTCGTTCGCTTTCATCTGCCGACCTCGGCATCCGCGCCCCGCCGCGAGCCCTCCATCGGGGGAGGCTCCCCGCCGGGGAAGCGGTGGCTGGGGCGGGAGGATTCGAACCTCCGAATGCAGGAACCAAAATCCTGTGTCTTACCGCTTGACGACGCCCCAGAAGATTCAGGCCCGGGACGCTACCCTGAGCGCCCGCGCGGGGCCCCGGCCGCCTCCGCCCCCCCTTCCTCCTCGATCCTCGGGGCGGCCTGCGAAAGCAGCTCGGCGCAAAAAAAACGCCACCCTTTCCCGCGGGGCAGGGCGCGCGCCGCGCGCAGCGCCGCCTTGCGCTCCCCGAAAAGGCCGTAGAGGCTCGGCCCGCTTCCGCTCATCAGGGCGCCTTCGGCCCCGGCGGCGAGGAGCATGTCTTTCACGCGGCGAAGCTCGGGGGCTCGGGCCAGGGTCACCGTTTCCAGGTCGTTCCAGAGGTGCCGGCCCGGCGAGAACTCGGTGCTTTCGAAATGGGCCCTTGTAGGCCGTTTTTCCGCTCTTGTCAATTCCAAATCGAATTTTTGGTAAACCATTCGAGTGGATACGCCGAAAGCGGGGGTCACCACGAGCGCGTGCAGCGGGGGCAGGGCCGGGCAGGCCTCGAGCTCGTCGCCGATCCCCCTGGCGAGGGCCGGGGGGCCGAACAGGAAAAAGGGGACGTCGGCCCCCAGGCTGCGGCCGATCCGCCGCAGCCGCTCGGCGCCGAAGGGCTGGCCGTGGAGCCGGTTCAACCCCAGGAGCACCCCCGCCGCATCGCTGCTCCCCCCGCCCAGGCCGGCGGCGACGGGAATGCGCTTTTCCAGGCGGATCTCGACGCCGACCGGCCGGCCGAGGGCTTCGCCGAAGCGCCGGGCCGCGGCGGCGGCGAGGTTGCCCTCGTCCGCGGGGAGGGCCGGGTCGGAGCAGGAGACCCGGACGCCCTGGGGGATCGGGCGCAGGCGGATCTCGTCGTAGATGCCGATGCCGCAAAGCAGGCTGAAGATGTCGTGGTAGCCGTCCGGCCGGCGGCCGAGGACGTGGAGAAAGAGGTTCACCTTGGCCGGGCAGAGAATGCGCAGGGTCATGGCCGCGCCTCCCGCTGCCGGCCTCATCCTTTCTGCTTCACGTAGAGGATGCGCAGATCGTAGAGGATGCTCTTGAGCATGGTCTCCTCGTCGGCGGTCAGGTTGCCGGCGGTCTTTTCCTGGATGAGGCTCAAGAGATCAATCGTCTGCTTGGCCATCGGCAGGTTGGTCTCGGCCTTGCCGGTCGTGGGGTCCTCGATCACCCCGAGGTGCACCAGCGCCGAGGCGTTGAGCGAGGCGAGGAAGGTGGGGAAGGTGATCTGCGGCAGCGGCGCCTCCTTGGGGGCCTCGCCCGCACCCGGGGCGGCCTGCCCCCGGTTCTCCCGCGGCTCCCCGGGCGGGGGGTCCTGCCGTCCCGCGGACCGGCCCGTCTCCTCCGCGGGCGGCTGGCCTTCCTGAGAAAAAACGCGACGGTCTTTCACCACAAAGCCTTTTTCCTCTGCGGCCATAGCGCCTCCTGGATTCCCCTTGCGTGTGGCGTCCGGTTAAATGTTACGGCGGCGGCGGATCTGTCAAGGCCGGGACGCCCCCCCGGCTCACTCCGACTTCTCCGGCGCGTTCAAGCGGCCGAAGGCGTACTTGCTGACCAGGGCCTCGATGTCGAGCGGCGGCTCGGTCTCGACGATCGTGTCCCCGGGCTTGAGCACGCGGTCGCTCCCGCCGGGGGAGATCTGGACGTACTTGTCCCCCAGGAGACCCGCCGTCTTGACCGAGGCGATGACATCCTCGGTCAGCACGATCCCCTCGCGGATGCGCAGGCGGACCAGCGCCGTCAGGTCGCGCGGGTCGAGGACGATCGCATCGACGCGGCCCACCTGCACGCCCGCGATCTCCACCTGGGCGCCGACCTTGAGGCCGGTGACCGAGGTGAAGCGGGCGTTGAGGGGGTAGAATTTCTCCCCCAGCACCTCGACCTCCCCCAGCCGGAAGGTGAGGTAGCCGACGCAGACGATGCCCAGCAGCACGAAGAGACCGACCCCCAGTTCGACCGACGATTGACGCATACGGGACCCCTTGCGATGGCGCCGGGGGCGGCCGCGACGAGGCGGGCCGCCCGGCGGCGGTGGTTTCCGGCTACGGCCGCGATTCGTAAAACACCGCAAGCTCCTGCTGGGCCTCCGCGACCAGGTCCCCCAGATCCAAGCCCGGTCTGGCCTGGGCGATCCCCGCACGGACCGCGTAACGGAAGCCCGCGTTCTCCTCCAGGGCGTCGAGCAGCGGGTGGCCCTCGAGGGTGCGCGAAATTTTGCGGCAGAAGCGCTCCGCCTGCTCGCGGTTGGTGTCCGGCAAAACGACCATGATCTTGTTGATGTCGAAGCGGAAGCAGGTGTCGGTGATGTAGGTGTTCTGGGTCACGTGGTTGGCGAAGAGCTTGAAGACCTGCTGGCCTGCCTCGTGCCCCCCGATGCGCTCGGTGCCCGCGCGGCTCTCCATCGCCAAGAGCACGATCGAGAAGGGGATCTCGTGCCGCTGCAGGCGGATCATCTCCTGCAGCAGCCGCTTCTGCCCGATCGGGTGCGAGTCGATCCCGGTCAGGTCGTCGCGCGGGCTCTCCAGCCCCTCGATGAAGGCGCGCACCTCGGGATCCGCGGCCCGCTGAATCTCCTCCGGGGTGCCCTCGAAGCGGATCTTGCCCTCGTCGATCATGGCCACGCGCTGGGCGATGAAGAAGATGTCCGGGATCTCGTGGCTCACCACGACGCCGGTGAACCCGTAGCGCTGCTGGTACTCGAGGATCATGCTGTGCACCGCGTTCTTGCGGATCGGGTCCAGGCCCGTCGTGGGCTCGTCGAAGAGGACGATCTCCGGGTCGGTCACGAGCGCGCGGGCCAGCGCGACGCGCTTCTTCATCCCCCCCGAAAGCTGGGAGGGGTATTTCTCGCCGACGTCGTCCAGGTCGAGCTGGTGGAGCTTCTCCCGCACCCGCCGGCCGATCTCCTCCGGGCTTCGGTCCCGCCTCTCGGAGAGCGGCAGAGCGATGTTTTCGAACACCGTGAGGAAATCGAAGAGCGCCGTGTCCTGGAAGACGTAGCTGAACTTGCGCTTGAGCTCCCGCTTCTCCGCGGCGGAGCGCTCGGCGCGGCTGCGGCCCTCGATGAGGATGTCGCCCTCGTCGGGCTCGAAGAGCCCGATGATGTGCTTGAGGAGCACGCTCTTGCCCGAGCCGCTCTTGCCGATGACCGCGGTGATCTCGCCGCGATAGATCTTCAGGTCGACCCCGTCGAGCACCCGCGTCGGGCCGAGGGTCTTCACCACGTTGCACAGCTCGATGAGGGGGGCGGCTTCCATCGCCGGCTACATCAGGAAGGTGGTCAGCACGTAATCGGCCACCAGGATCAGCACGCAGGAGATCACCACGGCCGAGGTGGTCGACTGGCTCACCCCCTTGGCGCCGAACTCGGCGCGGGTGTGGGTGTAATAGCCTTGATAGCAGCAGATCGCGACCACGATCGCCGCGAACACGATCGACTTGAGGAACCCCCCCACGATGTCGGCCATCTCCACGCTCGACTGCGCGCGCGCGAAGTAGAAGGCCGGGTTCACGCCGAGCAGCACCGAGCCGGAGAGGTAGCCGCCGTAGAGGCCCACCACGTCGAAGAGCGCGGTGAGGAGCGGGAAACAGATCAGGGCGGCGGCGACGCGCGGGCTGATGAGGTAGCGCATCGGGTCGATGTCCATGGTCTCCAGGGCGTCGATCTGCTCGGAGATGCGCATGATCCCGATCTCGGCCGCCATGGCCGAGCCCGCCCGGGCGATCACCATGATGGCCGTGAGCACCGGCCCCATTTCGCGCACCAGCGAGAGCGCGACCGCCGAGCCGAGGGCCGAGGTGGAGCCGTACTTGACCAGGGCGTAGTATCCCTGGAGCCCGAGCACCATCCCCGTGAAGCCCGCCGTGAGGCAGATGACGAAGACCGACTTCATGCCGATGAAGTAGATCTGCTGCCGGACCTTGTCGAACTGGAAGGGCGGCTGGAAGGCGAGCAGAAACCCCCTCAGGAAGAAGAGAAACAGGCGCCCCAGGTAGCCCACGGCCAGGATCGCCTCGCGGCCGAGCCCGGTGAGCGGCTTTTTGAAGATGACAATTTGGGCCATGTCTGCTATGAAGAACGGTTTCGGCGTTGCCGCGGCGAAAGGTGCCGGGGCTGACAACCTGCTAATTTTCCATTAAAATTTTCTTTATGCGACTTCCCCGCCAAAGTCAAGACGAGGCCGCCGCCGCGAGCGCCGCCCGTAGGAGCCGCCTGCGGCCATGATCCGCGCCGAAAAACTCTGCAAGAGCTACGGCGACCGGGTGCTCTTCGACGCCGTCGATTTCACCCTCAACCCGCGGGAACGCATCGGCCTCGTCGGCCGCAACGGCCACGGCAAGACGACGCTCCTGAGGATCCTGGCGGGCGAGGAAAGCGCCGACTCCGGGCAACTGGTCATCCCCAAGGGCTACCGCATCGGGTTCCTGCGCCAGGAGCTCGACTTTTCGCAGCCCACGATCCTCGCGGAGGCCATGAGCGCGCTGCCGCCCGATGAAGCGACAAGCCATTGGAAGGCCGAGAAAATCCTTGCCGGTCTGGGGTTCGCCGGCGAGGATTTCGACCGCGCCCCGGAGGAGTTCTCGGGCGGCTTTCTCGTGCGCCTGAACCTCGCCAAGGCGCTCCTCGCCGAGCCGAACCTGCTTCTCCTCGACGAGCCGACGAACTTCCTCGACATCACCTCGATCCGCTGGGTGGAGCGCTTCCTCAACCAGTGGCCGGGCGAGCTGATCGTCATCAGCCATGACCGCGCGTTCATGGACCGCGTCGTCACCCACGTGATGGGCATCCACCGCTGCCGCATCCGCAAGATCGCCGGCACGACCGACACCTACTACAGCCAGATCGCCCAGGAGGAGGAGGTCTATGAGAAGACCCGCCTGAACGACGAGCGGCGCCGCCGCGAGATCGAGCTCTTCATCAGCCGCTTCCGGGCCAAGGCACGGCTGGCCGGGCTGGTCCAGTCGCGCATCAAGACCCTCGAGAAGATGGGGCGGCGGCAGAAGCTGGAGAAGCTGAAAACCCTCGAGTTCTCCTTCCGCGAGGCGCCGCTGCCCGGCAAGATCGCCCTGCAGGCGCGCGGCATCCGTTTCGGGTGGCGGCCGGGGGAGCCGCTGATCGAGGACTTCACGATCAGCGTCGCAACCGGCGAGCGGGTCGCGATCGTCGGCCCGAACGGGCGCGGCAAAACGACCCTCCTGAAGATCCTGGCCGGGGTGCTTGCGCCGGAGGCGGGCGAGGTGCTTCGCCCGCCGGCGCTCCGCATGGGCTTTTTCGAGCAGACGCACGTGGGCCACCTCGTGCCCAACCGCACCGTCGAGGAGGAGATCCTCTACACGGAGGCCGGCGTCGACCGCCAGCGCGCGCGCGACATCTGCGGGGCGATGCTCTTTCCCGGGGACGAGGCGCTCAAGCCGATCCGCGTCCTCTCCGGGGGGGAGAAAAGCCGCGTGCTCCTCGGCAAGATCATCGCCACCCCGGCAAACCTCCTGCTGCTCGACGAGCCGACGAACCACCTCGATCTCGAGGCCTGCGACGCACTCCTTGCGGCCCTGGACGCCTTCTCCGGGGCGGTCGTCCTCGTCACCCACAACGAGATGTTCCTCCATGCGCTCGCCGAGCGGCTGATCGTCTTTCGCGGGAGCGGGATCGAGCTCTTCGAGGGGACCTATGCCGAGTTTTTGGAAAAGGGGGGCTGGCAGGATGAAAAGTCCCCCCCGGCGCCCACCCCCTCGGCCGCCCGCACCGCAGCCGAGCCCCCGCGGGCCGCCCGGCGCGACCTTAAACGGCGCCGCGCCGAAATCGCCGCCCGGCGGACGCGGGCGCTGCGGCCGCTCGAGGAGGAGATGCGGCGGCTGGAGGGGGACATCGAGCGCCTGGATGCCGAGCTCGCCGCGCTCACCCGGGCCATGCAGGAGGCGAGCCGGGAGGGCGACGGCGGCAGGATCGCCGCGGTGGCCCAGGCGATGCACGCCCGCCGGCAGGAAAGCGACCGCCTCTTCGACGCCCTCGACCGCGCGACCCGCGAGCACGAGCGCCTCGCCGGCGGCTTCGAGCGCGAGCTGCAGGAACTCGAATCAGGGGACGTCCATTAGGATATCAGGATGACCCCGCGCGGGGAGGTTCCGGATCCCCGGGCCCTCAGCCGCGGCCGCCCGCCGGGCGGCCGCCTTCAGCGGCCGGGCGGGGCCGTGAATTTCCTCACGCGCACCTTCCGGTCGCGGTCCACGCTCATGCGGTAGAGGGCCCCGTCGGCGTCCGCGCGGATCGGCCGCCAGATCTCATGGGGGGTTTCCTCCCGGCCGATCGAAAACCGCCCCCGCTCCTTCAGTTCCCCGTCCAGGACGATCCCCACTTCACCAACGGCGGCGCCGTCGGCGAGGGCGGCGGCGACGCAAAGGGTCCCGTCGCCGCGCATCCAGACGCCGCGCACGGCGAGGATGGGGCCGGCCTCGATGCGGGCCTCCTCGAACCGGGAGAAGGAGCCCTTCTCGAAGCGGGTGACGACGAGCGTCCGCTCGCCTTCGCTCCAGGCATCGAGAAGCGTCTCCCCGTCGGCGGCGAAGAGGCCGGGGGCGGAGATCCGCGGCAGCGGGGCGCCTTCGGGCCCGGCAAGCCGCACCGAGCGATGGGGGCCGGGGCCGGCGCTGACCACCACCCAAGCGCCCGCCCAGGGTCCCGCAGGGACGAGCTGAACCTGGAGGGCCTCGGCCGCCCAGACGATCAGCCTCCCCTCCAGGGCGATCGAGGAAACGGGTTTGCCGGCGGCATCGAGAAACCGCAGCTCACCCGGCGGGTGGTTGTCGAGAAGGGCCACCCCGCCGCCGGTGGCTGCGTCCAGGTCGATCCAGCGTTGCCGATCCAAGGGGAGCGCGCGTTGCCTTATTCCGCCGGCGAAGACCTGGATCCGGCGGTTCCGCTGGTCGAGGACGAAGACCGCGCCCTTTTCCCCCAAGGCGAAGCTCATCGGCCCCTCGGGGTTGGCCTCGGGGGGGGGCGGCGACCCCGAGGTCCGCAGGACCCGACCCCCAGGCGGCGCTGAGAACGACCGTCTCCGCCACCGGGATCCCGCGGCCCTCACCCCGGGCGGGCAGACCGGCCGCCAGGCACGAGGCCGTCGCGGCCGCGGCAAGCAGGACGACGCGCCACATCATCGGCACCTCCCCTCGTTACGCCGCAATCCCACGCTAATGATATGTAAATGGACGTCCCCTGGTTAGGAGCCGGTAGAGCAGGGCGGAGGCGAAGACCGCCGGGAGCGTTCCGCCCACGGGCAGCCGCCCCAGGGTGATCGCCTCGTAGAGGGCGAAGCCCGCGGCCCAGGCGATCACGGCGGCGGGGTTCCAGCCGCGGCGGTAGGCGTAGGGGCCGTCTGCGCGGTAGAGGGCCTCGAGGTCGATCCGCCGCCGGCGCACGAGAAAGTAATCCGTCAGGACGACGGCGAAGAGCGGGGTGAACATGGCGCCGATGAAGAAGAGAAAGTTCTCGTACTGCTCCATGGGGAAGACGAGGGCTACGCCGATCGCGACCAGCCCCGCAAGCCACATCAGCGTGCGGCCGCTCAGCCGCTGGGAGATGTTGAGCGCCGAGCAGCTCGCCGAGTAGACGTCGGGGAAGTCCGAGGTGATCGTCGAAAAGACGACGAGAAAGAGCGCGGGGCCGGCAAGCCCGATCGCCCCCAGGGTCTCGAGCACCACCCCGCCCGGGTCGCGTGCGCCGGTGAGCAGGGTCACCTGCAGGCCGAGGAGGTACATCCAGGAGGAAACGAGAAAATAGCCCCACCAGGTGTTCCAGAAGGCGCTCCCGGTGCGGCGGGCGAAGCGCGCGTAATCGGCGACCAGCGGCATCCAGGACACCGGCATGGCGATCACGAGGTCGAGCCCGGCCATGAAGGGAAGGCTCCCCGCCGCCCCGGCGGCGGTCGGCTGCGGGGCAAGCCTCCCGCCGAAGGCGACCCCGGTCATGAGCACCAGCACGACCCCCAGGGCCGCAACCGACACCCCCTGGAGAAGCCGCCAGAGCCGGCTTCCGGTCCACAGCGCCCAGAGCAGCGTCCCCGCGCCGATGGCCAGGATCCAGAAGGCGTCGGAGGCAAGCCAGCCGCCGGCCGCCTTGCCGAGGGTCGCCCCGGCCCGGCCGCCGATGATCAGCATGATGGCCGCCCAGCCGATCAGCTGGACGATGTTGAGCCCCGCGGCGAGCGCCGCCCCCCGGATCCCGAAGGCGGGCCGCACCGACACCATGGACATGATCCCCTGCTCGGAGCCGATCACCCCGGCGAGCGCCATCAAGGTGTTGCCGATCAGATGGCCGAGGAGGATCGCCCAGAGCCCTTGCCGGAAACCGAGCGGTGCGAGAAAGCCCCCGGCCCAGATCTCGGCAAGCGAGATCGCCACCCCGGCCCAGAGAAAAAAATAGTCCTTTCCTCCCAGGGTGCGCGCGGAAGGGGGAATCGGCCGGATGTCCATATAGAAGGGAGCAGCGGCTGCCGTTGCGGGGGGTTGGGGCCCCGGCCGAAGCCGGCCGGGGCGATCGGGCGGGCCCGGGCTAGACCACGCCCTGGTCCATCATGGCGTCCACCACCTTGAGGAAGCCGGAGATGTTCGCCCCGGCCACGTAATTGCCCTTCATCCCGTAGCGCTCCGCCGCCTCCACGCACGAGCGGTGGATGCTCTTCATGATCATCTGCAGCCTGCGGTCCACCTCCTCGCGCGTCCAGGAGAGGCGCATGCTGTTCTGGGTCATCTCCAGCCCGGAGACGGACACGCCGCCCGCGTTGGCCGCCTTGCCCGGCCCGTAGAGCAGCTTGTGCTCGATGAAGAGGTCGACCCCCTCCGGGGTGGTCGGCATGTTGGCGCCCTCGGCGACGAGGAAGACGCCGTTCCGGATGAGGTTCTGGGCGTCTTTGCCGTTGATCTCGTTTTGCGTGGCGCTGGGGAAGGCGCAGTCGGCGGGGTGGTCCCAGAGCGGGTTGTGGTCGAGCGCCGGGTCGGCGGGGGTGTAGACCGCGCGCGGAAATTTCTCGGCGTACTCGCGGATCCGGCCGCGCCGGACGTTTTTCAGCTCCATCACCCAGGCGAGCTTTTCACGCGTGATCCCCTCCTCGTCGTAGATGGAGCCGTTGGAGTCCGAGAGCGTGAGGGGCTTGGCGCCCATGTCCAGGAGTTTCTGCACGGTGAACTGGGCGACGTTGCCGGAGCCGGAAACGAGGCAGCGTTTGCCCTCGAGCGTCTGGTTGCGGGTGGCGAGCATCTCGGCCGCGAAGTAGACGACCCCGTAGCCCGTCGCCTCGGGCCGGATGAGGCTCCCGCCCCAGTTCAGCCCCTTGCCGGTGAGCACGCCGCTGAACTCGTTTTTGAGCTTCTTGTACATGCCGAAGAGAAAGCCGATCTCCCGCGCGCCCACCCCGATGTCGCCGGCGGGGACGTCGGTGTCCGGGCCGATGTGGCGGAAGAGCTCGCACATGAAGCTGTGGCAGAAGCGCATGACCTCGCCGTCGGACTTGCCCTTGGGGTCGAAATCCGAGCCCCCCTTGCCGCCGCCCATCGGCAGGGTGGTGAGGGCGTTCTTGAAGACCTGCTCGAAGGCGAGGAATTTGAGGATGCCCAGGTTCACGGAGGGGTGAAACCGCAGGCCGCCCTTGTAGGGGCCGATCGCGCTGTTGAACTCGACCCGAAAACCGCGATGGACCTGAATCTCATTGTTGTCATCGAACCACGGAACACGGAACGTGATGACGCGCTCGGGCTCGGTGATGCGCTCCAGGATGCGATGCTTCTGGTATTTGGGATTGCGATTGATCGCCGGCTCGAGTGATGTGAGCACTTCGGTGACGGCCTGGAGAAACTCCGGCTCGCCGGGATTGCGCTGCTTGACCAGGTTCAGCGTGTCGGAAACATAACTCATGGTGGGCGCTCCTTGCGTGATGGTTGGTTTATTGTGCTCCCCCCCGGCGCTGGCCGCCAGGCGAGTGATACCCTGTTTCATCGCAGGCCCGTCCCGGCCTGCTTATGCGCTCGGTTCCTTCCACTGGCGCAAGACCTTGACAAAATGCTGTGTCGCGGGCGTTAGCGCCCGATGGTGCCGGTAGATGATGCTCAACGGGCGCGTCAACTCCAGCCCTGCCAGAGCGACGATCCGAAGCGAACCGTTCTTGACTTCGCGCCGCACGCATGCCTCCGGCAACAGCGCCACGCCCGCCCCGGTCTCCACCCCGCGCTTGATGAACTCGATGTTGTCGAACGACATCACCGGATTGACCCGCACGTTGCGCCGCCGCAAAAACTGGTCAATGTGCTTGCGTATTCCCAGCCCCGACTCGAACGCCACGAAGTTCTCCCCATCCAGGTCCTCGATGCGCGCCTGTGGCAGGGACGCCAGCCGGTGATCCGGGCGGCACACCAGGGCCATCTGGTCCTCCAGCCACGGCAGCGTCCGGATTTCCCGCGACTGCTTGGGAAACGACAGCAGGCCCAGGTCCGCCTCTTCGTTCAAGACCGCCTCATACACCTCGTCGGGATGCAAATAACGGAACCGGATGAAGACGTCGGGGTAGTCCTTCTGAAACAGCTGCGCATAGCGCTCCATTCCATACAGGACGATTGAATAGATGCAGGCGACCGTCACCCGGCCTCCGGACGCCTTGTCGCGCGAACGCACGCGCTCCTCCAAGGCGATGTAACGGTTGAGAATCTCGCGGCATTCCTCGTAATACGCCCGCCCCTCGGCCGTCAAAGCGAAGGGGCGGCGCGAACGATCGATCAACTGCGTGCCCAGCCGCTTCTCCAACTGCAGCACGGTCTGGCTTGCGGCCGATTGAGAAATGCCATTGAGGGCCGCGCCCTGCGAAAAGCTCTTTTCGCTGACGACGTCACAGAAGACCTTCAGGTTGTCCAGCGAAACAAGTTTCATCGTGGTGGGGCGACGGACTTATTAGCCATTCGCATTTTGTTGATACGCAGTATAAGGCATCGGCATTCCCGGCGCAAGCCTTTTTTAGCAGAATTTCTAATAATTTTTATTCATTATATCTCTTTGAATTATCTATCGATGAAGCGCCAAGAAGGGTCACAGTCAAGTCTTGTCAGTTTTTAAACAATCACTTTATTGTAAATCGCTTATTTACAGTATTTTACAAAATGGCTTTCAGGCGCAGCCACTATCCGCCCCACGGCATTCAAAGATTCATCGCTCATTCTTATATCGCTTATCATTTCCCAAAAGTGCTCTGTTGCCGCTCCCCCATCCGTTGAGTTCATGCATCGTCTGCCCATTGCCTTCCCCTGCCGCATCCGTTTGATTCTTTCACTCGTTTCCCCGGCTCAGGCGTGGATTTGGACGAAAGGCCTTGACCCCACGCCCAGCTCTGCAGCGGGATGGCGGGGTCTCGTGCGCTTTTCAGCCGTCCTTGCTGCGACCGGCGGCCCGATTTCATCGCCAGGAGTTGTCCGTCCCCCATGACCTATCAGGTCGAACACCGGATTCACGGCTTCCGTCGCTGCAACCACGAGACCGACGTGTGCGTCGTTGGCGGCGGAATGGCCGGACTGATTGCCGCCATTGCGGCCGCCCGACACGGCGCCCGAGTCGTGCTGGTCCACGACCGCCCCGTCCTCGGCGGCAACGCCAGTTCCGAAATCCGCATGTGGATTTGCGGCGCCCACGGCTGCAAGGAAACCGGCATCCTCGAAGAAATCCAACTCGAAAACTGCCATCGCAATCCCACGCAGGTCTATTCGATCTGGGACACTGTTCTCCTAGAAAAGGCCGTCTTCTGCCCGGGAATCACGCTGCTGCTCAACACGACCTGCAACGCCGGGCAGATGCGCCAGGGCCGCCTTGAATCCGTTTCTGCCTGGCGCCTCACCAGCCAGACCATTCATGTCATCCGCGCCCGCTACTTTGTCGATTGCTCCGGCGACAGCGTCCTTGCCCCCATCACAGGCGCCGCGATCCGCGTCGGGCGCGAAAGCCGCGACGAGTTCAACGAAGACATCCAGCCCCCCGACGCCGACAACCGCACCATGGGCAATTCGCTCCTCATCCAGGCGCGCGAGACCTCCGAACCTCAGCCTTTCATTGCCCCCTCGTGGGCCTACCAGTTCAGCAGCGCCGCCGACCTGCCCAACCGCGGCGTCATGGCCCGGGGAGACAATTTTTGGTGGATGGAGGTCGGCGGCCTCGACGACACCATCCGCGACGCCGACGCCATCCAGCTCGAATTGACCCGGATCGGCCTCGGTGTCTGGGATTACATTAAGAATCATTCCGAGCGCCGGCACGAATTCGAAAACTGGGGGCTCGAATGGTTTGGCGCCCTTCCGGGCAAACGCGAGAACCGCCGTTACGTCGGCGACCATATCGTAACGCAGAACGACGTGCGCGCGGGCGGCCCCTTTGACGACGTCGTCGCCCACGGCGGCTGGTCCATGGACGACCATCATCCGGCAGGCCTGTATTATCCCGGCAAGCCCACGATCTTCCACCCCGCCCCTTCACCCTATGGCATTCCCTATCGTGCCCTGTATTCGCGCGACGTTCCCAACCTTTTCTGCGCCGGACGCAACATCTCCTGCACGCACGCGGCCCTATCCAGCCTGCGCGTCATGGGAACCACCAGCGTCATGGGCCAGGCAGTGGGGACCGCCGCCGCCCTGTGCCTCAAACAGGACTGCGATCCCCGCGACCTGTATCCCTCCCACATCGCCCGATTGCAGGCCCTGCTCCAGGACGACGACCAATTCCTCCCCGGCCGTCAGCGTCTCATCGCGCCGCTCACGGCCGGCGCCGCTCTCTCCGCCACGGGGGGCGACGGCGTCGAAGCGCTGCGCGACGGTTTTGACCGATCCGAAACCAACGGTCCGCGACACGGGTGGAAAGGCGTCTGCGGCGACTCCATTCAGTTGTCATGGAACGAACCCGTGGCGATCGGCGGCCTGCGGCTTGTGTTTGATTCGAACTTGCGCCAGGCCAAGAAGATGCCTTGCTCCTATCCGCTCAAGGGCAATCGCTGCGGCGTCCCCGCCGAGATGATTCGCGCCTTCCGCGTCGAAGCGCTCGATCCCGATGGCGGCTGGACGACGGTTCATCGCGAAACAGACAACTACCTGCGCCTGGTCCGATTGCCGCTCAACATCCGGACGGCAGCCTTGCGTCTGACGCCCGAGCAGACGTGGGGCGCTCCGGAGGCCTTCGTCTTCAGCATCGATGTTCTGGCCGAAACGCCCCGGCCGCTCGGCATTGCGCCCGCCGGCAAGCCCTGGTCTGAGCGCGTCGCCGAGATTCCATCGGCCGATCTGCGACCGCCGCATTGTGAGGCGGGCCGTCCATGACAGCCCGTGAGCGCCTCTTCGCCGTCCTCCGCAATCAGCCCGTGGTCCGCTATCCATTTCATCCGTGGCGTTCTTTGATCCGGGACCCATCTGCAATTTCAATCATATCTCGCCTCCCCACGCCTTCAGTTTCTCGATGGCGTCCCGGATATCTTGATCCTTCTCCAATCCTTCCCGAATCTCCCTTTCGATAATCAGTTCCCCCTCGAATCACAACTTCCGCAGTCCTCCGATCAGCGCCTCGAAGTCCACCTTGCCCTCGCCAATCTGAGTCTCCTTGCCCAGACGCCGTCCGTCCGTGGGATACAATCCATCCTTGATGTGCCGGCTGTGGACATGCCGTCCGATCGTATCGAGCGCGTCCACGGGATTGCCTTTCCCATACATCACCAGATTCGCCGGGTCCAGGTTGATCGCCAGATCGCGCCTCATCCGCGGCTGAGGAATCACGCAACGGCCATCGGCAACCTCGATGGGCGCCTGCGCTAGCGGATCAAGTCCAGCCGCCATTGCCTCTCCAATTCCTCGAGATTGCTGCCGAATCCGGTGCGGATGGCGTCCTCAAACTTGCCGCCTTCCTTCAGGGCTTTCAGGACCGACTGGAAACGGTCCATTCGCTCCGGTCCGCGCAGCCATGTGACAAAGACGCGCGAGACCATGTAGGCTTGGCGGGCCTGTTCGCCGTCCGTAATGGTGGTGAACAGCGCCGGCAGCCGAGTGATCCCCGGCAACTGCCCCTTGCGGGCCAGGTCGCGGCACTGGCGCCACTCGGTCTCGTAGCGCCGCTCGCGCTCGCGCGGCACGAGTTCGTAATAGGTCGCCAGCCCTTCATTGAGCCACGACGGAATCTCCGGTCCCGCGACGTCAATAATCGCCGCATGGGCGTATTCATGAAAGAGCATCTCGCGCAGCCGACGCCACTCCTGTTGCGTTTTCGGCGCGCCGACCCACGGGACCCGGATTTTGCCGTCATAGACGGCGCCGCTCCAGTGCGGCGCCATCGCCACGTCGGCGAATTGTTCCTTGGTGTAGAGGACCACAGGGATGCGGCGCGACGGATACAACCCCAGCGACTCGCCCAGTTCGCTGCGCGCCGATGACAGGATATTCAGGACCGATTGCGCCGCCGCATCATTGACGCCGCCCTCGTAGGAGATAATGAAATGATCGTTGGCCTTGTTCTCGAAGCCCTGTTCGGCCCGGACTTCGCGGCGCAGTTTTTCGACGCGCTTGGTCAGTTCGGGAATGTTGGGCTGGATTCGCAACGCGCTCTCCCACAGCGCCAACGCCGCAACGTTCTGCCCCGCTTCGTAGCGAACCTTGCCCAGATCAATCAGCGCCGGGACGCAGCGCGGGTCCACTCCAACAGCGCGTTCCAGTAGATTCTGGGCGCGTTCGGCGTTTCCCTGATCGCGTTCAGATCGCGCATGCCGCGTAAGGTTGTGCGCCCGTCCCGTATCGATTTCAGACCGGACGGCCTTCGACGCGGTCTCATAGGCTTTATTGAAGGTTTTTTCCGCCTCCTCGAACTGATCGTTCACCGACAACGACACCGCCCAATTGACGCGAACGAAAACCAGATTCCGGTCCACGTCGGCCTTGTCCGGAGCGATCTGACGGGCGGTGATCAGTTTTTCCTCAGCGGTCTTGAAATCGCCCGCCTTGGACAACTCGACGCCCCAGTTGTTCAAGGCGGTCGCATAGTTCTCCTGGATGCGCTTGTCGCCCGGCGATAGCCGCAACGCTTCGCCGAGGCTTTGGACGGCGGCGGCGTAGTCCCCCCGTTCCAAGGCGGCGACGCCCTGGTTGTTGAGCTTCGTCGCCGAACCGCCTGCCGCCAGGCCGGACGACAGCAAGAGCCAGACTGCAAACCCGGCGGCTCGCGCCTGTTGTGAGTTCCCGCAACGGTTGATCGCGCCGCTCATGGCCGAGACTCTCCCCCGCCCATCCTTCCGAATCGTTCCATTGCGATTCCAGCGAAAAACCCGCCGGACCGGCACTGGCCGCGCGGGCGCCCACGGCCAATCGCCCTTGCATTGAGATTGGCGCATACTTATAGGTGAAGGCGGTTTGATTTCTGATCGCCGCCACGGGGCGGAGCGAAACCGGCCATGAAGAAACGCCAATTGCGCAATCTGGGGATTCCCAACGGCCCTCTACTGTTGACGGCTCGCGCCGCGGTGTCGAAGGCTCACAAGTCGGGGCTGGACAACGATCAGATTCATCGCCTGCTCGAAGCGGTCGTCGCCGAACCCAAGGCGTTTCTGACTCACGACGTCTTCGGGGCATTGGCCCAGGGGCTGGACAAACACATGGAGGAACGCGCCGCCGAGTCCGGATACGAGTCGGCGGCGGCGGCATCGAACGGCGGACGCGTGACCGGCGGTGGCGCCTTTGAGCCGCGCGAACGACCCGCGCCCTATCGCAAATGGGGCCAGAACCTCGACCCTGAATCCATCCAGCAGATGGAGAACGCCTGCGAGTTGCCCATTGCGGTCCGCGGCGCGTTGATGCCCGACGCCCACGTCGGATACGGCCTGCCGATCGGTGGCGTGCTGGCCACGCGCAATGCCGTCATTCCCTATGCCGTCGGCGTGGATATTGCCTGCCGCATGAAGATGACCGCCCTGGACCTGCCCGTCACCGCGCTCAAGGGGCAGGTGGACCGGCTGACCAAGACGCTCACGGCCGAGACGCGCTTCGGCATCGGCGCCGCGTTTCATTCGCCCCGACAGCACCGGGTCATGGACGAAGATTGGGACGTGTCGCCCGTGACCGCGCGGATGAAGGACAAGGCTTGGGCGCAGCTGGGAACCAGCGGCAGCGGCAATCACTTCGTCGAGTTCGGCATTCTCACGATCGAGCGGGAAGGCCTGGAACTGGACCCGGGGAGCTACCTGGCGTTGCTGAGCCACAGTGGCAGTCGCGGCGTCGGCAACGAAGTCGCCCGCTTTTACAGCCGGCTGGCCATGGACCTGCGCCGCCGCATGCCCCGCCATCTGCAACATCTGGCCTGGCTGGACCTGAACACCGAGCCCGGAGTCGAATACTGGAACGCCATGCAGCTGATGGGGCGCTACGCCTCGGCCAACCACGAACTGATCCACCGTCACATCGCCCGCGCCCTGGGCGCCGAAGTTATCCTCGACGTGGAAAACCATCACAACTTCGCCTGGGAGGAAACGCATGACGGCGAGCGCGTGATCGTTCATCGCAAGGGCGCCACGCCCGCCGGCCGGGGAGGGTTGGGAGTGATCCGCATGTCCGGATCCGACGCGCGCGCCATTGCGGAGCGCGTGTTGCGATTCCGCCGCCCCCCTCTTTGGCGCGCCTGGTCCTCGTTCCTCGCCGAACTCGCGGGGGCGGACGGCGCCGCGGTCGACGAGGTGGTGGTGACTTACTTTCCCGCCCCGCGTTCCTATACCGCCGAGAACGTCGTCGAAATTTCCTGCCACGGATCGCCGGTGGTGTTGCGCTTCGCCCTCGAACGCCTGGCCGCTGCCGGTGAGCCGCCCCCTTCCTGTGCCGGCGATTTGGCCAGCGGCCGGACATTCATCCTTTCCGGCTCTCCTGGCGGGGCGTTGCGCCCCCGCCCGCCGCCGCAGAGGCGGCCGCCTGCGGGGCAGCCTGAGCCTGCGCTGCTTGTGCAGCCGGCGCAGGCTGCGCGTTCGCAGCGGCTGTCGGCGCCTTCGGCGCCTCCGCGCGCACCGTCTCGACGTTGCCCTTGAAGTAGGCTTCGTCTTCGATCACCGGACGCTGCGCCTTCAGGTCGCCGATCACTTTCGCATGCTTCTTGATCTCCACGCGCTCGCTCGCCTGAAGATTGCCCTGCACCGTTCCATAGACGACGATTTCCCGCGCCCGGATCTTGCCCTGCAGCACTCCCGAAGGACCGATCGTCAGCCGGTGCTGGGGCAGATCCACGTCGCCTTCCAGCTTGCCGTCGATGACGAGGTCTTCCTCTCCGCGGATTTCTCCCGTAATCGTCAGGCTCTTGCCAATCAGCGCGCCAGAGCGCACCGTCCCGAAATCCGCTGTGCGGGTTGGATGTGTTGCCATCGGAATCGCCTCTTGAGGTTCTGGCTCACGAGCGCCGCCGGCCTGTTTCGCCGGAGCCTCTTCTTCTTTCCTGTTTCGGTACCACATTGAAATTTCCCTCTCCTGACTCCGGATGCGGTCCTTGACCGCGGAGGGCGCAGCCGGTTTGCTCTCTATGGTAGTGGCCGCGCCAGGCGGAATGCAATCTCAGCCGCCCGGACGGAAAGCCTGCACCGCGATGGGATAATAACTGTGTGACCCGTGCCAGAGAACTGGAAGACAGGCTTCACCGGCTCGAGCACCAGCTCGCCGTCTATCAGCGGATCAGCCGCCTGATGGTGCGCGAACTCAGCCTCGCTGACACGCTCCATGCCATCGTCAAACTCGTCCAGGAGTTTACCGGCTGCGACGCCTGCTTCATCTACCTGATCGACGGCGAAGACCTCGTCCTCTGCGCCAGCCTCCGCCCGCACCCTTCCCACATC
>Ga0101944_10001215_pt1 | contig 57315 bp, 49 predicted proteins | sample DewCreD2012metaG_FD_75245 | JGI IMG/M metagenome (GOLD analysis project Ga0101944, IMG submission 75245) | Hot spring sediment bacterial and archeal communities from British Columbia, Canada, to study Microbial Dark Matter (Phase II) - Dewar... ...
CAAACAGGCGTGGCGGCTGTGGTCTCACCGGCAACTCGCTCCCGTGGCGGCATGAAAATCTTTGCGGGAGGAAAAGAATCTACGGGTTAGTAGTACAGAGGGCACGGAGGACACAGAGAAAACAAAACACAACGCGAGAGAGCCGCAACGAAACGGGGACGGCGGTTGTGGTCTCGCCGGCAACTCGCTGCCGTGGCGGCATGAAGATCTTCGCGCGCGGGGAAGATTTCAGGGGTTAGTAGTCCAGAGAAGGCAAACCACAGAGGGCACGGAGGAAACAGAGAAACACGGAGATGGGAAGAGAGGGCGCGGAGACACCGGGGCAGCATCTACAGAGCGCAAGATTTCGCGGAACGGAGGGCAGTGGGTAAAGGGAACCAAGGCCGACAGGAATGTCGGCCGCAGGCCTGGAGGCCTGCCCCACAAGAACAGCCTTTCCCACAACAAGAGCTGCCCACATAAGAACGCGTGCCCCACGGGGCTGCGCGGGCGTCTCCGGTGAGAGGACGGAGGCCAAGGCTGGGGGAGGCGCAAGTTGTCCGGCGTCCAAAGACCGTTTGCTAAACATTCCGACTTGGGCTACTGTGGCCTTACGGAGGAAATATGCCATTCTGCACGAATTGCGGCGCTCCTATGGAAGGCCTGTATTGCACAAAGTGCGGCGCCAAGAGCGGGGAGGCTTCCGAGGCGCCATCCGCACCCACGCCGCCGGCTGCTGCCCCGCCGCCGGCTCATAAGAGCAAGGTTCTCACGTACGTTTTGTTGGGTTGCGGCGGCCTTGTAGTCGTGGCGCTGGTGTCGGCCATCGCATTAGGTCTCTTCGTGCGGCAAAAGGCCGGCGACATCAGCAAGAATCCGGCCATGGCGGCTGCGAAAATGGTCGCTGCGCTCAACCCGGACATCGAAGTCGTCAGCGCCGATGAGGCCACAGGCCGGATCACACTGCGGGAGAAGAAGACCGGTAAGACCATCACTATGGACTTCCGGGACGTTCAAAAGGGGCGGATTCGTTTTGAAGATGAAAGCGGCGAACGGGTGGATATCGAGACAGAAGGGGAAGGGAAGTCCGGATCTTTCCGGGTGACCACGCCCGAGGGGGAGTTTCGCGCCGGACAAGGGTCGCTGGCGGACCTGCCATCCTGGGTTCCCCTATGTCCCGGCGCGCAGCCTGGCGGTGGTTTCTCAGCTCAGAGCCTCAAGGAAGACTCCGGCATGTTGCAACTTCGTTGCGGCGGTTCGGTGGAGCAGGTCACGGCTTTTTACGAGGGCGCGATGAAGGCGTTGGGGATGTCCGTGCAGAGGCACGCGGCAGTTTCCGGAGGAGCTCATCTGGTGATTCTGACGGGGGAGAACCGGAGCGCCGGGCATTCCTTGAACGCCACGATTACTTCGTCGGACGGGGGCACAACCGCCAACATTCTGTACAAGAGCCGTCCGTAACGTCGACGGGACCGGGTTCGCCATTATAAGATTGGATTAACAGGTCTGTTCTCATGAAAGTCCCCGCCTTGAGTGTTTTTTCGGCCATTCTGGTGATTTGCGCCCTTTTTTTGGCAGGATGTCCCAATCAGTCCGCGCCGCCGAAAATGAAAGGAGCGGGAAAGCAAGCCGCCGTCGTAACCACGGCCGCCGTACGCCAGGAGCCCGTGCCCGTTGATATCCAGGTGATTGGCAGTGTAGAACCATTTACCTCCATCCGGGTCAAAGCTCAAGTCAACGGGCAGCTCACCAAGGTCTATTTCAAGGAGGGACAGGACGTCAAAGCCGGCGATCTGCTGTTTCTCATCGACCCGCGGCCATACGACGAGGCCATCCGGCAGGCGGAGGCGAACCTGGCCCGCAGTACGGCGCTTCTCCGGCAAGCCGAGGCAAACCTACAGCGGGACATCGCGCAGGAGAAGTTCGCCCGGGACCAGGCCGCGCGTTACCAGAAGCTGTTCGCCGAAGGCATCGGCTCGCGGCAACAGGCCGATCAGTACAGCTCAGAGGCCGAGGCGCGCGCGGAAGCCGTCCGCGCCAGCCAGGCGGCGATCGAAAGCGCCCGTGCGGCGGTCAAGGCGGACACGGCCACGCTGGAGAACGCCCGGCTTCAGCGCAGCTATTGCGAGATCCGGTCGCCGGTCGACGGCCGGACGGGAGCGGTTTTGATTCAGGAAGGAAACCTGGTGCGGACTTCGGATCCGGAGCTCGTCTCCATCAACCAGGTTCAGCCGATCTTTGTCACGTTCTCGGTGCCGGAGACGCGCCTGCCGGAGATCCGCAAGTACATGGCATCCGGGACCCTGCGCGTTCTGGCGGCGCCCAGCGCGGCCGATCCGGCTCCATCGGTGGGTGAGCTTTCCTTTATCGACAACACCGTCGACACCACCACTGGGACCATCCGGCTCAAGGCGGTGTTTCCGAACCGGGACAACCGGCTCTGGCCGGGCCAGTTCGTCAACGTCACGCTCCGGCTGACAACCCTTCCTAACGCGGTTGTGGCGCCGGTGGCGGCGATTCAAACCGGGCAGGAGGGCCAATTCGCCTATGTGGTGGACGGCGGCGTGGCCCGGGTGCGGCCGGTCGTGACGGGCTTGAGGGCCGGCGAAAAAGTGGTCATTGAAAGAGGGCTTCAGGCCGGAGAGATCGTAGTCACCGAGGGGCAACTCCGGCTGGCGGACGGCATGCCCGTCCGGGGCAGAGGGGAGGGCAAGAAATGAATTTCTCTGAGCTATTCATTCGCAGACCGGTCGCGACGACCTTGCTGATGCTGGCCATCGCGATCTTCGGGGTGGTCGCGTATTTCTCATTGCCCGTGAGCGACCTGCCGAACGTCGACTTTCCCACGATCATGGTTTCGGCCAGCTTGCCCGGGGCCAGTCCGGAGACCATGGCGGCCGCGGTGGCCACTCCGCTGGAAAAACAGTTCTCGGCCATCGAAGGCCTGGATTCGATGACCTCGACGAGCAGCCTCGGCTCGACCAACATCACCTTACAGTTCTCGTTAGAGAAAGATTTGGATGCCGCGGCGCAGGACGTGCAAGCCGCCATCAGCCGCACCACCCGGTCTCTGCCGGCGGGGATGCCTTACCCGCCTTCGTTCCGCAAGGTCAATCCTGCGGATTCGCCGATTCTGTTCCTGGCTCTGACTTCCAAAACGCTGCCCCTGTACGAGCTGAACGAATACGCCGAAACCAAGATGGCCCAGCGCATCTCGATGGTCAGCGGCGTGGCTCAGGTCCAACTGTTCGGTTCGGCGACGTATGCCGTCCGCATCCAGGTGAACCCCACGGCGCTGGCTTCGCGGGGGATCGGCATTGACGAGGTCGCCAGCGCGGTCCGCAACTGGAACGTGAACATGCCGACCGGTGAGCTATACGGTCAGAGCCGCACCTACACCATCCAGACCACGGGTCAGCTTACGCGCGCCGAGGCTTACCGCCCCATGGTGCTGGCGTACCGGAACGGCTCCCCCGTGCGGCTGGAAGACGTGGCCAAGGTTTACGACAGCATCGAAAACGACAAATCCGCGGCCTGGTATTACACCCGGGACCGGGGCGCCGAACGCACCATCACCCTGGCGATTCAGAAACAGCCGGGCACCAACACGATTCAGGTGGTCGATTCGATCCGCGAACTGCTGCCGACCTTCCGCGCTCAACTGCCGCCTTCGGTGAATCTGGATGTCGTCTACGACCGCTCGCAGTCGATCCGCGAATCCTTCCACGACATCCAGTTCACGCTGGTTCTGGCGCTGGGCCTGGTGATCATGGTCATCTTCCTCTTCCTGAGGAGCGCTTCGGCGACCTTGATTCCCAGCCTCGCTTTGCCGTTTTCGATCATCGGGACCTTCAGCGTGATGTACCTGCTTGGCTACTCGCTGAACAACCTCTCGATGATGGCGCTGATTCTGGCGGTCGGCTTCGTGGTGGACGACGCCATCGTGATGCTGGAGAACATCGTCCGGCATCAGGAACACGGAGAGGCCCGCATGATCGCCGCCCTGCGGGGCTCCCGGGAGATCGGCTTTACCATCCTGTCCATGACCCTGTCGCTGGCCGCCGTGTTCATCCCCGTGCTTTTCTTGGGCGGCATTGTCGGGCGTCTGTTCCGTGAATTTGCGGTGACGATCTCGGTGGCGATTCTCATCTCCGGGTTGGTTTCGTTGACGCTGACTCCCATGCTGTGCAGCCGCTTCCTGCGGCCGCCTGCCGCGAAGGGCCGGAACTGGTTGTATGACCTGACCGAGGCGTTCTTTAACGGGATGCATTCGCTGTACGCCAAGACTCTCCGCTACAGCCTCCGATTCCGTCCCGTCAGCCTCGCGATCTCCATCCTGCTGATCGTGGCCACGGGCTATATGCTGTACATCATCCCCAAGGGCTTCATCCCGAGTGAAGACACCGGATCGCTGAACGTCACTGTGGAAGCCGCGCAGGGGACTCCGCCGCAACAGATGTTCCGCTATGTCAACCAGGTGGCGGCCCTGGCCATTCAGGACCCCAATGTCGAGCGCATCCAGGCGAATGTCGGCGGCGGAGGGGGCATGGGGGGCGCGTCGAATACGGGCCGCGTGATGCTGCGGCTGAGGGCGCGCGACGAGCGGCCGCTCACCGCCGATGAGCTCATGATGGGGATGCGCCGGAAGCTCTCGGTCCTGCCAGGCGTGCAGGTGTACATCCAGAACCCTCCGCCCATCCGGGTCGGCGGGATGATGACCCGGGCGCTTTATCAGTACACACTCCAGGGGCCGGATGTGGAAGAGCTCTACGCCAGTGCGCAAGAGTTTGAAAAGGAACTCGCGCGTTTGCCTGCGTTGCAAGACGTCCAGACCGACCTGTTGCTCAAGAAGCCGATCCTGAACGTCTCGATTGACCGGGAGAAGGCGGCGGCCATGCGCCTTACCGCTGAGCAGATCGAGACCGCGCTCGCCAGCGCTTATAGCACCCGGTTCATTTCCAACATCTACACTCCCTCCAACCTGTATCAAGTGATCATGGAGGCTCAGCCGGAGTATCAGGACCGTCCGGAGGCGCTCTCGCTGCTCTATGTGCGGAGCGGCAACGGACGCCTGGTTCCGCTCGACGCGGTGGCCAGCCTCAACGAAACGATCGGACCGCAGTCGATCAACCACTTGGGCCAGCTCCCCGCCGTGACGATCTCCTTCAACCTCGCGCCCGGCTACTCTCTCGGACAGGCGCTGGATCAGATCGACGAGGTTGCGGCACGAGTGCTGCCCGACACCATCAGCGCTTCTCCTCAGGGGACCGCTCAGGCTTTCCAGACCTCGTTCAAGAACCTCTGGGTGCTGTTGATTCTGGCGATCGTCGTGGTGTACATCGTGCTAGGGATTCTCTACGAGAGCTTCCTGCACCCGATCACGATCTTCAGCGGTCTGCCCTCGGCGGGTTTTGGCGCGTTGCTGACTCTCATGCTGTTTAAGGTCGAACTGAACATCTACTCCTTTGTCGGTCTGATCATGCTGGTGGGCATTGTGAAGAAGAACGCCATTATGCAGATCGACTTCGCGCTGGCCGCCGAACGCGAGGAGCGCAAGCCGCCGCTCGAGGCGATCTATCAGGGCTGCCTCATCCGCTTCCGGCCCATCATGATGACCACGATGGCCGCGATGCTCGGCGCGCTACCTATTGCGCTTGGCTACGGCGCTGGAGGCGAGGCTCGCCAGCCGCTTGGACTTTCGGTGGTGGGCGGACTGATCTTCTCGCAGCTTGTGACGCTGTACTTAACGCCGGTTTACTACACCTATCTGGCGCAGGCCCAGTCCTGGTTCCGGCGGCGCACCCAGGCCACGGGCGAGCTGCGGCCCGAGCCCTCACTCACGTAGAAGCCGTACTGCCAGCTTGGCCCGGGCCGCTTCAGGCCTGGCAACCGCGGAGGAGGGTGCGCCGCGTGGCTGCCTACGGCAGCTCCCGGACCGCCACGTTGCGGAAACGGTGGTAAAGACCCGGCTTGCAGCGGTTGCCGCCGTGCACTTGGAGCGCAATCATGCCCTCGGTGGCGCCGTCCGGCAGGTGGTTCTCCGTATCCTTCCAGTCGGTGATCTGCTGGCCGTTCATCCAGACCTGGATGTGCGGCACGTCGCCTTCAATGCGGGCGCGGATCGAATTCCATTCGCCTTTCTTCCACAACTGCTCCCAGTCTTTGGCGGGCGCGCCGCGCACGCCTTTGAGTCCTTCGCCGTAGATGCCGCCCATGTTGCCCTTCTCCAGGTAGTCCAGCATCACCTGGTAGGCTTGACCGCGCTCATTGGAGCGCAGAAACAAGCCGCTGTCGCAGCCGAAGTCCGGGTTCATCTCGAGGTAGACTTCGAAGTTCTTGTATTTGCGGTCGGTGAGGATGATGCCCCCGTTGCCTTCGCGGTCCTGGGTTCCCGAGACCACACCGTTTTCCACCTTCCAGGCTTCCGTGTTCCCATGACCCACTGTCAAGCTCCGGTGCCAGCCTTTCAGGCCAGGACCGGGAGTAATGTTTGTGAATCCCTGGGGAATCTGCGCCAGCAAGGGCAGCCCGATTCCAAGCAGAGCGGCAATCACCAGAACTTTCTTCATACGCGTTGTCCTTTCCAGTCCATTCTATGCCCGCGCCCGTAGTTCACACCGGCTGTCCGGTGGGCCCGGGCCCAAAATCAACCTTTGCCTCCTCCAATTTGAGCCCCGCGATCTCGATCTTGTTCAAATCCGCCGTGCCGATGCCCACCTCCTGCGCCAGCCGGTTCGTATTGTCCCCCCTCAGGAAGGGCTTCTCGCCCCTTTGCGCCAGCGGGTCGTAGCCCATTACGGCGGTGCAGACCGCATCCACGCATACGGGGTTGCGGCCCACCAGCAGCAAGCCGGGCTTGAGCATCTGGACGCCCGGGTTCCAGGCGCCTTCGCCGCCCCGGATGGTCTCGATGCCATCCACGATCGACAGGTCCACCGGCCGCACGCCGACCAGATCCACCACGATCCGCGGGACGCGGTAGCCGGGATCGCGCGGGCTGGCGGGGTCCAGTTCCTGGGGGACTCCCTTGGGCGGCGGAATCTTGCCGTTGTGGCATACCGGACCGCGCTCTTGCCGCGGGTCCTCGTTGCCGTTTTCCCCGCAGTCGCCGCCGTACAGCGAACAGGGCGTGTTGCCGAAGTTGTTCTTCATGGTCATGGTCACGCCGGCGATCCAGTGATTCTTCAACTTCGACATGGATACATAGGTGTCGCAGTCGGCGAAGGAATGGTTCAAGTCGTAGGCGGGGAAGACGTACCCGCCCCAGGGCACCTTCATGCGCACATACTGTTTGCCTTGGCCCAGGTTTTGCGTGTTCTCCCACTCCACCTTGCAGCCCACGTTGCTGATCGCCTTGACGTCGAGCCCGTAGCGCTCCCACAAATCCAAATCCTGGCGCGCGGGGAAGAAGGCCTCCAGAATGCGGATCCGCCTGGCGCCTGCGTCCGAGATCAATTGCGCCGTGGCCAGCACCGTCGCCGGGTGCGTGCGGTAAGGCAGGTCGGGCCGTTCGGGAAACCGCGCCGGGTTCCCAGTGAGGTTCAGCTTGATGGCCACCGTCTTGCCCTTCACCAGAGGCCCGATCCCTCCGATCATGTCGAAGGATCGCTTCAGGGCCTCATAGAACTGTTGGCCATAACTACGGCAGCGGAGCACTGCGACCGGGGCCGATGGAGGCTCGGCCGCCAGCGCGCGCGAGGCAACCATTCCGCCCAGCCCGGCGATTGCTTGGCGCCGGCTTATCTTCGCGTAATCCATGCTTCCTCCCCTCCTTTCCGGAAGTCAGAGTGATTATAGTAAATCCAGTTGTTCGCCAGAGAGTGGCTATTGAGTGGGGGCGCACAACGGGGGATGAAGAAGGGCGGGGGGTAAAGGGCGCCAAGGCCGACAGGAATGTCGGCCGCAGGCCTGGAGGCCTGCCCCACAAAAGCATGCCTGCCCCAAAACGGCAAGGGGGCGGAGGCGCAGGGCCGCCCCTACAAGAGATGCGATTGGGTTGAGAGGAGGGCGGGGGGTAAAGGGCGCCCAGGCCGACAAGAATGTCGGCCGCAGGCCTGGAGGCCTGCCCCACCAGAAGGCTGCCCCACAAGGAGAAGCTGCTCCACATGAGGGCGACTGCCACACAGCGCGGCAGGACCGCAACCAAACAGCGATGGCGGTTGCGGTCTCGCCGGCAACTCGCTCCTGTGGCGGCATGAAAATCTTCGCGCGCAGGGAAGATTTCAGGGGTTAGTTGTACAGCAGGGGTGATTGAGGCGTGCGCAATAGTGCCGGCAACGAGGCGTCCTCGCCGACACCGGGCGCAGCTAGCGTTCCTTCGCTGCGGGTGGGTGTTATCCTTAGCAAGTGAAGTCTTCCCGCCGAATCTGGATTTTCCTCGCCGTGGCGGCCGTGGCCGTCGGCCTGTTGGCATGGCTCCAGCGGGAACGCCTCTGGCTGGCTAGCCTCTATTTCAGCGGGCGTAGTCCTCATTGCTCCTTTTGGAGCGCGATTGACACACTGGCTCACGAACGCCGCCTCACCGCGGTGAAGGACCGCATCCTGGCCTCCAGCCGCCTGCTGGAGACGGATGCGCAGGGATTCCGCCACTGGCAAACGCCGAAGGGGAATTTCTGGATTCCGCCGGGACAGGACTACGGGCTGCCTTTCAATTTGTCCGAGCAGGAAAACAAGATCTACGGCACGGGGCGGCGCGCGGTGCAGGCGGGCGATGTGGTCCTGGATTGCGGGGCCAATGTCGGCGTCTTCACGCGGGAGGCGCTGGCTGCGGGCGCGCGCCTGGTGGTGGCCATCGAGCCTGCGCCGGAAAACCTGGAGTGCCTCCGCCGCAACCTGTCCCAAGAGGTGGCCGCCGGGCGCGTGGTGATCTACGAAAAGGGAGTATGGGATAAGGACGATTTCCTTACGATCAACGTCGCGCCGAATAATCCTGCGGCCGACAGCTTCGTTCTCATGCCCGAAGGCGCCGTCCCCAGCCTAAAGCTGCCGCTGACTACGATCGACAAGCTGGTCCAGGAGCTCAAGCTGGACCGCGTCGACTACATCAAGATGGACATCGAGGGCGCGGAGCAGCAGGCGCTGGCCGGCGCCCGCGAGACCCTGCGGCGGTTCCGCCCGCGCCTTTCTCTCTCTTCGTACCACCGGCCCGACGATCCGGAACGCATCCCGGTCCTCGTGCGCGAGGCCTGGGACGGTTACCGCATGGAGTGCGGTCCCTGCACTTACGCCAACGGGATTCTGCGGCCGGACGTGTTGTATTTCCGGTAGCCGGGCGCTCCCCGATCGATCCGCCGGGCATAGCGCGGCGTTAACAGATCTGAAACACCTAATATGAGCGGATGTGATATACTGACCGGTAAGTATGGCCGAAAACGCCCGAGACCGGATCCGAGCCGCCGCTCTCGATCTGTTCACTCAGAAAGGCTACGCCGCCACCGCCACACGGGAAATCTGCCAAAGAGCCCGGGTCACCAAGCCGGTTCTTTATTACCACTTCGGCAACAAGGAGCAACTGTACCGCAGCTTGGTGGTCGATGCTTGCCAGGGCGCCCTGCAAGAACTCAACCGGATCGCCGCCGGCTCGGGGAGCACCCGCAAGCGGCTCGTCGATTTGCTCGCAGCCGATTTCGCCCATACCCGGCGCGATCCGGAACTCGCCGCCCTTTACTTCCGTATGATGTTTAGCGCCCGCAAAGAAGGGCCGCACATTGACTATGTGGCCATGGGCAAGCACTGGGCTGACCTCCTCACACGCGTCGTGCGCGAAGGCGTCCGGAAGGGCGAGCTCGAGGGCAGCCCGCGCCAGATCGCCTGGGCGCTGTTAGGGACGCACGTGATCTACACCATGAGCTTTGTTTTGCGCGGCCGGCCGGCGCTCGACCGCGCTTTGGCCCGCAGCATCGTTGACCTGATCTGTTCGGGTTGTGCCCGGGGGCGCGGCCGTGCCCCCAAGCGATAGACACTTGGATATGAAACGCTGGATCGTATTGGCTTTGATCGCAATATTGCCTGCCGGAGCGCAGACTTCCGGCGAGAAAGAGGACCTCGCCTTGGATGAGGCCGTGCGGCTCGCGCTGAGCCGGCACCCGGATATCGGGAAAGCACGGGCCGCCGCCGACGCGCTGAAAGGCAAGATCCGCGAGGTGCGCGCCCAGGCTCTGCCCGAAGCCACCGTCACCGCCAGCGGCACGCGCTGGCGCGATCCGAGCCTGCTCAACGCTTCCGGCATTGACAAGTTTCCGGAGGAATTGCGCAAGGCGCTGATCCCGGTGGGCATCAACCGCTTCGACTACGGCATCAGCGTCACGCAGCCGCTCTACACCGCGGGCAAGATCGGGACCGCGCTGCGGCTGGCGTCGGTGGAAGCCGAGGGCTCGATGATCGACGTGGACCGGGCCGAACAGGACCTTGCCTTGGAGGTGGTCAAAGCCTATTACGGACTGCTCTGGGCCGAGCGCTACCGCGAGCTGGTGGCCGCCACCCAGGAGCAGCGCAAGCGGCACGCCGAGATGGCGCGCACGCGGTTCAACAACGGCGTCGCCACGGAAGTGGACGTACTACGCTCCGAGGTGGCGGTCGCCAATGGCGCTCCGGATCTGGTGCGCGCCGAAAACGCCATCCGTCAGGCCCGCGCCGTGCTGAATTACTACTTGGGCCGTCCGGTGGACTTCCCAACGCGGACTTCGCAGGAGTTTGAATTGAAGCCTTGGGATCAGCAGGACTTGGAAACCCTGGCCCAGGAAGCCGAGCGGAGCCGGCCGGAGTTGAGCCGCCTGCGAATCGCCGAGCGGAGCGCCGAACATCAGCTCCAGCTCGCCCGGGCCGAGAGCCGGCTCCGGGTTGACGCAACGGCCGGGTTCGGCGTCAGCACGCGCCTTACGGAGAACCTGTTTAACTCGGATTTCACGCGTTGGAACGTCGGGGTGAATCTGACGCTGCCGGTCTTTGACGGCTTCCGGCGCAGCGGGCTGGTGGCTCAAGCCGTAGCCAACCAGCGTGCCGTGCGCCTGGAGCGCGAGAAGGTGCAGCAGCAGGTGCGGCTCGGACTCCAGCAGGCTCTGGACGAAGTGCGCGCCGCGCAGGAGACGATCCACGCCGCGCGCGCCAACATCAGCCAGGCCGAGCGGGTTCTGACGATGACCCAGGAAAACTACCGCTACGGCGCCGCCACTACGCTGGACATCGTCGACGCGCAGACGGCTCTCAGCGTGGCGCGCACCAATCTCTTAAAAGGTTTGCACGACTACGCCGTCGCCCGGGCCAATCTGTTGTGGACGCTGGGCCGGCGCCCTTGGGAATAATCCATGCTCATGGCTCGAACTCATAACACGTCTTCCCTTACGGTGGTTTCCGCCGCGTCCGCCGCCCTCCTTCTTGTTTTCGCCGCGGCATGCAAGAAACAGGAAGCTCCACCGCTGTCGGCTGCAAAGGCGCAATCGATCACTGTGCAAGCGATACAAGTGCAGCCGGAAGCGCTGCCCCTGACCGTGCCCGTTACCGGTACGCTGGTTTCCAAGACCGCCGTCGACATCAAGGCCGAAACCATAGGCCGCCTGGTGGCGTTTCCCAAAGAGGAAGGCGATGCGGTCTCCGCCGGGGAGGTGATCGCGTCGGTGGATGAGGAGAACTACCGCCTGGCGCTGCGCCAGGCGCAGGCTTCCGTGGAAGTGGCCGAAGCCGCGCTGAGCCGGGCGCAAATCCAGGCCTCCCATGCCAAGAGCGAACTGGAGCGGGCCCGCAATCTTCTCCGCAGCGGCGGCATCACTCAAAAGGATTTGGAAGCCGCCCAGCTCGCTGACCGGGACGCGCAAGCTCAGGTGGTGCTGGCCGAAGCGCAACTGGCGCAGGCTCGCGCCGCGGTCGACGCCGCTCAGAAGAGGCTGCGGGATACCGCGATCCGCGTTCCTGTTGCGGGATCCATCCAGCGCAAGTACGTTAATGTGGGCGCGTATGTGGAGGCCCCAACGCTGGTGGCTTCCGTGGTGGACAACCGGCAGCTCGAGCTGGAGAGTCCGGTGCCGGCCGCCTATCTTGGACAAGTCCGTCCGGGCCAGCGGGTCACTTTCCATGTGAACAGCTTTCCGGACATCGCCTTTGAGGGCCAGCTCATAGAATTGAACCCTGCGGTCGATCCGCTCACCCGCTCCGCCAAGGCCCGCATTCGCGTCAATAACTCCAGCGGGCGGCTGCGCGCGGGCATGTTCGCACAAGGGGAGATCCTCACCGGCGTGCGCCAGGAAGCTCTGGTTGTGCCCGCCTCGGCGGTTTACCGGGGGGCCGGACCGGGACAGGAGTCTTACGTGTTCGTCGTCGAGAACGGAAAGGCGGTCCGGCGCGCCGTCCAGCTTGGCCGCGAGACGGACAGCCGGCTGGAGATCAGCGCCGGGCTTAAGCCTGGAGACGTGGTCATCGTCGAGCAGCGGCTGGAACTGGCCGACGGCGTACCGGTGCAGACAGCGAGGTAACCTGCCATGTTCCTCAGCGATCTCTCGATCAAGCAGCCCGTGCTGGCCACCATGCTGGCCGTCACTTTGGTGACGCTGGGCATCTACTCCTACGACCGGCTCAGCGTCGACCTCATGCCGAACGTCGAGATTCCCGTGCTCACCGTGCAGACCGCCTACCCCGGCGCTTCGCCGGAAACGGTGGAGCGTGAAGTCACCAAGCGCATCGAGGAGGCGCTGAACACCATCCCCGGGGTCCGCCACATCTCGTCCACAACCACCGAAGGCGTCTCCATGGTGATCGTCGAGTTCCGCCTGGGGGTGCAGATCGGCACGGCGCAACAGGACGCGCAAGCCAAAATCAACGCCATCCGGGCGGAGTTTCCGAAGGGGATGGAGGAGCCGGTCATCCAGCGCATCGACTTCAACGCCATGCCCATCGTTTCGGTGGCCGTCGAAAGCGACACCGCCGACATCAAGACGCTGTCCACGCTGGCCGAGAAGGTTCTCAAGAAAAGATTCGAGAACATCCCGGGAGTCGGGCAGGTCAACCTGGTGGGACTGGCCCGGCGCGAGATTCAGGTGCTCGTGGACCGGGAGAAGCTGAAGTCGTTCGGCCTCACCTATGCCGAAGTCGCCTCGGCCCTTCAGCGCGAAAACCTGGATTTGCCCGCCGGCAAACTGGAGCAGGGCGCCAACGAGCCCTTGGTCCGCGTGGCGGGCAAGTTCCGTTCCGTTGAGGAGTTCCGGAATCTGATCGTGGCGGTGCGCAACGGCCGCCCGATTTACCTGCCGGAAATTGCGCGGGTTGTCGACGGCATCGAAGAACGCCGCAGCGCGGCTCTCATCAATGACCGCTCCGGCTTGGCCATGGACATCGTCAAGCAATCCGGCGCCAACACCGTCGAGGTGGCCGACAGCGTCGCCGCCGTGATCCAACAGCTCAACCGCGAGCTGCCCCCGCACATCCGCCTGCGTCAGGTGGTGGACCGCTCGGTGTTCATCCGGGAGTCCGTGCATGACGTCATGGTGACGCTGATTCTGGGCGGCATCCTCACGGTGTTCATCGTGTTCCTGTTCCTCAACAGCTGGCGCAGCACGGTCATCACCGGTCTGGCGCTGCCGGTCAGCGTCATCAGCACCTTCATCGTGATGCACTTTCTGGGCTTCACGCTCAACATCCTTACGCTGATGGGCTTGTCGCTGGCGATCGGGCTGCTGATTGACGACGCCATCGTGGTGCGCGAAAACATCGTCCGCCACATGCACGAAGGCGCCGATCATTACACGGCGGCGCGCGAGGCCACCGCCGAAATCGGCCTGGCGGTCATGGCGACCACTTTCAGCATCATCGCCGTCTTTGTCCCGGTGGCGTTTATGGGCGGCATCATCGGCCGCTTCTTCTATCAGTTCGGCATCACGGTCGGCTTCGCCGTTCTGGTTTCTCTCTATGTGAGCTTCACCTTGGACCCGATGCTGTCCTCCCGCTGGTACGATCCCGCCGCCGACCCCAACGTCCCCCGCGCGTGGCTGGGCCGCCTGCTGGGACGCTTCAATAACCGGGTCGATGACCTGCGCGGCGTAGTCGCCCGCGCTCTTGGCTGGTCGCTCAACCACCGCTGGGCCATTGTGGGCGTGGCGGTGCTGGCCGTCGCCTCCAGCTTCGCGATCTTCGGCAAACTCGGCTCCGCCTTCATGCCCGAGGCCGATTCCAGCGAGTTCCGCGTCACATTCCGCGCCCAACCTGGCATCAGCATGGAGCGGGCGGAAGAGATCGCCCGCACGCTGATCGCCGAAATCCGCCGCGATCCGGGCGTGGAGTACACTTACACCTCGATCGGCGGCGCCAACGGGCGCGCAATCAATGAAGGAAGCATCTACGTCCGCCTCAAGGACCCCTCCACGCGCCGCTACTACCTGGAGATCATGAGCGATCTGCGGCAGCGGCTGGCGCGCTATCCCTCGGTGCGCACCGCCGTGGGCAGCGCCGACGATTATGCCGCCGACAGCCGGCCGATTCAGATCAGTCTCCGGGGCGACGACAACGCGGCCATGCCCAAGCTCGGCGCCGCGCTGCTCGACATCGTGCGCCGCACGCCCGGCGCCACCGACGCCGACACCAGTGAGGAAGACCCCCGTCCCGAATTCCGCGTGGCGTTGAACCGAAAGGCGGCGAGCGATTTGGGGCTGGATTTGGGCGCCGTCGCTTCCACCGTGCGAGGCCTCATCAACGGCGAGGTCGTCAGCCAGTTTGAAGACAAGGATGGCGACAGCTACGATGTGCGCCTGCGCATCGATCCGTCTCAGAGAAACCGGACAGCCGACCTGCTGGAGCTGGACCTGCCGGCGCAAGGCGGGCGCGCGCTCGTGCCGCTGGCCCAAGTGGCTTCGATTGACAGCGGCGCGGCGCCTTCCAGCATCCGCCGCTATGATCTGGCCCGGGAAATCCGCATCAGCGCCAACACCGAAGGCCGCTCCCTCGGCGAGGTCGTTAATGACGTGAAAGCCCAGGCCGCCGCACTCAATCTGCCTCCCGGCTTCAGCATCAACTACACCGGCGAGGCGGAAGACATGGTCGAGAGCTTCGGCTACGTCTTCCAGTCCCTGGTGCTCGCCGTCATTCTGATCTACGCCATCCTGGCGTCACAGTTCCGCAGCTTCGCCCAGCCCTTCGCGATCATGCTGTCGCTGCCGCTGTCGCTGATTGGCGTGGCTGGGATGCTGTACCTGGTCAAAGACACCCTCAACATGATGTCGATGATCGGCGTCATCTTGCTGATGGGGCTGGTGACCAAGAACGCAATCCTGCTTATTGACTACACCAACGTGCAGCGCCGGGCGGGCGTCCCCCGCCGCGAAGCTTTGATCAACGCCTCGCGAGTCCGCCTCCGCCCCATCCTCATGACCACTCTGGCGATGATCTTCGGCATGCTGCCGCTGGCCTTTGAGATCGGCTCCGGCGCGGAGTTCCGCGCACCCATGGCCCGCGCCGTGATCGGCGGTTTGATCACCTCGACGCTGCTCACTCTGCTGGTCGTGCCCGTGGTCTACACCTTCCTGGATGACCTCGGCTCGTGGATCGCGCACTGGTGGCGGCGAAAGACGCCCGCTCACGCGCGGGTTCCGGAAGGTCTGGGCGAGCCGGCCGGCCACGCCGCGGACTGACCGCGTTGCGCGGCGATGGAGCGCATCAGCGCGCCAAATACAGCTCCGCTCCCGGCCCCACCGGCCAGCCGGCGAGCATCCACAGCACCAGCATCAGTCCCCAGCTCGCCAGCAGCGCCAGCGAGTACGGAAGCATCATCGCGATAATCGTCCCGATGCCTGCATTCTTGTCGTACTTCTGCGCGAAGGCCACGATCAGCGCAAAGTAGGACATCATCGGCGTCACCACGTTTGTGGCCGAGTCGCCGATGCGGTAGGCCGCCTGGGTCAACTCCGGCGTGTATCCCAGCAGCATGAACATCGGGACGAACACCGGCGCCAGAATCGCCCACTTCGCCGAAGCGCTGCCCATGAACAAGTTCATAAAGGCGGCTATGACCACGAAGGCCACCATCAACGGAATGCCCGTTAGCCCCGCCGCTTTCAGCAAGCCCGCGCCCTTGATGGCCGTGATAATCCCCAGGTGGGTCCAGCCAAAGAAGGCCACAAACTGGGCGGCGAAGAAGACCAGCACGATGTACACCCCGAGCGTCGACATTGTCTTGCCCATGGCGTCAATCACGTCGCTGTCGTTGCGGATGGCGCCGGTCGCCAAGCCGTAGGCCAGCCCGGGGATCAGGAACATGAGGAAGATGATCGTGACGATCCCCGATAAGAAGGGCGAATCCAGCACCCCGCCGGTCTCCGGATTACGCAGCACTCCGCCCGGCAGCGCCACCGAGAGGGTCACCAGCAGGGCAAACACCGCGAACGCTGCCGCCGCCGCCCACAGACCCCGCTTTTCGGCCGCCGATGGATGTTCCACGCTGGTGACCTCCCCGCTGTAGCGGCCCAGCCTCGGCTCCACCACCTTCTCGGTGACCAGCGTGCAGACGGCGGTGACCAGCAGCGTGGAGGCGGCCATGAAGTAGTAATTGGCCGCCGGGTTGACTTCGTAGCGGGGATCGACAATCCGGGCCATCTCCGTGCTGATGCCGGCCAGCAGCGGATCCACTGTTCCCAGCACCAGATTCGCGCTGTAGCCTCCCGATACCCCGGCGAAGGCGGCCGCCATGCCCGCCAGCGGATGCCGCCCGAAGGCCTGAAAGACGATCGCCGCCAGCGGGATCAAGATGACGTAGCCCGCCTCGGAGGCTGCGTTGGACAGCACGCCGCTGAAGACCACGACCAGCGTGACCAGCCTGCGCGGCGCTGCGATGACCAGCGCCCGCAACGCGGCCCCCAGCAGCCCCGAGCGCTCCGCCACCGCCACCCCCAGCATTGCCACCAGCACCGTCCCGAGCGGCACGAAGCTGGTGAAATTGCTCACCAGGCTCGTCACGATGCGCCGCAGGCCTGCTCCGCTCAGCAGGCTCACCGGATGAACCACCTCGCCCGTGCTCGGATGCACCGCCGTGTAGTCGAGCCGCGCAAAGATCGCCGATGCGATCACGACCGAGAGCGCGGACAGGGCGAACAGCGTCGCCGGATGCGGCAGCCGGTTGCCTGCACGCTCCACAAGATCAAGAAAACGATACAGCCAGGGTTTCGGTGCGCTGCGGCGGCTCATCCCGGTTCAGTTTCCCCCTAATCCTCGATCCTACAATGCCGGCCTGTGATCCGCCTCCGCGCCCGGCTTGCGGAGGCGCCGCCCGTGCGGACAGATCACGTGTCCATTTGACCGGACAGATCCCATGCTAACGACAGGTGTCGCGGCCGCTCCGTTCTCAGACGCCGCCATCCGAAACTCGCCCGCGCGCTTCTGATGGATCCCGTTTCGTGCTATCCTCACTCGTCTATGCGCCGCCTACGTGTTACACTCCCCATCCTGGCCGCCGCCCTCCTGTGCGCGGTCCTTGTCGCCCAAGAGGCCGTCGACCTTTCGGTTGTCCAGCGGATCAAGTCGGAAGCCTTCGACAACTCCCGAGTCATGGACCACGTCTTCCGCTTGGCCGACGTCTACGGTCCCCGCCTAACCGGCTCCCCGGGATTCAAAGCCGCCGCCGAGTGGGCCGCCAAGCAGCTCCAGGAGTGGGGTTGCGTGAACGTCAAACTCGAAAAGTGGGGTCCCTTCGGCCGGAGCTGGTCTCTGGTCCGCTACTCCGGCAGCTTCGTCGAACCGCAGCCCGCCCCCATCATCGGCGTGGTTCTGCCCTGGACACCTGGGACCAACGGGCGCATCAGCGGAGAGGCCGTCTACGCGCCAATCTCCATGACGAATGAGCAGGAGTTCGAAAAGGGGATTCAGGAATTCAAGGGCAAACTCCGGGACAAGATCGTCCTCATGCAGGCCCCGCCCACCATCGCCATGCAGACCTCGCCGGCGGCGCGCCGTCTCACCGATGAAGAGCTGAACCGGCCCTTCGAGCCCCCCGTGCGCCGCTCGCCGCTGGACGACCTAATGCCGCGTCCTGGCCGTGGCGGAGCCGGCGGTCCGCCTCCCGCGGGTCCACCCGCTGGCGGCCGTTCCCTCCAGGCCAGAGCCACTCAGTTCATGAAGGACGAGGGCGCGCTCATGGTGCTCATCCCAGGCGGACGGCCCGAGTGGGGCGTCATTGTCAGCGGCCCGGGCGGTTCCCGCGACGTCAAAGAGCCGCTCCCGCTGCCCACCGTGGCCATCTTCGCCGAGCAGTACAACCGCATGCTTCGCCTGATCGCCCAGAAGATTCCCGTCCGGCTTGAATTTGAAATCGAAACGAAGTTCTACGACGAGGATCTGGACAGCGTCAACGTGATCGCCGAAATCCCCGGGGCCCGCAAGCGCGACGAGGTCGTCATGCTCGGCGCGCATCTCGATAGCTGGACCGGCGGAACCGGCGCCGCCGACAACGCCGCCGGCTGCGCCGTCATGATGGAGGCCATGCGCATTCTCAAGGCGCTCAACCTGCCGCTGGACCGCACGGTGCGGATCGCGCTGTGGAGCGCCGAAGAGCAAGGCTTGCTCGGCTCCCGCGCTTACGTCAAGGAGCACTTCGCCGACCCCGAGGACATGAAGCCCAAGCCCGAGCACGCCAAGCTCGCCGCCTACTTCAACCTCGACAACGGCAGCGGAAAGATCCGCGGCGTCTATCTGCAAGGCAACGAGATGGTCCGGCCCATCTTTGAAGCCTGGCTGGCGCCCTTTAGGGAAATGGGCGCAAGCACCCTCTCGATCCGCAACACCAGCGGCACCGACCACCTTTCCTTCGACGCCGTCGGGCTGCCAGGCTTCCAGTTCATCCAGGACCCGCTCGAGTACGGCACCCGCACTCACCATGCGGACCTGGACACCTATGAGCGGGTGCAGATGGCCGACCTCATGCAGGCCTCGGCCATTGTCGCCACATTCGCGTATCACGCCGCCAACCGGCCCGAGCTGCTTCCCCGCAAGCCCATGCCCAAGCCTAAAGCCGCGCCCAAGAAGCAGCCATAATTGGGCCGGCAGCGGCCCTCAGCTCAAAAGCGCGGCGATCCGGTCCGGGTCGTTGGGCACGACGGCCGGCTGGTTGGCAAAGGTGGATTCGATCTTCTCCCCGCCAGGGGCTTGTAACTGGTTGGTGTGGTACTTATATATGTAGTCTGGATCTTTTAGTAAGTTTCCAGTAAGTACTGCTACCACGTCCGCGTTCTTGGCGATCACTCCCGCAGACCTCAGTTTGCGGATGCCGGCCAGCGTGGCCGCCGAGGCCGGCTCGCACCCGATTCCGCACAGCCCGATCTGCGCCTTGGCGTCGGCGATCTCCTGCTCGGTGACCTTTTCCACCACGCCGTTGGAGGCCTCGATCTCGTGCCTGGCCTTGGGCCACGAAACCGGGTCCCCGATGCGGATCGCCGTCGCCAGCGTTTCCGGGCGCTCCACCTTCGGCAAAACGGAGCGGTCCGGCGACCGCATCAGCTCGTAGAACGGCGCCGAGCCGGCCGCCTGGATCACCGCCAGCCGCGGGCTGCGCCGGATCAGGCCGAGCTCGAGCATCTCCCGCAATCCCTTGCCAAACGCCGACACATTCCCCAGATTGCCGCCGGGCAGCACCACCCACTCGGGCGGCTCCCAGTCTCTCTGATCCATCAGCTCGACCATGATGGTCTTTTGCCCTTCGATCCGGAAGGGGTTGATCGAGTTCAGCAAGTAGATCCCCAGCCGTTCCGCGAGTACCCGGACCAGGGCCAGAATCTGATCAAAGTTGGCCTCCACCTGCAACGTCCGGGCCCCATACTCCAGCGCTTGGGCCAGCTTGCCGTAAGAAATGTTGCCGTGCGGCAAAAACACGATGGACTGAAGTCCCGCCGCGCTGGCGTAGGCCGCCATCGAAGCCGACGTGTTGCCGGTCGAGACGCAAGCCACGCGCTTCATCCCCAAGCGGATTGCTTGCGCCGTGCCGCAGGTCATTCCGTTGTCTTTGAATGACCCGGTCGGGTTAAAGCCCTGGTGCTTAAAGGCCAGTCGCTCGATGCCCGCGTAGGCCGCCGCCCGCGGCGCTTCGAGCAGCGGCGTGTTGCCTTCGCGCAGCGAGACCACCGGTCCCCAGTCGTCCAAAAACGGAATCATCTCCCGGTAGCGCCACACGCCGCTCTGATCTAACTTCCCGTTGTTCATCCGGCGCTCGCGCCAGAGCCGTTTCCACTCTGACGGGTCCGCTTTCCGGCCCGGATACTCACACTCCAGCAAGCCCCCGCAGCGCGGGCAGTTGTAGATCACCTCGGTGACCGGGTATCGCGCCCGGCAACGGCTCTCAAAACAAACCAGTTCAGCAGCCATGAACCCTGATTATACCCGCCGCTCGCGCCTGAGCCGCCAAACGGCCCTACGAATTGAGGCCGCTCCCGCAATTGCGGGCGATGCCTGGTCTGCCGAGCGGCGGCGCACGGCTGCGGCCGTCGAAGCCGGATGCCCCCGGCGTGAAGGAGCTGGAACCTGAAGCTGCCGTGCATCGCCTTCTAGAATGTGAAGGGGAGGCGTGCGGTGATTCTCAGAGCCATTTTGGCGGGATTGTTGTCAGCCTCGCTGGCCGCCCCCCAGCGGGGAGGGGTTGGGGAGCAGGCGCCCGGGGGCCAGGCCCAAGCTTTGACGGCGGGGGGCCAGGCGGCGCCGGCCCAGCAGATCACAGACCCGAAACAGCTCTGCACATTAGAGGGGCGGGTTTTTCACGCCCAGACGGGCGAGCCGGTACCCCGCGTTACGGTCACGCTTAACGGCGGCGTGGGCGGCCGTGGAGGGGGCGGCGGTGGAACGCGGGTGGCGCGCACCGACGCAGAGGGCCGCTTCGTGATCGAGAGAGTTCCACCCGGCTCCTACCGTCTGGTGGCGGAGCGCGTGGGCTTTCTGAGGCAGTTCTACGGCGCCCAATCGCCTGGTGGAGCGGGCGCGCCCATCAACCTCTCGCCGGGGCAGACTGTCCGGAATTTAGACATCCGCCTGACTCCTCAGGGGGTGATCCTCGGCAGCGTGCTGGACGAATACGGTGACCCCGTGCCCCGAGCCACGGTTACTGCTTACCGGGCCGGGCAGCGAGTTTCGCTCGGGGCGGGGCGGGGAGGCAGCCCTGCCGGGCAGACGGCCACTACCGCCACGACGAACGACATCGGCGAGTACCGGCTGGCTGGGCTCACTCCTGGGCAGTATCTGGTAGTCGCTACCGCTCAGACGGCGCGGGGCGGCCGCGGTGATTTCGACCCTGCCTTCGGCGGGCCCGGCCGGGGAATGGCGGCGTTCTCCACCCCAGCCGAAGAGGACATCTTGCCGACGTACTATCCCTCGACGCTGGACGCCAACTCGGCCGTGCCGGTCCCCGTGAGCCCCGGGCAGGAGACCGGCGGGGTGACGATCGTCCTCCGGCGCGGAAATCTGTTCCGCGTGCAAGGCAGAGTGGCGGGCGCGGCCCCGGATCAGGCGGCGGGGATACGGGTGATGCTCACCCCGCGCGGCGGCATGGGGCAGTACTTGCTCGGCGCGGCCAGAACCGCGCAGGTGCGCCAGGACGGAACCTTTGAGCTCGTGAGGGTCGCACCCGGCAGTTATTACCTAATCGCCCAGAGCCTGGGCCGTGGCGGAGGCGGGCGCGGCGGTCCGCAGGTCGAAGGCGGCGGAGCGGTCGGGCGCGCCACAGTGGACGTGGCGAGCGGCGACGTCCGCGACGTCGTAGTGACGCTCGTCGAGCCTCTCACGGTGAGCGGAACGCTGAGGGTGGAAGGCCAGCAAACGGCCGCCGCCCAGGTGCAAACCTTGTCGCTTATCCCGCTAGAGCGGATTCCCGGCCTCCCCGTTGGGACGGCAGCCGCCCGGGTTGCCCAGGGCGCATTCAAGATGACCGGCGTCACACCGGACGTGTACTATCTCGCCGCAGGCGGACTCCCCGAGGGCGCATACTTGAAATCCGTGCGTTTGAACAATCAGGAGGTCATCGAGAAAGGGATCGATCTGACCGGCGTGCGCGGCAACGTTATGTTGGACGTGACGGTGAGTCTGAAGGGGGCCGCCGTAGAGGGCACGGTCGTTCGAGGCGGCGATCCTGCCCCGGGCAGTTGGGTGCTCCTGGTCTCGGATCCCATCCGGCCGTCTCAGCCTTACTTGAACCGCTCGGCAGCGGCCGATCAGGAAGGGAAATTCGCCATCCGCGGCTTGGCGCCCGGCGCATACAAGCTCTACGCGTTCGCCGAAGCGCAGCCGGAGATCAGCTCGGACCTGGAGCGCGTGAAGGCACTTGAGGCGCATGCTGCCTCGGTCCGGCTCACGGAAGGGGAAACTGAGACGGTGGCGCTGCGGGTCATTCCGGCGGACGCCGCGAATCCATGAGAAGCGGTTTGGGGCTGGCAGATTGGCTGGCTCCGTGCCTTGACGGGAAAAGCCGGATCAGTTGGCGCGCCCCGAAATCCGGCTGTTCTGCACCAGCTCGTCGAAGATGGCCAGAACCAGCTTGCGGTAGTGGTAGACCCGCTGGAGCGTGTCGCGGAACTCAGGTTCGTACTGGCGCCTTCTCATCCAACGCTCCACGATGGGCTTGGGGACGTCGATGTCGCGGCGCAGGGCCTCCACGGGATGGCCCCGGAGAAACAGACCATAGAACATGGCGGCTTCCTTCTGCGGCGCGATCAGGTCGGGCTCGCCGTTGCGTCCCTGTACAACTCCCTTCGGCATGACTACACCAGAACATGTAGTATAGGCGGCGCGGCAGGGCGGAGCAACCCCGTGCGGAGGGCGGAAGCCCGCCCGCTTGCAGGCCAGGCAGGATGGGAAGCGGGCGATGCGCTCAACCACGGGCTTGGCGCGCCGGGGCCTGGGACCGCCCCGGAAAAGCCTCCCAGTTCTCCAGCACGGCTGCGGGTTCCGCTGCCGCGAGGGCGCGCTGATAGCGCGGGTGAGCGCGCATCAGATGGCGTTTCATCGCTTGCGCGGCCGCTTCGGGATCCCTCTTTTGGAGGGCCCTCAGAATGGCGCCGTGTTCTCTCAAGGTGAGATCCTCCACGTTGGGGGCGCGCAGCAGCCGGGGGAAAAACCCGAAGATCCACCCCAGCATGGCTTCGCTCACGGCGGGATAAAGAGGGTTGCCGGCCAAAGAAGCGATGGCGACATGGAAACGGATGTCGGCGCGCACGAAGCGAGCGGGATCCCACCGGGCGGCCTGCTGATCGGCCAGCGCCATGCGGACCGCTTCCAGGCCGCTCGCCGTTGCCCGCCGGGCGGCCTCTCGCACCAGAAATTGTTCAAAGGCCAGCCGGGCCTGGCGCAGGGCCTCCCGCATGTCCGGCGAGGAAGTGAGCAGGTGGCGCGCAGCCGCGTCCAACTGGCGCAGGACGCGGCTGGGCGTGAGGGCAACCACCCGTGCGCGCTCGCCATGCTGAATCTCGATCAGGCCCATCTTCTCCAGGGCTTGCAAAGCCTCTCTCACAGCCGGGCGCCCGACCCCGAAACGGGCCATCAGAGCGCGTTCCCCCGGCATGCGGCTGCCGGGAGGCAGCTCGCCGCGTTCGATCAGGGCCAACAACCGGTCCAGGACCTGGTCCGCCAGCTTCTGGCGCACCAGCTTTTCACTGCCATCTGAGCTTAGCTCCATAACCTTTCCATCATACAGGGCTTGACAAGACCGAACTGGTATGATCACTATATCAGAGTGCAGACCACACGCTTTGCTCTATTCGGCGCAGGCTTTTGGGCCGGCTATCAGCTTGCCGGCTGGCTCGAGTTGCCCGCAGTGAGCTGCGCCGCTGTTTACAACCGCACCAAATCCAAAGCGGACGAGTTGGCGCGGCGCTTTGGGATCCCCGCCGTCTACGATGATCCCGGACGCCTCCTCGATGAGACGCCGGTAGACTTCGTCGATATTTGCACCGCCTTGGAGACCCATGCCGATTTGGTTCTGCTGGCCGCACGCCGCAAGCTCCCTGTGGTGTGCCAGAAGCCCATGGCGCGCAGTTGGGCCGAAGCCGAGCGGATGGTTCAAGCCTGCCGCGAGGCGGGCGTACCCTTCCTGGTGAACGAAAACTGGCGTTGGCAGACGCCCATCCGCGCCCTGAAAAGGGTTCTCGAGGAAGGCGCCATCGGCGACGTCTTCCGGGCCCGCATCAGCATGGTGTCCGGGTTTCCGGTCTTCGTCAATCAGCCTTTCCTGCGCGAGGTGGACCAGTTCATTCTCATGGACATGGGTTCGCACCTGCTCGACACGGCGCGCTTCCTGTTCGGGGAGGCGGCCTCGTTGTACTGCCAAACGCAGAAGGTCCACGCCGACATACGCGGGGAAGATGTGGCCACGGTTTTGCTGCGGACACAAGGCGGCGCGACGGTTTCGGTGGAAATGGGTTACGCCGAGAACCACCTCGAAAGGGAGTGCTTCCCTCAGACGGTTATCTTCGTTGAGGGAACGAAAGGCTCGGCGGAGCTGGCGCCGGACTATTGGGTGCGCGTCACCACTGCCTCAGGCACTCACGCCCGGCGGGTCCCGCCGCCGCGTTACGCCTGGGCGGATCCCGCCTACGAGGTCGTGCACTCCTCCATCGTGCCCTGCCAGGCCAACCTGCTCGCCGCCCTCCGCGGCGAAGCGCAGGCGGAAACCACGGGCGAAGATAACCTGCGCACGATGCGGCTGGTCTTCGCAGCCTACGAGTCGGCTTCCGCGGGCAAGGTGATCCAGTTCTAGGGAGCTTGCCGTGACATGCCTCCGCGCCGCGCCATGGATGCTGCCTTCGGGCGGCGCAGGCGGCCTCCGGAAGTCCCAATACCGGCGATCGCCGGCGAGCATGTCCGTGTGCCGCTGCCCGGGCGCGGCGCCCGGACTCAGCAGCGGCCGCCCCGGTGCGATGCCGAGCCGGGGAATCTTGATCCGCGAGTGGGGATAGTCCATGGAGCAGACTTTGCTGCTAGGTATGGCCGGCGTTCTGGCCGGCGGCGTGCTGAATGGGAGCTTCGTGGCTCCGATCAAGAAACTGCGCGGCTGGCGGTGGGAACACGGCTGGTTCGTTTATTCGGTGACGGGCCTCTTGGTGATCCCCTGGCTGATCGCCGTTGCGACCATGCCCCCCGTGGGCGAGTGGGTGACGGCGTCCACCAGCGGAGCCCTGGCGCGCGTCCTGCTGTTCGGCTTCGGCTGGGGCATCGGCAGCGTGCTGTTCGGTTTGGGCGTGGACCGGATGGGCCTGGCGGTGGGCTACGGGCTGATCCTCGGTTTGATCGCACCCATCGGGACTTTCCTGCCGCTCGTGGTGCTCTATCCGGAGCGCTTGTTCGCCCGTCAGGGGATTCACCTGCTCGCTGGCGTCGCCGTGGTGCTGGTGGGAATCCTGCTGCTGGCCTTCGCCGGACGCTTGCGCGAGCGCGCCTGTCCGGAACTGGCGGCCCGTGTGGCCTTGCCGCAAAAGTCTTTCGTGGCGGGCCTACTGGTGTGCATCCTCTCGGGGATCTTCTCGCCCATGCTGAACTTCGCGTTTGTCTTTGGGGAACCGCTGCGCGAGGCGGCTCTTCAAGCGGGGGCATCTGTCGGCCGCGCGGCCGACGGGCTTTGGGCGCTGACGCTCACCGCGGGCTTTGTGCCCAACGCGGGCTACGCCCTGTACCTGATGAGGCGGAACCGTAGCGGCCAGCTCTGGCCGCAACACGCTCTGCGCAATCTGTTCTGGGCCAGTTTGATGGGCGCGCTGTGCTATGGGAGTTTCCTCACGTACGGTTCCGGCGCCTCGTACCTGGGACGGCTGGGGGGCATCGTGGGCTGGCCCTTGTTTATGAGCATGAGCCTGATTACTTCCAATAGCCTGGGCGCGCTTACCGGAGAGTGGAGGAAAGCGCCGGCCAGGGCCTTGCGCCTTTCTGTGGCGGGGATCGCAGTGCTGATCGTTGCAATCGTCATCATCGCGAGTGGCGGGCAAACCCAGTGAAACTCGGAATCGGTTCTTACACCTACATGTGGGCGATCGGATTCGCCGGCGCCGAACCGGCTGAGCCGCTCACCGCGCGGGGCCTGATCGCCAAAGCGCGCGAGCTCGGCGTAGGGGTGGTGCAATTCGGACCGAATCTGCGCTTCGGCCCCGCCGATTGCCAGTTCGCGCGCGAGCAGGGTTTGGAGCTCGAGATCGGCGCGGTGTCGCTGGATCTGGAGGGGCAAATCGCTCAGGCCCGCGCTGCCGGAGCGTCGCTGTTGCGGACGGTGTTGCAGGAAGAAGGCCCGCTGGGGATTCCGTTGGAGGAGATCGAGAAGAGACTCCGCTCTTTGCTGCCGCTTCTTGAAGAGCACCAGGTCCGCCTGGCGCTGGAGAACTCGATCATACCGGCCCGTCAAATGCGCGCGCTCATGGAGAGCATCGGGCATCCGGCGCTTGGCGTCACGCTGGACACCGCCAATTCCCTCGCCATTAGCGAAGGCTGGAGGCACGTGCTGGCCGAGCTGGCCCCCTTCACGTTCTGCCTGCACCTAAAGGATTATCACGTACGCAGGGAGTGGCACCGGATGGGTTTTCGGGTCGAGGGGCGTCCGGCAGGCCTGGGCCAGCTCGACATCCCCCATCTGCTGGATGCCCTGCGCCGCGCCGGCGCGCGGCCGAACGTGATCCTCGAGCTGTGGACGCCGCAGCAAGCCACTTTGGCCGAGACCATTGCGTTGGAGGATCGATGGGCGCGGCAAAGCATTCTCTATTTGCGGACGCTGATTAAGGAGTGAATAACATGCAAGCTTGCGTTGCAATCCTGGGGGCGGGGGGCAAGATGGGCGCCCGCGCCCTCGAAAAACTGTCCCCCGGCGGCTACAAGCTGCTTCTGTGCGAAGCCGATGCGCACAAAGCCGGCGCGCTTCGGGACCGTGGTTTTGAAGTGACTCCCGCCGAACAAGCCGCGGGCGAAGCGGACTTCGTGTTGATGGCCGTGCCCGATGCGCTGATCGGCCAGATCGCGCGGCGTCTGATCCCGCTGCTCAAGCCCGGCGGCGTGCTGATCATGCTGGATGCGGCGGCGGCCTACCTGGGGGAAATCCCCTCGCGCGCCGATGTCACCGCCATGATTGTCCATCCCTGCCATCCGCCGTTCTTCACCGAACAAGCCACGCCGGAGGCGCGAAGAGATTACTTCGGCGGCATCGCCTGGCAGGATCTCCTGGTGAGCCTCATCGAAGGCGACGAAGAACGATTCCAGCAGGGCGTGTCGCTGTGCCGGGAGGTCTTTTCCCCCGTCCGCGAGGTGCACCGGGTGACCCCCGAACAGTTCGCCATGCTCGAGCCGGCCATGTCGGAAATCATCGTCGCGGCCGCCGCGGCCTGGATGAGAGAGTCGCTAGAGGAAGCGGTGCGGCGTGGCGTTCCGCGCGCCGCGGCGGAGGCGTTCATGGCGGGTCATGCTCAAATCGCCATGGCCATCGTCTTCGGAGCGGAGAAATCGCCCTTTTCCGACGCCGCGCAACGCGCCATTGAATGGGGCACGCGGCATTACATCTCGCCCAACTGGCGTGAAATCTTTGAGCCGGAAAAGCTGCGCGCCGCCATCCAGGAGATCCTTTAATCGCCGCCGCTGCCGGCCGATGCTCCCGCTGGGATGGCGGTCCAGCATGGGCCCTCGCCGGCAACTCCAGCCGCGCTGCGGGCTTCTTCCGCACCAGCCTGCCTTTGAGACTCGGGAACTCTCCGCGGTGCGCGGACCGGACCGCGTCCCCCCGCAGCCGTGGCTTCACAGCCCGCCGCGCCTGCCCCTTGAGACGCGGAAAGAGCCTTCGACTTGACAAGCCGCCCCGCCGTCCCTCAAACTCCAAAGTGTTTCCGCAATTTTGAGGTTTCGAATGACCAGAAGAAGCATCGTCTTGTTTTTGTTTGCCACTGCGCTCTCGGCGCAGTCCACTCTTAATGTGCCCGAGGCGACGCCTGAGCAGGCCAAAAAGCGCCGCAACGGGCTTTATGCCGTACTTCATACCTCCAAAGGCCCCATCACGATCCAGCTCTTTGAACGTGAGTCCCCCCTCACGGTCGAGAACTTTGTAGCCCTGGCCACAGGCCAGAAGCAGTGGCGGGATCCTGTCACAAAGCAGGTCAAGCAGACCCCTCTTTACGACGGTACGATTTTCCACCGCGTTATGCCGGGTTTCATTATTCAAGGCGGCGATCCCTCGGGCACCGGTGTCGGCGACATTGGTTTCAGAATTCCCGATGAGTGGAACCGCTCTTCGATGCTGTTCAATATCCCCGGCCGCGTTGCGATGGCGAACTTTGGGCCTAACACGGCAGCCAGCCAGTTCTTCATCACGGAGCGGGCTTCCTTCGAACTGGACGAGCGCTACACCATCTTCGGACAAGTGGTGGATGGCAGCCGGGTGGTGAGCGCCATCTCCGGCGTGCCCCGGGATTCTGAGGACCGGCCGAAGGAGAAAGTCGTCCTGGAGAAGGTCGAGGTGTTCCGCGTAGGTCCGCCCCCGAAGCCCCGCAAGTAGCTTTCACCTCCGGCTCCGGCGCAGCCGCAGATGCGAGAAAGCGCCGGCGCCGTGGGGGTGCGCCTTGCTCGAGGGGCGCCCGTGGGGGGCAAGCGCAACGTTGCTAAGAGGCCTGTTCCAGCAGTTCCTCAGCGCGGCGCCAGTCTTCTTCCGCTGTGCCGCTGGGCCGCCCGGCTTGCTCCCACAGTTGGTAGGCCAACTTCTGAACTTCCTCCGGCGACGGCCTCCTTTGGGCTGCCAGGGACCGCAGTGCGCCCGATGGCCCAGCCAGAAAGCGGGCCAGACGGTCCCGGCACTGGCGGTACTCCAGAATGGCTTCTTCCATGAGGCGGCGGGCCTCCTTCTCGGCGGCCGCGCCGTAGGAAAACTCCAGCGCCCGGCACAGCCGGCCGGCCGCAGATTTCATGCGCGCAAAAGCGGCATCGTAGTCGGCGCGCAATCGAGCATAACTGCTTTCAGCCGTCTCTTCCCAGTGCGCCATACTCTGTATGACGCACGGCGGGCGGAGATGGTTCGGAACCCATCGCTGCTTTGATCCGCCCGGGCTACCTGCGGCATCCAATAGGCAGAGGCTAAGTGACCGGTTCACAACGGGTTGAAGATGGCCGCTCGCGCGCCGCGGCCTTGGGATGTTATTTTAAATTCAGACAAGTTTAGCGGGGCATTCATGCTGAGAATGAAAACGCCGGCTGGGGAGGACTTGAATCCGCAGGAGACCGCTGAGTGGCTGGAGGCTCTCGACGAAGTCGTTGAAGACGCCGGCCTCGAACGCGCTTCTTTCCTCTTGGACCGCCTGATTGAGCGCGCCCGCCGCAGCGGCGTGGTCGTGCCGCACAGCTTGAACACTCCTTACGTCAACACCATCCCCGCCGAAGAAGAGCTTCCTTTTCCCGGCGACCGGGAGCTGGAGCGCCGCATCAAGAGCTTCATACGCTGGAACGCCATGGCCATGGTCGTCCGGGCCAATAAGTACGATCCCGGCATCGGCGGCCATATCTCCACCTACGCCTCGCTGGCCACTTTGGTCGAAATCGGCTTCAACCATTTCTTCCGCGCATCCTACGGCGATCAGCCCGGCGACCTGGTCTATTTCCAGGGCCACGCCTCCCCCGGAATCTATGCCAGGGCATTCCTGGAAGGACGGCTCAGCGAGCGGCATCTTGAGAATTTCCGCCACGAACTTCGCAGCCACCCCGGCCTCTCCAGCTATCCTCATCCCTGGCTGATGCCGGATTTCTGGCAGTTCCCAACCGTTTCGATGGGACTCGGCCCCATCAACGCCATCTATCAAGCCCGCTTTATGCGCTACCTCGAGAACCGCGGGATCATCCCCACGACGCCGCGTAAGGTCTGGGCCTTTTTGGGAGATGGCGAGACCGATGAGCCCGAATCCTTGGGCGCGATTACCTTGCCGCCGAGAGAAAAATTGGACAACCTGATCTTCGTCATCAACTGCAACCTTCAGCGCTTGGACGGCCCGGTGCGGGGTAACGGCAAGATCATTCAGGAACTGGAATCCGCTTTCCGCGGCGCGGGTTGGAACGTCATCAAAGTCATCTGGGGAAGCGGCTGGGACAAGCTGTTGGCGCGGGACAAGACCGGCCTGCTGGTGAAGCGCATGCAGGAGTGCGTGGACGGTGAATACCAGAACTTCGCCGTCCGCGGCGGGGCCTATGTCCGCAAGGTCTTCTTTGGCAAGTACCCCGAGCTGCTGGCGCTGGTCGAAGACATGAGCGACGACGAGCTGGCCCGGCTGCCGCGCGGCGGCCACGATCCCGTCAAAGTCTATAACGCTTATCTACGGGCGGTGCAGCACACGGGCAGCCCCACCGTGATCTTGGCCAAGACAATTAAAGGCTACGGCATGGGGGAAGCGGGCGAGGGCCGCAACATCACGCACCAGCAGAAGAAGCTCAACGAACAAGAGCTGGACGAATTCCGGCGCCGCTTCAACATTCCGATCCCCGATGAAACCGTTCACACGGTCTCCTTCTATCGTCCGCCCGAAGACAGCCCTGAAATCCAGTACCTGAGGGAACGCCGCGAAAAGCTCGGCGGATACCTGCCCGCGCGCGAAATCCGCGCGCCTCGCCTGACGGCGCCTCCGCTGGAGACCTTCGCCGAAGCCCTGGCGGGATCCGAGGGCCGCGAAGTCTCCACGACCATGGCCTTCGTGCGAGTCCTCACTTTGCTGCTGAAACACCCGGATCTCGGCCGCTACATCGTGCCCATCATCCCGGACGAAGCGCGCACCTTCGGCATGGAGTCGCTGTTCCGCCAGGTGGGCATTTACGCCAGCCAGGGCCAGCTCTACGAGCCCGTCGACAAGGAGATGTTCCTATACTACAAGGAAGCCAAAGACGGGCAGATCCTGGAGGAGGGGATTACCGAAGCCGGATCCATGGCCTCGTTCACCGCCGCCGGCACCGCCTACGCCAACTACGGCGTGCCCATGGTCCCGTTCTTTATTTATTACTCGATGTTCGGCTTCCAGCGGGTGGGCGATTTGATCTGGGCTTTCGGCGACTCCCGCGGCAAAGGCTTCATGGTGGGCGCCACCGCGGGCCGCACTACACTCGCCGGCGAAGGCTTACAGCACCAGGACGGCCACAGCCACGTGCTGGCCAGCACTGTTCCCACCTGCGCAGCCTACGATCCTGCCTACGCTTACGAGATCGCGGTGATCATCCAAGAAGGAATCCGGCGCATGTACCAGGAACAGGAGAACCTGTTCTACTACCTGACGGTCGGCAACGAAAACTACGCCCAGCCGCCTATGCCCGAAGGAAGCCGGGTAGGGATCTTGAAAGGCATTTACCGTCTCCGCAGCGCCGCCCAAGGTCCGGCTGCCGTCCAGCTCTTTGGAAGCGGCTCCATCCTCAATGAGGCCCTGCGCGCTCAGACGATCCTGGCGGAGCAGTTCGGCGTGCCGGCCGACGTCTGGAGCGTCACCAGCTACAACGAACTGCGCCGGGAGGCGCTGGAAGTCGAGCGATGGAACCGGCTCCATCCGGATCAGCCGCTCCGGACGCCCTATCTGCTTCAGGCGCTCGGAGACGCCGCCGGTCCCATTATCGCCGCCACCGACTACATGAAGATCGTTGCGGATCAAGTGGCGCCCTGGGTTCCAGGCCGGTTGAACTCCCTGGGCACGGACGGCTTCGGCCGCAGCGACAACCGCGAGCACTTGCGGCGGCACTTCGAAGTGAACGCCGAGTCGATCGCCGCCGCCGCGCTCGCCGCGTTGGCCCGGCGCGGAGAGATGGACCCCTCCCAGGCCCGCCGCGGAATCGAGAAGTTGGGCGTCGATACCGAGAAGATCGATCCCGCCCGCGCTTGAAAATGACCTGCGCCGGAAGTCACCCAGCCGCGCCGCAGCGAATCTCCACCGTTCAACCCAAGACGGCTCTGATTCTGGCGGCGCTCGCGTTTCTGGCCGTGCTCTCCTATTGGCCCCTGCTGGCCGGCCAGCCCTTCATCGCCGACGACTACGACAATCTCTGGAAAGCCCGCTTCTACGCCCCGGTTTCCGGCTGGAAGGCCCTGAGCGCCGACCCGGTCCATTTTTTCCGCCCTGTGCTCCTGTTCCCCACTTATTGGTTTGACCGCCTCTTTGGCCCCTGGCCTCCGGCCTTCTACGCCCTCAGCATACTCCTGCACGTTGCCGTCACTTGGCTGATCTATGCGCTCGGAAGCTGGGAATGGATCGGCAAGAGAATCTCGGCGCCCGCGGCCGCCTTCTTTGCCGTGCAGGAAGGACACCAGGAGGCGGTCATGTGGTACTCGGCCGCCTACGAGCTGTTTCTGGCCATCTTCCTTCTGGCGGGCCTCCTGGCCTGGACCTCCTGGCTTAAGAACCCCGAGCCCCGGCCCGGGCTGCATACTGCGGCTCTGCTGTGCTTCCTGCTGGCGCTGGCCTCCAAGGAATCGGCCGTGATGATGATTCCGCTGCTGCTGCTCCCCCTATTGGTGGAGCCGGCCTGGCGGCCGCGCGGCCTTCGTGGGCTTCCACCATTCCTGGTGCTGGCCGCGGCATGGTACGGCTGGATGTTCTTCGGCCCGGTCCGCTATCCTCGGCTCGGCGACGGCAGTTTTTCCCTGCGCGCTCCGTTTGTCGAGACCTGGCTCAATAGCTTCGGGCGGCTGCTCTGGCCGTATGGCTTGCTGGCTCTCGTCGTGTTGCTCCTGTTGCGTGAGAGGCGCCAGATCCCGCGTCTGGCCTTCGCCGCCGCTTGGATTTCGATCGCGCTCGCGCCTTATTGCTTCCTGCTCTACATGCCCCGGATTCCGAGCCGCCAGACCTACCTGGCCAGTATCGGCCTGAGTTGGATCCTCGGGGCGGCCTTCGTCTCGCTTTGGGATCGTTACCCCGCCCGGCGCAAAGCCGTGGCCGTGGCCTCCGCCCTCGTGCTGGCGCTGAATATCGGATATTTATGGACCCGCAAGCGGAGCCAATACCTGGAACGCGCGCGCCCCACGGAGGCTCTGATCGAATTCGGGCGGAAGAACCCGGGTCCTGTCCGGGTGGTGCGCTTCCCTTATCCCCACGCGGTGGCCTTGGGGGCATGGGTCATCGGCGCGCAGAGGTCCGCCGGGGAGTTGAGCTGGGAGATCGAAGGAGGGCCGCCCCAAGGATTGTGGGACTTCCGCTTCGTTACTCCTGCGCAGGCATCTGCTGATCCACCTCCCGCCACGCGCTGATCTTCAGGCGTCGGCAGACCCAGCAGAGGTCCTCGGACGAGAAGGGAGCTACGGGGGAACCGCAAACCACGCACTTTGAGCCGGAGCGCGGGCGTCCGGCAATAGCCTCTTGCCGGGCCCGTTCCAGCATCTCCTTGGGCACCACGCTGTCGCCCGTTGTGGGTGGTTTACGCCTCATCTAACTCCCTGCCTTTAATATAAACCAAAACTTGCCCGGCGTGCTCAGCCGCCGAAACTAAGCGGCCTGCGGTTGTACTAGTACATAAGCCGCATCCAGCGAGGAGCCGCACCGCGGGCACTTCTGCCCTAGGCGCACGAACAGCCTCCTGCCGTTCGGCATCAAGTCTGCCTCCACCGTGTGGGTGCAGATCAGGCAATACACGGAGCCGCGTAGGGCCCGGTTCATTTCCGCTTTCTTCTTCATTGCCGTTCCCTCCCAACTCATCCTGTGTCCTCACTGCATAGGACGCGCCAAGGGACTCGCGGGATCGAAGAATTTTCGACCGGTCCCTGCTAACCTGGATGTTTTACACAGTCACTGCAATGAGCAAAACCGCATTCCTATTCCCAGGTCAGGGATCCCAGTTCGCGGGCATGGGAAAGACCCTTGCCGCTGCATTCCCCTCAGCTCGCCGCATATTGGACGAAGCGGACCAGGCGCTCGGTTTCAGCCTTTCCACGCTCTGCTTCGAAGGACCGGAAGAAGCTTTGAAACTGACCGAGAACACTCAGCCGGCCATCCTGGCCGTCTCCACCGCCGCCTCGGCGGTGTTGGCCGAGCACGGCATTCGCCCGGATTACGTCGCCGGGCACAGCCTCGGCGAATACTCCGCCCTGGTCGCTGCCGGAAGCCTTCGCTTCGCCGATGCCCTCCGCCTCGTCCGCAACCGAGGCCGCTATATGCAGGAGGCGGTCCCGGTCGGCACGGGGGCCATGGCGGCCCTCCTCAAGCTCCCAGCGGACCGCCTGGAGGAGATTCTCCAGCAGGCGGCTCAGGGCGAGGTGGTGACCGCCGCCAACCTAAACTCGCCGGATCAGGTTGTTATCGCCGGCCATGCCGGCGCCGTGGCCCGAGCGGTCGAACTGGCCAAAGCCGCCGGAGCCAAGCGCGCCATCCCGCTGCCCGTCAGCGCGCCATTTCACTGCCCGTTGATGAAGCCTGCGCAGGAGCGACTCAAGGTGGATCTCGACGCGGCCTCCTTCGACGATCTTCGCGTGCCGCTGGTCAACAACTGGCAAGCCCGCGAGATCCGGACCGGGGCCGAAGCCCGGGAGGGCCTCTACCAGCAAGTGCCAAACCCGGTGCGGTGGGCGGACACCATCCGCTACCTTGTGGCTCAAGGCGTGGAACGTTTCATCGAAGTCGGTCCGGGGTCCGTGCTCACCGGGCTGCTGCGGAACATCGAACCGGCCGCAAAAGGATTCAAGTTCGGCGAGGCCGCCGACCTCGACGCTCTGCGCTGAGCCGGCCCCGGCCCTTCCTGGCCGCGGAAGATTGACATGCGCGTGCACATCTATCCGAACCGCGAGGAGCTGGGCCGCGCCGCGGCCCGACAAGTTGCCGCCTGCCTCCGCCGCGTGATCCAGGACCGCGGCCGCGCGGCGGTCGTTTTCGCTTCCGCCCCGTCACAGATCGAGACCCTGCGGGAGCTTGTGCTTCAGCCGGGCATCGACTGGAGCCGGGTGACCGCTTTCCACCTGGACGAGTACGTCGGCCTAGCCGAGGACCATCCGCAGTCCTTCCGGCGTTTCCTTCGGGAGCATCTCACCAGCCGCGTGCCGCTGGCGGCGTTTCACGGCTTGCAAGGGGACGCATCCGATCCAGCCGCCGAGTGCGCCCGCTACGCCTCCCTGCTGAACGCCAGCCCTCCTGACATTGCGCTCGTGGGCATCGGCGAAAACGGCCATCTGGCCTTCAACGATCCGCCGGTGGCGGACTTCCACGATCCGCTCGACGTGAAGCTGGTGGAATTGGATCAGATCTGCCGCCGCCAGCAGGTGCACGACGGCCTCTTCGCCCGCATCGAAGACGTGCCGCGGCTTGCCCTCACCCTCACCTTGCCGGCGATCCTGCGAATTCCGCGAATCTTCGCCGCCGTCCCCGGGATCCGCAAGCGCCAAGCCGTGACCGCAGCCTTGCTGGGACCGGTCTCCACCGATTGCCCGGCGTCCATCCTGCGCACGCACCCGGACGCGGACCTCTTTCTCGACCGCGATTCCGCTCCTCCGGGCTGGCCGGATCAGCCGCCGCAGACTCAAGACCGCTTGAGCGCCTGACACTCCTCCAAGGTCCAAACGGGCACGGCGCCCGCCTTCGATGCCACCACCGCCCCCACCCGGTTGGCGAAATCCGCCACCTCGGCCAGCGGCCATCCTTCGGCCAAGCCGTGCACGAACGCGGCGGCGAAGGCGTCGCCGGAGCCCACCGTGTCCGCCACCTTCACCCGATAGCCGGGCGACTCCACCCACTCCTCGCCCGCTAGCGCCGCGCAGCCCTCTTCGCCCAGCGTGACGGCGAGAGCCTCCCAGCCGTAGCGCGCGCACCAATACCGGCAAGCCTTTTCCAACGACGGGAATGAAAGCCCAAACAAGCGGTTGATCTGCTCCATCTCTTCCCGGTTGAGCTTCACCACGCTCGCCTCCATCATCAAATCCTCCAGCAGGAAAACGTTGTAGGAGTCCTGCCGCAGATTGACGTCATAGAACCGGCGCGCCCCGGGACAGGCGTCCAACAGCAGGCGCAGTTGGGCCTTCACGGCGGGCGCGGTCTGGTGCAGCGTGCCGAACGTCACCACAGCCGGCGAAAACTCCGCCAGCCTCTGTAGCTCCTCGGGGCTCAAGCGGAACAAATCATAGGCCGCCGGCCGGTGAATGGTGAAGCTGGGAACGCCCGCCGCATCCAGCTCTACAGTGACGCATCCCGTGGGAAGCTCCTGCACCGTGTGGAGAAACTCCGTGGACACGTTGAGCTCTCGCGCCAGCCGGATCGCCTGGCGGCCTCGCTCGTCCTCGCCCACCGCGCTCAGGAAAACCACCTCATGGCCCAGCCGCGCCGCATGAGCGGCGAAGTTGAATGGGGCCCCGCCCAGGCGCTCCTCCTCGCCAAACACGTCCCACAGAATCTCGCCGATGCTTGCGATCCGCATGGCTATCAGAGTAACAGGCCTGCGCCCCGCCCGGACCGGTGCTTGACAATCATCCGAACCGATTCATATCATTAGGGTTGTTCCCGCACACCACGGACCAGAGACAGGAGGAAGCCTTGATCAAACTCGACATCATCAATGAAGTCGTCAACCGCACCGGCATCACCAAGACCAAGGCGGAGATGGCCGTCGAAACCGTCTTTGAGAGCATGAAGAAAGCTTTGGCCCAGGGTGAGCGGATCGAACTTCGCGGCTTCGGCATCTTCAACGTCCGGCCCCGCAAGACGGGCATCGGACGTAATCCGCGCACCGGCGCCGAAGTCGCCATCCCCCCGGGCAAGGCGGTCCGCTTCAAGCCGGGCAAGGAATTGCAGTCCTTGTAGTTCTGTGCCGCACTCGCCGCAACGCTTCTGGCTCCATCTGCTGCTGTTTCTGTTGACGTTGCTTACCACAACCGTCATCGGAGCCCGCCTGGCCGAAAACTTCGATGCCAACCGCCCCGCCATCTACCTCGCCGAAGACCTCGTCGCCTACCAGCGGCTGCTCAGCCGCCCGGAGGCCTGGCTGGCCGGGCTTGCCTACTCACTCACCCTGCTTGCCATCTTGCTTGCGCACGAGATGGGACACTATCTCACCTGCCGGCGCTACGGCCTGGACGCCACCCTCCCCTACTTCATTCCCTTTCCCAGCGTCATCGGCACCCTGGGCGCCTTCATCCGGATCCGGTCGCCCATCTACTACCGCCGCGTCCTGTTTGACGTCGGCATCGCCGGGCCCTTGGCGGGCTTCGCCGTGGTCGTTCCGGCGGCGGTCTACGGAATCTGGTCCTCCAAAGTGGTGCCCGGCATCTCGGCCCAGGCCGATCTGCAATTCGGCACGCCCTTGTTTTTTCGCATCTTGCAGGGCCTGCTGATGCCCGGCGCCAGCCCCGCAGATATCGCGCTGCACCCCGTTGCTCAGGCGGCGTGGGTCGGAGTTTTCGCAACCGCTTTGAACCTCCTTCCCATTGGGCAGCTCGATGGCGGCCACATTCTCTATGCCGTGTTTCCGGCGCGCCACCGCCTGTTGTCCCGTCTGTTTCTGGTTCTGCTGGTGCCGCTGGGGCTGATTTATCCGCCTTGGCTCGTTTGGGCCGCCATTCTGCTGCTGCTGGGCGCCCGCCACCCGCTGGTCTATGATTTCAGTGAGCTGGACCGGCGCCGCAAGAAGCTGGCGATCCTGGCGCTTGGCCTGTTGCTGCTTTCTTTCATGGTGGCGCCCATCGAGACGCGGTGGGGGGATTAGGCCATGAAGATCTCGGCCACGATCATCACCCTCAACGAACAAAAGAACATCGTCCGGGCCATCGAAAGCCTCCGTTGCTGCGATGAGATCGTGGTCGTCGATTGCGGCTCCAACGACCGCACCCGCGAGGCGGCCGAAAAGCTTGGGGCGCGCGTTCTGGAGTCGCAATGGCGCGGCTTTGCCGGGCAAAAGAACTACGCCGCTTCGGAAGCCTCACACGACTGGATCCTTTCCATCGACGCCGACGAGGCCGTCAGTGAAGCGCTCGAAGCGGAAATCTGGCAGATCAAGAAATCCGGTCCCCAGTTTGACGGCTATACCATGCCCCGCCTGGCGCGGTACTTGGGCCGCTGGATCCTGCACTCGGGATGGTATCCGGACCGCAAAGTCCGCCTCTACGACCGGCGCAAGGCGCGCTGGATCGGCGACTTCGTCCACGAATCGGTCCGCGTCGAGGGCAAGATCGGGCACCTCAAAGGCAATCTGTTGCACTATACGTGCGACACGCTGAGCGAACACCTGCGCACCATGGACCGTTACACGACCCTGGCCGCCGAAGAGATGGTGGCGCTGGGCCGAAAGGTCCGCTGGCAAGATCTGGTCCTGGATCCGCCATGGACCTTTTTGCGGACCTACATTCTCAAAGCGGGATTCCTGGACGGCTGGGAAGGCCTTACCATCGCTTACATGAGCGCGTTCTACAACTTCCTGAAGTACTCCAAAGCCCGCAACATGAGCTGAAATGCGAGTTCTGCACATCGATGCCGGCCGCCAGATGCGCGGCGGACAGTGGCAGGCCCTCTACCTGGCCTGCGGGCTGCGCGAGACCGGCGTGGAATCCCTGCTAGCGGCGCCGTCCGGCTCGCCGCTGTTCCTCCACGCGCAACAGCAGGGCCTCGCCGCTCATCCGTTAAGCTGGACGGCCGTCGCGCGGCTCTCCCGGCAAGTCGACCTCGTCCACGCCCACGACGCCGCGGCCCACACCCTCGCCGCACTGGTTTGCCGCGCCCCGCTTGTCGTCTCCCGCCGGGTCGCCTTTCCCTTGCGCCGCGGCTTGCTGTCGCGCTGGAAGTACCGCCGACCATTCCGATATCTTGCGGTATCCCGTTTCGTGCGCGGCGTGATGATGGATGGCGGCGTCCCCCAGGAGAAGATCGCTGTGGTTTATGACGGCGTTCCGCCGCTGCCTGCCTCCTCCGGCGGAGTCATCCTCGCCCCTGCCACAGACGATCCCGCCAAAGGCTCCGGCCTCGTGAGGAAGGCAGCGGAACTGGCTGGCCTCGAGGTCCGCTTCACCTCCGAGCTCTTGCGAGACCTACAGTCGGCTTCGTTGTTCGTCTACATCACCCATTGCGAAGGGCTCGGCTCGGCAGTGCTGGCCGCCATGGGCGCCGGCGTCCCAGTCATTGCCAGCCGGGTGGGCGGCTTGCCCGAGGTGGTCCAGGACGGAATGACCGGATTGCTCACCAGCAACGATCCCCAAGACATTGCCGGCGCCATGCGCCGCCTTTGGGAGGATGCCGCGTTGCGAAAGCAAATGGGCGCCGAAGCACGCCGCATGGCTCAAGAACGTTTCTCCGTCGACGTGCTGGTCCGTGCTACGCTCGATGTCTACCGTCAGGTGTTGCCGTGATCGAAATCGTCCTCGCGTTGCTCTTGGGCTTGCTGGCAGGCAGCTTCCTCAACGTGTGCATCCACCGCCTGCCGAGAGACCTTTCGGTGGTGCGGCCCCGCTCCTACTGCCCCGCCTGCGAAGCCCCCATCGCTTGGTACGACAACATCCCGCTTCTGAGCTACGCTCTGCTTTTGGGAAAATGCCGGCGCTGCGGCACGCGCATCCCGGTGCGCTACCCCTTGGTGGAACTGGCTACGGCCGCCGTATTCGTCTTCTCGGTCGCCAGGCTCGGCGTCTCGCTGCCTGCTCTGAAATGGTCGCTGTTTGGCGCGCTGATGATCGGCCTTCTGTTTTCCGACCTGGAGCAGCGCATCCTCCCCGACGAGTTCACCCTCGGTGGCGCCTTGGCCGGCCTGCTCTTGGCGCTCTGGACGCCCATGCCCTATGGCTTTGTTCAATTTTTCGTTCAAGTGTTCGCCGCCGGCGCTTGGCCCGCGCGCTGGATCTCCCTTGGGGAAGCCGTGCTGGGCGCGGCTGTGGGCAGCGGGTTGCTGTGGGTGGTGGGCAGGTTGTACTTGGCCGTCCGCCACAGAGAAGGCTTGGGCTTGGGCGATGTGAAGATGCTGGCAGCGGTGGGCGCTTTTCTCGGTTTGCAGGGCGCTCTCCAGACTCTGGTGCTGGGCTCGATCGCCGGCAGCATCGTCGGTCTGATTTACATCAAAGCCACGCGGAAGAGCATGGCCACCTACGAACTTCCCTTCGGGACTTTCTTGGCCTTGGCCGCGCTGGCCGTGGGGATGCTTTACGGACCGCTCCAAGCCTGGCCGGGCTAGGGGCAATCATTTATATTTGAAGGAGACCTGTTGCCGTTAGGACAATAGGATCTTGTCGACTTATGAGACTCAGCGGCGCCGGGAAAGTAGTATTGGGCGCGGTGGTCATCTGCGTCCTGCTGACGCTGAGCCTCTACCTTTGGAGCCCCTGGCATCAGCACACGGTGCAGGGAAGAAAGACCTGCGCCTTCCTCCAGTTTGAGCAAAGCAGCGGACTGGAAGCCGGCGCGCCTGTCATTCCTGAGTCACCCACATCGGTCTTGGCTTGCCCGCCTGCCGAGAGCGTGCCAGTCCGCGGTTTCGAGCGCGTGCGCCAGCACGGTTTCCGCGCCCCACCTGCCATCTGAATTCTCCAACGCATTCCTCATTTAGCAAGTTGTGGAAGAGCGCCCTCGTTGGGGGCGGTGTGGAGGTCCAAGATCCATGAGATTGCAGCGGAAAGCGCCGCGGCCCGCAACGGCCGGTCTTTGTCTGTTGGCTATGTTCTCAGCCGCCACGGGCGCGCGGGCGCAGCAAGAGACGCTCAGCGTCGAACAGGCGGTCGCCGAAGCCTTGCGCAACAACCTCAACCTGGTGGCGGAGCGGGCCAATATCTCTGTCGCCGAAGCCCGCATCCTGACGGCGCGGCTGCGGCCCAACCCCGTGGTGAGCATCGATGCGGACCACCTGGACCTGCTCGGCACCGGATTCAATGAAATCAACGGGGCCGGACCGCAGGAGTACTCCGTCCGCACGGACTTCACCCTGGAACGGGGCGGCAAACGCGCCCGGCGCATCGAAGTGGCCGAGACCGCGCGCTCGGCCGTCGAGATGCAATTCCGGGAAGCCGTCCGGCAGGTCGTGCTGGAGGTTCAGAACGCCGCAGTCGACGTGCTGCTCGCCAAGGCCAACCTCGAGCTGGCCCGGGAAAATCTGGCCTCGGCCAGCCGGATTGTCGAAATCAATGCCGCCCGCTTGCGCGCCGGCGACATTCCGGAGGTCGAGCTCATGCGCTCCCGGGTGGCGGCCATGGACGCCTCCAACACCGTGCGGCGCGCCGAACTGGCCGTGCGTCTGGCCAGGATGCGTTTGGCCCCGTTGCTGGGCCGGGGGCCGGCCGCGCCCCTGCCCGACATTCAGGGCGAACTCCGCCGCGATCCCGACGTCCCCCCGCTGCCCGATCTGGCCGCCCAAGCCTTGAAAGCCAGACCCGACCTGGAGGCGCTCCGCCGTGAGCTCCAGCGCGCCGGCGCCGAGCTTCGCCTCCAGCAATCCCAAGCCAAGGTCGACTTTGTCGTCGGCAGCGAATACCGCCGTCAGCAGGCCGTGATCGCCAAAGGAAACATGCTGGGGTTCTTTGTGAGCGCGGAGTTGCCCGTCTTCAACCGCAACCAGGGCGAGATCGAGCGGGCCCGCCAGGAGCTGCGTCAAACCGAGGCCCGCTTGCGCGCTTTGGAAACCAGCATATGGGCCGAAGTCCAGAGGGCCTATGAAGACTGGCGGACGTCCCGTGATCTTCTCAATACCCTGGAAAAGCAGATGCTCGAAGAGGCGCGCCAGGTCCGCGATGTGATCGAATACTCCTACAGCCGCGGCGAGGCCACGCTCCTCGAACTGTTGGACGCCCAAAGGGCCTTTAATGAAACCCGGCAAGTCTTGAATGAAGCGCGCGCCGAACATGCCCGCAGCCTCTACCTTCTGGAGGCCGTCAGCGGAAAGGAGGTGCTCCCGTGAGAACGCGAATGACGGTAGTTCTTCTAGTTTTCTTAAGTTGCCTGGCAGGCTGCGGCCCCCAAGAGCGTTCTGCCCAGTCTCCCCAAGCAGCCTCCTCTTCTCATGCCGGTTCCGGCGAAGTCGTCCTGGAGCCGGACTCTCTGAAACTGGGCCAGATCCGGACCGCCCCCGTCGTCCTTCAAATGGCCCCCTGGGACGAGTTCGAAGCCCCGGGCAAAGTTGAGGTCGATCCCAACCGCGTCTCCCATGTCTTGATGCCCGTCCCCGGCCGTGTCCGCCAGGTGCTGGTCCGCCTCGGCGACGCGGTCGAAGAGGGCCAGCCGTTGTTGGTCATCGAAAGCCCGGAAATCTCCGCCGCCGTCGCCGCCTACCGCCAAGCCCAAGCCGAGTTGAGGCGGGCCCAGTCTGCTCTATCCAAAGCCGGAAGAGACCTGGGACGGATCCGGGATCTGTTTGAGAACCGCGCTGCTGCGCAGAGGGACGTCTGGGCCGCCGAAAACGAAGTCGCCCAGGCGCAGGCTGCCGTCGAGCAGGCCAAAGCCGAAGAGGAGCAAGCCCGCCACCGCCTGGAGCTGCTCGGGGTTTCGCCGGGCGCTCCCGCCCACCAGATCAATGTAACCGCGCCCACCAGCGGCAAGGTCCTCGAAACCGCCGTCGCCGCCGGAGAGTTCCGCACGGATACTTCGGCTAGCCTGATGACCATCGCCGACCTGAGCCGCGTGTGGATTACTTCCAACGTGCCGGAGAACCTCATCCGATTGGTCCAAGTCGGCGAAAACGTCGAGGTCGAGCTGGCCGCTTATCCCGGCGAGGTCCTGCGCGGCACGGTTCGCCGCATCGCCGACACGCTCGACGCCGAAACCCGCACCGTCAAGGTCCAGACCGAGCTGCCGAATCCCGGCGGACGGCTCCGTCCCGGCATGTTCGGCCGCATCCGCCACAGCCACGGCTCCAAGCAGCTCCCCGCCATCCCGCCCGCCGCCTTGGTTCAGGACAACGAGGGGGCATTCGTGTACCTGGAGAAGGCCCGCGGCCGCTTTCAGAAGCGCCGCGTCCGTACTGGCCAGCCGCGGAATGGCTGGATGCCCGTCACCGAAGGGCTTTCCCCGGGCGAGCGGGTGGTGGTCGACGGCGCCATTCTGCTCAGCGGAAAGTGAGGGCCCCGCATGGCCGATTTTCTCTTGCAGCATGGGCCCCGGCGCCGCATCCTGGTGGTGTTCCTGGTAGCCTGCCTCGCCGCCGCCGGTGTTTGGTCCTTCTTTCAGCTCCACGTCGAAGCCTACCCGGATATCTCCGACCTCCAGGTAACCGTGATCGCGCTCTACCCGGGCCATGCACCCGAGGAGGTCGAGCAGCAGGTAGCCGTCCCGCTCGAACGCGCGCTCAATAGCGTCCCGGATGTCATCTCGCGCCGCTCGCGCTCCATCTTTGGGCTGGCCGTCGTCGACCTCACCTTCGCACACGGCGTCGAACAGAACGTGGCCCGGCAGCAAGTCATCGAGAGGCTTCAGGACGCCGAACTTCCCGAGGGTGTCACACCGATGCTCGCGCCTCCCACCACTCCGGCCGGCGAACTGTACCGTTACGTGCTCCAAGGCCACGGGCTGGACCTCAGAGAGTTGCGCGAGTTGCAGGACTGGGTCATCGGTCCCCGGCTGCTCCAGGTTCCCGGCGTGGGCGACGCCTTCGCCTTCGGCGGCTTGGTCAAGCAGTATCAAATCCACATCGACCCGATGGCCCTCTACAAGTACGGACTGACGATCCAGGACATCGCCGAGGCCGTGGCCAGCAACAACCGCAACGCCGGCGGCGCTCTGCTGCCCAGCGGTCAGCAAGCCCTGGTGGTCCGCGGCATCGGCCTGCTCCGTTCTCCTCAGGAGATCGAATCCGTGGTCGTGACGGCCAAGGATGGCACGCCCGTGTTTGTGCGGGACGTCGGCCGGGTGGAAGTCAGCCATGCGCCCCGCACCGGCATTTTCGGCATCGCCGACCGCAATGACGAAGTCGAGGGCATCGTCGTGATGCGCCGGGGCGAGAACCCGAGTGAGGTATTGAAAGGCGTGCTGGCTGCGGTCGACGAACTTAACCAATCCCCGCTGCTCAAAGGCGCCCGGATCGTCCCCATCTACGACCGCACCGAGCTGGTGGCCACCACGCTGCGCACGGTTTCCCGCACGCTGATGGAGGCCTTCGTCGTGGTCCTGCTGGTCCTCGTTTTCTTCCTGGGCTCCTTCCGCGCTGCGGTGCTGACTGCGCTCATCATCCCGCTTTCCCTCCTGTTCGCGTTCTTTTGCATGAACCTCGCCGGCCTCCACGCCAGCCTGCTCAGCCTGGGCGCGATCGACTTCGGCATCATCGTCGACGGCTCCGTGGTGATGGTGGAGGCCATTCTCCGGGGCCTCTCCCGGCGCCAGGACTCCTCCTCCGGACTCCGCAGCGCTACAAGCCTCATCGCCCAAGCCGCGGCTCACGTCCGCCGCCCCATCTTCTTCTCCATGGTCATCCTGATCGCCGCCTACATCCCACTGTTCACCCTCGAACGCGTGGAACGCCGCCTTTTCATGCCCATGGCCTTCACCATCGCCAGCGCCCTTCTCGGATCCCTGATCCTAACCCTCACCCTCGTGCCGGTTCTGGCCGTCTATTTGTTTCCCAACGGAGCCCGTGCTTGGCGCAATCCTGCGATCGTCTGGCTGCAACGCTCTTACGAAGCCACACTCAACGCCTTGCTTCGGCATCCCGGCAAAGTGGCCCTCGCCTCGCTGGTGATTTTGGTTTTGGGATTCAGTCTCGGTGCGAAACTCGGATCGGAGTTCTTGCCCCAACTGGATGAGGGCGTCGTCTGGATCCGGGCGAATTTGCCCCCCGGTGTGTCCCTGGATGCCTCCGCTGAGGTCGGACAAAGAATCCGGCGCGTGCTGGCCGGCTTTCCCGAAGTTTCGTTCGCCACCTCCCAAACTGGGCGTCAGGAGTCTAACACCGAGCCTTTCGGACCCAACCGGAACGAGTTTCTGGTTGGCCTGAAACCATACTCCACCTGGCCGCCCGGCCGCCGGAAGGCCGATTTAGTCCGTGACATCTCCGAGAAGCTCCACTCCAGCTTTCCGGGCGTCAGCTTCAATGTCACCCAGCCCATCATCGACATGGTCATGGAGTCCGTCACTGGTTCCTCGGCGGACCTGGCCGTGATTATGTCGGGCCCCGACTTGAACCTGTTGCGCGCGAAAGCCGAACAAGTCCTGGGAATCCTCCGGTCGATCCGCGGCGCGGCCGACACCGCCATCGAACAAGAAGGAGACCAGCCTCAGCTCCGCATCGAGGTCGACCGGCAGGCCTGCGCCCGTTACGGCATCAACGTCGCTGACGTTCAGGAGGTCGTGGAGATGGCCATCGGAGGTCAGCCCGTCAGCGTCATGTTCGAAGGCGACCGCCGGTTTGACATTGTGGTCCGCTATCTCCCGGAAGCCCGGAGCTCGGCCGCCGACATCGGCAACATCCTGGTTCCTGCCCCCGGCGGAGCCCGAATCCCTCTGGCTCAATTGGCCAAAATCCGGATCGCCAACGGCGCTTCCATCATTGCCCGCCGGGAAAACCAGCGCCAAATCAGCGTCCGCACCAACATCCGGGGCCGGGATCAAGGCGGCTTTGTGGCGGAGGCCCGGCGGCGCTTCCGGGCGGAGGTGAACATGCCCCCCGGCTACAAGGTCGAGTGGGGCGGTCAGTTTGAAAACCTCAACCGCGCCGCGGCCAGACTGAAGTGGATCCTGCCCCTCACCGTCGCCCTCATCTTCATGATCCTCTACTGGACCTGCAACTCGGTGCGCCGTGCGGCTTTGATCCTGCTCTGCGTGCCCTTTTCCATCGTGGGCGGAGTCGCCGCGCTCTGGCTGCGCGGCATCCCCTTCAGCGTCTCGGCCGCCGTCGGTTTCGTTTCCTTGTTCGGCGTAGCCGTGATGAGCGGAGTGTTGCTCGTGACGGAGATCGCCCGGCAAAACCAACACCACGGGCTCCCCATGCCGGATGCCATCCTGCGCGGCGCCCACGCCGAGTTCCGGGCCTTGATCACGCTGATCGTGGTGGCTTTGCTCGGGATCACCCCGGCCGCCTTCGCCACCGGAATCGGTTCCGATATCCAACGCCCACTCGCCACCGTCATCCTGGGCGGTCTCATCTCAACCCTGCTGCTGACCTTGCTGGCGCTGCCTTGCCTTTACCGGTTGGTTGAGGGCCGCCGTGCAAAGTGAAGGTTGGGACTCCCGGCCGTTGGTGTACCATATGTCATTGACCCCATGAGGCCTCTGTTCGAAGTTCTTACCCCGGGCAGCGAGGAATGGAGCCTGGCCGAATCCATTGATCCGGCGCGCCTCCCAGCTCACATCGCCATCATCATGGATGGCAACGGACGCTGGGCCCGCAGCCGGAACCTGCCCCGCGTCGCCGGCCACAGGGCCGGCGCAGAGGCCGTGCGCCAAACCGTCGAAACCTGCGCCCGCCTCGGGATCCGCGCCCTCACCCTCTACGCCTTCTCCGCGGAGAACTGGAAGCGCCCCGCCTCGGAGGTCAATACGCTTTGGAAACTTCTCCATCTTTACCTGCGCCAGGAGATGCCCACCCTGCAAGAGGGCAACATCCGGCTCCGGCCCATCGGCCGCATTGAGGCCCTTCCCGCGGCCGTCCAAGAGGAACTGCGCGCCGCTGAGCGGGCCACCTCCTCCAACACCGGCCTTCAAGTCTACCTGGCTCTCAATTACGGCGGCCGCCTCGAGCTGGTCGACGCTTTCAACTCCATCCTCGACCAAGCCCGCAGAACCGGGAACCTCCATAAGCTGCAAGTCGACGAGGCCATGATCGCCTCCCACCTTTACACCGCCGGCGTCCCGGACCCTGACCTGCTCATCCGTACCTCGGGCGAAATGCGCATCAGCAACTTCCTGCTCTGGCAGATCGCCTACGCCGAAATCTACGTCACCAACGTTCTCTGGCCGGACTTCACCCGCAAGGACCTTCTGGCCGCCATCCTCGACTACCAGCAGCGCGACCGCCGCTTCGGAGGGCTGGGCGCGGACGTCACCCAACCGGCTGCGGATCTGAGCCACGCGGGTCTCGGCTTGTGATGCGCCGCATCCTGACCGCCGCCATTCTGATCCCGGTAGTCGTCTACGTGATCCTTTGGGGCCATCCATATCTGTTTCTGGCCGTGCTCTGCACGGTGGCGCTGGTCTGCTTCCGCGAGTTCTGCTCCATCGCCGCGGCTCACCGCATCGATCCGCCCGGCCCGCTCGGCTACGCCGCCGGCTTGGTCATTCTGCTGGCGCCCCGCCTCGATCTCCTCATCGCGGTTTTGGCTCTGCTGGCGGCGCTCAGTCTGGCTTCCCGCGCTCCGGATCTGGCCCGTGTGCTCCCTGGCGCCGCCGCGTTCGCCCTGGGCATCCTCTACATCTTCGGCGCCTGGAAGGCTGGCATTCTGCTGCATGCGCTGAACCCCTACTGGCTTCTGTTCGCCCTGGCCCTCAACTGGGTGGGCGACACCGCCGCCTTCGCCGTGGGATCCAAATTCGGACGCCATAAGATGGCGCCCCGCCTCAGTCCCGCCAAATCCTGGGAAGGAAGCCTCGCCTCGCTGGCAGCCTCCCTGGCCTTTGCCTGGTTCTACCTAACTTGGCTGATTCCCGCTGTGCCGGCGTGGGAAGGACTGCTGCTGGCCTTCGCAGGGAACGTCGCCGGACAGGCGGGCGATCTCGCCGAGTCGGCCCTGAAGCGCGGCGCCGGCATCAAGGACAGCGGCAATCTGCTGCCCGGCCACGGAGGCTGGCTCGACCGGACTGACAGCAGCCTCTTCGCCATGCCCGTCGTCTACGCCCTCCTGCTCTGGATGGGCGCCGCCGCCGGCCGCTGAAATCTGGCCCCGCGCGCAGCCCGGCTGCCTCAAAGGGTCAAAATCAGGTACGCCGCCCCCGCCGCCAGGGTCAAAAGCGTGACCGGAATTCCCACCCGGCAATACTCCCAGAAAGTGATCGGCCTGTGCCGCCGCGCGCGCTGCACGACAATGAGATTCGCCACCGATCCCACTAGCGTCAGATTCCCCGCCAGCGTCGACGACATGGCCAGCGTCAACCAGCCCGCCCGCGGATCGCTGAGCCGCCGGATGAGCGGCGCGAATAGCAGCACGGCGGGCACGTTGCTCACAATGTTGGAGATCAGCGCCGACCAGCCGCTCAGCACCCACACGTGGTCCAGCCGGAACCGCGCTGCCGCCGCGGCCAGCTCTTCTTCAACGGAAGTCTTCTCGAAACCCGCGACAACGATGAACAGCCCCGCAAACATCGCCAGCAGTTGCCAGTCGATCTCGTGGTAGACCTTCTCCGGTTTCACGCGGCGCGTAATGAGCAACACCGCACCCGCCACCACGGCGACTTTTGCCACCGGCCATCCCCAAAAGAACAACCCAATCATCGCCGCCGAAACCACGACCGCCTTCCAGAGCAGCACCCGGTTCACCCGCCCCCGCACTTCGGGGATCTCCATCGGCTCCTGCCGCCGGAATTCTTTCGGGAAGAGAAGAACGATCACCCCGAACGTCAGCGCCAGCGAAAGGACCGCCACTGGCGCCAGCGCGGCGCTGAACCCGCGGTAGGAAATGCCCGAAAGGCTCCCGATCAGCATGTTCTGAGGGTTGCCCGTCAAGGTCGCCACGCTGCCCGCGTTGGACGCCATGGCCACGCCCAGCAGGTAAGGAAGCGGATCCCGCTCCAGCCGCTCCGTCACCTCCAAGACCAGCGGCGTCAGAACCAAACACATGGTGTCGTTCACAAAGAACGCCGAAAACACTCCGGAGACAACCACCACCGCGCCCAGCAGCGTGCGCGGTTGATGGGCGTGACGCACCGCCCAGGCGCTGACCACCCGGAAAAAGCCGCTCAACCTTAGATTGGCGACCACGATCATCATGCCGAACAGCAGGACCAGCGTCGAGTAGTCCACCGCTCGCACCGCTTCCTCAAACGTCAGCACGTTGAAGCCGATCATGAGGCTCGCGCCGATGATCGCTGCGCCGGTCCGGTCCAGCCGGAGTCCCGGAAAACTGCCCACAGCGAGAACAAAGTAGGTGCCCAGGAATATCGCAAGCGCAATCACAACCCTTTAGTGTAGCTGCACGCCCCGCGCCGCCCATCGGGTAAAATCTGTGGGATGAAACGTTGGTTGACTCGCGCCGCTTGGCTCGGAGTCGCTCTCGGCGGCGCTCTTAGTCTGGCGGGCATCGCGCTGAACCGCGGTGAGCCCGTCAACAGCGCCTGGCTGGTCGTCGCCGCGGTCTGCACCTACCTGACGGCGTACCGTTTCTACGCCAAGTTCATCGCCGCCAAGGTGATGTTCTTGGATGACAACCGCGCCACCCCCGCCGAGCGCCTCCGCAACGGCCACGACTTCGAGCCCACCAACAAGTGGATTCTCTTCGGGCATCACTTCGCAGCCATCGCGGGCCCCGGTCCGCTGGTCGGCCCCACTCTCGCCGCGCAGTTCGGCTACCTCCCCGGCACACTCTGGATCATCGCCGGAGCCGCGTTGGGTGGCGCCGTTCAGGACTTCACCATTCTGTTCTGCTCGATGCGGCGCGACGGCAAGAGCCTCGGCCAGATGGCCCGCGAGGAGATTGGCCGCTTAGGCGGCGTGATCGCCCTGCTCACCGTTCTGCTCATCATGATCATCCTGCTGGCGGTGGTCGCCCTCGTGGTAGTCAATGCCCTCGCCAGCAGCCCCTGGGGCACATTCACCATCGCCGCCACGATGCCCATCGCTGTCTTCATGGGACTCTACCTGCGATACTGGCGCCCCGGCAAAGTCTTGGAAATCTCGCTGATCGGCTTCGGCTTGGTGGTGCTGAGCATCTTCGGCGGCCAGTGGGTCTCTCAGTCGCCCACGCTGGCCCCCTGGTTCACCCTCAGCAGTATGACCCTCGCCGTGGCCATTATCATCTACGGGTTTCTCGCCAGCGCCCTCCCCGTGTGGCTTCTGCTTGCGCCCCGCGACTACCTGAGCACCTTCGTCAAGCTGGGCGTGGTGATGCTGCTGGCGGCGGGAATCATGGCGGTGCGGCCTCATCTTGCGTTGCCGGCCCTCACGCAGTTCACCGATGGCAACGGTCCGATCTTCGCCGGCAAGATCTTCCCCTTCTGCTTCATCACCATCGCCTGTGGCGCGATCTCGGGCTTCCATTCCCTCATCTCCTCGGGCACCACCCCGAAGATGATCGCCAAGGAATCTCATGCCCGCCCCGTAGGCTACGGGTCCATGCTCTTGGAAGGACTTGTGGCCATCATGGCCATGGTCGCCGCCGCCTCCCTGCATCCGGGCGTCTTCTTCGCCGTCAACTCTCCAGCCGGCATCGTAGGGGCCACCCCGGAAGCGGCCACCGCCACCATCAGTAGCTGGGGCTACCCGGTCACGCCCGCCGAGATGGACAACCTGGCCAAAGAGGTAGGCGAGCAGACCCTCTACCACCGCACCGGCGGCGCCCCTTCGCTCGCCTTGGGAATGGCCGAGATCTTCGCCCGCGGCGCCGGCGGCCGCGCCATCCTCGGCTTCTGGTATCACTTCGCCATCATGTTCGAGGCGCTTTTCATCTTGACCATTCTCGACGCCGGCACCCGGGTGGGGCGCTTCATGCTCCAAGATTTGCTGGGCCACGTTTGGAAGCCCTTGGGCCGCGTGAGTTGGATGCCCGGCGTCTTGTTCACCAGCGCCGCCGTCGTGGCCGCCTGGGGTTACTTTCTCGTCCAGGGCGTGCGGGATCCCCTCGGCGGAATCAATTCCTTATGGCCCCTGTTCGGCATCGCCAACCAGTTGCTCGCCGCCGTCGCCCTCTCGGTGGCCACGACCGTGCTCATCAAGATGCATCGCGCCCGCTATATGTGGATCACTTGCACGCCGCTCGCTTGGTTGGTTCTGGTTACCTTCACCGGCGGCTGGCACAAGATCTTTTCTCCGGAGCCCCGGCTGGGTTTCCTGGCCCAGGCAGCCGACCTCAGCCAGAAGCTCCAGACCGGCGCACTGAGCGCTGCCGAGATCGCCCAAACCAAGGCGCTCATCTTCAACGCCCGTCTCGACGCCGTCGTCTGCGGGATCTTCCTGGTTCTGGTGGGTGCGATTCTGTTGGACTCGATCCGTCTGTGGGCCGGAATCTTGCGCGGGACCCGAACGGCTGAGGTCAAGGAGTCGCCGTTCGTTCTCTCAAGACTTAAGGCGGAGGAGATATGAAGGCTATCCGGGGAGCGCTGAGAGGAATTTGGAGGCTGTTGCGCGAGCTTTCCGACGAAGCGGCTTACGAACGCTTCCTGCAAGACCGCGGCGCTTCCGCATCCCCCGAACAGTGGCGACACTTCTGCCGCCACCGGCTTGGCGCCAAGTACCAGCGTCCCAAATGCTGCTGACCGCCCGGCGGGTTACTGCACTTCCACCCGGCTGATCCCAGGCATCTCTTGCCACGCGTATCCGGCCCGGAGCACCGTCACGATGTGCCGGGATTTGTCCGGGCCCAGTTTCCGCCGCAGCCTCTGTACGTGCACGTCCAACGTCCGCGTCTTGGTCCCGTTGGTGTAGCCCCAGATCGTTTCCAGCAGATACGCGCGCGACAGGCATTTCCCAGGATTCTGCTGCAAAAGGGCCAACAGTTGCGATTCTTTCCGTGTTAGCTTCGCGTTGCTGCCGGAAGGTTGGGCGCTCCCGCGGTAATTCAGCGTGGAGTCGCCCCGTTCGGGTGTGTGTCCTAGCATACAGCCCCCCTACATGCTTTGGATATCGGAGGGCTGCCCCAGGTTGCAAAAATCACATCCGCCGCAACCCGTTGGAGGAAGGCTACTTAAACGCAGGAGGCCGTTCCGGGATTACCCACAGGTAGATCCGGGCGCCGTTCACCGTCTGCTGCGCCTGCGGCGTCCACTCCCCCATGTCGTGGATGTGGCTCACCACCCGCGTGCCGGGCTTCAACTCCTTAAGCAGCTTGGGCCGCAGCTTCAAATTCACCGAGGGCCACAAAAACAGCGTCACCACGGTCGCCTCCCGGATGTCCGCTTCGAACAGGTCTTCCTCGATGAACTTCACCCGGTCCGTGACTCCCGCCTTGCGCGCATTCTCGTTGGATTCCTCGATGCGCTTCGGATCGATGTCAATGCCGACCCCGCGCGCGCCAAAGTCCCGCGCCGCCGCGATCACAATCCGGCCGTCTCCGCAGCCCAAATCGTAAACGACGTCCTTGCTGGTGACCTTCGCCAGCTTCAGCATCGCCGCCACCACTGCCTCCGACGACGGTTCCCACCACACGTCCGGCTCCCGCTTGGGCACGCGCTGGCTCCAAACCAGGCTCACCGCAACGAGCAACAACAGGCACGTTGTCCCCAGCCGTCTGCGCATTTCTGATTTCCTCATCACAGGCCGATTGTAGCGAAATTCCCACCCGCCGGAGCGGCGGCGCTTGAGATATACTTGCCATTTCGCAAACGGCGAAAGGGAGCTCAAGACCCATGGACGAAAACCGGATCAAAGCCGCCTATGAGCTGGCCAAAGATGCCTACGGAACTTACGGAGTGGATGTCGAAGCGGCCATCGCGCGCCTGTCTCAAATCCCTATCTCCATTCACTGCTGGCAAGGAGACGATGTGGGCGGGTTCGAAACCGCCGGCGCCGCCTTGTCCGGCGGCGGAATCCAATCCACCGGCAACTACCCGGGCAAAGCCCGCACGATCACGGAGCTCCGGCAAGACTTTGAAAAGGCCCTCAGCCTCATCCCCGGCCGGCACCGCTTCGCCTTGCATGGCTCCTACCTCGACAACGGCGGCGTTTTCGTCGACCGCGATCAGGTCGAACCCCGGCACTTCCAAAGCTGGATCGACTGGGCCAAACACATCGGCATCGGCCTCGATTTCAACTCCACCTTCTTCTCCCACCCCAAGGCTGCCGACGGCTTCACCCTCAGCCACCCCGACCCGGCCATCCGCGGCTTCTGGATCGCCCACGCCATCGCCTGCCGCAAAATCGGCGCCGAAATGGGCCGCCAGCTCGGCTCAACCACCGTCACCAACATTTGGATCCCCGATGGCTACAAAGATATCCCCGCCGACCGCCTCGGACCCCGCCAGCGGCTGTTGGAATCCCTCGACAAGATTCTCGCCGAGCGCATCGATCCTAAGATCCACCTCGACGCCGTCGAGGGCAAACTCTTCGGCATCGGCGCCGAAAGCTACACCGTCGGCTCCCACGAGTTCTACCTCGGCTACGCGGTTTCCCGTCAGGTGCTGCTTACCCTCGACGCCGGCCACTTCCATCCCACCGAGTCCATGGCCGACAAGATCAGCGCCGCGCTCCTGTTTTGCCCCGGCTTGATGCTCCACGTCAGCCGCCCGGTGCGCTGGGATAGCGACCACGTCATTGTCCTCGACGACGAGCTGCAAGCCATCGCCCGGGAGATCGTCCGCTCCGGCCAGCTCGAAAAGATCCACATCGGACTCGACTTTTTCGACGCCAGCATCAACCGCGTCGCTGCCTGGGTCATCGGAACTCGCAATATCCTCAAGGCCCTCTTAATTGCGCTCTTGGAGCCCACCGACAAGCTCAAGGAAGTGGAGCTCCAGTTTAACTACACCCAACGGCTGGCGATGCTCGAAGAGTTGAAAACTCTGCCCTGGGCCGCGGTCTGGGACTACTACTGTTTGCAGAAAGGCGTCCCGGCCGGCATGGACTGGTTCGGCGAGATCCGGTGCTACGAAGCCGGTGTCCTCGCCAAACGCGCCTCCGCCTAAGGCGGGCGGCGGCGGGAAGGGAGAAACACGCTCATGAACCCCGCTTCGGCCGGCTCGGTGAATGCCCCGCTCGGCATCCTGATCTTCATGCTGGGAGGTCTGGCCGGCGCCGTCTTCTATCTGCCTTTCAAGAAGGTCAAGAACTGGGCCTGGGAGAGCTACTGGCTCGTCTATGCGGTCTTCGGCCTCGTCGTCGTGCCCTGGATCCTGGCCTTTACAACTTCGCCGAATGTGACCGCGGTGCTGAAGGCGGCGCCCGGCAACCAGCTCGCCTACTGCTTCCTGTGCGGCGCCGCCTGGGGCTTCGGCGGGCTGACCTGGGGCCTGATGATCCGCTACCTCGGCTTCGGCCTCGGCCTGGCGATGGGCGCGGGCCTCACGTCCGCCGCCGGCACGCTGATTCCACCCATGCTCAAAGGCAGCGCCGCAATCCAGGCCATGTTCACCATGCCTTCCGGACAAGTTTCCGTGGCCGCGGCATTGGTCTCGCTGCTGGGAATCGTCTTCGTCGGCATGGCCGGCATGTCCAAGGAGAGCGAACTATCGGAAGAAGAGAAAAAGAAGGCCGTCGCCGAGTTCAACTTCCGCAAAGGAGTGGCCGTGGCCATCTTCTCCGGCTTGATGAGTTCCGCCATGAGCTTCGGCCTTCAGGGCGGCCCGGAAATCGAACGCTTGGCCCGCACACTCGACCCGCCCACCGCCCTGGCTTGGGCCGGCATGCCCGTGCTTGTGGTCGTTCTCTTAGGCGGCTTCGTCGTGAACGCCTCCTGGTGTCTGATCCTCAACGCCAAGAACAAGACCGCCGGTGACTATCTCCGTCAAGACGCCCCCATCCTGGCCAACTTTTTCTGGGCCGGGCTGGCCGGCGCCATCTGGTGTTCTCAGTTCATCAGCTTCAAGACCGGTGAACCCAAGATGGGCGCGACCTCTTACATCGGCTGGGCCGTGCTCATGGCCAGCTCTATCCTCTTCAGCCAGTTGCTCGGCTTGTATCTTGGAGAATGGAAAGGAACCAGCCGCCGCACCATTCTCCGCTTGGTAAGCGGGCTGGTCTTGCTGATCCTCTCTGCGGTCATGGCGGGCATTGGGCCTTCGCTCGGCTGACGGAACGAGGCGGGGGGCAGGGAACAACCGATGGATCCAAACAGCAAACTCGCCGGCTTGGCCCGGCGCATGGACCGGCTTTACGAATACGACCGCGAGCCGGTCTCTCCTTCTAAGCTCCAGGGCGGCGCCCGGTTCGCGGGGCTGTTTGCCGGCGAGCACGTCGCCGCCACGGAGTTCGTCATCGGGGCGTTCTTCGTGCTGCACGGCGTGAGCGCCCGGGACCTGCTATTGGGCCTGCTCATTGGCAACTTTCTCGCAGTCCTTTCCTGGTCCTTCATCTGCGCCCCCATCGCCGTTCAGACCCGCCTGACCCTCTACTGGTATCTCCGCCGCATCGCCGGGCCGGGCTTGACGTTCTTCTACAACATCGCCAACGGCTTTCTATACGCCATCCTGGCCGGCGCCATGATCTCGGTCGCCGCGTCGGCCGCGGGCCTGGCCTTCGGGGTGAAAACGCCCGCCCTTACCGATGTTCTGCCCGCCAGCGGCGGATGGGTGGCGCTCACCCTCTCCCTCGGCGCCGCTTTTACCATCCTGGCCATCCTGGGCTTCGAGAAACTCAGCCGCTTCGCCCAAGTCTGCTCCCCTTGGATCTTCACGATTTTTATCGCCGGCGCCGTGGCCACCTTGCCCAAGCTGGGCGTGCGCCCCAATCTGGACAACCTCTGGGACGTCCTCCAAACCCGCGTTTGGAACGGCGTCCCCAGCGCCGGCCAGGAGCATTTCAACCTCTGGCACATCATGTTCTTTGCTTGGTTCGCCAACCTCGCCTTCCACATCGCGCTTTCCGACATGGCCCTGTTCCGCTACGCCAAAAGCTGGAAATACGGCTTCTACTCCGCCTTTGGCATGTATCCGGGGCATATGCTGGCCTGGCTGTGCTCCGGCATCATGGTGGCCGGCATCAACCGTGAAATGAATCCCGGCCTGATGGCCTTTGAGGCCGCGGGACTGGCCGGCGTGGCTGCCGTTGTCCTGGCTGGTTGGACCACCGCCAACCCGACCTTCTACCGGGTCGGCCTCGCCCTGCAAACCGTCACCCCCAACTGGCCCCGCTGGAAAATCACACTGGCCGTGGGCGTGATCACTTCGGCCGTAGCCGCCTTTCCGGTCGTGTTCACCCGGCTGCTCGATTACGTGGCGATCTACGGGCTGATCTTGATGCCGGTCGGGGCCATCGTCCTGGCCGAGCATTGGATTCTGCCGCGCGTGGGCGTCGAGCCATACCAGGCGGAGAAATTCCGCCGCCTGTTCAACTGGCAGGCGGCCGTGGTCTGGATCGGGACGCTGGCGATTTGCGCAGCGATGCCGCTGCATCTGTATTTCCGCTGGCTCCCCGGCTATCTGATTGCGGTCGCGGGCTACACCGGCCTAATGCGGTTAACCGGGCGCAACACTGCCCGGCAGCAGGAAGGAGGATGACCTCGCCGTGCGCTTCTTATTGGGTGGAATGAGCCTGTTCTGCTTGGGCCTTTGCGTCGCGGTGCCGTTTCTGCACTTCTTCGGACGGGTGGACGAGGCCGCCTTTAAGCAGATCCTCGCCCTTTCTTCGGCAGGCTGGTTCTTGTTTGCAACCCTTTGGATCTCTCGCCGGAAACCCTCATGAACGAGCTTCGCTACGTTCTCGCTCTGGCCAATTTGATGTTCGTGCCGGGTTCCATCCTGTTCTGGTTCTCGCTCCACCCGTTCGTCCAATTCTGGCGCAGGGTGGGCGCGAAAGCTGCTTTGGCGCTCCACTACTTGCTCATTGCGCTCCTGGCCGCCCTGGTCTACTGGCAAAGACGTCGCCTGCTCGCCGTCGAGTTCGGGACCAACTGGTATCTGGCCGCCATCGGGGTGGCGTTGCTCTTCGCTGGCGCAATCCTCAAGAAACAGTTCGGCGTCCATCTGCGCTTCAGGATCCTTACCGGGCTGCCGGAGTTGGATCCGGAACGCTATCAGAGCCGCCTGCTCACCGAGGGCATCTATTCCCGCATCCGGCATCCGCGCTACGTGCAGTATGTGATTGTGGTCCTGGGCTACGCGCTGATCTCGAACTACCTGGCGGTGTACCTGCTGACCGCCCTGCTGATCCCGGCGCTGGCGCTGGTGATCCGGTGGGAGGAGCGTGAGTTGCGCCAGCGCTTCGGCAAACAATACGAGGACTACTGCGCCCGCGTGCCCCGCTTCATTCCCCGCCTCCACTGGCGCAAACGCCCCCACTAGCGCCGCCCTCCTTTTTGTGGGGCACGCACCTCTTGTGGGGCAGCCATTCTTTCCTTCAGCCGACTGCTGTTGAAGTTCAGGCCCGCTTTGTTGGCGGGCAGAGATTCTTGTCTGCCGACGGGCTCTTGTGGGGCAGGCCGCCTTGTGGGGCAGGCTTTCTAGCCTGCGGCCGGCATTCCTGCCGGCCTTGGTTCCCTCTACCCACTGCTCTCCGTTCCGCGAAATCTTGCGCTCTGTAGATGCTGCCCCGGTGTCTCCCCACCCTCTCTTCCGATCTCCGTGTTTCTCTGTAATACTAACCCCTGAAATCTTCCCCGCGCGCGAAGATCTTCATGTCGCCACGGTATCGAGTTGCCGGCGAGACCACAACCGCCATCGCTGTTTGGTTGCGGCCCTGCCGCGCTGTGTCCTCTGTGCCCTCTGTGGTTTGCCTTCTCCGTGTCCTCCGCCTTCCTCTGTGTCCTCCCCACCCCCAGTCACAACGATC